>WNGK01002310.1_pt1 | contig 21662 bp, 18 predicted proteins | sample 5400601 | NCBI WGS metagenome assembly WNGK01 (sample SAMN13153376, study PRJNA577476) | soil metagenome | isolation source: 60 cm soil or saprolite under Garry oak tree replicate 1 | place: USA:California | collected 2016-06-15
CGAAAGCGCATGAAAGTGTTGAGCGTGGAGGATGCTGGCGACGAACAGGACAATCGGGCCTAACGCAATCCGGTGCAGGGTCCGCAGCCGATGGTCCAAAATAGGTAAATATTGTCGGATCGCGTGTGATGCAGATTGGAAATTGCGCTTTATTCACGTTAGAAGTTAATCCTAATGGCGGAGCGAAGCGGGACTCAGACGATAACATCGACAAGCGATCAGCAAAAAAGCATCCCGGTGGTTACGGTCGAAAGCTTTTATAATTCTCATGCCGAGCAACTGCTGATGAGATTGGACGGGCCGCGCGTGGGCTTTCACCGGAAAATTCGCGAGCCTACGATTAACCGTCCGGGTCTGGCGCTCTCGGGATTCTACACTTATTTCGCAGAGAAACGCGTGCAGGTCCTGGGCGCAGCCGAGCATTCCTATTTAAAAAGCCTGGCTCCAAAAGCCCGGGTGCGGCGGGTTCGGGCGTTGTGTGCCCGCAAGATTCCATGCCTCGTCGTCTCGCGCGGATTCCATCTCGATCCGGCGGTGCTTGCGGTTGCAGCCGAAGAGAAAATCGCAGTGTTTCGCACGCCGATGATTACAATGAAGTTTATTAACGCGGCGACCATCGCGCTTGAAATGGATTTTTCGCCAACGATCACCGAGTTCGGCAGCATGGTAGACATTTTAGGCGTGGGCGTTTTGATTCGCGGCGCCAGCGGCATCGGTAAAAGCGAATGCGTCCTCGGTTTGATCGAGCGCGGCTACAGTCTGGTGGCGGATGACGTGACGCGGATCACTTCGTTGGAAGGGCGTGAGCTGATGGCGACGGCGCCAGACCTGACCCGCAATCACATCGAGGTTCGCGGGATCGGTATCATTAACGTGGCTTCCGTTTTCGGGATTGGCAGCATTCGAATCGAGAAACGCCTCGATCTTGTTGTGACCCTGAAGGACTGGCAGGAGGTCGAGGCGGTTGACCGGATCGGGCTCGATCGCGAATTTTACGAGATTCTTGGCCTTCAGGTGCCGCACTTGACAATTCCAGTGCGACCAGGACGCGATATGGCGCGTCTGATCGAGGTCGCGGCAATGGATCAAAAATTGAAGGGACTCGGTCACAACAGCGCGATCGAGTTTAATACCAAGCTGCTCAATTTAATGGAGCAGAAGGAGTGAGGTGATGGGTTTATTGAGTCGAAGAGCAAATCGCGCCGCGTCCAGCCAAAAGATCGAAAAGGAAATTCCGATCGTGAATCGACTCGGTCTCCATGCACGCCCGGCGGCGATGTTTGTGCGGATTGCAAGCCGTTATCGCTCGGAAATTTGGGTGGCAAAGGAGGGCGAAAAGGTAAATGGCAAAAGCATCATGGGCTTGATGATGCTGGCTGCCGGCCAGGGATCAAAACTGCGCATCCGGTGCGAAGGCCCGGATGCTGAGGAGGCGATGGAGGAGCTCGAAGAATTGATCAACGCGCGCTTCAACGAAGATTGACTCCGAAAGTTTCACGAGTTGGAGCTCCGAAGGCTTTCGCGAGTTTGACATCCCTATTACTCTCGCAGGTGGATGAGCGACCCTAACGCGGGGCAGGAAATTAGGTTTGAAGGAGCGGGCGTTTCCCCAGGGATTGCCCAAGGGACGATTCATGTCGTGCGAGATGACCTCGACGACGTCGCGCGTTATCGCATCTCGCCTTCGCAAGTCACGGATGAAATCGGGCGCTTCGAAGCCGCGCTGATTCAAACGCGAATGCAGATTCTCGAGATGCAACAGCGCATCGCGGAATCAATTGGAGCAAAAGACGCTGCCATTTTCGACGCCCACCTTCTCGTGGTCGAGGACCGCACCTTGATCGACGAAGTCCTGCGGAAACTCGAAACCGATCTTTGCAATGTCGAATGGGTTTTTCAGGAAGTTGCCACCAGTTACGCTGAAACTTTAAACAAGATCGACGATCCCTATTTGCGCGAGCGCGCGCTGGATATTCAGGACGTGACGAAGCGGGTGATTCGAAATTTGCAAGGGAAGGCCCCCAAAGCATTTCTTGGTCTGAGTGAGCCGCACATTCTTATTGCACACAATCTCACGCCTTCGGACACGGCGACCATGAACAAGGAGCGCGTGCTCGGACTCGCCACCGATCTTGGCAGTCGCACGTCACATACCGCGATCATGGCGCGTTCGCTTAACATCCCCGCGGTGGTCGGTTTACACGATATCACAGAAAAACTTGAGACCGGTCAGCATGTGCTGCTCGACGGGACCAATGGATTGGTCATTGTCGATCCAACGTCCGAGACGCTGGCGCATTACGGCGAAGTCGAATCGAGGAGAGTCAAGGTCGTGGCGCAACTGAAAGCCCTTCGCAAAACCAAGTCTACTACTCGCGATGGGCGTCACATTGTCCTCTCGGCCAACATCGAACTTCCAGATGACGTCGATGCCGTTGCAGCCAACGGCGCAGAGGGAATCGGGCTTTATCGCACCGAGTTCCTTTATTTGAACCGCAACACTTTGCCGACAGAAGATGAACAATATGAAACTTATCGAAGAGTAGCAGAGCGCGTTCGGCCCGATCCGTTGATCATTCGAACGTTCGATCTTGGCGGGGACAAGCTGGCCCCCGGAACCGTAGATATCAGCGATGAGACGAACCCTTTCCTCGGCTGGCGTGCCATTCGTTTTTGTCTCGAGAACATCGACATCTTCAAGACCCAGTTACGCGCCATTCTTCGTGCGAGCGCCATCGGCAATGTGAAGATTATGTTTCCGATGATCTCCGGCTTGGATGAATTGCGTCGCGCGATTTCGATTTTGAATGATTGCAAAAGCGATTTGCACGCCTCGAAGATCGACATCGGCGAAAAAACTGAAGTTGGCGCGATGATTGAAATCCCCAGCGCGGCCATTTCTGCCGATGTACTGGCGCGCGAGGTTGATTTTTTCAGTATTGGAACAAACGACCTGATTCAGTACGCGCTCGCCGTCGATCGCGTGAACGAGAGGATCGCGCATCTCTACGAGCCGACCCATCCGGCCGTGCTGCGCTTGCTCAAAATGATCGCCGATGCGGCGCATGCCCACCACATCTGGGTCGGTGTTTGCGGCGAAATGGCCGGAGATATCGCTCTAATACCGCTTTTGCTCGGTTTGGGCGTGGACGAATTGAGCGCGAGCTCCACGCTCGTGCCGCGAGTCAAGCGTGCGGTGCAAAGTCTAGCCATTCCCGAATGTCAGCAGCTTGTCGATGAAGCGCTCAAGCTTGAGACGCCATCGGAGATTCTGGCGCGGTGCTTCGAGTTAGCGGACAAGCGATACGGCGATCTGCTGGGTTAATGTAGAGGCGCCTGCCCTCAAGCGTAGGACCTCGATCGATTTGCGGCTGAGGACAGCCGCCACTACACCAATTACTCTTCTGCTTCGGTCTCGGGATCGGGCTTTAGACCCTCTTCCTCCATTTTGCGCAAGACGTCGCTCATATCGTCCACCTCATCCCAAACCTCTTGGCTTACGTAAATGGGCGCCTTTTGCTGGGTCGCCATCGCGATGCAATCGCTCGGTCGACCATCAAGCTCGATGATTTTTCTTTGGTGCAATTCGTTTTCGACACGAATGATGACACGGGCGTAATAAGTTGCATTCTTGAGATCATTGATAATGACTCGCTCCACCTTCGCGCCGAGGGCCGTCATCAGATGTCCGATAAGATCATGGGTGAGGGGGCGCTCTTTGGTAATCTGGCGCATGAACATTGTAATCGCGCTGCCCACCGTTTGATCGACGTAAATGATGAACACTTTATCGTTATTTCCGATAAACACCGCACACCCCCCACTTGTCGGCAAGACTGCCCTTACTTGCACCTCGATCACCGTTTTGTTCATCAGAAGAACGGTACCCGTCCGAGGGTGAAAAACAAGCAGGGTGGATCGGATCCACCTGCTAGCGGGTTACTCCATGTTAAGTGGCAGGTGGAAGCGCGCATTATTTTGGTAGCGAGCAAGGAATGTTGATCTACTCCGGCTCGCTGTGAATAAGTGTGCCAAGAAATTTTTCAAGTGGACTTGCATGTTCGACGCGCTGATTGAAGGTGCGCTTTGCGGCTTGCGGCCGCATGACGAATTGAAATGAAAACCGAGTGGGACGTTGAGTCCGCTATCGCCACTTACAATGTGGAGGGATGGGGCCGCGGTTACTTTACAATCAACGCCTCCGGGAACGTCGAGGCGCGTCCACTCCAGGAAAACGGCGGTTGCATCGACGTTCTCGAAGTTGTAAACGAAGCGCGCAACCGTGGGCTCGGTTTTCCGCTGGTAATCCGGTTTCAGGATTTGCTCCGGCACCGCGTCGAATCGATTAATCGCGCCTTTCAAACCGCGATGTCTGAGTTCGGTTATCGCAATGAATATCGCGGCGTTTTCCCGATCAAGGTCAACCAATTGCGCGAAGTCATCGAAGAGATTATCGATGCCGGTCTGCAGTTTCACTTCGGATTGGAAGCCGGCAGCAAACCGGAACTGATCGCTGCGCTCGCCATGCACAAGGATCCGGAAAGCCTGATCATCTGCAACGGCTACAAAGATCCTGCTTTCATTCGTATTGCGCTGCTCGGGCGCAAACTCGGCAAATCGGTCATCATTGTTATCGAAAAGCTGGAAGAGCTTGAACAAACTATTCGCACTTCAAAAGAAGTCGGCGTCGAACCGGACATCGGCATTCGCGTTCGCTTGCACACCAAAGGGTCCGGTAAATGGTCGCCGAGCGGCGGCGAAAACGCGAAGTTCGGCCTCGATACGACCAATCTCGTTGCTGCAAGCCAGATATTGAAAGACGCCGGTCTGACACATTGCCTCAAACTTGTTCATTTCCACGTCGGATCGCAGGTGCCAGATATCTCGACGATCAAGCGCGCCGTGCGGGAAGCGGCCCGCTATTACGCCAAGCTCGCTAAACTGGGCCACGAGCTCGGTTATCTCGATGTAGGCGGAGGTCTCGGCGTCGATTACGATGGCTCGCGCAGCGATTTCGACAGTTCCACCAATTATTCCCTCCAGGAATATGCTAACGACGTCGTTTGGAACATCATGGACGTATGCGATTCCGAAGGCGTCGCGCATCCCGCAATCGTGAGCGAAGGGGGACGCGCGATTGTCGCGCATCATTCCGTTCTCGTGATGGAAGCGTTCAGTTCCATCGAGAGAACGGCGCCGAAACTCAAGGTCGAAGCGACCGAAAAAGATCACAAACTCGTGGGCGACATCCTCGACGTGAAACAGCGACTGAAGCGCGGCAACCGAATCGAGAGCCTGCATGACAGCCAGCAAATCAAGGAAGAATCGCAGCAGATGTTCGATCTCGGCCTGCTCGATCTGGAATCGAAAGCGAAGATAGAGACCGTTTATTGGCAGCTCGCGCAGCAGATCGTGAACATGCATCGCGGTCTGCGCTTTGTGCCGGAGGAAGTAAAGCAGCTTGAGATCTCGCTGGGGGATCAATACATCTGCAATTTTTCCGTTTTCCAATCGCTGCTCGATCACTGGGCGCTCGGTCAACTTTTTCCCATTATGCCGATCCATCGACTCACCACTCCCCCCGATCGCAACGGCATGATCGTTGACATCACGTGCGATTCTGATGGCAAGATCGCAAAGTTCATCGACCTCCAGGATGTGAAGGAGACGTTGCCGCTCCATCGTATCTCACCCAGCGAGATGTATTACATCGGCGTTTTCATGGTGGGCGCTTATCAGGACATCATGGGCGACCTCCACAATTTGTTTGGACGCGTGACTGAGGTGCACGTTTTCCTCGATCCCGATGAAGAATCCGGTTGGTACATCGAGGAGGTGATCGAAGGCAGCACCATCGGAGAAGTTCTCGCCATGACGCAATGGGACAAAGTCGAACTGATGCGTCTTCTCAAAACGCAAGTCGACGCTGCGATCAAAACCGATCGACTCAAACCAAACGACGCGATGAAACTTCTCTCCGACTACGAACGCTTCCTGCAGGAGTACACTTATCTTTCACTCAACGGAGCAAAATCTTCGCCGCCGCCGGGCAACTGGCTGCCGTTAAGTTGATGTCGATCTTGTAAGCGACCTGTGGCAAACTTCGGAGCGGTCGTCGTATGAGCTCCGAACCCGAGCGGCATCCCAAAGTGGAGATCGGGCACGTTCTCACGATGGACGTGGTGGAGTACTCAACTTTGCTGATCACGGAGCAGACGCGGGTGATGGGCGAGCTGACGAGCATTGTGAAAAATACCGAGCGGTTCCGGCGCGGGGAATCGGAAGGGAAGCTCGTCCGGATTCCGACTGGCGACGGCATGGCCCTTGTGTTCTTCGATGATCCGCAGGCGCCGATCGAATGCGCGATGGAAATCGCCGCGGCCCTCAAATCTCATCCCGAAATCCGGTTACGAATGGGAATTCACAGCGGCCCGGTGAATGCGGTCGTCGATGTTAGCGATCGCGCGAATGTTGCAGGCGCCGGAATCGACATGGCGCAGCGGGTGATGGATTGCGGCGATGCCGGGCACATTTTGCTCTCCAAACGAGTGGCAGACGACCTCGCCCCCTTTCCCCGTTGGAACTCGCATCTGCACAATCTCGGCGACTGCGAAGTCAAGCACGGGCGCAAGATTTCGCTCGTGAATTTCTACACGGACACGGTTGGCAACCCGCAAACGCCAAAGAAATGCGCCCTGGCAAAGCCGAAACCGCTGTTGCCGCGCCAACGCGCGCTGATCGGCGCGACGGTCCTTTTGATTCTCGCACTGGTTATCGGCAGCGTAATTTTCTTGCGCCATACAGCGTCGAGACCGGGAACAACGACCTCATCCGCGTCGCAGCCAAACACCAGATCGATCGCAGTATTACCGTTCGAAAACTTAAGCCACGATCCTGACAACGCTTATTTCGCCGACGGCATTCAGGAGGAAATTCTCAGCCGCCTTTCCAGGATCGCTGATCTGAAAGTCATCTCGCGCACTTCGACGCAACGTTACAAGAGCAAACCCGACAATTTACTTGGGATCGCGAAGCAACTCGGCGTCGCGCACATTTTGGAAGGCACTGTTCAGAAGGCAGCCGATCAGGTGCGGGTCAATGTTCAACTCATCAACGCCCTAAACGATTCGCATCTGTGGGCCGACAAGTTCGACCGGAAGCTGGCCGACATCTTTGCTGTCGAAAGCGAGATCGCAACGAAGATTGCTGACACACTGCAGACTAAGCTCAGTGGCTCTGAGCAAAAGGCAATCGCGGCGCGTCCCACTAAAAACAGCGAGGCGCATCAGTTATATCTGAAAGGTCGCTATTTCTTGAAGAAGAGAACAGAGGAAGGATTGAAGAAGAGCATCGAATTTTTCAACCAGGCGATCGACAAGGACTCCGGCTATGCTCTGGCTTATTCGGGGCTGGCCGACTCGAACATGTATCTCCTCCGGCTCGGTTTCTTGCGCGGAGTTTCTCGAAAAGAGACGGACGAGAGAGCAAAGGCAGCGGCGACGAAAGCTCTGGATCTTGATGACAACCTCGCCGAAGCCCATACCTCTCTGGCTCTAGTTAAAATGGAGTACGAATGGGACTGGACCGGCTCTGAGAGGGAATTCCAACGTGCCATTCAGTTGGATCCAGGGTTTGCCGAGGCTCACCATCAGTACTCCCATTATTTAACGGCTGTAGGTCGCAGTAGCGAATCCCTCGTCGAAAGCCTTCGCGCCTTAGAACTCGACCCGCTTTCACTAGTTTTGAACGCACATTTAGCGTGGCATTATCTGTACGCACGGCAGTACGACCAAGCCATACAACAATGCCAGAAGGCCTCCGAGCTTGATCGCAACTATCCCGAAACAGCCGAATTTCGCGGCCTCGCGTATGAGCAAAAAGGGATGTATCAGGAAGCCATCGCTGAGTTGCAAACGGCGATAAATCTTTCAGGAGGCAGCCCGCATACGAAAGCGGAACTCGGACACGCTTACGCGATTGCGGGCGAGACTACACAGGCGCTAGACATTTTAAATGAATTGAAACGCGGATCAACAGAAACGCATATTTCCAGTTATGACATAGCCGTCATCCATGTCGGACTCGGTCGGAAGGAGCAAGTGCTTGAAGCGCTTGAAAATGCCTATCAGGAGCGTTCGGAGTGGCTGCGTTATGTGAAAGTTGATCCAAGGCTCGATCCACTGCGCGGCGATCCGCGTTTCGAAAAACTCGCCGATCAAGTCGTGCCGCCCGATGTGAAGTAGATTCTCAAATCATGGCCGCCGAAACCGAATCAGAGCCCAGGGTGGAGATCGGCCATGTTCTGGCGATGGCAAGTGGTTGCCGCTAAGGTAGGATGTCGATCTTGTAGCGGACTGTCTCTGAATAACGCATCTTTGTTTTGGCGGTCAGAGTCCGCCACTACAATTAAAGCCGGGAATGACGCAGCTTTCTCCAACTCCAATTAAAGACGCATTGCAAAGCGCCGCGCCAATCGACGCGATTCAGGTCCAGGGCTGGGTGCGGACGCGGCGCGACTCGAAAGATTTTTCGTTTATCGAGATGAACGACGGCTCGTGCCTGCGGAATCTTCAGATCATCGCGAAAAACACGCTCCCGAATTATGCCGCGTTGCAACGAATGACAACCGGCGCTGCTATTAGCGTTCGCGGGGCGTTGGTCGCTTCGCAAGGTAAAGGCCAAACCTGGGAACTCGTCGCGGAGAAGATCGACATCATCGGAACTGCGGATGATTCGTATCCGCTCCAGAAAAAGGGGCACACGCCGGAATTTTTGCGCGAAATCGCGCACCTTCGCCCGCGCTCCAATCTTTTTGGTTGCGTCTTTCGGGTGCGGAGCCGTCTCGCATTCGCTATTCACAAATTTTTTCAGGAGCGCGGTTTTGCTTACGTGCACACGCCGATTATCACGGGAAGCGATTGCGAGGGCGCGGGCGAATTGTTTCGCGTCACCACGCTTGATCCCAAAGCGGCGCCGCGGCGTCTGGATGGCAGCATCGACTACGAGCAGGATTTCTTTGCGCGCTGCACGTATTTAACCGTGAGCGGACAACTCGAAGCTGAAGCGTTCGCGTGCGCGTTGTCGAAAGTGTACACCTTTGGCCCAACGTTTCGCGCCGAGAACTCGAACACGTCGCGGCATGCGAGCGAATTCTGGATGATTGAGCCGGAGATGGCGTTCTGCGACTTGAATGGCAACATGGATCTCGCGGAGGAGCTGGTGAAATACCTGATTGTCGATGTTCGCAAACATTGTCCGGAAGAAATGGAACTTTTCGCGAAATTCGTAGACAAGGAATTGCTCGGGCGACTCGATTTTGTTGTCGATCGTCCGTTTCAGCGAATCACTTACAGCGACGCTGTCGATCTTCTCAAAAAGAGCGGCGAAAAATTCGAGTTCCCAATTGACTACGGATTGAATCTGCAATCGGAGCACGAGCGCTGGCTGACCGAGAAACATTTCAAGTGTCCGGTCACGGTCTTTAATTTCCCGAAAGAGATAAAGCCGTTTTACATGCGTTTGAACGACGACGGGAAAACAGTGGCGGCGATCGACCTGTTAGTGCCGGGGATCGGCGAGATTGTCGGTGGCAGCCAGCGCGAGGAAAGAATCGATATGCTGGAGGAAAACATGCGCCGGCACAAAATGGATCCAGCCGATTACAAATGGTATCTCGATCTCCGGCGCTACGGTACCGTCCCGCACTCCGGGTTCGGCGTCGGTTTCGAGCGCATGCTCATGTTCATAACCGGCGTGTCGAACATCCGCGATGTTATCCCGTTCGCCCGAACCCCCGGCAGCGCTGAGTTCTAAATGGTAGAGCCAATCGTTCACCCGAACCTTCAAAACTGAATCGAAGCTCATGAATACTGACCTTATCGGTTCCGTTGAATTAACGGCGTCGGCCGCTGTCATGATTGCGGTTTTGTCGATCGGATTCGGTTCCCATCCGACCGCGCGGGTTCGAATTGCTGCCTGGCTCGCTGCCTGGTTCGTTGCCGTGGTAATTTTGGCCGCGACGCGCACCTTATATTACGAACATGGGCTAGGCGCGCCTGGTCTGGGGGCCGCGGTAGCGGTGCCGATCGCGGTTCTTTGCTTTGTTGTCGCGCGCATACGGGCATTGCACGAAGAATTCCATCGCGTGCCGCTCTGGCTTCTCATCGGCGTTCACGTGGTTCGCTTGCTCGGCATTAGTTTTATAATTCTTTACACGGCTGGTCGTCTGCCGGCGCCGTTCGCGCCGGTTGCTGGTTGGGGCGACATCTTTGTCGGAGCGACGGCTGCACCGGTCGCATGGCTCGCGTATCGGCAGATCACAAATGTGCGGGCGATTGTATGGATCTGGAACCTCATCGGAATCGCGGATCTGATCGCCGCTGTCGGATTAGGAGTAACGTCTTCGCCCGGACCTGCGCGCTTAATTTTCGCCGAACCAAGCTCGGCCATTATGGCAACCTTGCCATGGCTCTTAATTCCTGGGTTTTTGGTTCCGCTATTGTTCGCGGTTCACATCGGGATTTTCATTCGACTGGTGATTGCTAGGAAGCTCCCGCTCCCGCCCGCCAAGACCTTCGCAGAATAAATCCCGTAATCATGCGTGTATCTACACGCATGATTCATTGGTGAGTGGGCGATAGAGCACCGGTGAAGTCGGGCCTGTTCGCGCTGCGCTGGCGCAATGAGTTGCCATGCACGCGCGTACTTGCACGCATGATTATTTGGACGGTGAGGGGGAAGCCTGGTCGAGTCGTGCGCTCATGACAGACACTCGCGACGCCAAGATATTGCCTCGATCGCGTTTTCTTTTGATCAGTTATCCGATCTTTCCGGGCATTGGATCGCCGGGAAGAGCGTCCGATCAAATCAACTCGTGCTCGGTGTCGATTCCTCAAGCCGGGACATTAGCCGCAGCTTTATTTTACCCTTGTAAAATCAAGCTTGGGACCGTTCGGCTCTCTCAATATCATACGGTCGCCCGAAAATTCCATCTGATAAACAGTTCTGGCGAACGGCGTCTCGATCTTAATTCGGTTGCGGTCGAGGATATACCTGCCCCGGGTACTTCCGATCACGACAGCCCCATTTTTAGAAAATTCCCAAACCATCGCGTCTGCATCTTGCGACATGCGCCATTTACCGACGATATCGTGAGAAGGACCCCAGCAGCCGGCAATCCCACACAGCAAAACCCCCAAAACGATTATCACTAGGCGAAAATTATGTCGGGCGAACATAAACGACAGGCGCAATCCCTCTATGTGCGCAGACGTAACCCTGCGGATGAAGAGGTATGGATGAAGTTTAGAGACCCTTCATTCTGAATCAACACGACAGCAACAACAGTAATCGTGCAGAGTCTGTGGCTGTATGAGAGGTAAGGCCTACTTCCCCGTCTTCTTCTCGCGCGTCGCTTCCTTCGGTTCTTTCGCGGCTTTTTTGGATTCGCCAGGACGATAATCTTCCTGCTCGGCGGCGGCGAAAGCTTTTTCCAACCCGACCATGTCTTCGCCGGGCTTCAGCGTATCGAACGTTTCGACTTCTTTGCGCAGTTCTTCTTCGGAATAGTTGGCGGCTTTAATCGACAACCCAATGCGCCGCTCGAGTTTGTCCACCTTGATGACACGCGCTTCGACCTCTTGGCCGACTTTAAGCACGTCTTTCACTTTCGCGACATGACCCTCGCTCAGCTGCGAGATGTGGACAAGGCCGTCGATGTCGTCGTTTAATTGCACAAATGCGCCAAAACTGGCGAGCTTAGTGACCTTGCCTTTCACGAGATCGCCGATCTTGTATTTCTCGTCGATGTTCTTCCACGGATCTTCGCTGAGTTGTTTGATCCCGAGGCTGATCCGCTGGTTCACTTTGTCGATGTCGATGACGACCGCTTCGACTTCGTCGGCTTTCTTGAAAACTTCGCTCGGATGATTAATTTTGCGGGTCCAGCTCAGATCGGAGACGTGAATCATTCCGTCGATGCCTTCGTCCAGTTCCACAAAGGCGCCGTAGGCAGTCATGTTGCGAATTTTTCCGCGCACGGTACTGCCGATGGTAAATTTCTTTTCGATCTCGTCCCACGGATTGGGCTCGAGTTGACGCAGGCCTAATGAGATTTTCTGCTCGTCCTTGTTTACGCCAAGGACGACCGCTTCTACTTCCTGGCCGACCGTGAGAATGTCGGACGGGCGCATGATCCGTTTTGTCCACGAGAGTTCGGAAACGTGAATGAGACCTTCCACACCTTCCTCGATCTCCACGAACGCGCCGTATGGAACAAGATTGGTGATTTTGCCTTTGACGCGCTGACCAGCCGGGAAACGTTCCTCGATCTGGTCCCACGGATTCTTTTGTGTCTGTTTGAGCCCTAACGAGACGCGCTCTTTTTCTTTGTTGATGTCGAGCACGACGACTTCCAGCTGTTGGCCGACTTTCACTAGCTCGCTTGGATGTCCGAGGCGGCCCCAGGTCATGTCCGTGATGTGGAGCAAGCCGTCCATTCCATCCAGGTCGATGAACGCGCCGAAGTCGGTGAGATTTTTTACGGTGCCTTGCACCTTGTCGCCGACCTTCACGCCTTCCATGAATTTTTGTCGCTTTTCGCTCCGCTCCTGCTCGATCAGTTCGCGCCGGCTGAGCACAACATTTTTGCGGTCGTCATTGATCTTGACGATTTTGAAATCGTAAGTATTGCCGACAAACTGCTGCAAATCTTTCGGAGGAACGACGTCGATCTGCGATGCCGGCAAAAATGCCTCGACACCGATGTTCACCATCAGTCCACCTTTCACCACGGATTTCACTTTCCCTTTGATCAGGCCATCACCGTGAAAAACACTCGCGATCTTGTTCCAGTTCTGACGATATGCAGCCTTCTCTTTCGAGAGAACAACCATGCCTTCGTCGTTTTCGAGGCGCTCGAGAAGAACGTCCACTTCATCGCCGACTTCGAGTGAGTCCACGTCCTCAAATTCCGTGAGGGGAATCACGCCCTCAGACTTGTAGCCGATGTCCACCAATACTTCGCGTGGACGAACTTCCAGTATCCGTCCTTTGACGATGCTTCCCTCTCGGAAGTCCGGCATCGGCTTCGACATTACATCCTGCATTTGCACCATAAATTAAAAGCCTCCTTCAGGCCATTCTAGCGGCCGTCTTTGACCGCCGAAATTTCCGCCGCGGAAACGGACGCCATAGTAGGCATTTTCGGCTGGCGGGTCAACTCATTAGTACACGATGCGCGCACTGTCCTTGAGTGCGCCACCTTTCTCCCGTATTCTACAGGAAGATGGCGATCTTACGTTTGTCGGTATTTGCCGGGGCCCTCGCGCTTACTTCTCTGCACGCGGAGTCTCCGGCCGAGCAAAAGGTCCTCGAGGCGATCAAGTCGCCAGGCTTGAGCGTGGTTCACCTTTGGGCCCCGTGGTGTTCGAATTGCCAGGCTGAGTTGAAAACCGGTGGATGGCTCAAAATGGCAAAAGACAATCCTCAGGTACATTTTTATTTCGTTTCCGTCTGGAATGGTGGCGAGGATGGCCGTGCGATGTTGAAAAAATTCAACCTTGCCGATCAGCCCAACGTCACAATTTTGACCGATCCCGGGCCGCGCGGTCAAAATCACATCAAACAGTTTGCCGGTCTGCCCCTCTCGTGGATTCCAACGACGTGGATCTACAAAGGCGGCGACGTGCGTTACGCGCTAAATTACGGCGAAGTCCACTTTCCAGTGCTCCAGCAATTTCTTGAAGACAGCCAGTCAGAGTGGTCGCACAAGGGCGAGCCGTCTGTGCAATGAGTGCAAGATCGACATGTTAGAAGTTTCAGCTGCGCCCACAATTTCCACAAAGAAACCGCCGGGGATTCTTTCACTCATTGGCGACACGCCACTCGTGGAGATCACGCAGATGGACACCGGGCCTTGTCAGCTTTTTGTAAAACTGGAGAATCAAAATCCGACCGGCTCAATCAAGGATCGTATCGCCCTTTCGATGATCGAGGCGGCCGAGCGCGAGGGAACTTTGCAACCCGGTGGCACGGTGATCGAAGCGACCGCTGGCAACACCGGCCTTGGTCTTGCGCTAGTGGCGGGCGCGAAAGGCTATCGAGTGTTGCTTGTCATTCCCGACAAAATGTCGCAGGAAAAAATCTTTCACGTGCGCGCGCTGGGGGCTGAAGTGCGCATCGTCCGTTCGGACGTGACCCGGGGTCATTCGGAGTACTATCAAGACGTGGCCGCGCGACTTGCTGAAGAAATTCCGGGCGGATTTTATGTGAACCAATTTGGCAACCCGGCAAATCCGCTTGCGCATGAGCGCACGACCGGTCCGGAAATTTGGGAACAAATGCGCCATGATGTCGACGCAATCGTAGTCGGCGTCGGCTCAGGCGGGACGCTGACGGGGCTTGGCCGATTCTTTAACCGCGTTAAACCGCGGCGCGGGATCGAGATGGTGCTGGCCGATCCGACCGGGTCTGTGTTGTACGAATATGTCAAGACTGGCAAACTGGTTGAGTCCGGAAGTTGGGCAGTTGAAGGAATCGGGGAAGATTTCATTCCGGAAATAGCTGACATGTCACTCGTCACGGATGCGTTTGAAGTTGACGATGAGGAAAGTTTTGCCACAGCGCGCGAACTATTGGGGAAAGAGGGGATTCTCGGAGGTTCGTCCACCGGCACTCTTGTGGCGGGCGCGCTTCGTTACTGCCGCCAGCAAAAGAAACGCAAACGCGTTGTGACTTTTGTGGCGGACACCGGAAACAAGTATCTCTCGAAAATGTTCAATGACTTCTGGATGGCGGAGCAGGGATTTATTCATCGCCCGCCACACGGCGATTTGAGTGACCTGATTTCGCATCGCTACGAAGCCGGTGAAGTCATTTCAATCGGTCCAGACGACACGTTATTGACAGCTTTCAAACGCATGCGCGACTCGGATGTTTCACAGCTCCCAGTTGTCAACGTAAGCGGTCGGCCGATTGGCATTATCGATGAATCCGATCTTCTGGTGAAAGTGCATCGCGATCCGGGGCATTTTAATGATCCAGTGAAAAATGCGATGACCGACCGGCTCGAAACGCTTTCACCGAGTGCGAAGATCAAAGACTTGCTTGATGTGTTCGATCGTGGCCGCGTCGCAATCGTCATGAAAGGCGACAAATTCCTCGGCCTCGTTACGCGCACCGATCTGCTCTCTTATTTGCGGCTGCACATGCCGAAAGAGTCCGTGCCGCCAGCACGCGAACATTTGTAACACATGCCTCCCGATTGTGACCAATTCCAATCGCGAGCCGGAGGCTTGCGTTCTTTTCAACAGGCTGGAAGCCTGTGTTACGCGACATGAAAAGGCAACAAGGCTTTGCCACGCGCGCGATTCACGCCGGACAGAAACCCGATCCCTCCACTGGCGCGATCATGACTCCGATCTACGCAACATCAACTTATGTGCAGGAAAGCCCCGGCAAACACAAAGGCTACGATTATTCACGCTCTATCAATCCGACCCGCAGTGCTTACGAGCGCTGCGTCGCCGATTTGGAGAGCGGTACGCGCGGGTTCGCGTTCGCTTCCGGGTGCGCTGCTGCCGCTACGATTCTCGACGCACTCGAGAGCGGCTCGCACATCGTGGTGAGTGACGATGTTTATGGCGGGACGTTTCGTCTTTTTGAGCGCGTGCGCCGCCGTTCCGCCAATCTCGATTTTACATTTGTCGATTTAAACGACGCAAGAGATTTCGAGGCCGAAATTAAACCGAACACACGGATGATCTGGATTGAGACGCCGAGCAATCCGCTTTTGAAACTGATTGATCTCGAAGCGATCGCGAAAACCGCTCGTGAGAGCAACATTATCTCTGTATGCGACAACACTTTCGCGAGCCCCTGGATTCAACGTCCCATCGAGCTGGGATTCGACGTGGTGGTTCATTCAGCGACGAAATACTTGAATGGACACTCAGACCTGGTTGGGGGTATCACCGTCGTCGGTGAAAACAAGGAGCTTGGCGACAAGATTGCGTTTCTGCAAAACGCCGTCGGCGCTATCGCGGGACCATTCGATAGTTTCCTTGCGCTGCGAGGCTTGAAAACGCTTGCCCTTCGCATGGAGCGGCACTGCGCAAATGCAATCGAGATCGCGCGCTCGTTGGAGGAGGAGCCGAAAGTAAAATCGGTGAGTTATCCCGGTCTCAAATCGCATCCGCAACACGATCTCGCTCGACAGCAGATGCGCGGCTTTGGCGGGATGATCACTATCGTGTTGAAAACCGATCTCGAAGGCACGAAGCGTTTTCTGGAGAACACGGAGCTGTTTGCCCTCGCGGAAAGTTTGGGCGGCGTCGAGAGCCTGATCAACCATCCCGCGCTCATGACCCACGCTTCGGTTCCGAAAGAGCAGCGTGATGCGCTCGGTGTGACCGACTCACTTGTTAGGCTTTCCGTCGGCATCGAGGACGTGCGCGATTTGATCGAGGATCTGAAAAACGCTTTCGAGGCGATTTGACGTTAGCGTAGGCATCCTGCCTATGATCAATTTGGATTCACAGCCAGCACGGCTGGGTTACGAGAATGGGCAACACAATCGGTCAACTTTTTCGCGTCACGACGTTTGGTGAATCGCACGGCGGCGGCATCGGCGTCGTGATTGATGGCTGCCCGCCGAAGATCGACATCAGCGAAGCGGAGATTCAGCACGAGTTGGACCGCCGCCGGCCGGGTCAAAGCAATATCACGACGCAACGAAAGGAGGAGGACCGCTGCGAAATTCTCTCCGGAGTTTTCGAGGGACGAACACTCGGCACTCCAATCGCGATCCTCGTGCGCAACAAAGACGCGCGGGCGGAGGACTACACAGAGATCGCGAGAAAATTTCGGCCATCACACGCTGATTTTACCTACGAGGCGAAGTATGGGATTCGGAACTGGCAGGGCGGCGGTCGCGCGTCGGCGCGTGAGACGATTGGTCGCGTCGCCGCGGGCATAGTCGCGAAAAAGACATTGTCGACCTTATATCCGAGATTCGAGATCGTCGCGTACGTCGCGCAGATTCATGAGATCGTCGCGAAGATCAATCGTTCCAGGATTACAATGAAGGAGGTGGAGAAGAATGCGGTGCGCTGCCCGGATGGAGCAACAGCCAAAAAGATGGTCGCGCTCATCGAACGAATTCGCGATAAGGGAGATTCGGTGGGCGGCGTGATTGAGTGCGTCGTTCGTAGTCTTCCAGCCGGACTCGGTGAACCGGTTTTCGATAAGCTCGAGGCGGATCTGGCGAAGGCGATGATGAGTCTGCCGGCAACCAAAGGATTCGAGATCGGTTCCGGGTTTGCCGCGACGCGCATGCGCGGTTCCGAGCACAACGATCCATTTGAAATGCGCGACGGGAAAATTCGCACAACAACGAACAACTCTGGCGGTGTCCAGGGCGGGATCAGCAACGGCGAAGAGATTTACTTTCGGGTCGCCTTTAAGCCGACTGCGACGATCGCACACGAACAGAAAACCGTTAGCACATCACATGAACAAACGAGCCTCGCGGCGCGTGGACGCCATGATCCATGTGTTTTGCCGCGCGCGGTGCCAATTGTGGAAGCGATGGCGGCACTCGTGCTTTGCGACCACGCGCTACGGCAGCAAGCGATTAGTTTGCCCGCTTCGTCGAAGTGAGACCCGAACTGCAGACGGTGGCCGGTTCGCCGCTTTGGCAAGCGGTCTTTATTTCATTTGGCGTCGTTTTGGTCTTGTTCGAAGTGGTGCGCGGCTGGCGACTCGGCCTGATGCGGCAACTTGTGCGCGTCGCCGCCCTGGCCACGGCCTATGCAGCTGCATTTTACTGCGGCCGGTTGCTCGTTCCGCTGGTGCGACCATTTTTGAAAATGCCGGATATCGTGCTGTCGATCTTAGGCGGCGCCGTGCTCGCCCTCGTCGTATACGCGTCTATCACCTCTCTCGGAATGATTTTTTTCCGACGCACCGGCCAACAGAACGCAAGTTTGCTCCGGTTGATTTATGCAGTCAGCGGGGCCGTGATCGGATTATTTTTTGGCGCGTTTTTGTTCTGGATGATCGTGGTGAGCGTTCGTGCCATTGGCGCGCTGGCCGATGCGCAGCTCCGCGGTCGATCAAATTCTTCAGCCGCGGGCCTACACGCTTTTGAAGTGCGACGACATCCTTTTCCGGCGCCCGAAGGAGAATCGACGCTGGCGGCATCGCTGACGCGATTGAAGAATTCGCTCGAGCTTGGGGCTATCGGAAACGCGATTACGCGAACGGACCCCGTTCCCTCGAAAACTTATGAGATGCTCGGGAAAGTCGGAAACGTATTTTCCAATCCCGAAAGCGCGCAGAAATTTCTCACATTCCCAGGGGCACATGAGTTGAGCGAGCATCCGAAAATTGTCGCTTTACGAGACGATCCAGAAATTTCTGACATGATTGCGCAGGGACGTTTTCTCGATCTTTTGCAGGACCAGCGCATCATCGACGCGGCGAATGATCCGGCGCTCGCCAGCCAGATCAAAAAATTCGACCTCCAGAAGGCCCTGGATTATGCAACCCGGAAGTAATTGCAATGCAGTACATCACCACCATTGGACTCGAAGTGCACGTCCAGCTTAAGACGCGCTCGAAAATGTTTTGCGCCTCTCCGGTTGAATTCGGCGCTGAGCCGAACACACACACATGTCCCGTCTGCCTAGGTCTGCCCGGTGCTTTGCCGGTGATGAATCATGAAGCGCTGCGCATGACAGCGCTCACCGGATTAATGCTCGGATGTGACATCGCTGCGATCTGTAAATTCGATCGGAAAAATTATTTCTATCCGGACATGCCGAAGAATTATCAAATCTCACAATACGACATGCCGCTGTGCACGAACGGCAGCGTGCCTCTGCACGATCTCGCGTATCCGAAGGACGCGCAGAAAAATATCGCCACGCCAGACAAGGAAGTGCCCCTCGTGCGGATTCATCTGGAGGAGGACGTGGCCAAAAGTTTTCATTTTGAAACGTACACAGGCATCGATTTCAACCGGGCCGGCACGCCATTGATGGAGATCGTGAGCCAGCCCGAAATCAATTCGCCAGAAGAAGCATTCGCGTTTCTGACCTCGCTCAAACAAATCTTGATCTACGGCGCGGTTAGCGACGCCGACATGGAGAAGGGGCAGCTTCGTTGCGATTGCAATGTTTCTGTCCGGCCCGAAGCGCAGGCTGAACTCGGCGCAAAAATCGAGATCAAAAATATGAATTCGATCAGTGGTGTGCGGCGTGCTCTAGCTTATGAAATCCAACGCCAGGTCGATGCGCTCGAACGTGGTGAAAAGCTAGAACAGGAAACGCGTGGCTGGGACGACGCGGCTACGGAAACATTTCTCATGCGGACAAAGGAATTTGCCCACGATTACCGCTATTTTCCCGATCCGGATTTGGTGCCGGTGAAAACCGAGGTTTTGCTGCCAGATGCGCGTGCGCGCATACCAGAATTACCGAAAGCGAAACGCGCCAGATTTGTCCAGCAGTATCAAGTGAGTCCCTACGACGCCGGCGTCTTGGCGAATGATCTGGAACTTGCTCGCTATTTCGAAGCTGCAGCAAAGGGCGCACGCAAATCGAAGAACATTGCGAACTGGATCCTCAATGACCTGCAAAATGCGCTGAGCACCGCCGGGAAAACGATCAGCGATTGTCCGATTCGGCCGGAGGCGCTCGACGAGCTGGTCAATCTAATCGACGGCGGGCAAATCAGTGGCAAACAAGGCAAGGAGGTTTTCGCGGAAATGTTTGCGAGCGGCAAACGTGCGGCTGAGATCGTCAAGGAAAAAGGGATCGAGCAACTGAGCGACGCCAGGGCAATCGAGGCATTCTGCGATCAGGTGATCGCGGCCAACCCGAAGCCCGCTGCTGATTTCAAGGCGGGCAACGCTGCGTCGCTTAATTTTCTCAAAGGACAGGTGATGAAGCTTTCCAAAGGAAAAGCCAACCCGCAGTTGGCCGGCGAAATTTTGGAGCGCAAGTTGAGCTAGCGCATACCTCTGGCTTGCCCCTTTGTCATTCTGCGCGGAGTCGAGGAATCTCTTACTGTGCAACAGACAGCAATAAGAGATGTCTCGACTTCGCTCGACATGACAAAAAGGGTTGCGGCAATGAACTTGTCTCGTGCGCATCCTGATCGCTCCCGATAAATTCAAAGGCTCGCTTGGCGCGCGGGAAGTCGCCGAGAATATCGCAACTGGTCTGCGCGATATTTTATCTGACGCAAAGATCGACATCGTGCCGATGGCAGACGGCGGTGAAGGCACGGCCGAAGTTATTTATGACGCGCTCGGTGGTTCCGGGGTGAATTGTCCGGCGCATGATCCGCTCGGCCGCGAGATCGAGGCGCGTTACGTCTGGATCGAGGAAGACAAACTCGCAATCGTGGAAATGAGCGAAGTCGCCGGAATGCATCGGCTTTCCGAAAATCAACGCGATCCACTTCGCGCGAACACTTTCGGCGTTGGCGAAGTGCTGCTTGATGCGGCGCAACGCGGCGTGGATCAAATCATTATCGGACTTGGCGGCAGCGCGACCAACGATGGCGGCTTTGGAATGGCAAGAGCGCTTGGGTTTCGATTTTTTGCCGGGAGGCCGCACTGACGAAACTCGCTGATGTTGTCGCCAAAACCTTTAAGAAAGATTTTCGCGACGAACGGGGTGCAGGTGCGGCCGGTGGACTCGGCTTTGGGCTTGTGAGTTTTTGCGGCGCCAAAATTCGGCCGGGATTCGATGTTGTAGCGGAATCGATCGGGTTCGAATCGAAAATAAAAGATGTGGATGTTGTGATTACGGGTGAGGGGAGCCTGGATCGGCAAACGCTCGAGGGGAAAACGGCGGCCGGAGTGGCGTGGCTCGCGCGGAAATTAGGCAAGCGCGTTTTCGCAATTGTTGGGCGTGCGAGCGAAGATCGACGCGTGCGGGAAATTTTCGATGGGGTTTACGAGAACGCGCAACCCGGAATGAGCGAAAAGGAAAACATGGCGCGCGCCGCAGAGCTGCTGCGGGAAAACGCGCGAGAGTTGGCGAAGAAATTGTAGGGCGTCTCTGTGAAACGCCGGATTATAGAATGGCGTCTGTCAGAGGCGTCCTACAATTTTCGCGAAGCGTAAAATTCGCGGAAGTATTTTGCTGTTTCCACGTAGCTCCAGGCCCAGCGGGCGATGTCGTTTTGCTCGTCAAGGCTGAGTGCACGCCTGATTTTAGCGGGAGAACCGAGGACGAGCGAGCCAGGGGGAATTTTCGTTCCCAGAGTAACGAGTGCATTAGCGCCGATAATGGAACGTGCACCCACTTCAACATCATCGAGAATGATCGCGCCCATCCCGACAAGGACTTCATTGTCGATCTTGCATGCGTGCACGATGGCGCTGTGACCGACGGTGACCAGTTCGCCCATTGTTGTCGGATAACTCGTATCGAGGTGGACGACGGCATTGTCCTGAATGTTCGAGCGCGGCCCGATGATGATACGGTTGATGTCGCCGCGTAACACGGCGCCGTACCAAACGCTCGATTGTTCTGCGAGGGTGACATCGCCAATTACTGTTGCGCTGGGAACGATCCAGGCGCTTGGATGGATCGTGGGTCCTTTATTTAAACGCGCGGCAATGCCGGAGTGTCCAGTAGGCAGTGGGT
>WNGK01002087.1_pt1 | contig 21649 bp, 12 predicted proteins | sample 5400601 | NCBI WGS metagenome assembly WNGK01 (sample SAMN13153376, study PRJNA577476) | soil metagenome | isolation source: 60 cm soil or saprolite under Garry oak tree replicate 1 | place: USA:California | collected 2016-06-15
GAAAATCGAGGACTCCGCGGTTATGAGGCTTGCCATCGCCATCATGCCGAGAGGGCTGGCGAAGATACGTCTCACGGATTCCGTGCTGCAGCGGGATGGTAGCCATCGTATCCTCTCGCTTAATCGAAGGCAGAATCCGGATCTTCTGGATGTTTTAGATCCCACAGTGGGCGGCGACTCGCCACCTCGGGTTCTATCGCAAAGTTGTAAGCCGGCGGCGGCGAGGAGGTCGCCCACTCGAGCGTCCATGCGTCCCACGGATCAGGCCCCGCAATTTCTCCGCGGAAGTACGACCACACAAGATTGAAAACAAGCACGAGCACAGCAATGGCCTGAATGAATCCGCCAGCCGACACGATCGCATTCAGCGTGTTCCAGCCGCGATCGGGCTCGTAGGTAAAGATCTGCCGCGGCATGCCCAGCAGGCCGGGAATGTGCATCACGTCAAAGGTAACGTGGAACCCGATGACCATAAGCCAGAAGTGCCACTTGCCGAGTCTTTCGTCGAGCATGCGGCCGGTGATCTTGGGATACCAGTAGTAGATGGCCGCGAAGATCATGAAGACGATAGCGCCCACAAGCACGTAATGGAAGTGGGCAACCACAAAGTAGGAGTTGTGTAGTTGCCAGTTCCACGCGGAGACCGACAGCATGATGCCGGTCAGCCCAGCAAGCACCCACTGAAATAGAAAAGCAATGGAGAACAGCATCGGGGTGGCAAAACGGATCTTGCCGCCCCAGATGGTCGCCAGCCAGTTGAACGTTTTGATGCCGGTAGGAATGGACACAAGCATCGTAGACAACGTGAAGAACGCGTTGCCAAACGATGTCATGCCGATGGTGAACATGTGGTGCGCCCACACGCTCAGGCTGATGAATCCAATGCCAACCGATGCCGCCACCATGGCGGGATACCCGAAGATGGCCTTGCGCGAGAAGACCGGAATAATTTCGTTGGCAAAGGCAAACGCGGGCAGGACCAGTACGTACACCTCAGGGTGCCCGAAGATCCAGAAGAAGTGGGCCCACAGGATCGCGGAACCGCCTGTCTGCGTATCGAAGAAGTGACCGCCGAGATAACGGTCGATCATCAGCATGGCCTGCGCGGCAGTAAGCGGGCTCACCGCAACCAGCACCAGGAAAGAGACCGTCGCATAGAGCCACGGCAGCAGCGGGATGCGCCACAACGTCATGCCCTTGCAGCGCATACAGAATACCGTGGCGAGAATATTGATGGCCGTGCCAATGCTGCCGATGCCGCTGGCGATCAGGGCTACGGACCAGTAATCGACAGTGTGCCCCGGCGAGAAGGCCTTCTCGGTGAGCGGCGCGTAGGCAAACCAGGCTACATCCGGCGCGGACCCCGTACCCGCCAGGCCTACGCCGCCGATGAAGCTGTAATAGAGCAGCAGACCCGCGAAGGCGCTGATCCAGAAGCTGAAGGCGTTGAGCCGCGGAAACGCCATGTCGCGCGCGCCGATCATCAGGGGGATGAGGTAGTTCCCGAAACCGAACAGTATGGGCATGCCCACCAGGAACACCATGGTAGTTCCGTGCATCGTGAACATGCGGTTGTAAGTGTAAGGCGACAGAAAGTCGTTCTGAGGAACAGCGAGCTGAATGCGAATGAGAAGCGCTTCGACACCGGCCACCAGCAGAAACACAAGCGCGTACGCAATGTAGAGAATGCCGAGTTTCTTGTGGTCGACCGTGACGATCCAGCTATGGACGAGCTCAAGATAGGTGCCGCGCGTGCCCAATGCGGGCGTACGGTCAAGCCCGGCTTCAATACCGTGCACGGCAGGCAGGCTGGATGAGTCCATCGGGGTCTCCTACTTCAGCGTGAGCAGATATGCTGTAATCTGCGCGTTCTGGCGATCGCTCAAATGCATGGCGGGCATCATGGAACCGGGCTTGAAGCGATTGGGATCCTCAATCCATGCCTGCAGGTTGCCGGGCGTATTCTCGGCTGCGCCGGAGGCCAGCGTGGCGCGGCTCATCAGGTGGGTCAAATCGGGGCCGTATCGGCCATTGGCGACTGTGCCACTCACCATGTGACAGTTGATGCAGGCCTGCTGCTCGAACACAAGCTGTCCGTTCTTCGCGTTGATCTGTTCGGGTACTTCAGCGGATAGCTTCGCAACTTCGTTGTGCGTTGCGGGTGAGTTCGGAGGAACGCCGCTTTGTGTGTTCTGATTGCCGGGATTGGGCTGCGAAACAGGACTCGCGACCGGCTTCGCAATCTCAGTTTGGGTACGCTGCTGGCCGGCGATCCACTTCTCAAAGTCCTCAGGCTTATCCACATAGACACGCAGTAGCATCTTGGCGTGCTCGCGGCCGCAGAACTGCGCACACTGGCCCAGATAGAGGCCGGGTTTCTGTGGATCGATCCACATCTCATTTACGCGATTCGGAAGCAGGTCAGTCTTGCCGTCGAGTCGCGGAACCCAAAAGCTATGCATCACGTCAGCCGAGGTGAGCTTCATGAAGGTTGGCCGCGGAGAGTTCCTGCTGCTTACCGGCACGTGCAGCTCATTGGCAGCCACTACGTTGTACTGCGGATAGCGGAACTCCCACCAGAACTGGTGCCCGATGACAATCACATCAAGGGCGGTGGCGGGCTTCTGCGCGTCCTGCACAGAAAAGAGAACGCGCGCCGTGCCGAGAAACAGCACGACAATGATCAGGATTGGGATGATGGTCCACGAGAGCTCTATCTGGACACTGCCGAAGACCTGTGGCGGTTCGGTATTTTCGGCTCCACGGGCGCGGAAGCGCACCAGCGCATAAATGAGCAGCGTCGTGACTCCGAGAAATATGAGACCTGTAATGGCAAGCACGAACAGGGAGAGGTCATTCAACTCATGGGCGGGCGTGGAGTGCGGCGCGAAGATCGAAGTGGGGAGCTCGGTTGCAGTTGCTTCCCCAGCCGTGGCATATGCAGCAATCGCGAGACACGCAGCTGTGAGGATGCGGCGCCAGAGGGAAATACTCGAGTTCAATCGCGTTCGCATGCTGGTTTTTGCGGTTGAAGTGGTGGTCGGCAAAAACCTTACGATGCTCGTCGCACGCGGGGCGGTTGCCCATTCTGTGGGACGGAAATTTGTAAATTGGTGTGGCGCAGCGGTTGGCGGCGCGCATTTTGCGAGGGTTCGACCCTCTCTGCATCATCTTAACTGTCCTATTACGGCGCTTCCATTGGTTCCATGATGTGAAAAGCGCCACAATCGGTCCGGGCATGTTCTCTCATCGCATTCGCACGACAGCCCGAGCTGACGATCGAAACAGCAGGACCAAATGAAGCCTGGATTTCGCGAACTGATTGGTGACATTGAACTTCATTGGTGCTGCCTTTCCTCGATGACTTTTCTCTTACCGGCGTGGAGCCCATTCACCAGCTTTCACGGCAAGATGAAACGTCAATCCAATGATCAGGATCGTCTGATGTGCTCCGGGATCGGATGACGGCTTGCTGTATTCATTGTGCCGGTACCAGAAGGCGCCATTCAGATCAACGAATCGCGACCTGCCGAACAGCAGCGCCCCGACATCAACCGTCACCGCGTTGCGAAGCAGGAATTCTCCCACTGTCTTACCGGCAAACAAATCTTCGCTCTTCTGAGTGTTGTAGTCTAGGAATCCGCTAGACGCAAGGTGCACTTCGCCCATGGAGAAGGGCAGCATCCATGTTAGTTCAATGTTGAAATCAGGACCGTAGTCCTCTGTCTTTCCGAGCACTCCCTCAAGGTTCCATTCTTTGCGCAGGTGGAGACCGACGTTGAAGTTCCTCCGCGGCACCGCGATCTGGATATTCGGACCGAAGTCAATGGTTTTCTCCGACGCGCTCCCGCAGGCTTAACTACAACTGCGAGCAACGAAAGTGTCCACCAGGGGAAATTAACCTTCTCTTGACAAAGCTTCTGCTACGGCGAACCTGTTGACGGCTTGCCGGCACTTGCGGAGTCATTCCGCTATCTCGATCACTCGCACAGCAGAATGACAGGTCAAAAGAAACCTGAATCGAAGCACTGAGCAGGCGAAGTTTTCAGGAAATGTATCGTGCGTCTATTCAAATCTCGATCAGACGCATTACTCTTATACGGCGCCGATGATCAGCAGAAATGCCAGAGAAGTACATGCGATCTTGAGAGCAGCCGCGGGTGCCGCTCTTCGAAGCTTCCTTCTGATCACAGTTGCGTCGTGCATTGCCGATCAGCAAGATCTTTCTCGAGGATGCCATGAACAAGTTACGAGCTTGTCTTTCGTTAAGCCTTTTCGCCCTGTTCCTTTGCCGGGCTGCGTTATCCCAGGGTCCCTTTTCGCACAACGACATCGACCGGGCCGATGCTCTTCTCAAGCAGATGACAATTGAGGAGAAGATCGGACAGCTGAACCAGCCCTTCTATTTGAAACTTCCGATCCCCGGTGTGAAGACAGATCCAGTGCCCTACGAGGACCACGTGCGTCGCGGCGAGGTCGGCTCATTTCTGTTCCTCACAGACGCGAAAGAGATCAATCGCCTGCAGAAGATCGCCATGACCGAGCAGCGCTTGCACATACCGATTCTCTTTGGCTTCGACGTGATCCATGGCTTTGATACGGAATTTCCCGTGCCCCTAGCCACGGCTGCCTCGTGGGATCCGGCAATGGCCGAAGAGGCCCAAGCGATCGCTTCGGAGGAGGCGGGCCATGCTGGCGTGCGCTGGAGCTTCGCACCGATGTTGGACATAGCAAGAGACCCGCGCTGGGGGCGTATCTCCGAGGGAGCGGGCGAAGATCCCTATCTTGGTGCGGCAATGGCGCGGGCCCAGGTTCGAGGTTTTCAAGGAACACCAGAGAACCCCCGGCCCTTCATGGCGACCCTGAAGCACTTTGCCGGCTACGGAGCCGCGGAAGGTGGCAGAGACTACGATGCTGCGTACATTTCGGAAGAGCGGATGGAGAACGTCTACCTTCCTCCATTTCGAGCGGGCGTTGAGGCTGGTGCGGAAACTGTTATGAGTGCTTACATGGACCTGAACAGCGTGCCGGCGAGTGGAAATGCACACCTGCTGCAAGATATTCTTCGGAAAGAACTCGGGTTCAAAGGATTCGTCGTGAGCGATGCCTTCGCCGTCGGCAGTCTTGTTACGCAAGGTTTTGCCCAGAATGGCAAAGACGCGGCGCTTCGCGGTGCTACGGCGGGCGTGAACATGGACATGGGCAGCGCAACTTATCTGGAGCACATGAAGTCGCTCATTGACACTGGGCAGCTCACCGCATTGCAGCTCGATGACCTGGTCCGTCCGATACTGGCTGCGAAGTATCATCTCGGCCTCTTTGAACACCCGTATGCCGATGCTACGGATCAGACCCACGCCGAGATGCTCGCCAAGCATCGCCAGGCCGCAAGAACAGCGGCAGCACGTTCTGCAGTTCTGCTGCGGAATGAAGGCGGTCTCCTGCCACTTGCGAAGACTACCAAGCGCATTGCAGTCATTGGACCGCTGGGCAACAGCAAGGGGGACATGAACGGACCCTGGAGTCTTACGGCGAAGGCAGAAGATACTGTTTCGGTCTTCGAAGGGATTCGCGCAAAGTTCTCCGATTCGCAGGTGCAATTCGCACAAGGTGTGCAGATAGCGAAAGAGTTCCCCTCCTCATTCGAGGGCTTCATTGGGCCGCAGATAGAAAAGCCCTGGTCCCCCGAAGAGGCAGAGCGCCAGATCAAGATCGCCCTGAACCTGGCCGGCAATTCTGACGTGGTTCTCATGACCCTCGGGGAGCTGAGCGGCATGGATTTTGAGTACGCTTCGCGTTCGTCACTCAGTCTTCCCGGAAAGCAACAAGACCTTCTCGAGAAGATACAGGCGCTGGGGAAGCCCGTCGTGCTGCTGCTCTTCAGCACACGGCCGCTCGATATCTCGTGGGCCTCAGAACACATTCCAGCGATTATGGATTGCTATTTTGGCGGCACAGAAACCGGCAATGCGGTTGCCGATCTTCTTGTGGGCGATGCGGTGCCCGGTGGCAAGCTGCCGATTACCTGGCCCCGCAACGCAGGGCAAGTGACAATTTATTATTCCCACACGACCTCGCACAAACCCTATGACTCCGCGGATTTCACGTCTCGCTATTGGGACCTTCCAACTTCGCCTCTCTACTCCTTTGGTTACGGACTAAGCTACTCGACTTTTTCCATCTCCGACCTTCACCTGAGTGGAAAGACGTCAAATTTGGATGGCTCGATCACGGCGACAGTGACGATTGCGAATACCGGTACAAGAGCGGCGGACGAAGTCATTCAACTGTATCTGCATCAGCGTTTCGGTTCGGCATCGAGACCCGTTCGTGAGTTGAAGGGGTTCCGCCGAGTGACACTGCAGGCGGGTCAAAAACAGGAGATCAGCTTCTCTATCGGCCGTGAGGAGCGAAACTATTGGAGCGCTGCGAAGAATGGTTGGGTTGTAGAACCTTCTGACTTCGATGTCTGGGTCGGAAACAGTTCAACAGCCGCGTTGCACGACAGCTTCTCGGTGGTGAAGTAGGGAGGGTACGCAGCGACTCGATCTGGAAAAAAACTGAGTTGCGTAAGCTCAACGCCACGTAGCTCTACCGGGCTCAAGCGCCACCGAAATTATTCGCTTTGTCAGTACCGCGGAGCCGCATGGCCGATGAATTTTCCGGCCCACTGAGTTAACCACTTCGTGTTTGGAGAGTCTCGGTGTCCGGCATCGTGCTGACGCCATGCAAGCGGGCCGTTGAAGAGGCCCTGATTCAATGAAGGCATTTTGGCGGGGCTGGTAATCGCCTTCGGCTTCAAAGCCCTGTCGCCTGGCAGCGTCTATACACGGCTTGCGTCCACGGTTGTCATGTGACGGCGGCGGCGCTTCGGAACCTGGGCCGTCGCGAGGTACAGAGCCTGCCAGCAAGGAGAACGAGCCGATGGATAAAGAGATAGTCTTACCCAAAGAAGCACTCGAATGCTTCAGGATGATATGCTGCAATCGTTCTAAAAACGATTTACTTCGAGCGATTCAGGTAAACCTTCTCTTATGAAACCGGCATGGAAATTCTCGCCGATTGTTGGCCTCATTGCGATTGCAGGCTGCCTATGGGGGGCAGCCCAGCGTCCAATCCTCGATTCAACCGCAGGGCTGGGTAGCCAGTTGGGGTGCTTCGCAGCAGGTGCCTGAACCGCAGAATGCGTTGCCGATTGACGACCTGCGCGACGCCACTGTCAGGCAGATATTCCATCTTTCCACGGGAGGCCGGGCGCTTCGGGTGCATCTGTCGAACGCATTCGGAACCGAGCCGCTTCACTTCACCTCCGTCCATATCGCTCGGCCGGTGTCGTCTTTATCCTCCGAGATCGAAGTGACCACGGACCGTCCGTTGACATTCGCGGGCAGCCCTGATTTGACGGTTCCACCGGGAGCGGAGTTCGTCTCAGATCCGCTGGAGTTTGCAGTTGCGCCCCTGTCGAATCTGGCCGTGACGTTTCATCTGGAGGCGGCGCCAGCCACCCAGACCGGGCATCCGGGATCGCGCGCCACGTCCTACTATGTCCATGGAGATTTTGTCGGCGCTGCCAGCTGGACGGAACCGAAGCGCGTCGACCACTGGTACCAGGTTTCGGAGATCGATGTGCAGGCGGCACCGCAAGCCGCAGCGATAATAGCTCTCGGTGATTCCATCACGGACGGGCATGGCGCTACAACCAATGGAAACGACCGCTGGACAGATGTGTTGGCTCAAAGGCTGCAGGGCTCGCCCGCCACCAGCAACATCGGGGTGTCGAATCAGGGTATTGGCGGCAACCATCTGTTGACCGATGTTCTCGGGCCGAACGCGTTGGCTCGTTTCGATCGCGATGTGCTGGCCCCGGCAGGTGTGCGCTGGCTCATTCTCTTTGAGGGCATAAATGATCTCGGCGGTTTGGCACGAAATGGCGAGGTGTCGCCGGCGGAACATGGGGCGCTCGTGCAGCGGGTGTTGGCAGCATATCAACAGATGACTACTCGCGCTCATGCACACGGCCTGCGTGTATACGGAGCTACAATCACGCCCTACCTGGGATCCAACTACTATCATCCGGGACCTTTGAGCGAAGCCGACCGGCAGGCGGTGAACCAATGGATTCGGACGGCCGGGAACTTCGATGCGGTGATCGACTTTGATAGCGTCGTTCGAGATCCTCAGCATCCCGGTCAACTTTTGCCCGCCTTCGATTGCGCCGACCACCTCCATCCATCGCCCGCCGGTTATAAGGCGATGGGCGATGCCATCTCCCTCAGTCTATTTGGGCGGTGAATGTCAGAGGCTAAGGAGCGTCACGCTAACGTGATGATGCTTGTCTGTATGGCGACGAAGCGCACCTTCCGGATTCGCGACTCCCAGGCATTGAACTGATTGCGGAAAACTTCGATTTAACGAACACGCCTCAATTCGCTAATGGAGCTTCGAATATTGCTCCGAAAGATTTGGCATAATCACTACACCCAACGTTAACCGGACTCTTCGTCTCAGCGGACGATTGAGCTTTTAAATCGGTTGCAAACAGTTGCTGATATGGCGGAACCGCAAGTCCATGCCTCTCCGCCATTGTCGTTTCGCCTGAAAAATGAGGAGAGGATTCTTTGACCTTCACCCGCTTTCGTTCTGTTGTTGTTACCGCATACGTTCTGGCCACCCTTGTTTCAAACGCCGCGGAGATTCCACGGATCTCAAAATCCGCAGGTGGCGGACAGCTGCTCGTAAATGGCAAGCCGTATCTGATTCTGGGCGGTGAGTTGGGTAATTCATCAGCAGGGACTGCGTCTCAGGCGGACTCAATCCTTCCCCGGCTTGCGGAGATGCATTTGAACACTATTCTGATGCCGGTGGCCTGGGAACAGATTGAACCTGTTGAAGGCAAATTCGATTTCAGCATTCAGGACCATTGGATCGATGTAGCACGGGAACAACATCTGCACCTGGTGTTCTTGTGGTTTGGTAGCTGGAAAAATGCGTTCTCAAGTTATACGCCGTCATGGGTGAAGAAAGATACAAAGCGGTTTCCCAGAGCGTTCGCAGCTGATGGCACCGAACTTGAGATTCTCTCCGCCTTTGGAACGGAGACCCTCAAGTGCGACGGCCGGGCCTTCTCTACCCTCATGAGACACCTGAAAGAGAAAGATCAGGATCAGCAGACCGTACTGATGGTGCAGGTGGAAAACGAAGTTGGCTACCTGGGGCGCGGACGTGATCGATCGGTAATTGCTGACCAACTGTTCCGAGGCGAGGTTTCACCTGATTTGATCAAGAAACTACAGACCGATCGAGAATCGCTGTCTCCAGAACTTCGTTCCCATTTCAACCCCGCAGGAAAGACCTGGCCGGGGGTGTTCGGTGACGCTGCCGACGAGGTCTTCATGGCGTGGAATTATGCGAGATACATTGAAGATGTGACCGAACAGGGAAAACACGCTTACCCGTTGCCAATGTACGTCAACTGTCAATTGCCGGCACCTGGCGAGCGAGCAGGTGAATATCCGAGCGGCGGACCTCACCCTTATTATCTTGCGGTGTATCGAGCGACTGCACCCTCGATCGACTTCTATTCTCCGGATATATACTGGCCGAACTTCGAATACTGGATCGATCGATTCAAGTTCAACGGCAATGCTGTATTTGTTCCCGAGGCCCGTCTCGAAAGCGCCGCATACAACGCGTTTTATGCATTCGGCGAGGCCGGAGCGTTTGGCTTTTCTCCGTTTGGCGTTGATGGCCTGCAGATCAATTCTGACGCGAGCAGTTCGGGGCCGAGCTTGACAGATGTGTACGACAAATTGAGCAGCATGAGTGACATTCTGCTTTCTGGCCAGGTCGCGAGTAGCACGAGGGGAATCGTTCTTCACAGTAATAGCCCGCGTCCGACTCGGACCGTGGCACTCGGCGACTATTTATTCGAGGCAACGCTTTCCAGATCATGGCTCGCAAAGACACTGTTAACGGATGATGGAGCAATGATGATTGTGCAGACTGGTGCGAACGAGTTTTATATTGCCGGCAGTGGACTCACCGTCTCATTCATTCGCAATCCTGACATTGACAATAAGATCAGTGGAATCGCGAGTATCGAAGAAGTGAGTCGTTCCGGCGGCGAGTGGCTTACGCTGCGCCGTCTCAATGGCGATCAAAGTAATCAAGGCCGACAGCTATCGTTGGCCGCTCGTCAGGTTCACATCTATCGGGTCATCCTATACGCGACTGACGGAATGTCCCAGACTATTAAGTAGGGTCGAGGCTAGCCTCGTTGTCAGATATTTGGAGGCGCGTATCTCGCATCGACGATATAACTATCAACTTGTCGACAACGAAGGTTGAAAACTGGCATGCCGTTGTTACACAAATCTGCCGCGGCGCCCAACCTTGGCCAGCAATGATCCATTGACACGATTGCGACACGGTTACACACAGTCGAGTGATTACGCTGCCTAGGATTGAGTTATCGCCTGCGGGCCTGAAAGGGTCGTATGCCGCAAAAGGGGTTTGGGTCTGGCGCAACTCATTACAATGCGCCATTGCGGAGGCGGACCCTCAAAAAAAGGGCCCCCACCGAGTCCGGTAGAGGCCGATCAACTTGCTTGCACTACAAGTTGATCAAAGTCAACGTGGTAAACCTGATACGAAAGGCTTGTACCTTCGCGGTTGTAAGTTACAAACGTTAATTTCGCCGGCAGGATCGCCTGACCAGCAGCTGTCCGACACAAACAAAGACGATCTCAAGTGTCACGTACCCTGTTTCAACCAGCTCCGCAGTTATCAGAAGAGGAGATGCGGGTACTGTTGACTTTTGGAGATTAGAGGCATCCATTGTCATAGTTGTCATTCCGATGTAACTTTGCTGTCACTTCGCGAAGGCCGAAACGCTCCTGGGCATCTCGTGACACGATTCGAGTATGAAATGACAGAGATTTGACTTTTCACAGTCAACTCTATATCTCGTTTCGTTTTATGTTCGTGAAGAGATCTCGGTCCCTCAGCATCTCGCATGACCCGTCACTCCAGGTCAACACCAAGAACATCATGCGCAGCTCGTCGAGAGCTTCAGCAAACGTTTGAGACGGGAGAGCCTTCGCATTTAGATTCGCGGCTCCGGCTGGATGGTTTCTGTGCGAAACCAAAAATATATGGGGAGCCCCTCTTCTGACTTTCGGTCCAAGCAGCGCGTTTATCCGCTTCTCGCTTGGATGAGATTGTGCAAGAACGAGTGAAGATTGTGCGCAGCTTGAGTTATCACGACGGTCCGGGCCGAGTTCACAAAGTATGTTGCTTCTTCGAATCGATTTTCGTAACCTCATCTACCAATCGGCGAAAAAATGACTCGCGTTTGGAAGATATCTACTTCTGCAGATTGGGCGTTTCGAGGCGACCTCCTCTAACCCACTCGATAATCGTCCGATATTGCTCGCTCGATTCGTTTCCGTGCCAACGCTGACCGCCATTGTGGGTAGCCAGGTAATCGCCCACATTGCCGGCGCTGTCGGTGGGGCGAGTTGGCTTAATGAGCATAAGGCTCTTCTCCGGCTCAGTGATATTCACGACTCGCATCGCATACTTGTAGTTTTCCTTGCTGTCTTGATCGGAAAAGATACCTTCGGCATTCGGTGGCTCGAGCTTGAAGATAACGTGACTGGCGTGGCAGAAGACGCAGGCCTTTCCGTCAGGACCGGGCCTGGCCAGGATGGGCTCGACTTTGCCAACGAAGTAACGGAAGTCGAGTACCGAACCGGGTTGCACGTCGCGGAGCGCTTCGCTGAGATTTTTGCCCTGCAGTACATCGGCCGCGATGAGTTTGAGGCGTGGATTGGTGGAGGCCTGCAGTTTAGTCATGGCCGCCTGAAAATCAGGCCGTTGCTCCACGCCTTTTACTTTGCGAAGCGTGTCGAGAGCGGCGGCAGTTAGATTTGCGTCTGCGCTGAGCAGGCTAGCCATCACCGTGTCGACGACCATGGGATAGTCGAGCGGCTCCTTGATTTTGATTGCGGCGGCATGCCGGTTGAGATAATCCTGATCCTGCGAGACGGCGCCACCGGCTACGCCAAGACGTCTCTTCAGGAACTGCGGATTGCCGGCTTCCTCCATGAGGATGCGTAGAGCGGGAGTGTCCAAACCGCCGAAAGCTTTCTTTACGGCCGGGGCAGATTGGGGATCGTTCAAGAAATGTTCGAAGCAAATTCGCAATGCGGCGCGCTGTACATCAGGGCTAAACGAATGCAGTTCTGACAGCACCTGTTGCTGGAGCCTCGGTTCATGCATGAGGCTTTTGAAAGAAGCAGCGGCATCGAGCACTTGCGCGTAGTTTTTGGGCTGCGGGCTTTGCCCGAGCATCGATCCGAGCGCTTCCTTCACAGTTGCCTGCCGCTCCCACGCGGAGTTCTCGGGTAGCGCAGCGAGAAGAGGGAGCACAATAGCCTGACTATCTGGGTTTCCATGATTGAGAATTTCGACGACTTTATTGACGAGTTTTGGATCGGGCGCTGCAGGTGTATCGAGGTTGAGGATGCCGCGTTGGCCGCTCTCATAAACGTACCGGACAGTTTGCCGAACGTCGGCACTCGCATTCTCAGAGAGATCGAGAGCTGCCAGGGTGAATCGTGCGTCGCCAGCTTCACTGAGGGTGCTGCCGGCTTTCAGGACTTCGATTTTCATAGAGTCGTCGGCGCCCTCGAGGCACGCTAACAGGGCATCTTCCAACTCAGTTCCTGAGCTCTTGAAGAAGTGAATGAGATCGCTGTCGTTACCGATGCGGGTCTGAAAGAAGGTGTTGTGCACGTCGTAGTTGAAATCAACGGTCTCACGATAGGGAGAGTATTCATAGTCGGAGCGATGAAGGTCGGGAACACCCGGCACATACTTGGTGAGAACTGCCGGTAGTCCGATCGACACCGTGTCCGACTTGACTTCTGGCAGCGCGTAGTGGCGGATATGGAAATCCCACAGCGCATTGAGGATGCCTTTGCGGCCAAGCGGCGTACCTTCACGCAACACCTTGGCAAGTACTTGCGCCTGATCGCGCGCGACCGCTTCATAGCCGGCGTTGATGCGGTCTTTGTCTTCATCGTTTGAACTTGCACGAACCCACGCGGAGAGATATCCCGTGTTTTCGTCCAGCAGGTTGTAGACGCTCTCCTGAAGACCGCGTCGAACCATCGTGTCTGTCTCCGTATTCAGTCGGGTTGCCAGAGCTTCAAGTGTGCCGCGACGCGTCTCCGGCTTATCTACCTGCCAGTAGTACCAGCGCCACACGCCGCCCGCAGCCTGGAAACGAACATAGGGGGCAGGGTCATTGAGGTCGCGCTCCAACGCAGCCAGCAATTGGGGATCATCGGTGAGATTGCGGAAGTGCTGATTAAAGACGCGGGTGGCACCCCAGCGGGTGCGCGCGTCGGATGACGACAGGGCCAAAGTCAGCAATTTGCGACCTTCCGGCCTGGCATCCTGGCGCCGCGAAAGAACCATTCGAACCGCATAAGCAGCGGCATTCTGCACCATCTTGGTGGAGTCGCCGAGGCCCTTGATCAGCACCGGCAAAGCACGTGGATCAGCCATGTGACCCAGCGCGCGCGCCGCCGCTTCGCGCGCCAGGGGCTGATCGTTGGTGGCGAGTATTTTCCGGATCTGAAGCAGCTGTGATTCGGGAGCAAGATCCCAGAACTGATCGAGTTGCTGCAGGAGCAGGGGCAGATCGTCGATGGCAAGAACTCTTGCTGGCGCAGGATATGCCGCGTCCCAGTTCTTCGCTTTGGTGGTTCCGGGATATAGGGTTGACAATGCCATCACTGCAAACTGCGTGGCACGGAAGGGCGTGTTGAAGCCCTGGTAGACGGGATCGCCTTCCCAGCTACCCTCGGGTCGCTGTGTGGCGAGCATGGCTTTGACAGCGAGGGCCAAATGCTCATCTGTTTCAGGGCGGCGGCCTGCCTCAGCGAGCGCCAAAACCGCGTTGTAGGAGATGAAGTCAGCCGGCTTGGCTTTGTTGTCAAAGGGATAGGGCCAACTGCCTTCAGGGCTTTCGTACTGGTAGAGCTTGTCAACGAGAGCGGCGATCTGCGAGGAGTATTTCCCACGATCAATTTCCGACAGCAGCATGATCTTCCAGCTCAGGTCGATTACATTTTTCGGTTCGTAAGGCAAAGCCAGTTGTGCTACATGATCGCGCTCGGCAAGCCACTCCTGCTTGTGAGTCTCGGAGTAAGCGAGGCCGAAGGTGTGCCAACTCTGTGTCGCGATCTCGAAAGGGCTCACATCAGGTTCGCAGCCGTCCGCCTCGTCTCCCGGCATTTCGGTCAGTCCCTTGTAGTGGATCTTGAGGAACTCCGCGTAGGGCAGATCGAAGTTCTTGCGCGGCGAATCGTGGGTCACATTTTGCTCGAAAGCGTTTGCGATGAGCGGGAGCCGGCTGGCTTCGGTGCGAGCGGTGTAGATGATTCGGACCCAGTTGGTATGGGGCTCACCATAGAGAGGTCGAGCGTTGTTGTAGATGCGGTCGGTTAGAAACTCAAGTCCCGCGCGCTGGGTGGGGGCATAGCCGTTTTGCACGGCCTTTAGATAAGCTCGCGTTGTGAATTGAGTGGGATGGCAGGCGATGCAGAGCTGAGTCTCAGAGTGCTGCATGGTGTTGCGCATCGCGATTGCGCCCCGGCGCGGGGTATTTGAAAGCCAGCTATCGCCCATATTGACCAGGAAATCCATCCCCGCACGCACTGCTTCACGCGGGTCTTTATTGGGCGGCACGGTGTACTCATAGGTGTGCAACTGATAAGCCGGATGATTTGCAGCGACGCGCACGTAGTATTCCTGGCCCGGTTGAAGAATGCGCGTGCGGAATTTGTAGAATCCCGGATAATTTTGAGTCGCTTCAACCTGGTACACAAACTCGCCATCGGTGAATGGATGGACATCTGGACCTCCTGAGGAGTCTTTGCCCAACTGGAAGATGTCTACGTCGAAGGGAACGTCCCGATCGATCACATTGAGCACGAAGTAGACGAGCCTGGGCTGATTCTCGTGGAAGATGAAGCGGAACCATTGAAAGCCCTTCACCATCGCGGCATAGGCATCTTCGCTCTTCGATGGAACGTAGGGCCTCTCGTCGTCGCTGCCGAAGATGATCTGGCCCAGTTCGAATGGTTGAGCGACTTGCCACTTGTAGTTCGGCGCTGCGGCGATGACCCCGCGATCGAGGCGGGAAACACCGTGAAGCGGAGACAGAGACTGAGGAATCCGGCTCATGGTTGCGGTGATTTTGGGTATGTGGACGGCGGGCGCAGAGGAGAGATTCACGGTCACCTGGCCCGCCGAACGAGGCCGAAAGGTGAGATATAGATCGAGGTCGGCAGCGTGGAGCCATTTCGACTGGACTTCTCCCTGACTGTCGACGACCGCGACCCGGATGGCGTCGTTGCCTTGAAGCTGCGAAGGGTCCTCCACAGCTAGAGTGAGCGCGTAGAGAGCGCTCGGCTGCGCGTAGCCCAATTGGATGCTGCGCTGGGGCGTGCTTTCGTTAGCGTGGACAGGCCGACTGACATGGAGGGTTGTGCCGATAATGCACGCAGCGATGGTTAGTGGAACGATCGCCCAGCAGGTAATTCGCCTGCTTTTCGAAGTGAGCCCCATGTTTTTGACCTCGTGTTCAGGGAAAAGCTTGAGTGGTCGGGAATCTCTAAAAAAAATCAGGACAGAAACTATATATCGATTGGGGTTAAGCGAGGCAAGGACTTTCGGTGCGGGTCAGTTAAGGCATGCGATTCTGATGATTTTCGTGGAATTTACCTCAATTCATCATGGAAGGATTGAAGCCCTTATTCTATTTTTCCTTCGGTCATGAACAGGCTGCCGCGGGCTTCATTCAAGTTGGTCGGAATGTTCATTTCGCTTTCTTCCTTATCAAGTTTGTCGCGGACCGAGTCGATTTCCTGGCTTTCGAGATTCTGCAACGACTTCTGGACGAGGTCGGCAGCCTCAGGATTGTCTGCCACTTTATCCGCCGTTTGTCATAAGAAATCGCTTTAGCATTTGCGGGGCTAGCAAATTGCTTTTGACATTCTCGAACCGGCGATACCTTCCTGTTGATAGAAATAGTCGACCGTGACAATTGCGTGACAATTGGCTTGACAGAGCGCAAATATCGCTGGGCGGGAAAAGTTGATGATGTCTTTGTATCCGACCTCAGTGCAATCTATGAGTTGCATGGATGCGGTTGAAGAGTTCCAATAGCGTGCGCTTACGGCTTCGAATTGCATCGGATACCGGGATCCAGCCTGCCCCAGGTCTGGACCGTGACCTTACTCGAAGCAAATTGGCAGTTACGATCATTTAAAGCGTCGGGAGAATACTATGAACATGAAGTCTCGAGTGATGCTGTTACTCAGCCTCTGCCTCGCTTTTGGCAAGGCGTATGGAGTGCCGAGTTTTGCTCGGCAGACCGGCCTTTCCTGCGGTGTCTGTCACCGAAATCCTCCTGAATTGACCGCGTTTGGACGCAACTTCAAGTTGCGAGCTTACGGACTGGCATCACCCACACCCACTGACAAAGTAGGCAACAGTCGGGATCTGATGCTTTCAAAATACGTGCCCATTTCAGTAATGGTTCTTCTTTCGAATACATCATTCCAGGCGAATCAGCCAGAGAGTCAGAACAACTCGGCGGGGTTCCCTCAACAGTTGAGCATATTTCTCGCGGGTGGATTCGCTTCACACCTCGGGGGATTCTCACAGATTACTTACACCCACTCCGACGACCATTTTAGTCTTGATAACACCGATTTGCGCTATGCCAACCACGGAAAGATAGGTGGGCAGGATGTGGACTACGGCCTAACTCTGAACAACAACCCTACGGTCGAGGACTTATGGAACAGTACGCCGGCGTGGGGATTTCCCTGGTTGTCGACTGCCTCTGGTGTTGACCCGATTGCCTCCCCTGTGATCAACGGCGGGCTAGGTGGGGATGTAGCGGGCCTAGGCGCATACAGTATGCTGGGCAATCACCTCTACACCGATGTAACCCTCTACCGCTCAGAGCACGCGGGATCCTCGACGCCGGTTGCCGGAACTGACCAAGCGTTCAACATCAGCGGCGCTGCGCCCTACTGGCGAGCAGCCTGGCAGCAGACATGGGATCGTAATTACCTTGAGGTAGGCACTTACGGTATCGATGTAACTTCTTTTCCGGGCGCTGTATCTGGAGGGAAGGATCGCTATGTCGATGCTGCTTTCGACTTCCAGTATTCGCGACCAATCGGCGCCAATCAACTGGATGCTCACGGAACATATATCCGCGAGAAGTCAAACCTCGGTGCGACCTTTGAGAGCGGCGCTGCGTCGATGCCGTCCCATTACCTCAACATGTTCAAGTTAGACACTGTCTACCACTGGACGAACAAATACAGCGCGACTGCAGCCGTATTCTCAACCAGCGGCAAAGCTGATCCCCTGCTCTACGGGCCGGCTCCCTTGACGGGAAGCAACAATGGCAGCCCAAGCACTAGTGGCTATATCGTCCAATTCGCGTACTGGCCAGTCCAGAACATCGATATCAATTTGAATTATTCCGGATACCGAAAATTCAACGGGGCGATGACGAACTATGACGGCGCGAACCGAAATGCTTCTGACAACAACACTGTGTACATGGCGCTCTGGTTGAACTTCTAAGTCGGGCAACACGGAGGAGGACACATGGCACATGAAGGTGACGCTATTAACTGTGGTTCGGGTTGCGCCGGTTGTTCAGGTTGCGTAGCTAAAGGCGCGATAGATGTCAGCAGGCGATCTTTTTTTGGCGCACTTCTCGGCGTGAGCTCACTAATCATTGGTGCGATTGTCGGTACGCCGCTGCTCCGTTTCGTTCTCTACCCCGTTTATGCGAAGAGCAAGAGCAGCGCGTGGTCTGAGGTTGGTGACATAAGCGAGTTCGAGAAGTTGGAGGGTCCCGTAAGCAAGACCATTTCACTTGCCCAGCGCGACGGCTGGCGTGAAGTCATATCAATACAATCGGTTTATGTGAATCGCGCGGCCAATGGGCAGCTGCAGGTATTGTCGGCAATTTGTCCTCATCTGGGGTGTTCCGTGGCATGGCAGCCTAGTCAGGAAAAATTCGTTTGCCCCTGCCATGGCGGACAATTCAAAGCAGACGGAGGACATATCTCCGGGCCGCCTCCGCGCAGCCTCGACAATTTGAAGGCCCAAGTCAAGGACGGAAAGCTGCAAGTGCAATTCGAATATTTTCGATCGAACGTGCCAAACCAGGAAACGTTGAGCTGAGAGCGGCGAGGTAATCCCATGGACAAACAAGCCAAGTCTGACTCCCGGGTGAGGGGGAGTTTCGCAGCCCGTGTATTCAATTGGGTTGACGATCGCACTGGCGCCAAGAGCCTTATGAAGCTAGTTCTCGATGAACCAATACCTGGCGGGGCACGGTTCGCCTATGTGTTCGGCTCGGGCTTGCTGTTCATATTTATCCTGCAAGTTATCACCGGCGTTTCGCTTGCGCTCTATTACACGCCGACTGCAGAGACGGCTCACACCAGCGTCGCGTATATAACCAAGCAGGTAGCCGGCGGTGCGTTCCTGCGCAGCCTTCACTCCTATGGCTCAAGCGCGATGATCATCGTGCTCGCCCTGCATTTTCTGCAGACATTCCTCTATGGCTCATTTAAAGGTCGCCGTGAACTGCTTTGGATCTCCGGCGCTCTGCTTTCGTTCCTGGTGCTGGGCATGGGATTCACCGGCTACTTGCTGCCATGGGATCAGAAGGCATACTTCGCCACCGCCGTCGGGACCAATGTTGCGGGAGAGATGCCTCTCATCGGCAACCTGCTCACTCGTTTGATGCGGGGCGGAGACACAATCGGCACGCTTACTCTCTCGCGATTCTATGTTGCGCACGTATTTCTCATCCCAGCCACAATATTTCTCTTTATCGGTGCGCATGTTTTGCTCTTTCGCAAGGCCGGTCCGGCCGGTCAGATGACTGAAGACCCCATATCTCCAAAGCTTGCGCCGGAGACTTTCTACCCTCGTCAGGTACTGCTTGATATGGGCTTTGCACTTTTGACCATTGCGGTGCTAGGAGGGCTCTCTTATCTTCGTCCCGTAACTCTGGGTCCACTCGCCGATCCGTCAGACACGCATTTTCTTCCTCGCCCGGAGTGGTACTACTTGCCGATGTTTGAGTGGCTCAAGTTTTGGGAAGGCTCCACGGTGGTGATGGGAATTGTCGTTATCCCGGGACTTCTCGCCATGGCTTTCTTCCTGATGCCGTTTCTCGATCGGCGGCTTGAGCGCAAACCATGGCGAAGGCCAATACCCGCTCTGGCCGTGGCGATCGTCATATTGGGTATGGTCTACCTCGGAGTGAAGAGTCGCATCGATGACAAGCATGGATCGGTTGCCGCACAACTGGCACTCCAGGAACAACAGGAAGCCGCGTATAGTGCCGCGGCCTTTCAGCCGTATGTCGAGTCAACTGGTGGCGCAGAGTCCGTCGCTGCGCCGGCGGGTCCTCAGAACCCACTCATTGCACAGGGTAAAGGAATGTTTACCGAGAGGGGTTGCGTCGGCTGCCACGGGCCATCAGGTGCGGGAACAGCGCTCGCGCCAAGCTTGGTCGGAGTCACTGGGAAGTTTCCTCAACAACAACTGATTGCATTGCTGCACAACCCGAATCTACGCATGAAAGCGGGAGGCATGCCCGCCTTGGATGCTTCCCCCAAGGATATGTCCGCCTTAGTTTCCTATCTGGGAGCCTTGGGGACTCGCGCAGCCAACGTGCCGGCAATCTATGAGGCGCCGTCGCAGCCGGCCTCAGCGGGTGCCGGAGTTCTGGGGCATTTGTCGCGCGTCAGCATGCCGATTGGCGTCACGGGTGACACTGCCAAATCCACCATCAAGTCTGCGTCTACGGCCGCAGGTAAAGATGTTTTCCAGGAGCGCGCCTGCTTCGCTTGCCATGGTGAGGCCGGCGCAGGAGGACGCGCGCCTGCTCTCGCTCCTGTGGTTAAGAAACTGTCCGATGTCCAGTTGAGGCAAGTTCTCGAATCCCCCACTGCCAAAATGAAAGCGGGAGGAATGCCTCCCCTTGTCGGAACACCGGATCAAATCAACTCTCTGGTCTCGTATCTGCGAATATTGCGTGCGCCGGAGCCTGCAAAGCAACCAGCCGTCGAATCCGCTGTGCAAGAGAAACATGATGCGCCTGTGACTCCTGCCTCTTTCATCAAGGCGGCACCCGCTCTACCTCCTGTCGTTGCTCCTTCAGGTGAAATTGCCCACATCGCGGCGGTAACGGAGCATGTGGCCGGCCGAGAGCTGTTCCACTCGCAAGGCTGCATTGCGTGCCACGGCATGAATGCCCAGGGAACGCAGTTAGCTCCCTCGCTGATGGGGGTTGCCACGAAGTTCCCCGGACAGAGGTTAGCTGCCTTGCTGCATCACCCCACTCTCAAGATGCAGACTGGCGGCATGCCCCCAGTTTCGCTGAATGATTCTCAGTTCGATGAATTAGTTTCTTATCTAGATAGCCTCGGAGCGACGCCAGCCCAGAATACGGCGGTGCCAAAGTCTGAACAAGCTACTACCGAACCTCACTTCGCTGCGGCTCAATCATCGCGCCAGTCGTCGGTAGCAAATCAGACCGCTGAACATGAAAAGAAGGACGTAGCGCTCGACCCACTGGTACTACGTGGTAAACACGTGTTCCAACGTAACGCATGTGCCGCTTGCCATGGTATAGAAGGGTTGCGAGGAACTGCGGCTGCACCCGGCTTGGCCGAGACTGCTTCGATGCTTCCCGAAAGTGAACTGGAGAAGTTGCTGCGGCACCACAGCGCGCGCATGCAAAGGGGCGGCATGCCTCTCACCGACTTTGCACCACAGGACATAAAAGCCATCGTGGCCTACATACGTTCCATGGCGCCAGCCGCCGAAGAGCGCCTAGCTATCGTCCATCGCAACTAGCTCAAGGAGAAATTTTGCTTCCCACCTGCCTTGGAACGGCAGGACTCTATGGATGCGGTCCCTGAATATGCCTCGGCCCGGAGAGAGCGATACTGAGATCTCGGCTCGGAGCCTGATGTGCGAAGGTGTTTTGATCTTCGGCGGCGGGCGTTCCGCTGGGCTTCTCCTTGCACGAGGCCAATGCAAATAAGAAACAAAGAAGGGGCGCGAGAATCATCGCCAGTTCGCGGCACACCCTAAGCCAGAGACTCATCGTATTCTCCCGGAGCAAGCATTTATCGGATTGTGCGCGGGACGCGATGGCCGTTTCAAAATTGATCTGGATTTTCTCTGACGTTGCGAGATTCCGCTGGCTGACTGGAAGTGTGGTTCAAATGCCGGCATAAATTTGGAACGGAGCCCAAAAAAATGGACGTCGGAACCTTCCATCAGTGTGAAGGAGCGTCAGCTTGGCTTTACGCAGCGCGGAGCTAGGTGACATGCCGTCTTCAATTCCCTGGTAGAGTGCGTCCATCAGGCGCGGGGTTGAATCGTCGCTTACCTCCCATAGCGCACCGATCACATTGTGTGCGCCGGCACGCAGGAACGCCCAGGAGAGCCCAACCAGCCCTTCTCCGGCATACGATCGCGAACCGCTCCCCGAACATGCCGAGATGGTAACCAG
>WNGK01006859.1_pt1 | contig 21643 bp, 20 predicted proteins | sample 5400601 | NCBI WGS metagenome assembly WNGK01 (sample SAMN13153376, study PRJNA577476) | soil metagenome | isolation source: 60 cm soil or saprolite under Garry oak tree replicate 1 | place: USA:California | collected 2016-06-15
GACCCGGCCGCTGCGCCGTGGCTGACCGTCGAGGACTGGATGCGCTCGCCGCGTCATGTCGCTGCATTTTTCCTGGTTATTGCCGTCAACGTTTTCTACATAATCCTGGTCGATCGGCTGGGCTTCATTCCCACTGCGACGATCTACCTCGGTGTACTGTTCGCCGCCTTCGGCGTGCGTGCACGATCCAATCTGCCGCTTGCGCTGGCGCTCGTACTGGTAATTCACTACAGTTTCTACAAGCTTCTCAAGGTGCCGCTGCCGTGGGGCCTGCTGGAGCGATTTGCATGGTGACGGTCGCGCTCGGAGGGAGGAGGCCTTGAGCCAGGCGTGGATCCAGGCATTCGCGCTGGTATTCGATCCCTACAACATCTTCGTGATGCTGCTGGCGGCGTTGTTCGGGCTCTTTGTCGGCGCGGTTCCAGGCCTGACCGCGACCATGGCCACCGCGCTGCTCGTCCCGGTTACGTTTTTCATGGCGCCCATTCCCGCTATCGCAGCCATCGTCACGGCGACTGCGATGGCGATCTTTTCGGGCGACATACCCGGCTGCCTCATGCGCATGCCGGGAACGCCTGCGTCCGCAGCGTACACCGACGAAGCGTACGCGATGGCCAAGAAGGGTCAGGCCGAAACCGCATTGGGCGCCGGACTCGTCTTCTCGGCGCTGGGAGGCCTTTTCGGAACCGCGGTGCTGATGCTGTCGGCGCCCGCATTGGCCGAGTTCGCGCTCAAGTTCAGTTCGTTCGAGTATTTCTGGCTGGTGCTGCTCGGTCTCACCTGTGCGGTATTCATCACCTCGGAGCGCCCGCTCAAGGGATTCGTCACGCTAATGCTCGGGCTGCTGGTTGCCTGCGTTGGCCTCAACAATCCCGCCGCCATTCCCCGCTTCACCTTCGGGAGCACCGAGCTGCTCGGCGGCATTGGCATGATCCCGATGATGATCGGCATGTTCGCGATCTCGGAAATCATTCGCTACGCAGTGGACATCAATCCGCAGCTCTCGATTGTCGACAAGCCGATCGGGAATGTTTTCAAAGGCATGTGGGAGCTGACCAAGAAGTACCCTGTGCAGATCCTTCGCGGTAATGCGGTTGGAACGCTGATCGGAGCCCTGCCGGGCGCGGGTGCGGACATCGCGGCGTGGATCACCTACGCGATCAGCAAGAAATTCTCCAAGGAGCCGGAAAAGTTCGGCACGGGGCACGTCGAAGGTATCGTCGAATCGGGGTCCGCCAACAACAGCGCGCTGGCCGGGGCGTGGATACCCGCGCTCGTGTTCGGAATACCCGGCGATTCGATTACCGCGATCGTGATCGGCGTGCTGTACATGAAAAACATGAATCCGGGCCCGACGCTCTTTACCAACAATCCGCAGAACATCTACGCAGTCTACTTGTTGTTCATCATCGCCAACCTGATCATGATTCCGCTTGGATGGTGGTGCATCAAGGTATCGAAGCAGATACTCAGGGTTCCTCGAAGCGTATTGATGCCGGTGATCATGCTCTTCTGCGTCGTCGGGTCGTTTGCGATCAACAACACGCCGTTCGACGTAAGCGTCATGCTTGTTGCGGGTGTTGCTGCCTTCTTTCTCGAGGCGAACGGTTTTCCCATCGCGCCGGCGATTCTCGGCGTGGTCCTCGGCGGAATGCTGGAGGAGAACCTGGTCTCGTCGATGATCAAGTCCGATGGCCGCCTTCTTGCATTCTTCGAGCGCCCGATCGCGGCCGCGCTGGGCGCGATGACGCTGGCGGTGTGGTTCCTTCCGTTGCTGCTGCGCCGGCTGCGGCAACTCGCCGGAATCGGACAGCCGGCATAGCCGCGACGTATCGTTGTTGCATTGCAGCGCGTTGACCCCTCCACTCCGCGCGGGGTAAAATCCAAAGGTTTCAGCGGGCGCGCCCGCTTATCTCGGTCGCGGAGCGGTCAGCCATGCGCGGCAAACTGGTCGTCGGGAATTGGAAGATGAACGGCGACCTCGCGCAAAACGACAGGCTCTTGGGCGATCTGCGCGCCGGATGGCGGGCGACGGAAGCGCGCGAAATCGCGGTTTGTGTGCCTTTTCCGTACTTGTGGCAGGCACAGGCGGCATTGTCCGGCTCGGCGGTCGCATGGGGCGCGCAGAACGTGAGCGAGCACGAAGGTGGGGCGCACACCGGCGAGGTGGCGGCCGCGATGGTCGCGGAGTTCGGCTGCACGTTCACCATCGCCGGCCATTCGGAGCGGCGGGCGAACCACGGAGAGACCGACGCGATGGTTGCCGCGAAGGCGGCTGCGGCGCTGGCGGCGGGCTTGACACCCATCGTGTGCGTCGGCGAGACGCTCGCCGAGCGCGAGGCGGGGGCCACCGAGGCAGTCGTGACGCGACAGCTTGGTGCCGTGATGGCCAGATTGGGTAAGCGCGTCGCGGAAACGGTGATTGCCTATGAGCCGGTGTGGGCCATCGGCACTGGAAAAACCGCTACGGCGGATCAGGCCCAACGCGTCCACAGCCTGTTGCGCGCGAACTTGCGCGCGTCCGGCGAGGCGGCGGGCGAAATACATTTGCTCTACGGCGGCAGCGTCAAGGCGAGCAACGCTCGCGCCTTGTTCGCGTGCCCCGATGTCGACGGTGCGCTGGTCGGCGGCGCTTCATGGGTTGCCGACGAATTTTTATCGATTGCAGGTGCCTAAGCGCTGCGGAGCGGCGACAGGCGACAAGGAACCACGGATGATCTGGGAAACGGTGTTACTGGCGGTGCACATGCTCGTCGCGGCAGCGCTGATCGGCTTCGTGCTGCTGCAGCATGGCAAGGGCGCCGACATGGGAGCAGCCTTTGGCAGCGGCGCGTCGGGGAGCCTCTTCGGCGCGGTGGGTTCGGCGAATTTCCTATCGCGTACGACCGCGATACTCGCCACAGTATTTTTTCTGTCGAGCCTGGGATTGACCTACCTCGGCAGCATGCGGGTGGGGCCGGGGGACGTCATGAAGCAAGGCGTCATGCAAAAAGCTCCGGAGCCCGCGAACAAAGCCGCGGAGGTGCCCGCGCCTGCCGAACCGACGGCGCAACCGGCGGCACCGTCCGTGCCGGCGAAGGATCCGAACTCGAAAGCGGGAGAGGTACCGAAATAACAGCGATCAGAGCTCGGTTGACGTAGATCATGAAACATCGATCGCGAGTTGCGCTGATACCTTGATCCCTGATATGCCGACGTGGTGAAACTGGTAGACACGCTGTCTTGAGGGGGCAGTGGCGTAAGCCGTGGGAGTTCGAGTCTCCCCGTCGGCACCAGACAATGGTCGGCGTCCACGAGCGCCGACTCGCAGGAGGAAGGGACCGCAGGTGGGTTATGCTTGCGGAGTGGCTTTAGTCCGGGGGCTGATCCGATCATGCTCGAAGAGTACTTTCCCGTCCTCCTCTTCATCGTCGTAGGGGTCGCCGTCGGTTTTGTTCTGCTGACGGTTGGCTCGCTGCTTGCGCCGAATCGGCCCGACGCGGAAAAGCTCTCACCCTACGAATGCGGCTTCGAGGCCTTCGAAGATGCTCGCATGAAGTTCGACGTGCGCTATTACCTGATAGCCATCCTCTTCATCCTGTTCGATCTCGAGATTGCTTTCCTGTTTCCCTGGGCGGTCGTCCTCCCTGAGATCGGGCGCTTCGGGTTCTGGTCGATGATGATCTTTCTCGCGATTCTCATCATCGGCTTCATCTACGAGTGGAAAAAGGGAGCCTTGGAATGGGAATGAACAGAAAATCTTGGAGCTGAACCATGGCCATTGAAGGCGTCCTCGAAAAAGGCTTCGTCACGACGTCGCTCGATTCGCTCATCAACTGGGCGAGAAATGGCTCGATGTGGCCGATGGCTTTCGGGCTCGCCTGCTGCGCGGTCGAAATGATGCACGCCGCGGCGGCCCGTTATGACCTCGACCGCTTCGGCATCGTTTTTCGCCCCAGCCCGCGTCAATCCGACGTGATGATCGTCTCGGGCACGCTATGCAACAAGATGGCGCCCGCGCTGCGCAAGGTCTACGACCAGATGGCCGAGCCGCGCTGGGTAATTTCGATGGGATCCTGTGCCAACGGCGGCGGCTACTACCATTACTCCTACTCCGTGGTGCGAGGCTGCGACCGCATCGTGCCCGTCGACATCTACGTGCCCGGCTGCCCGCCGACCGCGGAAGCGCTGCTCTACGGCATCCTTCAACTGCAGAACAAGATCTGGCGCACCAACACGATCGCGCGCTGAACGCCTTCATGGGCAACCGAATCGATGATCTCGGCGCAGCGCTGGAGCTGGCGCTCGGCAAAAGCCTTCTGCGTTCGAGCGCGGCGCTCGGCGAGATGACCGTCGTTGTCGCGGCCGCGGACCTGCTCCCGGTGATGCAGGCGCTTCGCGATCGGCCCGAGCTGAAATTCGAAACGCTGATCGATCTTTGCGGCGTCGACTATTCGGCGTACGGCAGCACCGGCAGGGGCCTCATGTTCACAAGCTCCGACGCGACTCCCGCCGAGCCGCCGCAACCGCTGCATCCGAGTCGCTTCGCCGTCGTCTACCACCTGCTGTCGATCACGCACAACTGGCGTCTGCGCGTTCGCGTTTTCGCGCCGGACGACGAATTTCCGGTCGTACCGTCGGTGATCGACGTATGGCCTTCCGCGAATTGGTACGAGCGCGAGGCGTTCGACTTTTTCGGCATCGTGTTCACCGGGCATCCGGACTTGCGGCGACTGCTCACCGATTACGGCTTCATCGGCCATCCGTTTCGCAAGGACTTTCCTCTGTCTGGTCACGTCGAGCGAGCCGCGCGAGGTGACGCCGCGCATCATTCGTGAAGACAGCTTCGCCGACACCAAATGAAAGAGCTCCGGTGAGGCTTTGCCTTGGCTGAAATTCGCAACTACACGATGAACTTCGGGCCGCAGCATCCCGCGGCGCACGGCGTGCTTCGGCTGGTGCTCGAGCTCGACGGCGAAGTGATCGAGCGCGCCGATCCGCACATCGGCCTGCTCCATCGCGCGACCGAGAAGCTCGCCGAGTACAAGACCTACATGCAGGCGCTGCCGTACCTGGACCGGCTCGATTACGTGTCGATGCTATCCAACGAGCACGCGTACTGCCTCGCCATCGAGAGGCTGCTCGGGATCGAGGTCCCCATCCGGGCTCAATACATCCGGGTGATGTTCGACGAGATCACGCGCCTGCTGAATCACCTGCTTTGGCTCGGCTCGCATTCGCTCGATGTGGGCGCGATGACGACCTTTCTTTATTGCTTCCGAGAGCGCGAGGATCTGGTGGACGTGTACGAGGCGGTTTCTGGCGCCCGCATGCACGCGGCGTACTACCGGCCGGGAGGCGTGTATCGCGACCTTCCCGAGCGCATGCCGCAATACGCGGTGTCGCCGATTCATAATGCCAGGGCGGTCGCGCGCATGAACGAGAACCGCCAGGGCAGTCTGCTCGACTTCATCGAGGACTTCACGCGCCGTTTCCCCACCTACGTCGATGAATACGAAACGCTGCTGACGGAAAACCGCATCTGGAAGCAGCGCACCGTCGGCATCGGCGTTGTGACCGCCGAGCGCGCGAAGGCGCTCGGCTTCACAGGTCCGATGCTGCGCGGCTCGGGCGTCGCCTGGGACCTGCGCAAGAAGCAACCGTATGAAGTCTACGACCGCATGGACTTCGACATTCCCATCGGCACCAACGGTGACTGCTACGACCGCTACCTCGTGCGCGTTCAGGAGATGCGCGAGGCGAACAGGATCATCAAGCAATGCATCGATTGGCTGCGCGTCAATCCGGGACCGGTGATCACCGACAATCACAAGGTCGCGCCGCCTTCGCGCGAGGAAATGAAGGCGAACATGGAAGAGCTGATCCATCACTTCAAGCTCTTCACCGAGGGCATCCATGTCCCGCCGGGAGAAGCTTATGCGGCTGTCGAGCACCCCAAGGGCGAGTTCGGCGTCTACATCGTCTCCGATGGCGCCAACAAGCCGTACCGCCTCAAGTTTCGCGCTGCGGGTTTTGCACATCTCGCCGCGATGGATGAGATGTCGCGCGGGCACATGATCGCCGATGTGGTCGCAATTATCGGAACGCAGGACATCGTTTTTGGAGAGATCGATCGATGAGCGTGATCGATTCCAGAGTCGTCAACATCGACGAATTGAAGCTCGAGCATTTCACGAAGGGCGAGAAGTTCGCGTGCAATGCCGTGCGCATCGGCCCGCTCCTCGGCGCCAAGGACCTCGGCTATTCGTACGATATCGTCCCACCGGGTAAGCGCTCGTGCCCCTTCCACAGCCACCGCGGCGAAGAGGAGATGTTCTTCATCGTGAAAGGCACAGGGACGCTTCGCTACGGTAACGAGACGCGGAAGATCCGCGCCGGCGACGTGATCTGCTGCCCGACCGGTGGTCCGGGAACGGCACACCAGATCGTCAACGACTCGGACGCGGAACTCACCTATCTTTCAGTCAGCACCATGATGCCGGCGGAGGTCTGCGAATATCCGGATTCGAAAAAGGTGGGCGCCTTCGGCAGCGGCCTGCGGCACATGACGCGCGCGGACGATCGCGTGGACTATTGGACGGACGAGGCATGATTGCACCCACTCTCAATATCGCAGGGACGGGCGTCGCCCACCTGTCGCCCGCCGGCTCGCGCACCGACTGATCATGCTGAGCGCAGACGCCCTGAGACGCATCGATCGCGAGATCGCCAAGTACCCGCCCGAGCACCGGCAGTCGGCGGTGATGGCGACGCTGGCGATCGCGCAGGACGAAAAGGGCTGGCTCGCGGCCGAGACGATGGATTTCGTCGCGAAATATCTCGGCATGCCGCCGATCGCGGTGTACGAGGTCGCGACTTTCTACGAGATGTACAACACCGGACCGACCGGGAAGCACAAGATCACGATCTGCACCAACCTCCCGTGCGCGCTTCGCGGCGCCGCCGCGGCGGCCGAACACCTCAAGCAAAGGCTCGGCATCGATTTCGGAGAGACGACCGCCGACGGAATGTTCACGCTCAAGCAAGGCGAATGCTTTGGCGCGTGCGGCGACGCGCCGGTGCTGCTGGTGAACAACAAGCGCATGGAGAGCTGGATGCAGCCCGACAAGCTCGACGGCCTGATCGCCGAGCTTTCCACGGAGGCCAAGCGGTGAACGCCCCGTCCGAATTCCTCGATTACGGCCCCGACGCGATCATCCTCGCCGGATTGACCGGCCGCAACTGGCGGCTCGACGACTATGTGGCGCGCGGCGGCTACGGCGCGCTGAAGAAAATACTCAACGAAAAAATTCCTCCGACCACGGTGATTGCCGAGGTCAAGAAATCCGCGCTGCGCGGGCGCGGCGGAGCCGGCTTTCCCACCGGCCTCAAGTGGAGTTTCATGCCGCAGCAGTTCGCGGGAGAGAAGTATCTGGTATGCAACTCCGACGAGGGCGAGCCGGGAACGTTCAAGGACCGCGACATCCTGCGCTACAACCCGCACATCGTCTTCGAGGGCATGGCAATCGCCGCGTACGCGATGGGTTGCAGACGCGGTTATAACTACATTCACGGCGAGATCTGGGATACCTACGAGCGCTGCGAGGAGGCGCTGGACGAGGCTTATCGGGCGGGCCTGCTCGGCGACAACATTCTCAGCAGCGGCTTCAGCTTTCACCTCTATAACAACCACGGTTTCGGCGCGTACATCTGCGGCGAGGAGACGGCGTTGCTCGAATCGCTCGAGGGCAAGAAAGGCCTGCCGCGATACAAGCCGCCGTTTCCCGCAAGCTTCGGTCTCTACGGCAAGCCGACCACGATCAACAATACGGAGACGTTCGCTGCCGTGCCGTGGATCATCAACAACGGGGGCGAAGCGTTTCTCAACCTCGGCCGCCAGAACAACGGCGGCACCAAGATCTTCTCGGTCTCGGGCGACGTCGAGCGACCCGGGAACTTCGAGGTCAGGCTCGGTACGCCGTTTGCGAAGTTGCTGGAGATGGCCGGCGGGATGCGCGCTGGACGCAAGCTCAAGGCGTGCATTCCGGGCGGCTCGTCGATGCCGGTCCTCCCCGGCGAGACGATGCTCGCCACTGACCTGGACTACGATTCAATCGCCAAGGCAGGATCGATGCTGGGTTCCGGCGCCGTGATCGTCATGGACGACACACGGTGCATGGTCCGTTCACTGCTGCGCCTGACCTATTTTTACTTCGAGGAGTCCTGCGGGCAGTGCACGCCGTGCCGCGAGGGCACGGGCTGGCTGTGGCGAGTGGTCAATCGCATCGAGCATGGTGAAGGAAGGCCGGAGGACCTCGACCTCTTGCTTTCGGTATCGGACAACATCGCCGGTCGCACGATATGCGCCCTCGGCGATGCTGCCGCGCTTCCGGTCAAGAGCTTCGTGAAGCACTTCCGCGACGAATTCAAGTATCACATCGATCACAAAAAGTGCCTAGTACCCAACTATGTTTGATGCGAAACCATGCACCATAGAGACACAGAGGACACAGAGGAGAATCTGCCGAATCCGCTTGAGCAGCGGCTTGGTTTGCCGATCTCTGTATTCTCTGTGACTCTGTGTTGAAAGCCTTTGAAATGCTGAATCTCGAAGTCGACGGTCAGACGGTCCAGGTGCCCAATGGCAGCACGGTGATGGATGCCGCGCACAAGCTCGGGCTCTACGTGCCCCACTTCTGCTGGCATCGAAAATTGACCATCGCTGCGAATTGCCGCATGTGCCTCGTGCAGGTCGAAAAGGCGCCGAAGCCGCTTCCCGCCTGCGCGACGCCGGCGACCGAGGGCATGAAGGTGTGGACTCATTCCGACGCCGCGATCAACGCGCAAAAAGGCGTGATGGAGTTCCTGCTCATCAACCATCCGCTCGATTGCCCCATCTGCGATCAGGGTGGCGAATGTCAGCTGCAGGATCTCGCCGTCGGCTACGGCGCCTCGAACTCGCGCTACACCGAGCCCAAGCGCGTCGTGCTCAACAAGAATCTCGGACCGCTCATCGCGACCGACATGACGCGATGCATCCACTGCACGCGCTGCGTGCGCTTCGGCCAGGAAATCGCCGGCACGATGGAGCTCGGCATGGCCAACCGCGGCGAGCACGCCGAGATCATGACCTTCGTCGGCAAGACCGTGGATTCAGAGCTGTCGGGCAACATGATCGATCTGTGCCCCGTCGGGGCGCTCACGTCGAAGCCGTTCCGCTATACCGCGAGGACCTGGGAGCTTGCGCGGCGCAAATCGGTATCACCCCACGACGGCTTGGGCAGCAATCTCATCGTGCAGGTCAAGAACGATCGCGTGATGCGCGTCGTCCCGCTGGAAAACGAGGCCGTGAACGAATGCTGGCTGTCCGACAAGGACCGCTTTTCGTACGAGGGCCTCTACTCCGCGGACCGCATGACCCTCCCGATGATCCGCCGCGACGGCGCGCTCGTGGAAACGGACTGGCAGAGCGCGCTCGAGCATGTGGCGGCCGAGCTCGGGCGCATTCGCGACCGGGATGGCGGCGCGGCGATCGGCACGCTTGCCTCGCCGCACTCGACGCTCGAGGAGCTCCACCTGGCGCAGAAGCTCACGCGCGCGCTGGGCAGCGACAACATCGACTTCCGCCTGCGTCAGTCCGACTTCGGTGCGGACACGCGGCGGCAGGGCGCGGTTGGCGGGTCGCCGTGGCTCGGCATGTCGATCGCCGAGTTCGCCGCGCTCGACCGCGTGCTGATAGTCGGCAGTTTCCTGCGCAAGGATCATCCGCTGCTCGCGCAGCGCCTGCGGCAGTCGATCAAGAAGGGGATGCAGGTCTCGATCGTGCATGCTGCCGATGACGAGCTGCTGTTCATGCTCTCGCACAAGCTCATCGTCACGCCGGCGGCGCTGCCGCGCACGCTCGCCGAGCTCGTCGCTGCCGCGAGCGCGGACGGAGCGCCGAACTGACGGGGGCGAAGCTGGGGTTTCTTGGCGAGGCCGCAAACAGTATCGGCGGATACCTCGCCGGAGCGCTGCCTCGCAACGGCGGCTTGAATGCACGGGGGATGCTAGGCGCCGGCGCTTCAGCGTGCAAGGCGCTGATCCTGCTTCACGCCGAACCCGAGTTCGACGCGGCGGATCCGGCCTCGGCGCGCGCCGCGCTGGCAGCGGCCGACTTCGTCGTCGCTCTGACAGCGTTCCGCCCGCTTGCGGCGGATGATATCGATGTCGTCCTGCCGGTGTCGCCATTCACCGAAACTGCGGGCACATTCGTCAATTGCGAGGGGCTCGCACAGGCTTTCAACAGCGTGGTGTTGCCGCTGGGGCAAACGCGCCCGGCGTGGAAAGTTCTGCGCGTGCTGGGGTCGATCCTCGGCCTGCCTGGATTCGAATACGAAAGCATCGACGCCGTGCGCAGCGAGCTCGTGCCCGCGGCGCAAATTGCCTCGCGGCTCAACAACACCACCGATGCCGCGATCGAGCCGGCCGAGGTTTCCTCGTCGGGTACCGAGCGTATCGCCGACGTGCCGATTTATTTCGCCGATCCGCTGGTGCGTCGTGCCCGCTCGCTGCAGCAAACGAAAGACGCACGTGCACCCGTCGCGCGCGCAAGCGCGGAAACGCTCGCCAGGCTGCGCCTGGCCGATGGCGCCGCCGTGCGAGTCCGTCAGGGTAACGGCGAGGCGATGTTGAAAGTCGCTCTCGACAACGGCGTTCCCGACGGCTGCGTGCGCGTCGCTGCCGCGCATGCCTCGACGCGAACCCTTGGTCCCATGTTCGGACCGATCGCGGTGGAGGGTGTATGAACGAGATGCTCGACCCCTTCCAGCGCTTTTTCGGTCCGTCCTGGCCGCTGGTATGGACACTCGGGAAGATCATCGCCATTGTCGTGCCGCTGATTCTCGCGGTTGCATATCTGACCCTCGCCGAGCGCAAGATCATCGGCTGGATGCAGGTCCGCATCGGCCCTAACCGCGTGGGACCGCTGGGCCTGCTGCAGCCGTTCGCCGACGTCTTCAAGCTTGTCTTCAAGGAAATCGTCGTACCGACGGGCGCCAACCGTTATCTGTTCTTTCTCGCGCCAGTGCTTCTGATCGGGCCCGCGATCGCGGCCTGGGCGGTGATTCCGTTCGACGAAGGCATGGTGCTGTCGAACATTAACGCCGGATTGCTTTACGTGCTCGCGCTTTCCTCGGTCGGCGTCTACGGCGTCATCCTGGCCGGCTGGGCGTCGAACTCCAAGTACGCTTTTCTGGGCTGCCTGCGCTCGGCGGCGCAGATCGTCTCCTACGAGATCGCGATGGGATTCGCGCTGGTCGGCGTGCTCATGGCGGCGTCCAGCCTCAACGTCAGCGACATCGTGCGCGGCCAGGAAGGCGGTCTGCATCACTGGTACTTCCTGCCGCTGTTTCCGCTATGCATCGTCTATTTCGTTTCCGGACTGGCGGAGACGAATCGCCATCCATTCGACGTCGCCGAAGGCGAGTCGGAGATCGTCGCGGGCTTCCACGTCGAGTATTCGGGGGTTGCCTTCGCAGTGTTCTTCCTCGCCGAATACATGAACATGATCCTCATCGCGGCTTTGACGTCGATCATGTTCCTCGGCGGCTGGCTCGCGCCATGGCCGGGGCTCAACGAGCTGACGATCCTCGGCGGGCACCCGCTGGGCGACAGCATTGCATGGCTGCTCCTCAAAATGTGCTTCGTGCTGTTTTTCTTTCTCTGGGTACGCGCGACTTTTCCGCGCTACCGCTACGACCAGATCATGCGCCTGGGATGGAAGGTGTTCATCCCGGTCACGCTGGTGTGGATCATCTTCCTCGGCGCGATGATGCAGACGCGCTGGGCGTATCTGTTCCACTGAGGAATCGCGATGCTGCAGCGGATCAAGGACTTTTTCAACGCGTTTCTGCTCGTCGAGCTCGCCAAGGGGCTCTGGCTCACGCGCGGGTACATGTTCGCGCGCAAGATCACGGTCCAGTTTCCGGAAGAGAAGACCCCCATGAGCCCGCGCTTCCGCGGGCTGCATGCGCTGAGACGCTACCCCAACGGCGAGGAGCGCTGCATCGCGTGCAAGCTGTGCGAAGCCGTCTGCCCCGCGCTGGCGATCACCATCGAGTCCGAGGAGCGCGACGACGGCACGCGGCGAACGACGCGCTACGACATCGACCTCACCAAATGCATCTTTTGCGGCTTCTGCGAGGAGAGCTGCCCCGTGGATTCGATTGTCGAAACGCGCATCCTCGAATACCACGGCGAGCGCCGCGGCGATCTCATCTACACCAAGGAGATGCTGCTCGCGGTCGGCGACCGCTACGAAGCGCAAATCGCGGCCGATCGCGTGGCCGATGCGAAATACCGATGAACTGCGGGTGGCAGCGAATTCAACACAGAGACACAGAGAGCACAGAGGAGAACCGCGAGCGACGGAAGAGATCTGCGACTTTCTCTGTGTCCTCCGTGCCTCTGTGGTGAAAGCTTTGACGTGAATATACAACCATTCGTTTTCTACGCCTTCGCCGCGATCCTGGTGTTCGCCGCGCTGCGGGTGATCAGCAGCCGCAACCCCGTGCATTCAGCATTGTGGCTGGTCCTTTCGTTTTTCAGCGCCGCCGGCGTATGGATGCTGCTGCAAGCCGAGTTCCTGGCGATCGTGCTGGTACTGGTCTACGTCGGCGCGGTCACGGTGCTTTTTCTGTTCGTGGTGATGATGCTCGACGTCAATTTCGACAGGCTCCGCGAGCGTTTCCGCAGCTATATCCCCGTCGGCGCGACCGTCGGCATCCTCATCCTGGTGGAGATGGCGCTGGTGCTGATCGGCGGCTACGCCGCACCGGGTGCCGGTCCGGCGACGGCGCCGGCAGACTTCAGCAACACCCGTGCGCTCGGCCTGCAGATCTACACCGATTTCGCGTATCCGTTCGAGATCGCGGCGGTTATCCTGCTCGTCGCGATCATCGCGGCGATCGCTCTCACCCATCGCACGCGGCGGGAGACGAAATACCAGGACCCCGCGACGCAGGTCAAGGTTCATCGCAACGACCGCTTGCGCATTCTGAAAATGCCGGCGGAGAAAAACGAGTCCGACAAGGCAGCCGAAGGACAAACCAAGACTTGAACACAGAGGCACAGAGACACAGAGCCAGGCAGAACTGCTCTTGATTTCTCTGTGCTCTCTGTGCCTCTGTGGTGAGTAGTCTTTGCTGTGAAGTAGAGGGAGGGTTGACGTGACGCTGCTGGCGCAACCGACGTTGTCGCACTACCTCGTGCTGGGGGCGATTCTCTTCGCGATAAGCGTCATCGGGATTTTTCTCAATCGGCGCAACGTCATCATCATGCTCATGGCGCTCGAGCTGATGCTGCTCGCGGTGAACTTGAACTTCATCGCGTTCTCGCATTACCTCAACGACATCTCGGGCCAGATTTTCGTTTTCTTCATTCTCACGGTTGCCGCGGCGGAATCCGCGATCGGCCTCGCCATCCTAGTGCTGCTTTTCCGTAACGTCGGGTCGATCGACGTCGACGAACTCGGGACGTTGAAGGGGTAGCGGCGCATGACCATGCGAACCCTCTACCTTCTGGTTCCACTGGCGCCGCTTTTCGGGGCGATCATGGTCGGCCTCTGGGGGCCGCGGCTTGGCCGCGCCGCGTCACACTGGATCTGCATCCTCGGCGTCGCCGTCTCGACGGCGGCGGCGGCCGTGATTCTCCGCGACGTTCTTGCGGGGAATAACTTCAACGGCGACATCTACGTCTGGATGACCTCGGATGGAATCAAGTTCGCGATCGGCTTTCTTATCGATCCGTTGACTGCGCTCATGATGACCGTCGTCGCGTTCGTGTCGTTGATGGTGCACGTGTACACCATCGGGTACATGGCGGACGATCCCGGCTACACGCGCTTCTTCTCGTACATCTCGCTGTTTACGTTCAGCATGCTCATGCTGGTGATGGCGAACAACTTCCTGCAGTTGTTTTTCGGCTGGGAGGCGGTGGGATTGGTGTCGTATCTGCTGATCGGTTTCTGGTACACGCGCCCGACCGCGATCTACGCCAATCTCAAGGCGTTTCTCGCCAACCGCGTCGGCGACTTCGGCTTCGTGCTCGGCATCGGGCTCATCGCCGCCTACTTCGGCTCTCTCGATTACGCGACGGTGTTCGGCGCCGCGCCGCAGCTCGCCGGAACGGCGCTCGATCTGTTCGGCGCGCGGCCGACGTCGCTCCTGACGGCGATCTGCATCGGGCTTTTCGTCGGGGCGATGGGCAAGAGCGCGCAAGTCCCGCTTCACGTCTGGCTTCCCGACTCGATGGAGGGCCCGACGCCCATATCGGCGCTCATTCACGCCGCGACGATGGTGACCGCGGGCATATTCATGGTCGCGCGCATGAGCCCGTTGTTCGAGTTGTCCGAGGTGGCGTTGTCGTTCGTCACCGTCATCGGCGCGACGACTGCGCTGTTCATGGCGATCCTCGGCATCGTGCAAAACGACATCAAGCGCGTTGTCGCGTACTCGACGCTTTCGCAGCTCGGCTACATGACCGTCGCGCTCGGTGTCTCGGCGTATTCCGCGGCGATCTTTCACCTCATGACGCACGCGTTTTTCAAGGCGCTCCTATTCCTCGGCGCGGGATCGGCGATCATCGCGCTCCATCACGAGCAGGACCTGCGCAAGATGGGCGGATTGAGGCGCTACATGCCGATCACCTACGTAACGATGTGGATCGGCTCGCTGGCGCTTGCCGGAATTCCGCCTTTCGCGGGCTTCTTCTCCAAGGATGCGATCATCGATGCGGTCCATCTTTCGACCGTACGCGGTCACGGCTACGCCGAATTCGCGGTGACCATCGGCGTGTTCCTGACCGCGTTCTACACGTTTCGCATGCTCTTCCTCGCGTTCCACGGCGAGGAGCGCTTTCGCCATGCCGCGTCGCACGGAGCGGAGCGCGCCGCCGAGGAGCCAGGGCATGAGGCGCATCCGCACGGAGATCCGCGCGAGAGCCCGTGGGTGGTCACCGTCCCGCTCATCCTGCTCGCGATTCCTTCGGTCTATTCGGGCTGGGCGTACATCGACCCCATCGTCTTCGGAGACTTTTTCAAGACATCGATCGTCACCGCGCAGCAACACGCCGGCCTCGCCACGCTGCGCGACGAATGGCACGGCGCCGTCGCATTCATCGAGCACGGAGTGACTGGGCTGCCGTTCTGGCTCGCGATCGCGGGCTTCGCCACGGCATGGTTGTTGTACATCAAGCGCACCGATCTGCCGGCGAGAATTCGCACGCAAGCGGGGGCACTCTACGACGTGCTGCTCAACAACTACTACATCGACCGCTTCAACGACTGGTTCTTTGCGGGGGGCTTCAGGCGCATCGGCGCATGGTTCTCCAATATCGGCGACCGGTCGCTGATCGACGGTTTGATGGTCAACGGAAGTGCGCGGCTCGTCGGCGCGGCCTCCGCGCTGCTGCGCGAGATCCAGACCGGACGCGTCTATCACTACGCCTTCGCCATGATCCTCGGCGTCTTCGCCATGGTGACGTGGTGGTCGGGCCGCTGACAGCGTGATTCCGTATTTAAGCCTCGCCATCTGGGTCCCGATCGTCGCCGGGCTGCTCGTTCTCGCGGTCAATCGCGACCGCGATGCGGCGGCGGCCCGCTGGCTCGCCCTGGTCGGAGCGGTCGCCGGTTTCGCCGTCACTATCCCGCTGTATGTGCATTTCGAGCTCGGCACGTCCGAAATGCAGTTTCACGAAGCCATCGAGTGGATCCCCCGCTTCAACGTCAACTATCTTCTCGGCGTCGACGGCATTTCGGTGCTGCTCGTGCTGCTCAACAGCTTCATCACGGTGCTCGTCGTGTGGGCGGGCTGGATCGTGATCGAAAAAAAAGTCGCGCAGTACATGGCGGCGTTCCTGATCATGTCGGGACTGATCAACGGCGTATTCGAAGCGCTCGACGGCGTGCTTTTCTACGTCTTCTTCGAGGCAATGATGATCCCGATGTATCTCATCATCGGAATATGGGGCGGCCCGAACCGCGTCTATGCGGCGATCAAGTTCTTTCTCTACACTTTTCTTGGCTCGGTGCTGATGCTCGTCGCGTTGATCTATCTGTACTCGGTCAGCGGCGGAAGCTTTTCGATCCTCGAGTGGTACCAACTGCCGCTCTCGCTCAAGACGCAGGTGCTGCTGTTCATCGCCTTCTTTTCCGCATTCGCGATCAAGGTGCCGATGTGGCCGGTGCACACGTGGCTGCCCGACGCGCACGTCGAGGCACCGACCGGCGGCTCGGTGGTCCTCGCTGCGATCACGCTCAAGGTGGGTGGATACGGCTTCGTGCGTTTCATCCTGCCCATCGTTCCCGATGCAAGCCGCTATCTCGCGGGGTTCGTCATCGCGCTTTCTCTCATCGCCGTCGTCTATATCGGCTTCGTTGCGCTGGTTCAGGCAGACATGAAGAAGCTCATCGCGTATTCGTCGATCTCGCACATGGGATTCGTCACTCTGGGATTTTTTCTGTTCACCCAGATGGGAATCGAAGGGGGACTCGTGCAGATGATCTCGCACGGCTTTGTCTCGGCGGCGCTGTTCCTCTGCGTGGGGGTGCTCTACGACCGCATGCATAGCCGCCTCATCGCGGACTACGGCGGGGTCGTCAACAGCATGCCCAAGTTCGCGGCGTTCGCGATGCTGTTCGCAATGGCCAACGCGGGCCTTCCGGGAACCAGCGGGTTCGTCGGCGAGTTCATGGTGATTCTCGCCGCGATCAAGACGAGCTTCTGGCTCGGATTTGTCGCCGCGACGATCATGATCCTCGGCGCCGCGTACACGCTGTGGATGTACAAGCGCGTGTGGTTCGGGGAAGTCGCGAACAAGAGCGTCGGGGCGCTTAAAGACCTTTCGCGGCGCGAATTCTGGCTGCTGGCGACGTTGGTGCTCGCCATCCTCGCCCTCGGCATCTATCCAAAACCTTTCACCGACGTGATGCACGCGTCGGTTGCCGACCTGCTCGCGCACGTCGCGAACAGCAAGCTCTAGATGCCGCCTCTGATCCCCGGTTTCGATTTCATGCCGGCACTGCCCGAGATGGCGCTGCTTGCGTCGGCATGCGTGGTGCTCGTCGCGGATCTGTTCGTCCCGGACAACCGGCGCGAGATCTCGTACTGGCTTACGCAACTCGGTCTCGTCATCACCGCATGGCTTTCGCTCTATCCCGGCCACGAGCGCGCCGTGCAGCTTGCCGTTTTAGGCTATCAGCTCGATCTTTTCCACGCCGCGCCGATTCGCACGCTGGGCAACATGTTCGTCGCCGACGCGCTCGCCGACGTTCTCACGTGTTTTACCTGCGTCTCGGTGGTGCTGACGCTCGCCTACTCGCGCAGCTACCTGAGCGAACGTGGGCTCTTTCGCGGAGAGACCTTCGTCCTGACGATGTTTGCGCTGCTGGGCATGCTGGTGATGATCTCCGCCAATAGCTTCGTCACCCTCTATCTCGGGCTCGAGCTGCAGTCGCTTTCGCTCTACGCGATGGTCGCTCTTCGCCGGGACTCGGGCACGGCCGTCGAAGCGTCGATGAAATACTTCGTTCTCGGCGCGCTCGCGTCGGGCCTGCTCCTCTACGGCATGTCGATGATCTACGGCGCGACGGGAACGCTTGACCTCGCGCGCGTTGCGTCGGCGATCGCGGCGCCGGGAGCGAACAGGATCATTCTCGTGTTCGGCCTGGTCTTCGTGGTCTCCGCGATCGCGTTCAAGCTCGGCGCCGTTCCGTATCACATGTGGATTCCCGACGTGTACGACGGCGCGCCGACCGCGGTCACGCTGTTCATCGGCACCGCGCCCAAGCTTGCCGCGTTTGCCTTCATGATGCGGCTGCTCGTCGGATCGCTGTCCTCGCTGGCTTTCGACTGGCAGGGGATGCTCATCGTTCTGTCGCTGCTGTCGATGATCTTCGGCAACGTGATCGCCATCGCGCAGACCAACATCAAGCGGATGCTGGCGTATTCGACGATCGCCAACATGGGCTTCATGCTGATGGGTTTTCTCGCGGCGAATATCAACGGCTACAGCGCGGCGATGTTCTACACCATCACCTACGTGCTCACGACATTGGTGGGCTTCGGCATGGTGCTGCTGCTGTCGCGCGGCGGGTTCGAAGCCGAGCGGCTCGAGGACTTCAAGGGCCTGAACCAGCGCAGCCCCTGGTACGCCTTCATGATGCTGCTGACGATGTTTTCACTCGCGGGCGTGCCCCCGACCGTCGGTTTCTACGCCAAGTTCTCGGTGATCGAGGCCGCGGTCGATGTCGGCCTCGTGTGGCTTGCCGTCGTCGCCGTGCTCGCATCGCTCGTGGGCGCGTACTATTACCTCCGCATCGTCAAGCTCATGTACTTCGACGATCCGACCGATTCCGCGCCGATCGAAGCGCGGCTGGACACGCGCGTGCTCCTGTCGACGAATGGTCTGGCGCTGCTCGCGCTCGGCATCTTTCCGCAGCAGCTGATGGGGATGTGCGTCGTCGCGCTGACGCTGTCGTACTGACGGTCGAGCTGCGGCGCCCGTGCTAAAATCGACGCGCCACTCCCGTTGATCATGCGCGTCGGATTCTTCGTCACCTGCCTTGTCGATCTGATGCGGCCGTCGATCGGTTTCGCCGCGATCAGGCTCCTCGAGGCTGGCGGCGCGGAAGTCTACGTTCCTCCCTCGCAGACGTGCTGCGGCCAGCCGGGCTACAACTCGGGCGACCGCAAGGGCGCGACCGCGCTTGCGACCAAGCTCATCGGGGAATTCGAGCATTGCGACTATCTCGTCGCGCCCTCGGGCTCGTGCACTGGCATGATCAAGACGCATTACGCGGACCTTTTTCGCGACGACTCCGGTATGCTGCGACGTGCGGGCGTCCTGGCGGCGAAGACGTGGGAGCTAACCGACTTCCTGGTCAGCGTTCTCAAGATCGAGCGCGTGCCCGGTACGTTCGCCGGGACGGTGACCTATCACGATTCGTGCGCCGGCCTGCGCGAGATGGGAGTCAAGCGTCAGCCGCGGGCGCTCCTCGACAAGATGCGTGACGTCAAGCTCAACGAGCTTACGGAATGCGAGACGTGCTGCGGTTTCGGTGGAACCTTCTCGCTCAAGTACGGCGAGATCGCGACCCGGCTCGCTGACAACAAGTGCGAATTCATCGCGCAATCCGGCGCCGACGCGGTGGTTCTCGGCGACCTGGGTTGCATGCTCAACATCGAAGGACGGCTGCGGCGGCGAGGCGATATGAAGACGAAGGTCCTGCACATCGCCGAGGTTCTCGCCGGCGAGCAACCCTAGGATACACGGCTTTTCAGGGCTTCCATGCAGATCGCCTCGATGCACTTCAAGGAGCTCGCGCACGACAACATGGGCGATGCCCAGCTGCAGCGCAATCTCCAGAAGATCAAGGGAAAGTTCGTCGCCAAGCGGCGGGCGTCGCTCGTTGAGCTCGACGACTTCGAAGCTACGCGCGAAGCGGGACGCGCGATCCGCCAGCGTGCGCTCGACAACCTCGACGCGTGGCTCTCAATCTTCGAGAAGAACGCGACGGCGCGCGGCGCGACGGTTCTTTGGGCCGAGACACCCGCCGACGTCAATCGCCACGTGCTCGACATCGCCACGCGGCACGGCGTGCGCAAGATCATCAAGTCGAAATCGATGGTGAGCGAGGAGTCGGAGCTCAACCGCGCGATCGAAGCGGCGGGTCTCAAAGTCGTCGAGACCGACCTCGGCGAATACATCCTGCAGATCAACGACTACGAGCCTCCGTCTCACATCATCGGTCCGGCCCTGCACAAGAGCAAGGAAGAGGTATCGAGCCTCTTCGCCAAGGTGCACGGCACGCCGCTCAAGACAAGTATCAACGAGTTGTGCCTCGAGGCGAGAGGCATTCTCCGCACGCACTACCTGAGCGCGGACATGGGTATCTCCGGAGGCAATTTCTTTGTTGCCGAGACCGGCTCGGTCGTTCTGGTCACCAACGAGGGCAACGCCACGCTCGCGACGACGCTGCCGAAAGTTCACGTCGCGATCTCGGGGCTGGAAAAGATCGTACCGACGCTCGAGGACGTCGCGACGCTGATGCGCCTCCTGCCGCGCTCGGCTACGGGGCAATCGATCTCCAATTACGTCGACGTTCTCACCGGGACGAAGGGCGAGGGCGAGTTCCACGGCGCGGAGCACATGTACTTCGTCATCGTCGATGCGGGCCGCAGCGCCGTCCTCGCGGGTGAGCTGAGAGAAGCTCTGCGCTGCATCCGCTGCGGGGCGTGCATGAATCATTGTCCCGTGTACCAGAATATCGGTGGCCACTCGTATGGCTGGGTCTATCCGGGGCCGATCGGATCGATCCTGACGCCCGCTTACATCGGCATCGAAAACGCGCTCGATCTGCCGCAGGCGTCGACGATGTGCAACCAGTGCGGCGTGGTGTGCCCGGTGAAAATTCCGTTGCCCGATCTGCAGCGCAAGCTTCGCGAGCAGCAATTCCAGAAGCACCTGCGCCCGTGGAGCGAGCGCTTCGGCTTGCGCGCATGGTCGTGGGTCGCGGGCAGACCCCGGCTGTACGCATTCGCAACGCGCATCGCCGCGCGCGCGCTCGCATGGATGGGCGGCGGCGCGCGCTTGATCCATAAGCTGCCGATGGGCGGCGGGTGGACCGATGGCCGCGACATGCCTGCGCCGGCGGGCAGGACCTTCCGCGATCTCTACGCGAAGCGACCGCACGGAGAGCACGCGTGAACGCGCCGCATGATATTCACAAGGCCGCGCCCCGGGTCAGCCGCCGCGGCGAAAACCTCGGCACGGAAAACGCCTTCGTGGTGCTGGCGGAGGTCAACGCGCTCGCGCGCCAGGGCAAGGACATCGTGTCTTTTTGCATCGGCCAGCCCGATTTTCCGACGCCCGAGAACATCCAGGACGCGGCGATCGCGGCGATCCGCGATGGCAAGCACGGCTACACGCCGTCGGCCGGAATCGACGAGCTGCGCGCGGCGGCGGCGCGCGACATGGGCGAGCGGCGCGGCCTCGATATCGCGCCGGATGATGTGGTTGTCGGAGCCGGCGCGAAACCTTTCATCGCCTACACCATTGCTTCGGTCACCGATTTCGGTGCCGGCGACGAAGTGATCTATCCGGTTCCAGGCTTTCCGATCTACGAGTCGCAGATAGTCGCCAACGGTGCCGTGCCGGTCCCGATCTATCTCAAGGAATCGCGCGAGTTCGCATTCGACCCCAACGAGCTCGAGGCGCGGATCACCGCGCAAACCAAGCTTGTCATTCTCAATACGCCGCACAATCCAACAGGCGGCATGCTCAAGCGCGCCGACCTTGAAGCCATCGCGGGAATTCTTCGCGGGCATCCGCACGTCTGGGTTTTCGCAGACGAGATCTACTCGCGCCTCGCCTACGACGGCGAATTCATCTCACTTGCGCAATTTCCGGGGATGCGCGAAAGAACCGTCATCTCCGACGGCGCATCCAAGACGTGGGCGATGACCGGCTGGCGGATCGGATTCGTCGCCAACCGCACGCTCGCGCCGGTGTTCACGCGGTGGATCACCAATACCGATTCGTGCGCGTCCCAGATCAGCCAGTGGGCGGCGGTCGAGGCGATCGAAGGGCCGCAGGACGCCGCGGACGCGATGCGCGCGTCGTTCCT
>WNGK01002092.1_pt1 | contig 21642 bp, 21 predicted proteins | sample 5400601 | NCBI WGS metagenome assembly WNGK01 (sample SAMN13153376, study PRJNA577476) | soil metagenome | isolation source: 60 cm soil or saprolite under Garry oak tree replicate 1 | place: USA:California | collected 2016-06-15
CGAGTACCTACGCTCAGGGACACAATCAGTGAGGCTCTCGCGCACCCGATGACGAACTCCCGTACAGATCATCCATCCTCTTCACCACCTCTTGCTGCATCTCTGGCAACACATGCGCGTAGATATCAGCCGTGATAGCTACCGAGCTATGGCCCAATAATTCTGACACCACTTTCAAATCGACTTTCACCGCAAGCAGTACCGTCGCTGCACCATGTCTCAAATCGTGAAACTGCACATCAGGTAAACCAGCCTCTTTCAACAACTTCTTAAAGAGATACCACACGCGATCAGGGTTAAAAAAGCCGCCATACATGTTACAGAAGATTAGCCCATGCTCTTGCCACCGATCACCTATCTCGATAGGTAGCACATCCCAGACGTGGTAGAATATCTGTGCTAACCAATTGTTCCCGGCTCATCGAAGGGAGTCCCCTTGCTCAAACGTGAATTTACCGTTGCCGATGAATATCACTTTCAACGTTCCAGCCCGGTACGTTGGATCATCTCCCACCTGATGCGCTACACCCATTTGATCATCGCCTATGTGCTGGCATGCATCTTCGCCAATATCCTGTATACGGCTATCCCCATCATGACGGGCATAGCGTTTGACGGGGTGTTGCAGCGCGACCAGAGCAAACTGCTGCTCATCTCATTGGTGCTGCTCGCATTGATAGTGCTTGGCGGAACCTCAGACCTTGGCGCGCGTTTCTTCCCCGAACTGCTGGGCAAACGCTTCGCCCGCGACGCCCGCGCGGAATTGTACCTGAGCCTGCTGGGCAAAAGCCAGACCTTCCACAACCGGCAGCGTGTCGGCGACATCATGGCGCGAGCCGCCAATGACATGAGCCAGTTGAGCAACATGGTCGTTCCCGGCTTCGACGGCATCTTCGACTCCTTTATCAGCCTGGTGATCGCCATCATCTTTATCGGCTTGCTGAAGTGGCAACTTTTATTGACCCCTTTACTCTTTACCGCCTCATTCCTGATCGCCCTGCGCTACTACTCGCGCAAACTCAATCCCGTCTCAAACAGCATGCGCGCACAGTTTGGCGAGTTGAACGCTGGCCTGAACGAGTCGGTTGCAGGCATTGAAGTCGTGAAAGCTACCGCCCAGGAAGGACAGGAAAAACACAAGTTCGAGCGCAATGCCAACCACTACCGCGCATTCTATATCCAGAACGGCCTCGTGCAGGCCTGGTATCTCCCGCCCCTGCTGTTATCCATTGCCATGGTGCTGGCCTTCTTGCACGGCCTGTTTCTCGTCCTGCACAACCAGCTTTCCGTCGGCAGCCTGGTCGCCTACCTGGGCCTGATGATCGTCCTGCACTATCCCGCCTTCATGGCGTCCTGGACGTTTAGCCTCGTGCAATTGGGCGTCGCGGGTTCGGAGCGCATCCTCACCATTCTCAAGGAAGAAACCGAACTCGATGAAAACGAGCATGGCTATAGCGCGCAGATGCGCGGCGATATCGTCTTCGAAAACGTCTCGTTCGGCTACGGGGAAACGCCGGTCCTCAAGCACATCTCCTTCTCGGCGCAAGCGGGGCAAACCATCGCCATCGTCGGGCAGACCGGCGCGGGCAAAAGTACCCTCACAAAACTCGTCAATCGCATCTACGATGTCAATGAGGGGCGCATCCTCGTCGATGGCGTCGATGTGCGCGACTGGAGCCTGGACGCGCTCCGCTCGCAGGTCTCCACCATCGAACAGGATATCTTTCTTTTCTCGCGCTCGATTGCCGAAAATATCGCCTATGGTCTTGGTCAAAAAGCCGACCAGGAATCGATCGAACGCGCCGCGCAGGATGCCCAGGCTCACAACTTTATTAACAGTTTCAAGGAAGGCTATGACACCGTCATCGGCGAGCGCGGCGTCACCCTCTCAGGCGGCCAGCGCCAGCGCATCGCCATTGCGCGCGCCCTGCTCACCGACCCGCGTATCCTCATCCTCGACGACTCCACCAGCGCCATCGACAGCGCCACCGAGGATGAGATTCAGAAGGCCATTCATCGTCTTCTAGAGGGTCGAACCACGCTGCTGATCACCCATCGTCTTTCACAGATACGCTGGGCCGACAAAATACTGGTCCTGAAACGCGGCGAACTCATCGACCAGGGCACACATGCCGAATTGTTGGAGCGTTGTGATACCTACCGCCGTATCTTCGCCCACTACGAAACTGCCTTACCCACAACAGAGAGACAGAGGATATAACAACAATGGGCTTTATCATGGATGGCCTTGAAGCCGAGGCATATGATCGCACCTATTCTGATCGGCAGCTCATTGCGCGCATCATCGGCTACTTCCGGCCCAAATTGCGCATGATGCTGCTGGTCGCCGTCTTCATCATCCTCATCTCGCTCTTCGACACCGTCTTTCCGGTATTGATCTCGTATGGCATCGATGCCGTTGTTGCCTCGCGTACCATCCAGACTATCGTTCTATTGACCATTGCCATCTTGCTCTCAGGCATCTTCTCCTGGGTCAGCAACTTCTTTCGCCAGTGGCTCACGGCCCGCTCTGTAGGCGATGTCGTCTTGAACCTGCGCAGGGACGCCTTCAACGCGGTCATGGCGCGCGACATGTCATTTTACGATGAATACCCAACTGGCAAAATCGTCAGTAGAGTTACCTCGGATACCGAAGATTTTGCCACCGTCGTCACCCTCGCGCTCAACCTGCTCAGCCAGGTACTGCTCTTCTTCCTCATCGTCATCGTCCTGCTCTTTAGAAGCGTGCAGCTTTCACTGCTCTCATTCAGCATCTTGCCTTTCATCGCGCTGATCGCCCTGGGTTTTCGTCGCATCGCGCGCCGTACCACGCAGCGTTCGCAGCGCTCCATGGCGCGTGTCAATGCCAACGTGCAGCAAGTGGTGAGACGATGGACATAATGGAAGGCGGGTCTGTTTGTGTCTCAGCACGAGGCCGAGAGCCGCTTCGGTAGGCAATTGCAGTTATACCGAAAAATTCGATGGCGTCCCGTCTGAACTTGTAGGGCGGGTTAAACTCAGGGTCGTCTAATTTTTCTCTCCATTCTGCACATCGCTTATAAAAGGCGAGAAGTCTCTGCTGCACCTTATTATATTTTTCTTGCACTGCTTGTTCATCGCGCTGTGCAGACAGAATATCTTCTTCTTGCTTTGCCAGCAGGGAAAGTTCCCCTGTCAGATATGCGCGCGTGCCTTTGTCAATTGTTCCCTCTTGTATCATCGTGTTTAATTCACTCCGCATGGAAGCTTGTTTTTTGCGGAGGGTGGCAAGCTCAGTCTTTTGCTGCCTTTTCTGTTTTGCCTCTTCAAGTTCGGTGAGTAAGCCCTTGACCTTTGTGTCCACTTCATGAGGATTGCGGATAATACGAACTGCTTCTTTCCACGCTGGCGGGTCAATTTCTCGCACAAGTATCGTACAACCTGGGCATCTTGCCCGAATGTTTGGGCAAACATAGGTTGCCACATCTCCCCGCCTTTTGTCCCTGCGAACAGTCATGATGCGGTTGCAATGTCCACAGCGAATGTATCCTGATCGAAGTAACGTATCTTCCGTATTGCTGTTTCGGCGGGGAGAATTTGCCTTGTTGAGTTTTTCAACTCGCTCAATTGCGGCTTCGGCAAGTTCTTTAGAAACGATTGCCGGTACTGCAATAATAACCTGTTCCCTTTCGCTCGTTGCTTGCTTTTTATAACTTTTTTTCCCCGGTATCTTCCCTAGAGAACGGGTCTTAAATTCACGCCGCTCCCCCCAATAATCAGACTGGCGCAATTTTTGTGTGATGCTTGAGACTTCCCATACTGGCGTTTCATTTTTGCGTAGTTTCCGTCTTGTGTCTTTCACCTTCATTGTTACATAGGGCGTAGGCACTCCCCGCTTGTTGAGTGTGGAGGCTATTTGATGCGCTGACATACCGTTTGCTGCGGACTCAAAAATAAAGACAATGACTTTCACTTCTGTCCACTCTGTACCGTCTGCTTCAACGTACATAACATCATAGTTTAACTCTACGCCTACCCGTTTGCCCTTCTCATCAAGGATATACTTATACCCATAGAGACGCCGCCCATTACCGACTGGACGCGGGGGAATACTCATACGCGGGTCGCCTGTTGCTTTTGCCATTTTGCCGCCTCTTGACCGACGGACAAAATCTCTTACTTCCTCTTCTGCCTTGTATCCTTTGATAAAGCGCATGAGTTGCCCTTCAAGGCTGTCATCGTCTGCGTGGTCGTTCGGGTCAGTGGTCAAAACTCTGATGCCTAGCTCTCGAAGTTGCATCCTGAATATTTCACGCGCTAAGGCTTTTCGTCCGAGTCCCCTGTCTAACACTTCCATGCACAATACATCAAATTCACCTCGCTCTGCCATCGCAAGGATTATATCAAGTGCCTCACGATAGCGATATTCGAGTCCACTATAGGTATCTCGGATAATGTGGTGTGCTTCATCAAGCTGCAAGCCAAGAGGTTCAATTAAGAGTTTGCGTGTCTGCATTTCTTGCCACGTATGCCCATACATCTCTTCCTGCTTTCCGCCTGATACGCGGGTAAGCAACAATGCTCGTAAGCCTCTGTAGTCGCCATTAAGAGTCGTCATTGCTTCTGCTCCTTTAGTTACTGTACTGCCGTCGTCCTGCGCGTCTTCGTGCTGTAAGCCTCTCCCTCTCAATCTCTGCTACCTTTGTGCGAATTGCCGCAATCATATTCATAAATGTCCCTACCTCTCCACCTAGTAAAATATTCTGCGTGATGCTGATACACCTGACGCCGTATCCTTCAAGGGTGATAATGATAGACGTTGCTTTTTCACTGTCTTGTGAAAGCTGGCTCAATGAGGGAATGAGGACAGCATCAAACCTGCCCTCTTGTGCTGCGGTACAAAGTGCCTGGATACTTTGCCTCTCAAGAGAAGAGTCGCTACTTTCTTCTAGAAACTCTGCAACTACTTGATAGCCTTCGCGGGTGGCGTATTCTCTGCAATCGAAAATATGAGAAGATGACGAAAAGATAGCCGCTCGTTTCTGTGGGGTCGCTTCCATGTTCCCTACTCCTTTAGGTGGTATCGAGTAAAAAACTAACGAGGTGAAAAAACGTTCTACAACAAATTGCAACTAAGTAACTCTCCCTATCACTGTACCATACTCTATACAACTCGTCAATCTTTTTAGAACATAAGAAAAGTATTATATTCCTACATTTACCTATAAAAGCAGCAATAGAGACATAAAGACAATGCAGAAGTGAAGAAGTAGAACTAATGTACTAAATCAAAATTGCACAAACAGGGCTGAAGAGTAACAAGAAAGGCTCTTGCCATTCTTAAAACTCATCAAAGGAGGAAACATTAGAATTTGATTAGAAAATAGAAATTGCAATACTGCCTACTTGCTTTTCCTTATAACAGAAACGTTATGCTTCTTTTGGCTTGACCTGAATATAGCGGTAGAGGGTCGCTCGTGAGATGTTGAGTGTTTTGCAAATGTCATCTATGGAGTTGTTTTTATCGTTATAGAGAGCCTGGGCTATTGTAACTTTCTTTGGCGTATTCAATGTTTGGGCTTTCGGTCTGCCGCCTTTTCGTCCCCTAGCTCTGGCTGCCTGAAGTCCTGCCAGGGTTCGCTCCTTGATAATATCCCGTTCAAACTCGGCTAACGCGCCGAAAATATGAAAGATGAGTTTTCCCCCACTAGTAGTTGTGTCGATATTCTCGGTGATGCTCTTAAAGCCAATTTTTCTATCGTTAAGCTTGGTGATGGTGTCAATGAGATGCTTCAGAGAACGGCCTAATCTATCCAGTTTCCAGACAACCAGGCTATCCCCCTCCCGTACATACTCAAGAGCTTCAGCAAGTCCTTTTCGTTCTGTGGCTGCTCCGCTTGCTGTGTCAGTGAAGATTTTACTACAGCCTATGTTCTCAAGCGCATCTTTTTGGAGGTTGAGGGTCTGGTCTTGGGTTGAGACTCGTGCATAGCCAATAAGCATAGTATGAAAAGAACATCCCGCAATATGTGTCGCTTCGCTGATGTTTCCCAACGGTTAGAAAATAGCGAGCTGGCCGGATTTCTTCATTGCTTGTCTGTGAAAATGCAGTCCTAAGACTGCCTTATACATGATGCGGGACAAGAGAAAAATATTATTGATCTCGTCTTCGGTAGGAACTCTCTCCAACTCGTTTTGGAGGGCTACGGCAATTTTCGCTTTCAGCAGTCGTTTCTTCTGGTCTGTCATAACTCCATCGTCTCAAAACTCAACAAGAATGTCAAGAGGTGAAACGAAGATTACGAGACGGGTTTTGAGATGATCGGTGGTTCCTGGTGGCTCACTTTTGGGGTATCGCTATCAAGCTGTCACAAAAACGCAGGATTTTGAGACTCGTTAATAACACTGGCTTATTTTCCATTGAATTTAAAAACAGAAAGTGTTAGACTCGTTTCAGTCAGGAATGGCAGTACTTCGCGATATATCATCTTCAATACCTCTTCTTTGATGAACTTACTAAAGGGGGTTATTTCATGTCCGAACCTGTAACTACGATTGTAGCTGCTCTTATCGGTGCAGTTCTCGGTTCTGGTGGAGCAGTGCTCATTCAGTACTTGTTGACTAGCAGAAGCGAAAAAATACATAGACGGGAAATACTGGTACAGCGATATCTCTTCCAACTTCAGGACGCTTTAGAGATGTTATGGTACCGTCTTGATAATCTCGCTAATCGGGGTGCCCGAAGCGTCATGTCTGACGAATACTTCGAGAAAACAACATTGTATGTCTTGGGAAGAGTTTTAGCCATTGAGCGTATTTTTATGTTGGAGGCTGTTTATCCGCAGCTCGAAGCTATTTATCGTGGTTTGGGAAAGTGTCTTAAACAGAACCGTTTCGACATCAAGTTGATAGACTATCTCAAGAAGCAAAAGTATGAATTCTACCAATACGACCGTTTCTTGCTGGCAGAAGCAGTATCATCCATGAGGGAGACGTTTTCCGAACGGCTACCTATCTGGAGGCTAAAAGAGGGTACGAAGAAAAAGAAGCACTTGAAAAGGAATGGCTAGAACGAGCTAAACAGGTAATTCTCTCTTTCGACGAAGAGCAAAACCGTGAACGGGTGAAGGGTTTACTGGTTACGCTGATAGCAATTGCCAAATATATCGAAAACAGGACGGGCATTGATAGTTCGCTAACTAAGAAGTCTGGTACTATGTTAAATTGTACACAATGATTGCATAGGTTATCAGGAAGCGCAATCCTATTCGACAGTCGATAAGAGGATGAGTATATGAAGAGTTTCAATTAGGGTCATTTCTGTGATTGTTCAATCTAAATGTTGACTATTAGATTTGCTACTTTGCTGCCAGGATTATATATTGGTTTAGAATTGTTAGGCCTATTAAGGAGCAAAATCATGTCTAAGCAGAGTTCCCAAATTTGCCCTCGCTGTAGACACGAAAGCCATGCAGGTGATAGCTTTTGTGGGAACTGTGGACTCTCATTGAGAGAGTCTAAGGATAGCCATGATACCGTAAGCATACGACATCGTCGTATCGCTCCTAGAACAGTATTTTTCCTCTTGCTGGTAGGTGCTCTCATTCTGGGAATACTTGTAGGAAAAGAAGTTCTCGCAACCCCAAGCAATATGGGTAATACAACTCCTGGAGGAATTTCTACTCGAACACCGACGCCAACTCCGGTCACAAAAACCTACGCTCCTATTACACTCAATGCAAATCAGGATTTACCCGGCCTGGATACCGGCATTCAACTCAAATCTCGCGACCGTTTGACTATCAAAGCCAGTGGATTAATTGAACTTGCTCCTGGAAGAGGAATATGCAATAATGTTCCGGCCAACCCCGATGGAGTGAGTCTAGTGAGCGGAATTCCATGCCAATATACAAACCCATTGGGTCCCTATCAGAGCGTCTATCCATCTGCACCTATAGGGACGCTGTTGGCTAGTATCGGCCAAGTAGGAACTAGCTCATCCACAGGATGGTTTGTCGTTGGAAGCAGCTATTCGGTAACGGTTTGGATAAGTGGAGAATTTTACCTCATCCGCAACGATGCTCACGACGGTTACTATGACAATAGCGGAAGTTACCAGGTAACAATAACTGTGGTTCGTGGCTAGAAGGTCTCCACCCTAAAGGATACGAAATGAGCACGTAGATTGTGTTCTACACATTTTAAGTGTCATGGTATATTCCTTACTACTTATTAGTCCCATTTCCTTAAACACTCATTTGTCACTGATATAGCTGTCTCAAAACCCTTCCTTTTTGTAACGCTTCCCTTTTGTTGCTGTGATTAGGTTGGCTTGTTAACGGACTATTATTGAGATAAGCTTTTGTAGAAGTTATCTTCCTGCTTGCGAAGTGCCTGACGGGGGCTGTGGAGAAGCGTTAGGAGTAGAGTTAGGCCCAAGCATACGTTTAACCTCACCTATTGTTTGCTGTGGAGAAGGTTGTTTGGCAATTGACCAATCCACGTTTGCAAAATTTCGTCCTACACGCTTTCCGCTTATTGCAGCAAAAACTGGAAATAAAGTTGGAACTGACTCTGGACTGTTCTGGACAGCATCAACAAAAAGCTCGTTAACAAGCACGCTGATTTTCTGATTATATGCTAGAGGTTGTAGAACGTCAATCTCTTGATCTGAATACTCTAAATCCTCTAAACCTGATGCTTCCATTAATTCATCTTGAATTCCAGCTATTCGTTGCTTTGCTTGTGGCCCTTTAATTCTCGCAAGTGTAGATGCTTCTTGTAAAAGTTCCATTATTCGGTGTTGCGGAATTCCTTTTTCTGCTTGTGTTTGATGTTCTTCTGATGGGATTGTGTTTTCTATTTCATTCATATTGTAAATATTGCAGAGGTTATTATCAGATAATCGTTTACCGTTGTCAAGACTGAGAGTACAAGGGTTCCCTCATGCACATTTCTGGTATAAATTAGGTTCAAGGCTCCCTCATTGTCACCTACATTGAAGTAGCATATAATAAACGCGACTGAAAATCGTAAGCAATTTGGTGGTCTAAATGAGAGAGGTAAGGCTAAATGACCTCACCTGTAGAAATCTTCTGCTGCTATGCTCGAAAAGACCTGTCATTTCTGCAAGACCTCATCGAGCACCTAGCATCACTTCAACGACAACAACGTATCAAGATATGGGCAGACATTGATATTGGAGCAGGAACGGAGTGGGAAAAGGAAATAGAAAAACACCTCAATACAGCGCAAATTATCCTGCTACTGGTCAGCCCAAAATTTATAGCTTCTGATTATTGCTACGGTATTGAAATGAAGCGTGCGATAGAGAGACACGAACGAGGTGAAGCAAGAGTTATACCGATTATTCTGCGTCCCGTTGATTGGCAAGAAACACCCTTCGGCAAGCTCCAAGCTTTACCTCCTAATGCAAAACCTGTTACTAGTTGGCCTGACCAGGACGAAGCGTTTTTCGATGTGGCTCAAGGAATTAAAAAAGTTGTAATGGAAATAGAGGAGAAGTCAAAGGTCGCTCAACAGCAGATCACTGAAAGAACAATCCCTGAAAAAATTTCACATGCTCAGGGAAAACAACAAGCGACTACAACAGCAGGAATACCCTCAACAGGCAAAGGTGATGCAGTAGAAAAAGGGCAAGGCAGGGGAGATGAAATAGAAAAGATAATAGGTGGAGGTGAGTTAAAAGGGACAACAGTGACAGGTGAACTGACAGGGAAGCAAACAAGTGGAGAACTGCAAGGAACTCAGACAACTGGCGAGTTGGAGGTGACGCAGACAAGCGGTGAATTGAAAGGGAGACAAATCAGCGACGAATTGACTGGAAAAATTTTCAAAGAAGGGGAAGATAGATTTAAAGAAGTACAAGCTTTATATAATACATTTTCTATGCCTGAAGCAGTAAAGTATCAGCATTGGATTGACGTAAACCATAAGCAGGCACAACAAGCAAACAATATTATTCCCCTTGAACTAGCGCAACAGTGGTATAAGGAAAGGCCGGAGTTACAACAATTAGTGCAAAATGTCGCAGAAGCAACAAAAGATGGGCATGCTTTAATTGAGCGCAATCAAGGAGAAGCTGATAACGCATATCAAAAAAAAGTAGTTCAAGCAATTAAAGACCGCTACATATACTCCGGTTATTACGACGCCCGTCCTGATGCAATAAATCAACAAATCAGACAATCTGTGGCATTAGGAAACAGAGTACATCAAACTATAATTGCTTTGGAAGGAGAAGAGATACGGCTACAGCAGGAAATTCATGCACAAAAACGGGAAGCATATACGCCTCCTGCAATTTATCCGAAAAAATACTGGCAAGGATGGAAGACATCTCCACCAGACCCTACACTTTAAAAGATACGTGTTTATCTGGCTTCGGTAACAAGCAATGATGAAATCTTCATCACATTGAAATAATTCAGGTGGTGCTGCATGACTACCTCAATTCTTGGCAAAGATATAGATACAGGTCAACTTGTTACCCTTGAGCAAAGACAACGGCAAGGCGGGCTGTATATCATTGGCAAGGCAAGAAGCGACAAAACAACCTTGCTGGTAAACCTCATCCAGCAAGACACGGGTGTTTGGGATACTACGGGAGAATGAGAGCCACCCTCTGACCCTTGATAATGGTTTGGCTTATCTTGGAAGAATTGGCGGCGCGGATGCCTTTAATTTTTGATACTCTCTCCCTATCGCTTCTTTTGTTCCTCCGATCACAAGAAAAACCGGCGCCAGGGCGATACTTGCTACAAACATTACTTTGCCAAATCCACCATTTCCTGCTCCTGTGGCTTTTGCTCCTTTCGGAACGGCTATTTTGACAGGTTTCGAGGTCGCAATCTCATGCAGTGCTCCGCGCACCACTGCTGGCTTTGGAATGTGTAGATGCGGCTGTTGAGCAACACGGAACTGCTGCATTTCTACTGCTTGCTTCTGATATTCATGTGGGTTCAGTGGATTGAATTCACCTCTGTCGTCTGCCATAGTCGTTTCCCTGCTTACCTCATTATAAGCAATCAAGCAGTATTGTACCTAAGAAAAAATGCATCTGCTTGATAGTATCCTGACAACGCCTTAACAAAATGGTTTGTCAAAGTGCTCACATCGGCAAGGGACTAGAGGAGATATCAAAGCCTATGAGAAGAGACTGAACGAACAGTCCACATACCCGAATTTTGTAAAAGAGAGTGGTTTTCTTGTTATATCAATCCAATCGTTAGGGTTTTGAGAGAGCTTCTACACTGAATTTAAACAGAAGAGTAGACGGGGGTTTGTATGAGTCAATCAAGCGCATTGACACCAGAACAACAAGCAGACGTTGCAAACCAACGGAAAAACGGCATTCATGGTGCTGCCATTATATCAGCGGTTCTTCTCCTGCTTTATTTCTTCATCGCTCAGTTTGTTGGTATTCTTGGGTTTCTTATCTTTGCCCTGATTTTAACCCTTTCCTGGTGGTCAGTCCTTCGCAAAAATGCATATAAGCCCAAAGAAACAACGCCACCGCACATAGCCCCAGCAATACAGCCACCAGCTGCTCCACAAGAACCTGCTCAAGCCATACGTTCATCTACGACACCTTCTCATAGTATTCTCCCTTCCGCACCACAAGCAACAGAAGAAAGCAAACTCGCTCCACCAATCAGCACACTCACTCCCATGTCCTCGCCTGCGGTGCTTCATTCACCTGTGTTTTCCGATAGGGAAAAGGTACTATTGCAACGACAAACAATCATCTCTGAAGTTCTGACCGAACAAGAGAAAGAAGAGCAATCCCAACCAACCCCAACCAGTAACAGGCCTGCTCCACTAGTTGCGCTCCTGACCGAACCCCAAGAGAGAACACCGGTACAAGCAGAACAAAGCCTCGTACCAGAGCCAACACAACAAGGGGTGGTTGTTTCTGGTCGTTCAGAGATTGGCACGGATACCCACACAGGGCAACTGGTGCACATTTCTCAAGCGAACCGACGGCAAGGATTGTATATGATTGGTGTCAATGGAACAGGCAAAAGTACGCTCCTTGCTCATTTGATCGTGCAAGATATTGAGCAAGGATTAGGCGTCTGTTTACTTGACCCACATGGCGATCTGACCGCGCAAGTCTTAGCACGAGTACCGGAGAACAGAGTTCAAGATGTGGTATTGCTTGATCTGATGGATAGCCGCTATCCGTTCGGGCTCAACCTTTTTGCATGTCCCAATGCACAGGACATCGAGCACGTTGCGTTTACTGCCGGTTTTGTGATGCATGTCTTTGAAAAGGTGTGGGGAGTCGGTACGGAAACACCGCTCCTGTCTCAATTCTTACGCAATGTCACCTATACGCTGATTTCTAATCCTGGCATGACCTTTGCGGAAATTCCGCATCTCTTAGTGGATGAAACAGCAAGGGAAAAGCTCGTTGGGAACGTCAAAAATAATCAGGTGCGGCTATTCTGGCAAACATACAATAGACTCCGTTCCACTGACCAATTAGAGCGAGCATCGGGCACACTCAATAAAGCTGATGCATTTTTAACGCAGCCAATTATTGCAAACATTGTTGGACAGAGCAAAGCAACGGTGAATTTCCGTACCATGATGGATACTGGCAAAATTTTACTGGTGCAACTCACCCCGCGCTTAGAGGATATTTCCAATTTGATCGGTGCGGTGATTATCGGGCAGTTGTTAAATGCCGCCTTATCCAGAAAAGATATTCCCGAAGAGAAGCGGCGACAATTCAACCTCTATGCCGATGAATTCCAACGCTTTGCCACAGAGGATTTTGCCACGCTTCTTTCTGAGGCGCGCAAATTTGGCGTGGCCACAACCATCGCACACCAATACCTTGACCAGTTAGATCATGCCAATAGAGGAGCGAGTGTAAATGCTGCGAACCTCATTGTCTTCCGTGTTTCAGGGCAAGACGCGGCAGAATTGGCAAAAGAGTTTGATACGACTCCGCCGCCGCCGGACATTATTGGTCAACGTCCTCTTTTCTCACCGAAACGCGACGTGGTTGACCACTTAGTAAAAAATGGTCATAAAAACCCGATGGTCAATACGTTTGCATCAGAGTATATCGTCTCCTTAACTGACGTACTCAGACAGAATGCAAATAGACAAACTATTGACTGGATGGATAAAACAAAATTTTTTGAGTTGAGTTTTCTTGCAGTCGATGATCTGAGAGAGGGTATCCACGAACTCAACAATATATTATATGCGTGTATGGTTGACCATAACGCACAGAAACCCATTTCACCGTATACGCTGCTTGCTGCCGCGTTCTGCTGTAAGTTTACACAAGGCGTTGGTATTGGAGAATTCAGTTATAACAGCAATTGGAAGCATCGGTTTAAGCCGAAACAGGTAACACTTGCGCTCTGTCAGCCAGATGTGTTTTCGCACCTTGAAGAGTTGAAAATCCAAGTGTCAAAAAAAGAAAAGTTTGAACAAGCAATCGCGTTTCTCCGTTCACTCCGCTCTGCAATGGAGGCGTTAGCAGTAGACCCTATTTTAGTTGACACCGGCCAACATGAACCAATCTATGATAAACCACGAACCTATGCTGATGTACAAAACGAGATCGCAACACGACTGACAAACCTGCCCAACTACAGAGCAAAAGTCAAAACAATCGGGCAAGAACACACCATACAAACACTCCCACTGTCTTCAGGGCTCACGAGTCAGTCGCTTGTGAGTCGTCGGGAATTGGTTATCTCTCATACTCGCTCTCTGTACTGTCGGCCACGTTCTGAAATAGAACAAGAGATTTTAGACCGACAAGAGGAACTGACAAGACCGGTAAAGAAACAAGCGAAAGCAAAACCTGTTGAGGATGAGGAATAACCCTACCGTTTGATGCTTCCTGGCTCTCCTCCTCGTGGTTGGTGTTTTGCATCGAGCAGACAAGCAGACAGGAGTGTTCCATTGACACTTGCCCTGCGTCTTTTAGTGCGCTGAATGTCGGGTAGAAATGGTCTTCGAGGAAGACATTGAAGCAAACATCATTTACTCTAACAGCCGTTGATTTTGAATACTTGCAACTGGTTCGCGATTTTCACTTTCTCACAGTCGAGCAGATTATGAGGCTGCGGGGGGTCAGTTCAAAGCCGAAAGTACAAACAAAACTCAAGAGTTTGTATGAACAAAAATATCTAGATCGCCGCTCTCTCCCGCATGTGGGTGTTGGCAATACTGAGTATATCTATGCTCTATCAACAAAAGGCATGAACCTGCTCAAAGAATTAGGGTTTTCCGGCTTCTCCCGTTTTCGTCCAGATGAATTTCGTAGGTTTGCCTTTCCACATTTAGATCACGCCTTAGCAGTCAACGATTTCTTGATTGCTGGCCGTCTCCTGCATGATGCTATTCCGGCAATCTCTCTTGCTGACATGCGCCATGATTTAGATTTGAAAAAAACGCCGGTGCGGGTGACAGTTGAACGCCGCTTACCTTATGGTGATCGAACAGATGAAAAGATTACCGTTATTCCTGATGGCTGGCTTGATTTCAGAATGACAATTCCAGATCGGCCTAAACCTCGCCGCAGGTGTATAGTGTTAGAACTGGATAGAGGCACTACCAGTATTGCTCCCTTCAAGCAAAAGCTACAGGCATATTACGGCTATGCGATTTCTGAGGAATATCAAGAATTGTTTGGTACTAACCTGTGCATGGTTGCCTATGCCACAACTGCGGGTAAGCAACGATTACAACAGATGATTGAATGGTGTGAAAAGGAGAACTCTTCGTGGATATTTCTGAGCTTAAAAACCAGATCATTGCGAATATAAAACCAAGCATGGTTGATTTAGAGATGGCCGAACGTGCCATACTTGAAGAAATGAATGCTTCACCTTTGGCAGATTTGGAGCTTATCGACGTAGCATCTATTACTTCCCGCGTAAGTACAAGATTACGTGTTGAACCCTGGTCTGTACCAGCAGGATTTTATGATCTTCGTCCTGATCCAAATCATATAAAAGTGGAGTTTGCAACAAGGGAAGCACTCCAAAGATTGCACGCTTCGGGAATCCTTATCGCATTCGGTTCGCCTGAACAAAATGTAAATCCTATACGATTTAGTGTGAGACATGCTAATGGAGGTGATGGTGTAGGTGAGATATATCTTCCATCGACCTATCCGAAATACCACTTAGCAACTCCTTTTCAAAATGGTCAACGATTTCGATTAGCAAGTGGGAATGTATATCTATCACATTTAGATCAGTCGCGTCTTCCCTCTCGCGCAAAACGTTGCCTGAGAGAAAGTATTGAAGCATTTAAAAAAGGGCTGTATTTGAGCGCAACAATTGGCGTGGGTGCTGCCTCTGAGAGCCTATGGATGAGTTTTGGTCGCCTTGTTCTCAAGAAACAGTTATAATGAAGAGGCCGATGAAGATGAGGCGCGATTTACCTATGACGAAACGGGTCTACTCTTGCTCAGGGCTGCCAACTACTTTAATCAACTGATGCGCTTAATGGAGGCAGTTGAGAAGAAATCATAGTTATGCTTAAAGCATTACTCAACATCGTTGAGTGCTGCTCCCGTTTTATTTACCCTTTTTTATGGCGGCGGTGTCCTTGTCCTGGTCGTCGTCTGCTAAATTTGATCTCTGTCATTCGTATACTTACCCCTGGGTCATAATGTCCTTCCACCCATGAGCCATGCTGACTTTGTTGGATGCGACGAGCGAGAAAAAATGCTACTGCTTCTTGTGGAACGCTTGCCTGTTCTCCTTGGCTCAGTGCCGTTGTTAATCGCTCTTCAACTGCTGGTTGTGGCTTCTCTCCAATGACTAAGACATACCAGGGATTAGTATTTGGCTCCTGCCATTGGCGCAGAAAGCGGTAGGCGGATAAATCACACTCCATCTCATGAAGCGTTTCTTGCACGGAAAGATAGGGAGCTTCTGCGGCTTGTTTGGTAGGAAAACGAGACGCAAGGTAATACGAGTGTGGCTCCTGCTCTGGCGGTCGCGGTCGTTCTGGCATAGTGGTTTAGGCTAGCTGGTCGTTGCTAAAAAGAGCGTGAGAATATAGACAGAGAAGCGTAAGAAACTCAAGTGAAACGGTTCCCTCGTTCGCCTGGCTCCTTGCGGCGAGGGAATACAAATACTTGCGCCTGTTTTCGTTCTCTTGATTACAAGTAGCTGCCGAACGAGCGAATGAGGCAACCGCAAATGATTTCTTTCAACTCATTGAACATATATTCAAAATCATTGAAGTAAAGTTGACTCCGGCGTACATTATTATCCAAATGTAATTTCAGTTATTAAATAGATATAACCTTGATAGAAAACAAGAAGCAGGGTATAATTTTGCTAAGCCTGCGTTTTGTAGATAGGAGCAATTGCATGTCTTCACAAATGGAACCTCTGCAACAAAAAAAAATTCTGGTCTACTGTTCGTATGCTCACAAAGATAATGAACTACGAGATCAACTAGAAACACATCTCAGCAGTCTGAAACAGCAAGGCATTATAAACGTATGGCATGACCGCGATATCAGTGCTGGTACGGAGTGGAAAGAGGAAACTGACAGATATTTAAATAGAGCGCATATCATCTTATTGCTGATTAGCCAACACTTTATCGCTTCAGATTATCATTTCGGCATAGAAATGAAACGCGCTCTTGAAAGAAGCGATGCGAGAGAAGCACTGGTCATTCCTATCATTCTTCGTCCTTGCGATTGGCGAGAGCTTCCATTCAGTAAACTCCAAGTACTTCCCTTTAATGAGAAACCTATTATTCGATGGACACATCGAGATGATGCTTACCAGGAAATCGCACAAGCAATCAGAGAATGGGTTCAAAAAGTTCGCAAAATTACTGAACCAGCTACTAAAAAGCCAGCCAGTATTAAGCACGAGATAAAGTCCCAAACAAGTCTTGAAAAAAGTAAGCCAACCTCAAGAACAACTGCACAAGCTTTTGCAGCTGTAGCTCAAGCATCTCAACCTCCTCCTTCGGCTAGAACAAAGCGAATACCTGGGAAACAGAAACTCTCTGTGGGTCTTATTCTTCGTGACATTCGGATACTGATAAAGCAGAATTTTTCGACTCGTGCATTTCTAAAACGGTGTAAAGGTTACTCTGCATGGGTTATGCTGCTATTCAGTGTGCTTGATCTTATGGCTCTTCCCTATGCAGTGGTTGGATGGCTCAATTCTCAGGTACTTTTCTGGATTTCCCTCTTTGGCTCACTAGCATTATTTACTATGGGGGTAACAAATAAGGAGACTGCTATTGGAATACTCTTAGCATTACTGTATCTACTCGTTTGGTTTATGATCGGAATGTGGTTTCTACCTGGATATTTGAATTTGCCCTGGCCTCCCATTGCAACGGGTATACTAACTATCCTCATTTCAGGTCTTCGCTTTGATTTGTTCAGAAAACATAAATAAGCTGATCTCCTTTGCCTATGAAGAATAATCTCAGGCGATATAAAACTCATCTGCCTTTATCAGCGTCAGCATCTTGTAAGAGCAAACAGAGGGAGGAGGGTCAAGGGGGGAATACCTCTGTTTGCTTCCTTTTGCGGAAAGGGGCCCCACTTGCCAGAAAAATAGCTCTGCCAATGATAAAAAGAAGATAAGAAAATATGGATATGGTAAAGGTGGAGAAGCAAGTGGGGAGTCGTCGGCAAACACCACAAAAAGAGCAATCAAAATATTTTGCCGACGACTCCCCACTTGCGGCACCTTTCCGCTTCCCCCCTTGCATAATCCGTTCATACGAACGGAAAAAACGCGCTTTCTCCCTGGATTTTACGCTTGTTTTCAGGATATTCGAGGGTAGCCATTGACTTCCCTATTGACTACCCTGGTTTTTGGCTCTTTTTGGGCTTCATACCTCTGCAATAAGGAGGAAAGAACTCAGTAAGAAAACAAGCAAACGGATTGACAGCGAGTGGGTTAAAATGCTAGTGTTGGCTCACGTTATGGATACGCTGCCCACACTGCAACCAATTTCCCCTCACACGTTTTCGAGAAACCAGGTACGCTATCAAGCGTCTGATCTGCTTTCGGCTGTTGAGGAAAAGATACTGTGCGCGGTATATAAGCTCCCTTATCTGCGGATAGATCAGCTCGTTAGGTTTTTGGGATATGAACCAACTTCCTTAGAATGGGTGCGAAAAAAGGTCAAGGCTCTGGTTCTGCGGGAATATCTTGACATCCAGCCCTTACCCCGTCTTACTTCTTACGGTGTCTTGCCTCATCTGTTTATACTCGGCACACACGGCATCACGTTTTTTCAGGAAAAAGGCTATCCGGTGTTCTATCACTCGCCCAAAGAACGGTTACGAAGCTACGGACATATCACCCACGCCTTGCGGGTAAGTGAAGTCATTCTTGCCGCATCGTGTCTTTCCCGCTTTGCGCCGGAAATTGAACTGATCGCATTTCACCATGACCTGCGTATCAAACACACGCCTATTTGCGTGACAGTAGATAATAAGCCGGTCAAGCTCAACCCTGACGCGATATTAGATTGGTATCTGGCTCCACCGTTCGGCACTCCTGGCGCAGATCGCTTTACGTGCTTTGTCGAGGTCGATAACAATGAAGAAGATTGCTCCCAACTGACGCCGAAAATTGCCAAATACGTGAGCTTTCTGGAACAGCAGATTGTGGCTCATCCGTTTGGCTTTCAGTCTATCAATGCGATTGCGTTTCTGGTCTGTAGCGGCGGGATGCGCCGTGTCCGGCTCCTGAAAACGTGGATACAAACCGAATTAGACCGGCTCGGCAAAGAGTCTTTATCAAAAGCGTTTCAGATCGTGCCGCTCCCCTTGCTGAGTTCGTGCGCTTTACCAATGCTGTATCTCTCCCCTGTCTTTTACTCGGTCGATACTGAAATACCTGCGCCCTTGATTGCAAAACTGCTATGAGCTATGTTCTTTCACCGTTCCAACCCGTCAATTACCATTGGCACTCGCGGCATCTATCCGTTTGACTGGCCGTTTTCTTTTAGCCTCTGGCCGCTTTGCCGGTTTTACCGGCTCACCGGCGATAGCCTCAAACTCCACCATCATATCATGGGAAAATCAGGGCAAGGCAAGAGTTTTTATGTTGCGAAAGCGGTTGTTGACTTAATCAGTCAAGGCGTTGCCGTCTCTGTCCTTGACCCACATAGCGATTTGGCAAACGATGTGCTGCGGCTTCTTTTTGAAGGCGGGTATTTCAACCGGCATGGCTTTGAAAAGGTCTGGTATATTGACCTGTCGCGCCGTGATCGGTTTCTTCCGTTTAATATGCTCAAACAATACGACGGCAAAGGAAACCTTCTCCCCTTAGACGTGATCTCGGAAAATATCAAGCTGGTCTTGCAACGCTTTTTTCCGGCAATGGCCGATGGAGCAGCGCCGGTATTTGAAAACATTGTCCAATACGCGGCCATTGCCTTAGCTGCCAACGGACTATGTCTGCCCTTGATTGAAGAGTTTTTAACTGTTCCCGCGTTTCGGGCAAAGGTACTTGCCAACTGTTCGCATTTCCCAACGCGCAATTTTTTTCATAACCGCTTTGACCATTGGCCGGAGAAAAAGCGAGCGGAAGATATTGAGTCAACCTTAAATAAGATTTCTATCATTACCCTCAACGAGCCGATATTGTATAGCCTGCTGCAACTTGAGAACAGGTTAAATTTCCGCTACATCATTGACAACGGTATCTCGGTGATCTGCAACCTGGGCAATTTGCCAGAACGAGCGCAAAAATTAGCGGGTTGTTTTTATACCGTTGGCTACGAGCAAGCCGCGCTTTCACGAGGTGATATGGCTCCTGGGAAAAGAAGAATGCATATTCTCGCAATTGACGAGTTCGCCTCATTCTCAACGCCTGATGGCACAGCCCTTTCTAAAATGCTCTCCCAAACCAGAAAGTTCAATCTCTTCACCTGGCTCATTCATCAAACCTGGGAACAATTGCCCGAAAGCCTGCAAGCAGGCATACAAAACGTTGGCGTTGAACTGTATTTCGGGTTAGGCTATCAAGATAGCCTGCGCGTCTCCCCGCTTGTGGGCCGACCTAATCCCTATCACAAAAAACATGAACCACGAGCATTGCAAGGGCAAAGCTTACCAGTGGAACACAACCCTGTCTATTTCCAGCAGCAGGAAGAACAAGAAGCCTGGACACGAAGAATTGAAGATTTATGGGACAGGGAAGTGTTTGTCAAACGAAAGAGGAAACTCCCGCGACTCTTGCAGTTGTGGATGAAACCACACGCGAAAGCGAAAATACGCACCTTGAACGTTCCTCATCAAACCTGCTCGTCTGAGGCATTGCAAAAGATCAAGGACTACTACGCAAATACGCTGATGAAAACAAAAGCTGAGATTATCCAGAATACGAGAAACCTCACAACACACGTCCTTTCACAAGCCGCTCTATCAACTCGCGGCGCGTTCTAGGAGATTTACTCGCCTAGACAAAAAACGTCGTTTAGAGGGCATTGTAGGAAGTCACAAGGATATTTCAAAACCGTTTCATATGGGGATTGCACAAGAACGAAAAAAACCACTTTCTTTTGCTGATGTTGCTCCGCGTTTGGTCGCGTCTTCCCCTGCTGTGCCAGGATATAACCAGATGACCTTTGAAGGGGTAGAAACTGAAACACAAGAGGTTGAGATTGATAACTGCAAAGTGACCAAACAACCAACCTCTAGAAAAACTGAGAGTGGAAGCGTGTGGGGCTGTACAGTTGAGTATCAACAAGACCTATGGCATCAAGAAGACTTTGGCGTGTTTGTTCTCCACGCATCAACAAACGCGGAAATAGCGCACGCCTTAAAACTCAAGGTCAATGATCTGCTCCTGGTTCGGGGTGTTCCCTGGATACAGCGGATTACCCTGCGCGGTGGGAACGTGCAAACCATCAACCATATGAATGTCACTGATATCCACATTATTTCCCGCGCTCCGCGTGTGACAGGCACGAGGCGACGACAATAATAGTATGGCAAAAGAGCAACAACATACGATACAGTCTCCGCTTGCTGAACTAGTGAAACCAGGGGCAATGAGACAAGAAACACTGACAGGGCTAGAACGGTTCATGCCTTGTGATACGAGCCGCTTTTCAATAAAGCGCATTGCCTTTACCCTGCGGCGTGGTGCTGACGCGATAAAAGCGGTTATGTCTCGTGATGGGATACGAGGTCATATGTCAAGAACTGAGCATCACGCTTCTGGTTCCTCTTCCGCGCTCTATTGGTCTGAGGGGGAAAATAAAAAGATCGTCGCTTCTGCTGAATTGCCAGGAGATGTAACTATGACAACTGGTAACGGGTCTTTGGTCTTTACGTCTGAGACTGGCGCGACAATCAAATATCACGCATCAGGCGCGTTTGTTTTTTCCCCTGCTCCCTTGAAACAGGAACGATTAGCGCAAGAGCAAACGGGGCTTCCCTGGTGGCAAAAAGACAGGGAAGTGATTGAAAATGAGTATATTTATGAAGCTGGTTCTGTGATCGCTGAACCTGTATTTGGTGAGTCTGCGAAAAAAGGCACTCCATACAAATATTTCAAGCTTTTAGTTCCTGTTTCCGAAACAGAAACCTATGAAGCTGATGTGTATGTATATGGGCAAGTAATCAGTTTAGTTAATCGCCGCAATCTCCGCGCA
>WNGK01002097.1_pt1 | contig 21621 bp, 23 predicted proteins | sample 5400601 | NCBI WGS metagenome assembly WNGK01 (sample SAMN13153376, study PRJNA577476) | soil metagenome | isolation source: 60 cm soil or saprolite under Garry oak tree replicate 1 | place: USA:California | collected 2016-06-15
AGAAGGTTACGCCTGATACCTGGAAGTGGAAGTCGTTGCTGGCCTCGCTAGAGAATTCGGATCCTCCCCAGCTCATGGAGACTTGGTTGGCGTGGGCAGAAGCATAGTCTACTGCACCGAAGAGGTTAGCGAAGCTGTTTGTGACTGCTTCAACTAGAAGAATTTTTGCACCGGGGGCGATGGCGTGAGCCCATTCCACATCGAGAGATATCTCGAGGGCCCAACCGCGGTCGGTTCTAGGCGCGCCTTGCGGTGTGGCGATGGTAAAGCAGCCATTGGAAGTGGTACATGTGGGTAGACCGAACTGAGTGTCGAAAGTGTTTAGATCGTTCTGGATGTTAGGATCGTTGAAGGCATCAACGATAGCTACCGTTTGGCCGGAGCCGCACGTGTTGGAGGACTCGCATGCTAGCGAGTCGAAGCCGTAAAAGTGCCGTATCTGGGTCGGGGTAAGTCCGACGACCGTTGCGCTGGCGGGTGAGACGACATGGCTGAGGGGGAAAGCGTACCCATCAACATGGGAGGCAAAGGCTTGGGAAACGATCAACCCAGGAGATAGAAGTATCAGTGTTGCTGTTGCGAGAAATACTAGCTTGTTCATGATGTATCTTCAAAAGGCGCGGTTTGCCTTGATTTGCAAATATAAGACTATTGGAATAGTAGGGCCGCTTACTGACACACATACACACGGGAATCGAATGAACATAAACAGGTAGCTCAAGATATCAGATCAAGGACCCGCGAGGCCAGCCACGCAGACCTTACGATGAGATGAGACCTAAAGATAGGAAGGTCCTACCGAAGAAGGAAGCCATGAGCCTTGCCTAAGCTGTTGGTTCTTTACATGTCCAGGGAAGACGAGGATAAGCTCTTAGAATATGTGCGGTCCCTTGGAAACCTGCTGATTCTGCCGGCTACTTCTCCTAGTTCTGATTTCGCGCCCGTAATTGGTTTTCCCGAACCTTCACAGGATGAGTCGACTCGGAGGTTTTGGTTGCAGTATACCGGGGCCGGGATGCCCCTTGTTACAGAGCATGATCCGGAGAAGGACTACTATGTGGTTGACGGGTTTCAGTCGCCTGCTATCGAGTTCTGGCGCTCTTGGATGGTGTCGCAGGTCATGCTGCCGGGAGGGATACGGGCTGACATGACCTACATTGACAGCGACAAGCAGGATCTGGCTCAGAAGCCTGTGGAATTTAGGAAATGGTTCGAGTCAATAGATGGCTGGTTACGAAAGAACTATAGAAGGTTGGGAATCTACATCTTCGCAGGCCCAGGTGCTCAAAGGTTCAGAGAAGAAGGGGGAATATTACAAGGACGATAGAGAGAATGGATTGAAGTAGGACCGACGCCAGCCATTAGATTTCTTGTACTCTATCGCTTATCCTCACTTTTCATGATAACCTCTCCTATGGATCGTGGTCTCGAACCCCCGCTGTTCTGCCAGACATGTAACACTCCAACGATTCATGAAACGAGATATCGTTCTGACAACGAGTTCATCGGAGAAATTCTTGTCTGCGAGCACTGCGGCGAAACAGTGTTCGAACCGCTAAGGACTGGATGCGCGGGCTGTTGATCGAGTCGTCTGACACGCCGTCGATGTTCTCAGACCGAGGGCTTGATGTTCTGGTTCATGTGAAAGAGGTTTTTCGGATCCCACTTGTTTTTCACTTCTACGAGACGCTTCCATACTGCTGGCTTGTAGGCGGCCTGTATTCGGTCGGTCTCCTCTGCTGTCATGAAGTTCACGTATACCCCACCTGTGGAATAGGGTGTGGAGGCTTTGAAGAATGCCTTGGCCCATGAGGTGCACTTCTGGTCCTCGTTTGGTGTCTCCCATCGGCCGTGTACGTTTAATACGAACTTGGCGTCCCTCTGGGAATAGGCCGTCTCATCCGCTGTAACCCGCGAGGCCTGGCCTCCTATAAGGCCGATAAAGATCTCGCAATGGGGTGTCGGGAGTTTGCTCGCGTACTCGATCATCGTATCGAGGGCCGGGTCGGTCAAGGTAGAAAAATTGTGCGACTTCCAGTAGTTACGGAAGCCAGGGGTGAGCAGGGGGTCAAAGGCGCGTTGCCACATCACATAAGGCTGGGAGCCTACGTGTTCACCAAGGATTCTTGCGAAGTTCCGAATGGGGGCGATCAGCTTCTCGCCCTTGGCCGGATCACCAGCGTAGAAGATGGCGAACACGACAATTTCCTTTCCGTGAACTTCAGCCGGTAGAAATGGTAGGGGTGGGGCCTTCCTCAAGACCACCCAGACGGAGAGATCGTCCGGAATATTTTCAACAAACTCCCGGTATTTCTTCAGGACCGTCTTGGCCTGGTCGAAGGGAAAAACAATCAACCCGCTGAACACAGCGGGACCAACGGGATGCAACTGGAACTCGAAGGATGTGATAACGCCAAAGTTCCCGCCGCCACCGCGTATTCCCCAGAACAGGTCCGGATTGTCATTCGCACTTGCTCGGACAAGCTTTCCGTCGGCTGTCACCACATCCGCTGATACGAGGTTGTCCACTGACATTCCGTATTTTCGACTGAGCCAGCCAAAACCGCCGCCGAGGGTGAGCCCGGCCACGCCGGTAGTCGAGTTTATTCCAAGAGGAGTGGCCAGCCCAAAGACCTGGGCGTCGTGATCGAAGTCCGCAAGGGTCGCGCCTGGCTCAACAAATGCGCGCTTATCCTTCAGATTTACCCGTACCGATTTCATCGGCGAGAGGTCGATCACTAGTCCTCCGTCGCATACGGCGTTTCCGGCGATGTTATGGCCGCCACCGCGTACGGAGACCAGTAGATCGTTCTTTCTAGCAAAATCCACGGCATGTATTACATCTGCAGCTCCAGCACACCGGACAATGATCGCTGGCCGTTTGTCTATCATGGCGTTCCAGATTGTTCGCCCCTTGTCATAGCCGGGCGAGTCGGATGTGAGGAGTTCTCCCCGAATGTTTCCCTTCAGTTCTTTGACCGCTGTTTCAGTAATATCGGACCTCCCTCTAGAAGTGACAACCTGCAAGTTTCGAATCCTCGACGGGAAGCTTCTAGCGTGATAAAACGGTTTCTAAGACTTCGCAATAAGCACGAGGCGTCGCGGCCTTCCATAAGAGACCTACAATCAGTAGGTTCATGATTCTAGAGCATTGCGCCTGTCGGGTAGATCACGTAGTTGGAGAAGTTCGGGAAGGGTTTTGCAGACATTAGGAGCCAGTTGTCCAGTATCCTCATCTTTTGTTCTAGGGCGACCTCCATCAGCTTGTCATTCGAGCCTGTCGCCAGCAACGCCACGCTCGCGGCTCCTTCGGCTGCTGCCAGCTTGAAAGCAGATTTCAGCAGGTCCTGAAAGATTGGAAGAGACGTTGTGGCTAGTGGGCCTATTCTCCCGTTCTGCCAGACATAGGCGTATCCAACCGGTTCGTTAGCAATGGAATAGAGGTGGCATCGTACTGTTTGAAGGCTGAAGAGAAACTCGTGGTTCCTCTCACGGGGATAGCCGAGAGTGCGCTCGTCGATCCGGGAGAGAATGGTCTTGTTCTTTTCGAAATCGGTGATTCTCTCGTTTCTCAGCTTAGTGTTTGAGGATCCGGTTTTCACTTGGCTGCTCGGGCATTCCATGTAGTACATGGGTTCACGAGGATACATTCCGTGGCGGGCGTAGAGGGAGATTGAGACTGGATTGTAGGCGAAGGTCACCAGGGCCCGGTTGGTGATTGGTGCTGTCTTACGGTGGCGCATTGCCTTCTCCATGAGATTTCGACCGATGTCAAGGCCTTGATACTCTGGACTGACGAACAGGTGGGCGAGATACCATAGTGATCCTCGGACCCAGCTCAACGTTATTCCCGCTATCTTGTCTTCCACGGTTGCTACCCAGAAGCCGTCGCTGTCCTCTTTGAGACCCATCTCAAACCAGGGAAACGTCTGAGGTATCGCGGGCTGTTTGGGGGAGGCGAATGGGGAAGAATCGAAGAAGCCATGCTCTCGCAAAAGATTGTCAACAGAGTTTCGAAGGAGACTGAAAATTTCTGGAAAATCTTCCGCTTTTGCCTTCCGATATGACACGCCTGACAATGCCGGAATGGCCGAGCTAGCAATGAGACATAAAGGTGAAGGCTGGCGGGTTCTCAATTGTGGTCTCTTGTACACGGACCGTTGAAATATTCCCGCAGCCTTACTAACTAACGACTGGGAGCTGTTCTTGTGACCTCACGAAAGTGGGTTTACCGATCCCTTATTCCCTTGCTGATCTCTTCAGCTGTCCTAGTAGGCGTAGGGACTAGATCTGTAAAGGCGGACGCTTCGCTCGCACTAGATGGTACAGGATCTGGGACCGCTTGTCAAGTCAGCGATTGTGTTGCCCAACAACTTACTACAGATCAAGCGGACGATGTGATTCTCCTGTTCGTTCTGACAAGTAGCGACACCACAACGCTTACGATAAGTGATAGTAGCGGTCTAGACTTCACTCAGCACCTTTCCTACGCTTCCGAATCATTTCGTGGTGGGACTATCTGGGAATACTATGCTGTGGCGAGCTCGCCATTGGACTCTGATAATATTACAGTGGTTCCAGATCAGTGTTGCTACATAATTCGAGGAATGCAGGTTCTCGGCATCTCTGGCGCTGACACCTCGACTATCTACGATCAGGACCCGTCCGTTCCCGCTGCCGTGTCCTGCCCTAGTGACGCCTGTGGCTACTGTTATGCTGACGCTAACACAAACCCTGGCACGTGTTCCGCTTCTGTACAGACGTCTGGTGCAGCATTCGTGATCGCAGCCACACAGATCAACGACGCCCCATCGTGTGGGGGATACTCATACTCGCCAGCAGGATATCAGCCCCCACCGGGATTCAATATGATATCAGCTCCGAACGGTAACTTCGAAGTTGACTATACGATAACCAATGCGCCAAATTACGTTGAGTTCGACTGCAATGGTACTGACGCGACGGCCATAGTAGTTGACGCAATCATCGCGTCTGGCTAAACTGCCAGGGCATTTTATCCCGAGGACCGAACGGGCTAGGAACCGTTCTGGGGCTTGATGGCGCCACGTTTGGCGCTTCGGAGAAGTTTGTAGCAGCCGAGTAGAGCATATCCCCAACCCGTGTAGAATAGCACGTCCAACAAAAGGGCGAACCAATCGAAATAGTAACCGCATTGACCGTAAAACGAATTGCCAGCGCTCAAGACTAACAGGCAGTTTACCCAGACAAGGGGATAGCCTGACCATAGATGCACAGAACCAAGCTCATACAGAGTAGCTAGAGTGACGATGGGAACTCCCACTAGGAAGATTAACAGAAGGTAGCGGTTCATGACTTCGGGACGGGTCACAGGTCTTCTCTCCTGCTGACCGCATCTCCGGCTTTGTTCAGGAGAAAGTTGATTGAGAGAGCGGTGAAGACAATTGAAACTGATACGAGTCCAATGGCAAGTAATGGAAGATAGCTTCGTCCGAGTATGGTGACTAGTGTCTCCGAGACGAAGACGAGCAGGATTACTGGTGAGACCATTACTAGGTTGATGATTGTCTGGAAGAGGAATCTTCGAATGTCCGCCAGTTCCTGCTGTTGAGATGACAGGATGTCGTCTGTGGAGCTCTGTCCATACTTCGATGCGAAGAACAATCCTCCTGCCATGGTAATGCTAGCGATCTCCAGTGCGCCTGGAAGTGCTAGTATCACGCCGAGTAAGAGCGAGGGCTGGGACAATCCTCCCAGAATCAATGGAACGCCCACGGCAACGATTACCGGGACGAGATAGAACAGCAAGGGCGCGCCGCGAGCCCGATACACTTCTTTCACGTATCTCCGCATGCTGATAGGTGACGACTTCAGGATCCAGAGCCGTTCCTTCTCTATCCACCTGGAGGCGGTTCCGGACCCGAAGGATCCGATTATGAAGAGGATGAAGAGGAACGAGGTCGGTGATGATTGGAAGGATCCCGATAGGGCGTAGATGATCATGAAGCCTGAGAGAAATACGGCGCTGATGAACTGCGCCCTCGCCTCCCGCGTCCGGCTCATCATGATCTTCTCCTTGAGCCTCACGATCGACGAGACGGACTTTCCTCTCGGGTCCAACCGAGAGACCTGGTTGGGTTTGTCGAATTTTTCTCCACCAGGGGTTGAGACTTCGAGGAGGCCGTAGAAGTGCTGGCGCGACATTCTCACACCTAGAGTCAGGACGCCTCCCAGCCATGCAAACAATAGCAAGAGATCGGCCAGATAGGCGAGCCCTACCGTGGCCCCACTGACGAGGCCAACGCTTACTGCTGCTGCCAGGCCGTTCGGCAGGACACGAGTGACGTCGGCTATTCCAGCTGGAATTCCAGGTATCAGTAGAGTTATGGGGAGCAAACTGACCACCATGACGAGAATGATGAAGATGTTCCTCCACAGTTTCTTCCTCTCACCCAACCCATGCCCAAGAGAGAGCGTAATGTCCGCGCTCAGTAACAATCCGATTACGAGAAAGACCAGAGTCACGAGCCCGGCCAGGAGAGCCGAAGACCAGGAACTGTGGTAATACGCAGAGAATCTCAGGTAGAGTACGAGGATCGGGGGAAACCCGAACAGAACAGTAGTAAGTGAATTCATCAGAACCTTAGCCGCAAAGACTTCACGCGGTGGCACTGGGGAGGTGAACACGTAATCCACATCGCTCCCACTCACCGCCAGCCCGCTCCCGTTGAAACCGCTCTGTATCAAACCGACGAGAAACAGTGCGAGGAGAAGGCTCAGAGCAACCTCCGAGAGACCGGTCGATAAACCGACTCTGTTGGAGAAGGAGAGATAGGTGGAGCTTCCAAAGAGAATGAAGACTATCGAGAAAGCTTCCCCCATAACGAGACCGAGAATCGCCCCTTTTGTGAATCTACCTTTGACCCAGTAGCGGATGAGAGTGCCTATTGTCCCAAGTGGGCCAGTGACGCTCAGTGTCGGGCTGGCTCCTCGCCCTTCTCTTCGGTCAACCGTAAGAACACGTCCTCCAATCCTGCATCGCTCTTTGTATTCGCCATCCGCCGGAGACCATCGATATCTCCCACTGCGACAATCTTTCCGTGGTCGATGATTGCGATTCTTCCCGCGTGTGTCTGAGCCACGTCCAAGTCGTGGGTGGACAATATCGTCGTCACGCCCCGCCTGGTCTGACTGCCAATCCAGTCTTTCACGGAGACCCGTGTCTTCGGATCCAACGCTGTCAACGGCTCATCCAAGACAAGAACCTGTGGACTGTGGAGATTTGTTGCGATCAAGGCTACTTTCTGCTTCATGCCTTTCGATAAGCTGCCGACCAGACTGTTACGCTTCTCCTCTAGGCCGAAGCTCTTGAGAGAGTCGGATATCTCCCGGTCGAGAAGATCATCTGCGACTCCCCGAATCTTTCCGACGAATTGGAGAAACTCTAGGGTCGTTAGGCCCGTGTAGAGGCTGGGATTCTCCGGCAAATACCCGATGAGCTTCTTCGCTTTCTCCGGGTCCGCCACAATGTCATACTCGCCTAGCCGAATCGTCCCGCTGGTCGGTCTGAGAATTCCGACCAGGATCTTGAGAAGAGTGCTCTTGCCTGCCCCGTTGGGTCCGAGAAGCCCGAAGATCTCGCCCGAACCTATCTTGAGACTGACGTTGTCCAGAGCCACCAGCGTCCCGTAGTGTTTCGTTAGATTCTCGATAGATATCTCGACCATTGCGTCGACTCTGCTTGAGAACTGATGACTAGGATCGAGTAGCGATACTTAACGACCAAGTTGACGTCCTAACAGACTGAGCATAGTCCTTTGTGAGCAATTTCGGAACCCAATTCCCGCCCTTATTCTAGTAACGCACACCCAAAGCTGTGTAAAACAAGACCTCCAGCAAGATGCTGAAGCTGAACGCTCTTCGGGTTTTGGTGGGTTCGGGAAGACTTCAATGATCATGCTTACGAGAGTTTCCCGAGGAGAATCTCCCAAGGATAGATCTCGAGAGTCCGAAGGACGCCAGTGCGCATCCAGGGATCATCCGCGAGTCTCCTGCGAAGCTCTTGTTCGCTAGATGCATTGACGATCAGCATAGCCCGATGTTTAGAATACTTCAGAGGACCCCCTAACACGACGAATTGTTCTGTCCCAAGTGCATCCATGAACTTGGCGTGGTCGGTCCAGCCTTTCTGTTCTTGCATCACGCGCTTCGGATCCCATCCCGGTCCCTGCTCTTCAATCACAACAAAAAACGCCAATTTTTCCCCCGCTGTCCCGTTAGCGAAACTTCTTTGATATCAATCTTGGACAAAAGTAGCCCCGCTAGTGAAAGTGAACGGTATGCCTGGGAATAAGCCTGTTCGAGTCTCTTGGAAACAGGTGGCCGCGTTTAGGCTTGGCCGGCACCATCTTTCCAGCCGGACATCTCTGGCCGCGTTGTCATCCGTACCTGGCGATATTGCAGGCGCACAGGCGCAGGTGCTCTTGGCAGGTCAGATGTCCATCTGGCCCCGGGTCAAGGGTGCGAGACTCCGGGACGTGGATTCCGCGCTATGGAAGGAACGGACCCTGGTGAGAGCGTGGGGTATGAGGGGGACGATGTTTCTTCTACCCTCGGACGAGCTGTCAGTGTTTGTCAGGGGAAGTGTTCGGAGGGCGGCTTACAATCTCAACTGGGCGGTCCGTCACTCGGGGTCGAAGGAAGATGTTGACAAGCTTCTAGATCGCGTTGCTGAGATCTTGAAAGAGCCTCGTACCCGAACGGATCTTGCACAGATGCTGACCGAATCGCACGGATACAAGACAAAGTCGAAAGCTGCTGGAGGCTGGGGCGACAAGAGGAAGGTGCCTCACGTCAAGGTGGGGGCTATATCATTGTCCATGGGTTTCCTGCTTCACATAATACGTGCACGGGATGTCATATGCTCGGGACCCAACCAGGGAACTGAAGCCAGCTATGTTCGCGCTGACAAATGGATCAAGAACTGGAAAGATGTCTCACAGGAAAAGGCCGAACGCGAGCTACTTGTGAAGTACCTGAAAGCCCACGGGCCTGCGACACTCAACGACTTCGCGATATGGGAGGGCCTCTACATGAAGGACGCGAAGGACATTTGGTCAAAAGAAGCTGAGAACATCGTCGAGGTCGACATTGAAGGATCGAAGGCAGGCACTCTAGAGTCGGATCTCTCCGAGCTAGAGAACGCGAAAATTGACGAAACTGTTGTAAGACTCGTGCCGTACTTTGATTCTTTCCTGCTAGGCCACAAGTCTCATCTGAACATCGTTGATGAGAAGAATCGAAAGAAGGTCTACCGATCACAGGGATGGGTTTCGCCTGTCGTACTTGTCGACGGACGAGCTCTGGGAGTCTGGTCCCATGTTCAGAAGAAGGATGACCTGGAAGTCCGTGTTACGCCGTTCTCGAAGCTTTCTAGCCAAGTCTCCGACAGGGTAAAGGAAGAGATGTCGGATCTGGGCCGATTTCTCGAATGTTCTAGCGTGAAAACTGTTATCGGATAAGTAGACTTCGTGGTCAGCCTGGTAGTTGGAGTCTTTTTCGTACTACAAGATACCAGTCGTTGTCGCGGTGGGCGGTGAAGCCATTCTTGAGATACATTGACAGTGGACCGGGGAAGTCCCATGCAGCTGATGGTGACTTTTTGACCGGATAGGCCTCAGCGAATGCGAGCCCTTGCTCGGAGAACTTCTTGCACGCGGCGTTGAGCAGATGCGATGCGACGCCTTTCTTCCGATGAGAAGAGCCTATTACGAAGCAGACTATCGAGCCGACCCTTTCCGATTTCTCGGGACCTGGGCCCAATAGCCAGTGGAGAGCAGGGTAAGAATTACGGTTGGCGGCGTTGCACCAGCCTACCGGTTTTCCGTTCTCGTAGGCGAGGAATCCATGCATCTTTCCTTCCTCGACGAGGTTCGAGGCGGTGCGCCGAGTCTCTTCCTTCTCTTTGTTTGGAAAGTGATAGAGCGAGCAGTAACAGTCGGACCAGTCAGGGTTATCCGCGAACGCTACATGGTCGAAGAAGTGGAGGAAGTCGTCTCTTAGAGATGGGGTTAGTTCCTTAACGGTGATCTCGCTCGTCTGGCTCATGATGGAGAAAGAGAGCGTGTTCTTCATTATCTACTTTACTCGGGGCCAACCAAGTCGAATACACACAGCGGGTACCAACGGCATGGAAGAGTTTTCTTCGCTAGGCCTCGCGGAACAGCGACAGTGTACAAATGACTTGACGATTGCCGATGGCAATTAGGACTCCTCTGAGAAATCCATGTCTCAATCAATACACAAAGTGTCCAGTGCAAAACTGCGTTCGAAGGCTTTACACTTCACCACACGGAAAAAATGGCGTGAGTGGCTGAACCGGAACTACGCTTCGAAGAAGGAGGCTCTGCTGCTTATCTACAAGAGAGAGCCGAAGACCGGAACCTTCTCGAATCTTGATGCGATCGAAGAAGCACTTTGTTTCGGATGGATCGATGGCTGGTTTAGACCCGTCGATTCCGAACGGAAAGTCCAACGCTATACTCCGAGACGCAAGGGATCTAGTTGGTCAGACTACAATATAGCGCGGGCCTGGAAGTTGCTTGGAGAGAGAAAGATGACTCTCGCGGGTCGTGCGAAGCTTCCAGCTGATGTCGTCTCAATCTGGAAGGAGCATAAGCCAAGCGTGCTAGATGTCGAACTTCGGAACAGAGTGATACGATTCGCGGATGAACGGATCGATTTTCTGTCAAAGGTCAAACGACCAGCACTGACACCTTGAACTTTTGGGCCAAAGACATTCGGTATATTCTCCTCCAGCGTAAAGCGTCGCGAATTCCATGTAGATGACCAAGGGTAGGCCTATGGGATTCCTGTTCCTCTCAACTTAAATACAATCATGGTCCAAATCGACTCTGAAAAGCGTCGTGATATCCGCCCGCAAAAGGTTGAGTAACCAAGCGGGAATGTTAACGAGCCCTGAAACTGCATTATGGAATAGAGGGATCATCAGTTCTCTTGATGAGACGAACGCCATGGTAAACCCAGCTAATTACTCGATGACCACGGTGACCCCTCTGCAACTCTTAGGCCCACTTAACGATGTTGAAAGAAAATACGCGCCATCGAAAATCTTCACAGCCGGCCCGATGAAGATGCCCCTTCCGAAACCGCGGGCAGCTATTATTGGATCAAGAAAAGCTTCAGAACGAGGTCTAGCGACTGCCATCCGCATTGCAAAAACCCTCACGGACCACGGAGTTGTGATAGTAAGCGGGCTTGCTGAAGGTATTGATACGATGGCTCACGAAACGGCCATCTCGGAGGGAGGAAGGACCATTGCGGTCCTTGGAACGCCTTTGAACCATACCTATCCTCAGAAAAACTTGCAGCTTCAAAACGAGATAATGAAGAACCATATTGCAATCTCGCAGTTTCCAATCGGTTATCCCATTCAGCGGAAGAATTTCGTTATTCGAAACAGAACCATGGCTCTCATTTCGAACGCATCAATCATAGTTGAAGCAGGAGACACTAGCGGGTCACTTCACCAGGGTTGGGAAACTCTGAGACTAGGCCGGCCTTTGTTCATCTGGAAGTCAATCGCGAACGACTCGTCATTGAGCTGGCCAGAGAAGATGATGAGATACGGTGCCACCGTTCTCAACGACCCCAAACAGGTCTTGGAAGCACTACCATCATCCAAAGGTCTAAGCGAGATAGTCCTGCAAGTTCCGAAACGTGCGCATAACGCTTCTTGACTACGGGTCACTTCTAAGCTACGTTCCTCGAGGAGAATCGGCAGATATGGACGAGGCAAGAGAACTGATGGAGATGATCAAAGCTGAAAGGTATTTCGGAAACCCGCCCAAGCTGACGTCACAATGGATCGCTGAAACTGTCCGCGATTCCAGAGAACGGCTACCATTTGCTTCATTTTTTCGAGACGACTCTGTCTTGGTTCCTTTGCCGAGCAGTTCATTGATGCAGCGTGACTCTCTGTGGGTTCCCGAACGGATTTCAACCGCACTAGTAAAAGTTGGCTTAGGCAAAGAATCGATCCCGCTTCTTGTTAGAGAAACACCCGTACCTAAAGCAGCCTGGAGCAAGCCCTCGGAGAGACCAAAGGCCAAAGACCGTATTGGATCCATGAGCGTTCAGAAGCGCATCCCCGAGCCCCTCCGGCCCAAATCTTACTAGTTGACGATATCATCACGCGCGGCGCGACCGCGCTAGGGGCTGCAAACAAGCTAGCTGAAGCATTTCCACTTGCACAAATACGAGCCTTCGCCGCGATGAGAACAATCAGCGACCCGTCTGATTTTCAATCATGGTTTAATCCCATCATAGACACAGTTCAATATAGCCCCAATACAGAAGGCACCGTGAGAAGACCACCGTAGACCAAGAACCGAAATTTGCACCATCGCCTTCCGAAAGAACAATTAACATGTTAACCTAGCCTCAAACGTGAAGCCCTTTGGCGTCTCAAGCCGTTGTTAGACAAGTTAATCGTTGGATTGATGCTCACAAGAAGGATCTAGTTGATCTTACCTGCCGCCTCGTCAGTGTTGATACAACTGTTCCTCCGGGTCTGAACTATCCGAAGATCTCGCAGGTTCTAGCTCGGGAGCTCAAGGAACTGGGTGTTACGCCTTCTGTAAGCTATATTCCCGAAGCCACGATTAAGAGAAGGGTTAGCCCTGAGGTCGGACTGAAGGGTCCCCGGCCGAATACCTACGCGACTCTCAAAGGCGAAGGTGATGGGCCGAAGATTCTTCTCAACGGGCATGTGGATGTTGTCCCAGCGGACCCGTCAGGATGGACGAATGACCCGTTCGAGCCTACTATCAGGAACAACCAGATCTACGGGCGGGGAGCGGCGGACATGAAAGGGTCGGACGCTTGTACGATTTTCTCTCTGAAAGCGTTGGTGGAGACCGGTGCAAAATTCTCTGGGTCGATTATTCCGACTTTTACAACCGATGAAGAAGTAGGCGGGTACACTGGCGTCAACTATCTTGTCGATAAACATGTGATCACGAAGGACATTGATTATTGCATATCCAGTGATAGCGGGATAGAGGTTCTCCATGTCGCGGCCCTGGGAGATGCAGAATATGTCATCACTGTAAAGGGCGTAGCCGCTCATTCGGGCCGAGGTTGGACTGGTATCAATGCTATTGAGGAGGCAGCTGGTTTGATTGAGAGATTGAAAGTTCTTGGTCAGGAGATCGGAAAGAGAAGATCGAAGATTCCGGCGGAGCCGATGTACGGGACAAAGAAGATGCGGCCAGGGCTCTACGTGAACATGATCAAAGGCGGCCTGAAAGGCAACATCATACCAGACACATGCGAGATACTAGTCGACAGACGATTCATACCAGAAGAAAAAGCCGGAATTGTCGAGAAAGAGATCAATAGGGTTGTAAGAGAGTTCGCTAAGAATAGTCCTGCAAAGGTGTCGATGAAGAAGATTCTTGGATATGATCCGATGCTCACGGATCCCAACCATAAGCTTGTCAAAGTTGTCAGGAAACAAGCGAGAAAGGTTCTGGGACGGGACACACCGCTGGCGGGAAGTCAAGGGTCTACCGATATGGCAGTTGTCACCAACCTAGGCATACCCGTAGCCGTGCTAGGCGCCACACGACAAGACAGCAACATCCACGGAATAGACGAACACGTACGCATAACCGACCTCGTAAGCGTTACAAAAATTCTAGCTCACTCATATCTCGAATTGCTACCAAAGCGTGGGTAATCGGCCATAACCCACTAGCCGATCAATTGCCTAACTCCCCTCGAAGAATTCCTGAACCCTTGTGGTGACAACGAACCCTACGAGGTTTGGATTTCTATGGTTATGGGTCCGTAGTAGTCGTAGTCTGGAGCTTGAAGCCGCATCGATAAGGCAACCCCTCCGAGAGCTGGCACAGAAAGGGGAAGGGAAGGTGAATAGAGGACAAAGCCCTGTGTCTTGAGAGAGATCGAATCTATGAAATGCCCTTGCCAGAGGTCATAATTGACCAATGAGAAGCTGAATCCCATCAGACCATGTCCCCAAGTGAACATAGAGGTATTGACCGTGCGTCGAGAGCCAAACCACGGATTGTCAGGGTTTCCAGGATAAATGTTGAGAGTTACGCCGGTCACCGACACTGTGTGCACAGAGAGTGCGACAGCAGGGACGACAGATACGATCGCCAGCATTAGAACTCCGGTGAGAATTTTATTTGCGAGGCTACCAATGTGCAGACGGTTTCTCTCGCGACCAGCGATCGGCTGAGAGCCAATAGAGGGAGTAATCTCTGTCTCAGCCGCTCCAAGGGCGAGCCCGGGAGAGCGGAAGAAGTAGGTCCGCACGCTGGGTACCAATAAATAGACGAGGATTATTGGTTCGATGAATATTCCCCAGACAAGTATACGAAGGAATGCTTCGCCAACACTGGCTGCCAAAGCCCCTCCGTACACCAGAAAGGAACCTGCCCAAGCCCAACGCTTTCCCTGAAAGTAACCGATTCCACATATGACCCATCCGATGCTGGTGAGAGCTACCAAAGGATACCAAGGATCAGCCTGTGTAACGTTGGTGATTGCGGCAAGGGCTAGTACTGCAAAAGTTCCGACCCCGCCAAAGACTATGCTGAAAAGGCCGAATAGTACTACGTGTACCGGCTTGGCAGGACGTCGCGGGGTGCCCGCCTCGGGGATACTCAACGTCTACTGAACTGGAACGTTACGCGAATAAAAACCTAGATCTTTTCTCCGTTTTATTTAGCGAACTTCTACTTCGTGATCTTCGCTGTCATGTGTGTCCTCATTCAAGGACAGCTGTCTCCGGGCGATTGGAACGACTGCCAGAGATTATCTATGGGTCCAAGGCGGCTCCCCGGGTTGTTGGAAGGGAGTTCGGCTGGGAACCGGTGGAAAGTGGGCGCTCGGGACTGCTCGGGGACGGTGAGGACGATGGTAGTGTTGGTGGTATTGAGCGGGTGGGACGGTTTCGCCTCACCTCTACAGTGTAGAGTGCTGCAAGCGTGACAACTGTTGCCAGGAGCATGACGGTGATGGCGAACCCCCAGGTTTGCCAGATACTTGGAGGGGCGGCCGGGAAGAAGCCAGCAGCTTGCAATAACTGCCGGGATTTTGTGAGGTTGAAACTGTACGGGGTAAGAGCCGAGTTGAATCCGTCGGTGACAGCGAAACCTGTCCGGTAGTTGCCGACGACCGGAGTCGTTATCCCAGGATTACCGTATCCGGCAAGAAGCTGCTGTATTATCAGGTCTCTCGGGATCGCGTAGCTGATAGCCTGACGAACATATTTGGCGGCAAGAGAGGCCCTCGAAGGATCACTAAGGCCTAGCGGGGTATTGACGCCTGTTCCGAATATTGGGTGCTTCATGTTGAAGCCTAGCTCCTGGACCCCGAACCCGTCGTAAGATGTCCACTGGTTCGACGGCCAGGTGGCGAGAAAACTTGTCTCGCTCTCCAGAGCGTATTGTGCGTCGAGAGCGTTTACCGAGCCTGCCTTGAGGGCAGAAACAGCATCATCGGAACTCTGTATGTGTTTCACATAATAGTCCTTAACCTCGAAAGCTCCCCTGCTCTGAAGAGCCGTTTTCCCGTTCTCAGGGAAATCAAAGTAGTTATCATTTCTTGTCAGATGGTTCGTCTCGGTTGTAGAATTGTAGCTGACAAACTTGTAGGGTCCCGTTCCAATAGGTCCGCCACCGATCCCGGTGTTGAACGGATTCGTCCTCCAGTTAGCATATGGAACACTCGCCAGCACGTGGGCGGGAATGATTGATTGAGTAAGGATATTCTCCACGAAGTAGGCGTAGGGATTCGGGAGGGTAAACTTGACAGTGTATGGGTCCACAATTGTCACGTCGGTTTTTCCGCCGACTATTCCCTTGATGAACGCCTCATTGTCCGCTGCCAGAGCATCATCCTGGAGTGCATCAAATGTGAATTTCACATCTGTCGCATTGAACGAAACACCGTCGTGCCATGTTATCCCGGGACGAAGCGATACAGTCCAAGTCTTCTGATCCGACGCAACAGACCAGCCAGTCGCCAGTTGCGGGATCATGTTCTTGAAGATGGTATCATTTCTCTGCGCTAACGCGCTGAACATTGCTCCGTACACGGTCTGGTCGTAGTAGGAGCTGCTCGTTGCCGGGTTGAAACCCTCCGACGGAGCCGGTCCCGTCTGCGCCAGCGTGATCGAGCCTGTTGTGGACCCGCCCAGCATCGACAATTGCTCGATCGGCGGCCAGTACGGTGAGTGGTAGGTGCTGAACACGTGCTGGGCATTCGGCATCGTATAATCAAAGGCGACAATCTCCTTCGTGTAGAGTATCGTGGCGGTGGGTTGCTGGTCATAGGCGAGTGCCTGCCACTGCTTCACCAGATCCAACCGTTGCGTTTTGTCGAGTGTTTGCTTGATCTGTGCGGTCAGTTGGTCATTCTGGCTGTTATTCCAGAGATAGTAGTTTGAACCAATCGGAGCATACTGTGAACTGTGATAGTACGAATAGGGGTCAGCATCTATCCCGAGAGCGTAGCCGAGGAATAACGCGTCAAAGCCACCATTGTCATAGCTTCTCCCGAGAACATCGGAGGCAGGCGTTAGCGCCCTATCGTATATTGTGGGCCAGTCGAGAACAACTCTCTGCGCGTCGATACCCAAGGCCTGGAGGTTGCTCTGGATGAGCAGGGACCAGCTCTGTCGGGCCTGATTCGGCAAGGGAACCATCAGCGTTATTTTGAATATTCCGGTAGGCGCATTGTCTGCATGGACCCATATTGGACTGGTCGAGGTTAGAGAGAGCCCGAGAAACAACAATGCCAGCGACGTACGTAGGGCGCGAGATCGGCCAGTCATCTGCGAGAACACTGAGCCGAGCAGGCGATGGGGCGTTATGGCTACTGTGTTCCTCTCTTCATCAGACTATGAGTACTAGACCGTTTTTTGTCAGAACCAGCAGGCTGCCGTGGCCTGAGCTAACACACACACTCTTCCAGTGTGGCTTCATCAGCGGACCTTGACCTCGTGCGTTTTGGCCATGAACCCGTTTCTTTTGTGTGTCCCGTCGCAGAAAGGCATCAGCGTGGACGCGCCCCACCGGCACCAGGCTTGAACAACTTTCCCTTTGACAATGACTAGGTTGGGACCGTTCTCGGTTGATTTTATCACAACTTCAGACATGCTATCGCTATCACCTCTCCCAGATTCTATTCTAGGACCTTGGCCACACGGGTCAAAACGACCAATTGCTCTCCATAGACCAGATAGTTCCCACCGTATTTCCCAACGACACGCAACAGAGCACCCACGACCAAGTCGGTTGCTCCGCCCATGATCAGTTTACTCGTTGGACCCCATTCAACCTCAATCCGTTGCGATGTTCGAGGGAATGCCTGGTTGGTCCCGGTCTCATCGGGCTCAAGGAATACTCCTCCGAGAACCTGCTCTCGCGGAAGATCGGTCACCGAGAAAAACAGGTCCACCATCGTCCCAGGAACAATTTCTCCAAGCTGCTTCACAGAGACTGCCTGGACCCTCGGAATCCTCGGAGGCTCCGGCGGCGCTGACGCCGCAGCTTGCGCTCCTTCTCCCGTTTGTTTGACCGGAGACTCGCGTGGTCTCAAAGGCCTATCCTGATCGTACCGCAAACCAAACTGCAACGCACTCTGTGCCTTCGCCAATTCCTCGCCCAAGTATCCAGCATGACTTAGCTGAGTGACAAGTCCATCCCGCAAGAGACCGAGTAGCATCGAGGTTGCTCCGCGTCCCCGCATCTCATGAGCCGGCGTATGATTGGGCGAGTAGTTTCGTAGCAGGATCTCTCCTTGCTCAGGCTCGATGGTGATGACGAAGTATCCCTTCGGATCATAAATTAACGGCTCACGCTGTCCACCCGGCCGAATAGACAAAAACTCCTCTTGAAGCCTAGCCATGTTCGCTTCTTTTTGTTCCATTACGAAAACACCAGGATTTCGATCAGAGAGACTCTTCACGCGATCCTGTAAGACCTCAAGATCTTCCTCGCCAGTCCAGTCAAGAACTTCCACCTGTTTCCTGAACCGTGCCACCTGTGCAGGATCAATTGATGGTAGAACTGGATCATAGCCTGCCGCGTCGATGATACGTCGCTTCTCATCAACGCCCTTCTCAGAGAGAGCAACAAGAGATTGTCCCGGCTTGAATAGCGCAGAGTCTTTCCCGCAGATGAGCAGGAAGCGAATCGCAGGATTAGAGGTGATGTTGACAATAATCCGGGTAATGCCAAGATTGGCCGTATAGACCATGCCCGCAATGGCCACTCCCGGAAGAGCTACGAGCGGACCGATCAGACGCTCCGACGTAAGCGCACAAACCGCGACGGGACCATTTGGATCGCCTACCTGATAGGTTCCTGGCATAGGAGGCCATGAAGCGCTCTTCTTCGTGCTACTCGCTACTCCCAACTAGAATCTCCGTGACCATTCTACAAGGGCGTCGAGCAGGCTTTGCAGAGTCTTCAAAGAAGCCGAATCAACGAGTTTGAGGTTGGCGTCGAATTTCTCCCCCGCTCTTGCCAAGAGCAGCTGAGGCTGATTGATCGGATGTATGTTCAAGTCCACCATTATCTGTCTGAGATGCCCCTGCGCCCTCGCACCACTCCGTAGAGAACTAGAAGCGCTGATGATCGCTGCAGGCTTGCCTCCCACGAGTTGTCTGGCTGATTTCCCCACTCGATCGCGTTCTTCAAAACAGCAGAGATCGAGTAGTTGTACTCGGGCGTCGCGAAAAGCATCGCGTCCGACTGTTTCACCTTCTCCTTGAACTCCCGTATCTCCGCAGGCATTTCAGCGAGCAGGTCTTCATTGAACAACTGGAAACCGGACACATCAAAAATCTCAAGCAGGGAACCTTCAGGGACGAGAGTTTTTGCCACCTCAAGCAGGGAGGTGTTGTACGACTTCTTTCGTCCACTCCCAGATATTCCTAGAATCCGAACTGCCGCTCTCTTCTTTTCGGAGTCTGAAATTTGGAGTCGGGCCATAAATCGTCTGCTTCGTTTCCCTGTCTGAACGACGTGCCTGAGGCGCTAATAATTCTGAGCGGAAACCCAAGTCCACAGCGGACCCGAATGTTATCTTCGATACTACGGCCCTGGGAAAGATCACTTTGATCGAGCAGCCCCCAGGCGGGGCTTGGTCATTCGTGGTCTGGCCGGCACCTCCTCTTGGAGCGACGCGATTCCACCACACGCTGATCACGGAGACCACTACTGCAGCTGTTCCCAGCCAAAAAAGATAGTCTAGAACGATCATCACTGGATCGTAGTAATAGCCGCATCCGTTGAATGGATTGGGCAAACAAGTGATTGGGTTTGGATAACTGTACGCGAAGGGAAAGCCCTGATACACTCCCCAAGGCTCGCGAGTTGAAGACGCGGCCAGCCCAACCAGACCGAACACTGCGGAAACAAAGAGAATTACAACAATCTTCCGCATTTCTTCAAAGCGATTACGGCAGGATGGCGCCGCAGTGGTAGCATGAGAGCGCTGCGATCGGGACCTCCTGTCCGCAGCGAGGGCATTGTTTCAGAAAACTCTTCGGCGTATAATCGTACGCACTATCTCCCGCTCGCATGTATGATGGAGTGGAACGTGTCTGGTAGGTAACTTGCGTTTGTGGAATGGAGATGCCCATTGCACCGAGGGCAAGCATTACGATTCCGACTAGTATGGGAATAACTGCGATGAGACCGAACGGTGGGGCGGCGGGAGTTGGAGCGCCGGGAAAGGGTGGTGTAGGTGATGGAATAGATGCGCTGGCCGCAAAGATCACTATCCCAATTATTATGAAAAAGACGCCCCCAATAATCTCGGCTGTTGGACTGCTACCGATGATGGCCTTTTGGGTTCCAGGTGGAGGCGGAGGCAGGACGATGACTGGGTTAACCGGGTGGGGCGCAAAAGCAAAGCCACAATTGGAACAGAACTGCGCGCTTGGAAGGTATGCTGTGCCGCACTGGGTACAAACCGACAAATGTGGCAGGTCCTAGGAGCTATGTCTCTCGATTAAAGATATTGGACGCAACACGCCTTCCCTGCTACGGAATGAAGCGTTCAGCATGGCTAGTCATAGCGATAAACGTCTACGGCATAACCGCCGCTGTGCTCGCCATTTTGTGCAATGGACGGACCCGAATGTTATCGTCGAATGTTATGGCTAGTTTTCACTTGGAGGGTTTGAGAACGGAGGTTGATAGGACCAGTTTGTGGTATGCCCGGAAGGCTGCCTTGCCTCCCTCTGTCTCGTAGTAAGGCCAGAACTCTTTCTGGAATTTTTCAAAGAGACCTTTCGACTGGAAGAGTACGATCAAGTAACCGCTACGGATGCTCGACGACCGATCCCTCAAGCCTCTCAGATCATATTTGAAACGATTCTTCCTGATCGCTTCTGCTTCTTTTCCGAGACCGTTCGAGGCCGCGAACTCCCAAGCATCTTTGATTGGAAAATCCCGTTGTTTGAACTCTGTGAAAGCCGATCCCTCCATTGCTTTTCTCATCCTCGTCTAAGCTTTCCTGTGCTCTATGCTTATTTGACTGCTCTCCAGTCGAGAATGGAAGGAGAAGGATACGATTGAGCCTCAAACGAGATATGGACAAGGCTCGAGCCGAACTGGAGCGAGCCGATGAGGCGTGGTGCGCAGCGGCCGCAGCTGCTCGTGATGTAGAACAAATTGTTTCCTTTTGGGCCGACGATGCGATCGTTATTCCACCAGGACAGACGCCTATTATTGGCAAGAATGCAATTCGGAATTATGTGACTGACAGTTTGAAGATCCCGGGTTTCGGTATCGAATGGAAGACAACTCGGTTCGCGATCGCCCGAGATTGCGACCTCGCCTATGGTGTAGGTACGAACCAGGTCTCGTTCAACGACGAGAAGGGCAATCGCGTCACATTGCGCGGCAAAGCCGTGACGATTTGGCGAATGGAGAACAGAGCATGGAAGTGCGTTGTCGACATCTGGAACGACGACCCCGCCCCGAGTGAGCACGCGTAAGGTAGACCCGCACGTCAAAATCTTACATACGCCATTCAATACCCAGCCGGCGTTTTCTTTGCTGAAGGGTATCCCTCCTCAAAGACTAGCGGGTATGATGCTATTCACCGGGAACACCGTATTCGTGCTCGGTCTCGCGGTGGCGGAATCCGTCTTTCCGGGCTATAGCGTCTCCAGGGATTTCATCAGCGACCTTGGCGCTCCAATAGCCATTCCGCTAAACCCGCCGGGCATACTGACAATTCACCAACCAGCATCGATTATCTACGTTATCTCTCTCAGCATCTTGACCGTCCTCTCTCTCGAGGCAGCCTGGCAATTTCGGCAGACGTTCCCTGCCAAAAAGTTCTGGAAGGTTTTCTTTGTCTTCGCAGCCGGACTAGTCGCTCTCCCGCTGTCGTACATTCCATATTACGTCTACGCGGATCAACAAATCATGCAACCGATCTCAAACGTTCCAGCCCTTCTTATCGCGGGGGCAATAGTGCACGACGCGCTCTCCGGCCTGGTATTTTTCTTCGGCGGCCTGTCGGCCGTAGAGTCTCGAAAACTCGTGATGAAACCGTTAGACAGAC
>WNGK01005084.1_pt1 | contig 21612 bp, 11 predicted proteins | sample 5400601 | NCBI WGS metagenome assembly WNGK01 (sample SAMN13153376, study PRJNA577476) | soil metagenome | isolation source: 60 cm soil or saprolite under Garry oak tree replicate 1 | place: USA:California | collected 2016-06-15
CGATGCGCGCGAGGAGTTCATCGGCGATGTTCGGATTGAGTTGGGCCAGACCGCGCTCCTGGTCGCCAACCGCGCGTAGCAAGATCGTCTTCACCTCGTCTTCCATCAGCGGATTGAGCACCAACACGCGGCAGCGCGACAACAACGCGCCGGTCACTTCGAATGAAGGATTCTCAGTCGTGGCGCCAATCAATGTCACCGTGCCGTTCTCGGCGGCGTGCAACAGCGCATCCTGCTGGCCTTTGTTGAAGCGATGGATTTCGTCTATAAACAGAATGGTGCGCGTGCCGAATCGCGACTCGGCCCGCGCATCACTGATCGCCGCGCGCAGATCTTTGACGCCTGAGAAGACCGCCGAGAGAGGAAGGAAGCGCGCCGAACTTTTCTCAGCCAGCAGGCGCGCGAGCGTTGTCTTGCCGGTGCCCGGCGCGCCCCAGAGAATCAGCGACGGGAAAGTCCCGCCACCTTCGATCAGTCGCCGCAGAATGCGGCCTTCGCCCACCAGATGGCTCTGGCCAACAAACTCCGCGAGCGAGCGCGGTCGCATGCGTTCGGCCAGCGGAGCGAATTGCTCCGCGTGACGGTCGATTGGCGTTTCGCCGAAAAGACTTCTGGCAGTAGGATGCGCCATGGTTATATAATTATCGCCGAAACTAATCGCAGACGCGACTCTTCCGGCGAACAAAGTTTCCATTATCGCCGAAACTAATCGCAGACGCGACTCTTCCGGCGAACAAAGTTTCCGAAGACACTCGGGTACCCCGGTTTTCAATGGTTAGTACGGTTTCGGCCGGCGTCTTCAGGAACCGTCAGAGGTTTGCGGATCTTATACGGAACGGGATGCGGGTTATCGTCGTATACCGGAAGCGAGCGCGCAAAACTGAGCATATCGGCGGTTGCGTCATTAAATCGACTTAGCGGGAGCGTAGAAAAATGAAGGAAGCGAAAGACATTCTTAGGCTTGCAGGCTTGGTCTTCTTAACCATCTTTGTGATCGTAGTCGGTGGTCACCTGTTGATGGCAGCGATCGGCGTGACGTTAGGAATTGCCGGCTTTGTTTTCGGCTTGGCGGTTTTTCTGATTAAGGTTGCAATTGGCATTGCGATCATATACCTGATTCTCGTCGGCATTCGCGCGTTGCTGCGTTGAATGGTTTCAGGCAACCAATCCGTAGCTCAGCTTAATTGGATGCGGTTGCCCGCATCCTTCCACGCCCACCATACACATTCGTTCAGACTATAAGCCAAGGATATACTGCCAGCGACCCTGGTACGCTTTTGGCGCCTCAGGATCAACGGGCCTGGCCGACAGCGTGGCCGACGTTGGCGCAGGTTGAGTAGAGACCCTTCTTGACCATTTGATCACACTCGCGCGAAGATATCTTGGCAGGTAAGTGAACAAGCGCAAGCAATGACACCTGAACAAAGATTGGACCGATTGGAGCGGATCGCGAAGCTATTCGTTAAAGCCGGACTGCGTGCGCGCCACGATGGGCGAGATCAAAATAAGAAGATAGACCATTTGATCGTTCTTCAAATACACAATGAAGAGAAATTTGCCAAGCATGAAGAAAAGTTCGCCAACCAGGATGAGAAGATGGCGAACCTTATCGAACTTCACAAACGGAACGAAGAGAGATTTGTAAAGCTTGCCGAATCGCAAGCAGATACAGATCGTCGGTTGCATGAATTGATCGATATTATTCGAGAAGGCCGTAACGGGAATTCCAAACGCAGGTCCTAGGAGAATCTCACACATTGAACCGAAAATGCACCACGTCGCCTTCCTGCATACGATAGTCCTTGCCTTCCAATCTTAACAAACCCTGTTCACGCGCGGCCGCATACGAGCCGGCGCGCACCAGCTCGTCATAGCCGACGATCTCGGCGCGAATGAAGCCGCGGGCGATGTCAGAATGAATCGTGCCTGCTGCGTCTTGCGCTCGCGTTCCCTGCGGGATGGTCCAGGCGCGCGCTTCTTTTTCCCCGGCAGTCAAAAACGACATCAGACCTAACACGCGATAAGCGCTCTTGATCAACTTGTCAGCGCCGCTGCTCGTGACTCCGAGTGATGCCAAATATTCGCGGCGCTCTTCGGGTGAAAGCTCGACCAGATCGGCTTCGAGCTGCGCGCAGATTACCACGCACTCCGACCCTTCGCCCGAGGCGATCTCGCGCACCACGCGCACGTGCTCGTGCTCGTCAGGCGCGCTCAGCATGGCTTCGTTGACGTTCGCCGCATAAATCGTTGGCTTCATCGTCAGCAGGAAGCAGTTGCGGGCGATTGCGCGCTCGTCCTCGTCGAGGGAAACACTTCGAGCGGGCATAAACTCCTCCAGCACCGGCCGGAGCTTGTCCAAAACTTCAAGCTCCGCGCGCGCGGCCTTCTCGCCGCCCTTGGCTGTTTTCTGCACCCGCTCGCGGCGGCGCTCAACCGTCGAGAGATCCGCAAGTGCGAGTTCGATCTGGATCGTCTCGATGTCTCGCCGCGGATTGACTGAACCCTCCACGTGCACGACCGTTTCGTCTTCGAAGCAGCGAATGACCTGAATCATCGTGTCTGTTTCGCGTATGTTGTGAAGGAACTGGTTGCCCAATCCCTCGCCTTTGGACGAGCCACGAACCAGCCCGGCGATGTCGACAAACTCCACGCTCGCAGGAACGATCACGCTCGTCTTCACCAGCTTCGCGAGCGGTGCGAGGCGTTCATCAGGAACGGCCACGACGCCGATGTTCGCCTTGCTGCTGGCGAATGGATAGTTCGAGATGAGCGCCGAGGATTGCGCTGTCACGGCGTTGAAGAAAGTCGTTTTCCCGACGTTGGGCAAGCCAACGATACCTGCGCGCAGCATGAATTACCTCTATTTGAAACTAACCGATTACGATTAGCGATGCAACGAAACGGAACTATTCAGTAGTGGGTTCGCCCACACAGGTTTTCAGACTGACCCACTACACAATGATGCGCAGATCAGGAGCGCAATCGTCAGCGCTCCGTGCAACAACCCGATGGTACTCGCTGAAGTTTACCTGCGGCTGCCGGTATTCAGCCCGGTTCGCGTATAATTCGACGCCGATAGGATCGATTTATACAACTCTGGCAACGCGGTTGAAACGACCAGGTAGGAAGCGTCGAAGTTTCGTTCCGGCTTCGTCGTAAGTTCTGATCCATGATTCTCTCGCTCGCGCTTGCATTGCTTGCCGCCGTTGGCGGCGCGCTTGCTACTTACGCCTACGACGAAGGCGCCTCCCTTTCTACACGTCTCTGCTCTGGCGCCTGCGTCGGTCTGGCGGCATTCGGCCTGATCGGATTCATACTCGCATCCATTATCGGATTAACGCCTCTGGCAATCGGGATTGCGGCTGTTGTGGTTACTGCTCCGACGGCCTTGCTGTTGAAGCCAACTCATCGCGGGCAAATTCAAGGAGATCTGGCCGCAACCTTAGGCGCCTTGCGCCGAGCCACCCTCAATCCAAGCCGCGAAACTGTTGCTTACTTCTGCTACTGCGCGATCGCTACGCTCCTACTCTGGCAGATCTTCAATCTCGCAATGATTGAGCTGCCGGAAGGCATCTACACTTGCGTGCGCAATAACTTTGGCGATCTTCCGTTTCACGTTAGTGTGATCACGGGCTTCGCGCACGGCAACAACTTTCCGCCCGAAGATCCAACCTATGCAGGTGTTCGGTTCACGTATCCATTTCTCACGGATTTCATTTCCGCGATGTTCGTCCGGTGCGGGGCTGGCTTGCGCGGGTCGATGTTCATCGAGAATTTCATTGTGGCGCTGGCCTTCGTGGGCGTCCTTCATCGCTGGGCCTGGGAGATGTTGCGCGATCGTCTCGCGGCGCTGCTCACGCCCCTGCTGGTGCTTTTGAACGGCGGGTTCGGCTGGCTTCTTTTATTCAGCGACTTCAAGAATCAGAAGGGAGCCGGGGTGCTCGAGCACCTGCGCTCTTCTTTCACGATTGGGGACAGCGGGTGGCGTTGGGGAAATGCATTCTCAACGTTACTGGTCACTCAGCGAGGAATGCTGCTTGGACTTCCGCTTGCGGTGATCGTCTTTACACAGTGGTGGGTCTCACAAAATATCGAGGAAGCAAAGGGAAAAAAGGAAAGCAAAAGTAAAAAGGCAAAAGGCAAAAAAGCGAAACTCAAAGAAGAGGGAATGAGAGCGCGGTCGACCTCTTCACCTTTGCCTTCTTCCTTTTTCCTTTTGCCTTCCGTTAGGCGGATGATCGCTGCTGGTTTCGTTGCCGGACTCTTGCCACTCGTGCACGCGCATAGCTTCGTCGTCGTCATGGCCATGGGTGCGTGCCTGGCCTTATTGCAACGGCGCTGGCCCGAGTGGATCGTGTTCGCCGCTGTTGCTTCACTAATTGCTTTGCCGCAAATGTGGTGGTCCACCAGAGGCAGCGCAGTCAACGCCTCGACTTTCTTTGGCTGGGAGTTTGGGTGGGACCACGGAAACGAGAACCCCGTCTGGTTCTGGTTCAAGAACACAGGCCTGTTTATTCCTGCGATTGTTGCCGCCTTGCTCTGGCGCGGCAAGAAGCCTCTGGTCTCTCGTCGCTTGCTGCTATTCTATCTGCCGTTTACCCTCTGCTTTATCGTCCCAAACGTACTAAAGCTGGCGCCTTGGATCTGGGACAATGTGAAAGTTCTTTTCTATTGGTGGCTGGCGTCGGCGCCATTGGTGGCTTTGTTAGTTTCGCGTTTGTGGCACGAGGGTTCAATTCGTCGCGCGTTGAGCATCGCGCTTTTTGTTTGCATCACCCTAGCAGGCGCACTGGACGTGGCGATCATCGTTTCGCGGTCGGAAGTATACAAAGCGTTCTACCGGCAGTTCCTGGACGAGTCAACGATCGAGCAGTTCTTCGTCTCGGGACAATATCAGGTGTTTGATCGTAACGGGCTGGAGTTTGCGGAATTAGTCAAACAACAGACCCGGCCACGGTCTCTGTTAGTTCATGCGCCGGTTCACAACACACCGATATTCTTGACCGGCCGGCGTTCGTTGATGGGCTACCCCGGGCACATCTGGACCCATGGACTGGAATTCAGAGAGCGCGAAGCGGAGATCAAAAGAATTTATTCGGGCGCACCCGACGCCGAGAGCCTGATTAGGAAGTATTCCATCGAATACGCGGTCGTTGGTCCGCTTGAACGCATGGCGATGCCGGTCAATGAACAGTTCTTTTCACGCTTCGAGAAGGTCGGAGAAATAGGTGACTACCGCCTCTACAAGACGCAACCGTAAGAAGAAAAAGCGCCAATCCGGTGGTGCTGCTCGCGCCAGGAAGGCCGCGGAGCCCGCCATTTCCGATAGGGCGAACCAGCGCGAGATTTCGGAACGAACATGGTTGATTGGCGCGATCTCAATCATGGTCGTCGGCGGGGTCTTGCGCCTTTATGATCTGCAGCTTGTGCCGCTGCACCATGACGAGGGAGTCAACGGTAATTTTCTTGTGCGGCTGGTGCGCGACGGGTTCTATCACTACGACCCCGAGAACTATCACGGCCCGACTTTGTATTACTTTTCCGCCATCATCCCTTGGACGGTCAGGTTTCTTTCGTGGATCCATCTTCTTGATCCATCCGCTCAGAACAAGTACGGGTTAACCACTTTCAATATCAGGCTTGTCCCGGCACTGTTTGGCCTGGCGACGATCTGGCTGGTGCTGCTCTTGAGACGCCAATTGGGAACAATCGGTGCGCTTTCGGGTGCGGCGCTGTTGGCGATCTCGCCGGGCGCAGTTTACCTGTCGCGCTACTTCATACACGAGTCGCTGTTTGTCTTCTTCACACTCGCGATAGTGGTTGCGGCTCTGCGGTATTACGAAGATGGCCATCCGGTCTTTTTGATCCTCGCTTCGGCGTCGGCCGCACTTCTTTTTGCGACCAAGGAGACATTCATCATCACTGCTCCAGTGCTGGCGATTGCCCTGGTTTCAACGCACGTGTACCAATGGCTGAGAGAGAGCTCGTCAGCCCGCCGAAGGAATACTGTCACCGATCGATTGGGCCATACCGTCAACAGACTTGGGGGCCCGGCGAATCTGGCGATGTGGTCGTTGATCGCGTTGGTTGTCTTTGTCGCTGTGAGCGTGCTCTTCTACTCATCGTTCTTTACGAACTGGCCCAAGGGCGTCTACGACTCGCTTAGGGCCTTTCAGGTTTGGACCAGGACGGGCCAGGAAGCACATAAGCACGATTCGTGGACGTATATCAAACTTTGGCTGATGAATCAGGAAGCAATACTGTTACTGTTGGGGATAATCGGCGCTGCGATCGTGGTATGGAAGCCGGCGAAACCCTTTGCCCTTTTCTCGGCGCTATGGGCCTTTGGAATCATCGTCGCGTATTCGAAGGTTCCCTATAAGACGCCCTGGTTGATGCTGAACTTCATCGTGCCTCTGGCACTGATCGGCGGCTACGCTATTGAAGCGCTCTATCGGGACGTCCGACGCGATTGGCGCCTTCCAGTGGCCGCCGTAATCCTGGTGTTGTGTCTTGCTGCTGGATATCAATTTGAATCACCCGGAGGTTCGGTTCCCACGAAGCGCCGGGTGCAGGCCGCCTTAATTCCCGGATATCAGACGATAGATCTTAATTTCTTCAATTACGATAACGACGACACGTATTACGTCTATGTTTATGCGCACACGAGACGCGAGTTGTTGAAGTTGCTTGACGAGATAGATCAAGTCGCGCGGCGTAGCGGACTGGGAGTCAAGATGGGCATCACGATCGTTTCACCCGAGTATTGGCCGCTACCGTGGTACCTGCGCGACTATAGCGCCGGTTACCATGGTCAAATGACTACCAGCAACGAGCCGGTCATAATCGCTCGCGAGGATCAGGGCGCCCCGATGGAAGCGACCTTCGGTAGTCGTTATCAACAGATCAATTCGGGATTCAATTCGGCCGGCAGTTTCGCCTTGCGCCCCGGAGTGGATCTGCTGCTTTATGTTCGGCGCGATTTGCCAGCGCGTTGATGTTGGGAGTCCGACAAACTTCAGTTTGTCAGTTACAGCGGGGCGGAAGCCCGACCCGGCGTCCCCAGCCGAGCAGCTCGGCTGGGGTGGGACGGATAGGGAGGGCTTGGTTTAGGAGCCCTTGCTTACGCGCGGGCTTCTGCTTCGGAGATAAGTTTGTCGAGCGCTCTAGGAAGAGAGAGAAAAATGAAACGCTACTTTCCGTTTGTCATCATTATTGCTGTGTTGTTAGCGGCGATTGCCGGGGCTTCGGTTCTGTTTCGTTCGAGACAGGCCGGGACTGTTAGAGACTCAACTCCGTTTACTGTCGCGACGAGTTCAACTCCCGCAGCTTCCACTCAAATCCCTGCTCAAGCCCCGGCTCAAACGCCCGTTCAGGCCAGGGACTTGCCCAATGTTTCGGTGACGGTCGAGGAGTATGGAGACTATCAGTGTCCTCCGTGCGGAGTGCTCTATCCTGAACTCAAGAAGATTGAAGCGGAATACGGCAACCGGATCGATTTCATCTTTCATAATTTTCCCCTGACAAAGAATCACAAGAACGCGCTGGCAGCCGCGCAAGCCGCGGAAGCCGCGCGCCTGCAGGATCATTTCTGGCAAATGCACGATCTCATCTACGATAATCAAAATGTCTGGAAGGATCAGCAAGACCCGCGCCCGACGTTTACGAAGTATGCGCGCTCGCTCGGTCTCGATCTAAAGCGCTTCGCTCGCGACCTGGACGGCCCCGAAGTGCAGAGGACGACAGTTGAGGCCGGAAGTTACCACCCCGGAAGGTATCCGTCAGGGGATAGATCTGATGCTCGCGCGGAAGGCCGGCAAGCAGTAGCGACTTAGCCGGCTTCTGCCAAGGGGCGTTAAGCGAATCTCTTAACCCTTGCTTCTCACAGAGTTAAAGTCACCTAACCTCAAGTTTTTGTTGACATCCTAAGCAAGACCAACCTATAGTGACTCACCCGTACGTCGCCTCTGGTGGCCTGCTTGTTCGGGACCGGGGCTAGCCGGTAATATAAGACTCGTACGCATGTTCAAACTGCAACGGCTGGAAATCATCGGTTTCAAATCCTTCGCGGACTACACACAAATTATCTTTACCGGTGATGGTATCACCGCCGTCGTCGGACCAAATGGCTGCGGCAAGAGCAATGTTGCCGACGCCATCGCCTGGGTATTGGGCGAGCAAAGAGTCAAGCATCTGCGCGGCGCCGAGATGAAGGATGTGATCTTTCAGGGCTCGCGCAATCGTCCGCCCAGCGGTCTGGCCGAAGTCATAATGCATCTGGTGCGCGATGAAACCGTCGAGCACGAACCCGATATCGAAGACATCGACTCAACGCTCGAAGAGATCGACGAGCACGCCGTTAGTTTCGAGGATGTAGCAGGGGAAGAGATTGAGGCGATCGCTGCGCCTGACCAACCCTGGGAGCAGGCACAAACGAACGAGAGCAGTGCGGAAGCCGCGGTCGCCGAGAATGGTTCGTCCGACTCTGCCGCAGTTGCTACCAGTGCTCCAAAGAAGATTCATCCCAGGCGTCACTGGCGGCGGAGGAATCTCGCGCTTGAATTTGCGCCCGGTGAAGCAGTTTCGGTAACGCGCCGGTTATATCGTTCAGGTGAAAGCGAGTATCTCTTAAACGACCGGGCGTGCCGCCTGCGTGATATTCAGGATCTCTTTTCGGGAACCGGCTTGTCCGGCGGTCACTATGCGATCATCGAGCAGGGTCGCATCGGGCAGATCCTTTCCGCTAAGCCGATGGATCGCCGCGCGATCATTGAAGAGGCGGCAGGCATCACAAAGTTTCGGGTGCGTCAGCGCGCGACCGAAGGGCGACTCGAATCCGCGCGCGCGAACCTCTCGCGCATCTCCGACATCATTTCAGAAATCGACCGACAGGTGAACAGCCTGCGTCGTCAGGCCGCCAAGGCTCGGCGTTACCATGTCCTGCGGGAGGAGTTGCGCGAACTTCTTCGCAGCGTGTATGTCGCAGACGATCGCAAACTGGTTGGTTTGCTCGAGCAGACACAGGCGCAGCTCGAGGCCGTGACCGGTCAGGAGCGTGGCCTGGCAGAAGAGCTGGCGCGCCGAGAAGAGGAAGCTCGCAACGCGACCCACGAGGCCCGGAGGTTCGAAGATGAATTGGCTGACGCTCGCGCTGCCGTTGCCGAAGCTGCGTTGCAGCGCGACCGCCAGGTAAGGGAGCGGGCGTATCAGGAAGAGCAAGTAGTCGAGCTTGAAAAGCGACGGGCCGAAGTTCAGTTAGAGATCGAGACGCTCTCCGCGCGTGTCGTCAGCGTTGGCGCCGAATGCGAACGATTGCGCGAGCAGGACGAAGAGTCACGTGCAGAGAGTGAACAAAGCGCGCTTTCGCTTCACGCCGCCGAGCAAGCTTATGCTGAGAAGCTTGCCACTGCCGCAAACGCCGAAGGAGAGATCGAGCGGGCGCGGACCGAGCTGCTGACCCACACCGCTGTTGCTGAAAGACTTCGCGAGATTGCCCACCAGCTTGAAGGAACCCTTGAACGGCTGGCGATTCAGGCGGAGGGTTTGGGGCGCGAAGGCGAGCGGGCCGCCACCCAGCATGCAGAGCGCAAGAGCGAGGCCGACAAACTAAACGACGAGATTCTCGTCGCGCGCGAACACATCGCAAATTTGAATTCCGAGCGCGAGGCGGCGGTTGACGCCGTGGTTCAGGGTCACGAAGCGGTCAGCGACACAGATGCGGAACTGACGCGTGTGCGTGACGAATACTCGCGGACCAGGCACCGGCTCGAGAGCCTGAACGAACTCGACGGGCGACGCGCATATTATTCTTCTGCCGTGCAGTTTATCTTCTCGCAGCCGGACGTCGCCCGCGACTTTCACTTCATCGGCACACTCGCCGACGTGCTCAATGTGAACGCAAAATGGGAGCGCGCGGTTGAAGGCGTGTTTGGATCGTCGCTGCAATCGATCATCGTCCCCACTCCAGAAGATGCTGTGCGGGCCGCGCGCTGGTTGAGAGAGAACAATGCCGGGCGCGCCAGTTTTCTCGTCGCGGGAATGCACGGTGCCAGTGAGGAGGCGAGCACAGTGGCGTTCAAGATCGAAGAGCGCGCGCCGGCTGCAATTTCTTATGCGGACGAGGCGCTTGACAACCTGCGAGTTGGCGATCTTCTGGGAGTACCGCGCGAGTTGCTGGGGGTGCTCAATCGCACGCAGGCGCACAGAATGAACGCGCGCCTCGCAGCCAATCTCGATGATGCGATGACGAAGTCGCTCGCCGACGGCGAGATCTATGTCACGCTGAATGGCGACTGGGTCGCGACCGGGCAGTTAGTGAATGCCGGCGACGCGCGGGCGTTGGAAGAGGGCGCGGGACTGCTTGCTTTCAAACGAGAATTACGGGAGTTAGAAGCGCGCTCTGAAACGCTCCATACTGAGTTGGCGGTGGCCGAGCAGGCGGTCAAAGATGCGCGCGCGCGTCTGGTTGGTCTCGAAGACGCAGTCGTGCTCTTGAATGAAGCCATCGGTCGCGAGGAGCGCGTCACGATTGCGCGCGAACTTGCCGCCGCCGGGCTGGTCCAGGAGATCGAGCGCGCCGAGCGGCACCTGCGTGTGGTTGCCGACGATACGGCTCGCCTCGAGGAAGAACGTCGGGACGTTGAGGAGAGACGTTTGAAGGCCCTGGCGGATGCTCAGAGCGCCGAAAGTGCGCGCCTCGCTGCCTCAGAAACCGTGATGACTGCGTCAGCAGTTTTAGCAGAAGCACGTCGCGAAGCTGAAAGTACGAACGAAGGGCTTGCGGCCCAGCGCGCAGCCGCTGCCGCCGCCGCGGAGCGCCGCCGCGCCACTGCCGCTGAGCTGCGCCGGATGGAGGCTGAACTCGCCGAGCTAACCTCGCGAATCGACCGGCATTCACGCGAACTGGTCGAGATGATTAGCAGGATTGAAGAACTGCGTCGCTCAATCGAAGAGATTGATCTACGCGCGGCAAGTGCGGAAGACGAACGCGCGCGCGAAGAGGAGCAGATTACCGCAGCCTCTGTGCGCCTTGAACAAGCGCGCGAACGCGCGGATCAGTTGTCCACTGAACTGGCCGAACTGAATCGTCAGGCGGCGGCCGTGCGCGATGGGCGCGCTGCTATTGAAGTGCAGCGGGCCGAAGCGCAAGCGCGCCTCTCATTCGTGCGCGAGACCTGCGCCGCTGAATTGAACCAATCGCTCGAGGAACTGGCGCGCGAACATCCGCTAGCAGACGACTTTGATCTCGATGAGGGGCATGCGCGAGTTGACGAGTTGCGCACTCGACTCGAAGGCTTTGGCGCCGTCAACATGATGGCCCTCGAAGAGCTGGGGGAATCCGAGGAGCGTCTACTCTTCCTTACGACGCAGCGCCAGGACATTACTGAGGGCATTTATTCCACGGAAGAAGCGTTACGCGAAATCAAGCGGCGCTCGCGCGAACGGTTCCGTCATGCCTTCGAACAGATCAATCGCAACTTTGGTGAGCTCTTCCAGGAATTATTTGGGGGTGGCCGCGGCGAGATGAGTTTGATCGACGCCGACGACGTGCTCGAATCGGGCATCGACGTCGTGGCCCAACCGCCAGGCAAGCGATTGCAGAACGTGCTCCTGCTCTCGGGCGGCGAGAAGGCGATGGCCGCGCTCGCGCTGGTACTCGGCATCTTTCATTATCGCCCGGCGCCCTTCTGTCTGCTCGATGAAGTCGATGCGCCGCTTGACGAAGCGAACATTGGGCGCTTTACTAATAAGGTCGTGCAGATGTCGGCCAACACGCAGTTCATTGTCATTACGCATAACAAGCGGACGATGGAAATGGCGCGCGCGCTTTATGGCGTAACCATGGAAGAAGTGGGCGTCTCGAAACTCGTCTCGGTTAGATTTGAGTGAGCAACGCGGGAAGGTCTAATCAGAAAATAATCAGCGCCGCGCTCCTGATTTTGGGCGCGGCGATTTTTGCCGTGCTGGCCGCCCAAAAGCCCGCCGATCCCAAGAGCAACCCTCGCCAGGAGAACGCCGGCGCGAGACGCGAGGAAAACAAGAAACCTCCGGATGCAACTAAATACTCCTACGAGTTCACCCAGCCGCAGTTCTACGTTCGCCACATCCTGATCGAGCACGATGCGACCGGTCGCGGCAAGATCACGTTTGAGCGATTAGGCGAAGAAACCGCTATCGTCGAACCCATTGAGCTTTCGACAGGAGCGTTGGGGCGCATCTTTAGTTTGTGGACCACGCTCGCGTTCCTCGACTCGAACGAGAACTATCAGTCGGCGAAGAATTTTGCGCATCTCGGCACGATGCGTTTAGTGATGGAGCAGGGAACGCGCAAGCGCACGGCGGAATTCAACTGGACGAATAATAAAGACGCGTTTGCGCTGGTAAATGAATACCGGCACGTCGCCGACCAGGCCGTCTTCATTTTCGACATGTCGATCGCGCGCGAGAATCAGCCGCTCAACGCGCCGAAACTCATGGAGCAACTCGAGTCGCTTTTGAACCGCAACGAACTCTCCGATCCCTACCAACTCGTTCCGCTCCTGCGCGAACTAACCACTGACGAGCGCCTTCCCCTGATCGCCCGCAACCACGCCGTGCGGTTGTTGAAGAAGATTGAGAAGTAAACTTCAGCGGCGTCCGATGTGATGTCCACCGTTCAAGACCTTTGCTTTCCTCCTAAGGATCGACAACATTATTGCGTCCAGCTCTACTCACGGGAAAATTGATTTCGGTTTCGATCATGGACGATTGAAAAAGCCTCATTAAAGTTAGCCATTGGTTTGGCACATCTGGTTGACAAAAATTTACGCTCCTTGACTGAATCTTTACACCTCAACCTGCCGGCGAACGTCACAATAACCGGACGGGTATTGAGGTCATCAACTCCCCAAGGAACGAGTTTGGGGCTATCATTGGCTTACGCCATCCCCTTGCGCGTAGGAACGAGCCCCCAGAGTTGATTCAATACGACTGATCAAAAGCAGGTCTTCCATGAATGAGAACGTTTCGGAGCAAATGCCGTCCGGGCCGATAGCAGGGGTGCGCGATGAAGCTCGGGCCGGTATTAATAAAGCCAAGACTCAATCCAGGAACAAGACCAGATCTCGCATAGTGCAAGCAGTGAGCCTGCTGGTCCTGATTCTGGTCTTACTACTGGTGTGGTATTTTTTGGGCGAGAAGTCTGACAAGGCTGCCAACAAACCTCGCAGCGAAGCGGTTCCCGTTGAGATGGCCGCCGCCACCCAGAAAGACGTTCCGATACAGATCAAAGGCATTGGCAATGTCGAGGCGCTCTCAACCGTGGCCGTGAGATCGCAAGTCGAAGGAACACTCCAGCGGGTTTACTTCACGCCGGGCCAGGAGGTGAAGAAGAACGATATGCTCTTCATGATCGATCCGCGTCCGCTGCAAGCGGCGCTCAGCCAGGCAGAGGCGAATCTGGTTAAGGCAATGGCCGCGGTCGCGCAGGCACAGTCCATCGTTGCGAGGGATCAGGCCACCGCTTTGAATTTGAGAATCATCGCTAACCGCGACGCGAAGCTGATTGAAGACGGTGTGATATCGCGTGAAGAATATGACAACGCAGTTTCAGCGGCGAAGGCCGCTGACGCGACGGTAAGAGCCGATGAGTCGTCCGTGGCTAACCTACAAGCGGCGGTTAAAGCTGAACAGGCCAATGTTCAAAATGCCAGAGTGCAACTTGGCTATACCAGCATTCGCGCGCCGATCAACGGCAAGACCGGCAATCTCGCGATAACGGTCGGTAACCTCATACCCGCGAACAACACTACGCCATTGGTGACCATAACTCAGACCGCGCCGATCTACGTGACCTTTTCTGTTCCCGAGCAGGACTTGCTGCGAATTCGACAATACTCGAGTTCGAGCGCCTTCAAGGCTGAGGTCATAATTCCCGGTGACGAGTCCCATCCAGCTCAGGGCAAACTGTCATTGCTGGACAATACGGTCGATACGACGACGGGTACGATCAGACTAAAGGCGACTTTTGATAACTCGGACGAGAGACTTTTTCCAGGACAGTTTGTCAATGTAGTGCTCACGCTCGGAAGCCAAGACGAAGCGATTGTGGTCCCCTCTCAAGCCGTGCAGGTCGGTCAGGACAATTCTTTCGTTTATGTAGTCAAGCCCGACATGACGACCGAGGTCAGGACCGTCAAGACCGGCACGACTATCGACAACATGACTGTCATTGAGGACGGATTAAAACCTGGTGAGCAGGTTGTCACCGATGGACAACTGAGATTAGTGCCTGGCGCCAAAGTACAGCCCAAGTCTGGTCAAGGTGGAGGAAGCCCTGGCGCCAAAGGAAATCAAGGTGGCGGCAACCGTAATTCGGGAAGTCAAGGTAATCAGGGCGGTGGCAATCAAGGCGCAAAAGGCACGAGCGGGGGAGGGAAGTAAATACGTCAGAGCTTTTTATTCAACGCCCGATCACGACCACACTGGTTATGGCGGGGATCGTGCTGTTTGGCTTGATCGGTTACCGCGCTCTGCCGGTGAGCGACTTGCCGAATGTTGATTACCCGACTATTCAGGTCACTGCGCAGTTGCCCGGTGCGAGCCCGGAAACGATGGCTTCGTCGGTTGCCACTCCGCTTGAGCGGCAGTTTTCAACCATCGCCGGCCTCAACACAGTAAGCTCGACCAGCACCCTCGGCAACACCCAGGTAACCCTTCAATTCGATCTGAGCCGCAATATCGACGCTGCGGCGCAGGACGTACAGACGGCGATTGCTGCCGCTGTGCGTCAACTGCCGCCGGGCATGCCAAATCCGCCCACGCTAAAAAAAGTAAACCCGGCCGATCAGCCAATAATCTATCTACGCGTCAGCTCTCCGACACTGCCGCTTTCGCAGATAAATGAATTCGCCGACACCTCTATCGCGCAAAGACTTTCGACCATTAGCGGTGTCGCTCAGGTGCTGGTTACCGGAGAGCAAAAGTATGCTGTGCGCGCGCAGCTCGATCCATCAGCGCTGGCCATTCGTGGCATCGGCATTGACGACGTAGCGAATGCGCTTCAGCGGGGCAACACCAATTTGCCGGTTGGCACGCTGTATGGCCTTCATCAGAACCTGACGGTGCAGGCGAACGGACAATTAACGAACGCCGAAGCCTACCGTCAGTTGATCGTCGCCTACCGAAACGGAGCGCCAGTCCTGCTGAGAGATCTCGGTGATGTCGTTGACAGCGTTGAGAACAATCGTCTAGCCAGCCGCTACAACGGGCAGCAGGTCGTGACTTTGACTATTCAACGCCAACCGGGTACGAACACCGTTGCAGTCGTTGATGCCATTCGAAACCTATTGCCGACGTTTCGCCAGCAACTGCCGGCTTCAGTCAACCTTGATGTTCTATATGATCGCTCGGCTTCGATTCGTGAATCAGTCAACGATGTCCAATTCTCTTTATTGCTGGCGATTGCCCTGGTCGTGCTCGTTATCTTCCTTTTTCTGCGCAACGTCAGAGCGACGATTATTCCCACGCTGGCCCTGCCGACATCGATCGTGTTCACGTTTGCGGTGATGTACCTGCTGGGTTTCAGTCTCGACAATCTTTCGCTGATGGCCCTGACCCTGTCAGTGGGGTTTGTCGTGGACGATGCGGTGGTGATGTTGGAAAACATCGTACGCCGGATGGAGCTGGGCGAAGAAGCGATGCAAGCCGCTCTAAAGGGCTCGCGAGAGATCGGATTCACGATTGTTTCGATGACGGTCTCGCTGGTTGCGGTTTTTATTCCAGTGCTGTTTCTGGGCGGCATCCTGGGAAGACTGTTTCGCGAGTTTGCGGTCACGATCAGCGTGGCGATCCTGATTTCGGGATTTGTTTCACTGAGTTTGACTCCGATGCTTTGCAGCCGTTTGCTCAAAGCTGTCGGTTTTCGCCGGGAACGTCACTTGGCCGCATCTGAAGGCACAAGCCCGACCGTAAGGGAGGGCTCAGTGAGTGATGTTGACGCAAACGATAAGTCAGGCGAAAAAGGTTCCTGGGGGCACGCGACGAAGCGCGCTTACGAGCGGATGGTAAACGGCTACAGATGGACGCTGCAACTCGTGTTGGAGCACCGCGCGTTGACGGTACTAATCAGTACAGCCCTGTTTGCCGTAACCATCGTTTTATTCTACGTGATTCCGAAGGGCTTTATTCCCAACGACGACACGAGCCAAATTATTGGTTACACCGAAGCCGCGCAGGGCATCTCCTTCGCAGAGATGTCCAGGCACCAGGAACAGATCGTCGATCTTATCCGGACCAATCCGAATGTGTCGGGAGTTTTGTCCACCGTTGGCCAAAGCGACGTAAGCGCCGCCAGTAACACCGGCAACATCCTCGTTCTCTTAAAGCCTTTGTCGCAACGCCGGGAAGGTGTCGACGCAATCATTGAAGAGTTGCGCCCGAGGCTCGCGTCTGTACCAGGTATCACAATCTATCTCCAGAATCCTCCTCTGGTGCAAGTGGGTGGTCAGGTCACGAAGAGTCCTTATCAGTTGACTCTGCAAGGTCCGGATCGAAAAGAGCTTTACAGCAAAGCGGAAGCACTGGAGCAAAAGATCGCGGCGTTGCCGGGACTGCTTGATGTGACCAGTGACATTCAAACCAACAATCCGCAGCTCAACGTTGAAATAGATCGCGACAAAGCGGCGACCCTGGGTATCACGGCACAGCAGATTGAGAATGCTCTCAACAATGCTTATGGCACACAGCAGATCTCTACGATCTACGCGTCGACGAATGAGTATCAAGTCATCCTCGAAGTGAAGCCTGAATTCCAGCAGGATCCATCGGCGTTAGGAAGACTGTATATTCACTCGACTGCGAGCGCTTCATCCGCGAGTCAATCATCTGCCAGCCAATCGGCCCTGGCTCAACCGTCGTTGCCACAAACGTATTCGCTTCAGCCGCCGTCGGGCCAGGCGCCTGCGAGCCAGATTTCGGACCGGCTTATACCATTGAGCACCGTCGCAAAACTCTCGAAGACTGTGGGACCTTTGCTGGTTAATCATTTGGGTCAATTGCCGTCCGCAACCATCTCGTTCAACCTGCGCCCAGGTGTTTCCTTAAGCGGCGCCACAGACAAGGTGCAGGCGCTCGCAAAACAAACATTGCCGGCAACGATTACGACCAGTTTTCAAGGCACGGCGCAAATCTTTCAATCGTCTTTGCAGAACCTGACCTTGCTGTTGTTGGTTGCCGTGATGGTCATATATCTGGTGTTGGGGATCCTGTACGAGAGTTTCATTCATCCATTCACGATTCTGTCGGGACTGCCGTCCGCGGGGTTGGGAGCCTTGCTGACGCTATTGTTGTTTGGACGCGAGTTGGATGTGTACGCCTTCGTCGGATTGATCATGCTGATCGGGATTGTTGAGAAAAACGCGATCATGATGATCGACTTTGCGCTCACTGCGCAACGGGAAGAAGGAAGAGAAGCCGAAGAAGCAATTTATCAAGCGTGCCTGATTCGGTTCAGACCGATCATGATGACCACGATGGCGGCGTTGATGGGCACCCTACCGATTGCTCTGGGCTGGGGAGCCGGCGCCGAGTCGCGACGTGGATTGGGCCTTGCGGTCGTCGGCGGACTAGCCGTATCCCAGATACTCACTTTGTATTTGACGCCGGTCCTATACATCTACTTCGAACAATTTCATGACTGGCTTAGGCAGAAAAAGAAGAGTGAAGACGCTGAAGTTAGTCCCGCGAGTGCGTAGGGTTGGAAGTTGCGTGTTGCTCAGACCGGGTCCGGATTGTTCATGAACTGCGCGTTTGGGCGGTGAGCCTGCGCAAGCAGGCGGCAGCATAAAGCCTGGGGCGTGAGCCCCAGGTCACGACGAGTTAAAGGATCGAAAGCCTGCGAAGCAGGCGACAGCCTGTTGTGGCGCAGCGAAAAAGACAGGCTGTCGCCCGTTACACGGGCTCACTAACGTAGCCGACGGTTTCCTGGGGCTTACGCCTCAGGCTCTATGCTTTCGCCTGCTCCGCAGGCTTCGCACTGATGCCGCTCGTGAATATCGGGGCTAGAGTCATGCAAGAGGAGAATAAGACCAAGAAGGGTAAGCGGCCGCACGGTTCAACTGAGCGCGGTGGGATCTCGCAACTCTTTATTCGTCGCCCGATCACCACGACGCTGATCATGGCAGGGATCGTGCTCTTCGGGTTCATCGGCTATCGCGCACTTCCGGTGAGCGATCTTCCGACTGTTGATTATCCTACGATCAGCGTCAACGCAAGTTTGCCCGGCGCGAATCCAGAGACGATGGCGGCCTCGGTCGCCACCCCACTGGAGCGGCAGTTTTCCGGAATTGCCGGCATCGATTCGATCAACTCGACTAATTCCCAGGGTTCGACCTCGATAACTCTACAATTCAATTTGAGCCGCAACATCGATGCGGCCGCGCAAGACGTGCAGACGGCGATCTCCGCCGCTCTCCCGCAGCTTCCACCAGGATTGCCAACGCCGCCAAGTCTGCGAAAAGTCAATCCAGCCGACAGTCCAATTCTTTTCATGTCGTTGAACTCGGAGGTGCTGCCGCTTCCCTCGGTTGACGAATATGCCGAGACGCTCGTGGCGCAGCGCATCTCGATGGTTGAAGGTGTTTCGCAGGTCCAGGTCTACGGCGCTCAGAAATATGCCGTGCGCGCGCAACTCGATCCGGCGGAACTTGCCGCTCGCGGAATCGGCATTGATGAGGTCAACGCAGCCATCAGGAACGGAAATCCAAACACACCCACAGGAACTCTTTATGGGAAGTATACGAATCTGACGCTGCAAACCAACGGGCAGTTATTGAACGCCGCCGCGTTTCGGCCGTTGATAGTGGCTTATCGCGACGGCGCGCCGGTGCGTTTGCAGCAAGTCGCGAACGTCATCGACAATGTCGAAAACAATAAAGTAGCAAGCTGGTTCAATGGCCGGCGCAGTGTGACGCTGGCCGTCCAGCGACAACCAGGGACGAACACGGTTGCTGTTGTTGACGCAATCCGGCAACTCATACCGCAGTTTCATGAGCAGTTGCCGGCTTCAGTTAGCCTCGATGTGCTGAACGACCGCTCGATCTCCATTCGCCAGTCAGTCAATGACGTGCAGTTTTCGTTGATGCTGGCCGTCTGTCTGGTGGTGCTCGTGATCTTCCTGTTTCTGCGCAATGTCAGAGCGACCATCATTCCCACGCTGGCGTTGCCCACGTCAATTGTGGGCACCTTCGCCGCGATGTATCTCCTACATTTCAGCCTGGACAATCTGTCGCTGATGGCGCTGACGTTGTCGGTAGGATTCGTCGTCGATGACGCGGTGGTGATGTTGGAAAACATTGTCCGGCGCATAGAGCTTGGCGAGGAAGTGATGCAAGCGGCGTTACACGGATCGCGAGAGATTGGTTTTACGATTGTTTCGATGACGGTCTCGCTGGTGGCTGTCTTTATTCCGGTGTTGTTTATGGGCGGGATATTGGGACGGCTGTTTCGCGAATTTGCGATCACTATCAGCGTCGCGATCCTGGTTTCCGGATTCGTCTCTTTGACTTTAACTCCAATGCTAGCCAGCCGCCTGCTTAAGGCCGGCGGAATCAGAGAGAGTGCGCTCCGTGAAGAGAGTGGCAAGCCCGTTCATCGAGGGTGGTGGGGATTTACAGAGCGCATTTACAACCGCGTGCTCCACGCTTACGAGCGGAGTCTGAAACACGTGCTGGCCCATTCTCTATTGACGATTTCCGTGATGGGACTGCTGGCAGGAGTAACGGTCTATCTATTCATGATTGTGCCCAAAGGCTTCATCCCGAGCGGCGACGCCGGTCTGCTTCTAGGCAGCACGGAAGCGGCGCAGGGCATTTCGTTGGACGACATGATCCGGCACCAGAACGCCATTGTCGACATCATTCAGCATGACCCAAACATTCAGTCGTTAGCTTCGACGGTTGGCTCGGGAGGAAGAAATTCTGGTGGCAACAACGGCACGATCTTCATCGGTCTCAAGCCGATCAATCAGCGGAAGCTAAGCGCCGACCAGGTCGCGGAAGAATTGCGGCCCAAGCTGTCACACGAGGCGGGCCTAAGGGTTTACATTCAGAATCCGCCTTCGATCAGCGTGGGCGGCCAATCATCGCGCAGCCTCTATCAGGTAACGCTTCAGGCTACCAGTACGAAGGACCTGTACGACAACACTGCGGTGCTCGAAAAGTCGATGCGTGACCTGTCCTCGATTCAGGATGTCAATAGCAATTTGCAAATCAATACGCCGCAGATCAACGTTGACATTGATCGTCAACAAGCATCGGCGCTGGGCGTGACGGTGGCCCAGATTCAATCGGCGCTGGGCGATGCCTTCGGCTCGCGCCAGATTTCGACGATCTATACGCCGACAAATGAGTATCAGGTAATCATCGAAGTGAAACCTGAGTATCAGCGTGATCCATCGGCCCTGGGGCGACTCTACATTCGTTCTTCGTCAGGCCAACTCGTTCCCTTGAGTGCCGTGGCCAAATTCTCCACCGGTGTCGGACCGCTACTTGTCAATCATCTTGGTGAACTGCCGTCTGCGACCATCTCGTTCAACTTGCGGCCGGGCGTTTCGCTGAGCCAGGCGACGGCGGCGGTGCAGGCGCTGGCGAAACGAACTTTGCCGGCAACCGTGACGACCAGCTTTCAAGGCACCGCCCAGGTGTTTCAATCATCACTTCAGAACCTGACCTTGCTATTGGGGGTGGCAGTGCTGGTGATCTATTTAGTGCTGGGAGTCTTGTACGAGAGTTTCATTCACCCGCTGACGATTCTTTCCGGCTTGCCGTCCGCCGGACTGGGCGCCTTGCTGACTTTGCTGATTTTTGGTCGCGAGCTGGACGTCTACGCATTCGTGGGATTGATCATGCTGGTCGGAATCGTAAAGAAGAATGCGATCATGATGATCGACTTTGCCCTGGAAGCGCAGCGGCGAGAAGGAAAAAGTGCCGCAGAAGGAATTTATCAGGCGTGCGTCGTTAGGTTCAGACCGATTATGATGACCACAATGTCTGCGCTGATGGGCACAATGCCGATCGCCATAGGCTGGGGCGCTGGAGCAACTGCCCGGCGAGGTTTGGGGCTGGCAGTGGTAGGAGGGTTGGTTGTATCTCAGGTGTTCACGTTGTATTTGACGCCCGTTGTTTACCTTTACCTCGAACGTTTTCAGGAGTGGCTGAAGGGCGAAAGGCCTTACGCGCGCGAGAGTGCCAAGAGTGGCGCGATTGCTACAACCTCAGATTGATCGTTGCGGGAATTCACGGTGCTGATGAATGGGCTGGCGATCTGTTATCTCGGACTCATTCAGAACTATTAGCCTCCACCGAACCCGTGATTCGCTATCCGGCAAAACTCGACCACGCGGTTCTCGGCCCAGAAGCGGTCCTCGTGATCCGGATCGGCGGCGATGAAGGCTACATGCCCGCCATTTTCCGTGGCGATCAGCAGAATGTAAGGATTCGCCCGAGCCGAAGAACGCTCGAGCGGAGCGAAGGGAATGAAAGGGTCATCCTGCGCGTGAATGATTAACGTCGGTATTCTGATGCGATCAATCAAGTGAATCGAACTCGCCTTGTCGTAATAATCATCGGCGCTGGC
>WNGK01002100.1_pt1 | contig 21608 bp, 17 predicted proteins | sample 5400601 | NCBI WGS metagenome assembly WNGK01 (sample SAMN13153376, study PRJNA577476) | soil metagenome | isolation source: 60 cm soil or saprolite under Garry oak tree replicate 1 | place: USA:California | collected 2016-06-15
GCTCGTAAAAGGGATGTGCTACCGTCCGCGGCAACTCGGTGTGTGCAATCCACAGTGTCTCTTGTCGTCGTTGCTTCGCTCTTCTCCCCATCGCCATGCGCGCAGTCTACGAACTTACGCTGTGGATTACATCATCCTTGTTTTCTTAGGAATCCAGAGTTTCACCACGGACTGCTAGAGGCGAGAGAGTAGCAGGAGCGGGCGGGGCGCCGTGCGCTCAGTGCCTTTTAATTCGCACGAGTAGAAATTCCCAGACGATATAAAGAGCCGCCTGAGACTGCGCGGCTTTTCCTCAATACTGCGCCCTTACTGACACTCCACGCTAGCGAGTGGCTTTGCCTAATCGCCATGTTTACTGCTTGCTTTGACGATAGCGGGACAGACGGCAATTCTGAAATCGCAATTGCTGCCTGCTACGTATCCACCAAGCGCGGATGGGATGACTTTATTGAAGCGTGGGACCGCGCGCGATGGGAAGAAGGTTTCGATACCTTTCATATGGCGGAGTTCGTCGCAAAACCAGAGATGGGACACAAACCTTTCCGTGATTGGGACAACCAGAAAAAAGATCATGTATTCGAGCGTCTCGCCAAGATCATCAACGAGAATAAACGGATTGGAATTGCTACTGCCGTGCCGAAGGATGTTTGGGACCATACTCCAGAAAAGATCCGGGACATTACGGAAGAGAGCACTACACCTTTGCCGTCAGAATGTGCATGATGCGGCTGCTTGACTGGCGCGAGAGAACCAGCAATATCTTGCCCGTTCGTTATGTTTTTGATTGGGAGATGAGCACCAGCCACAAGAGACAAGAGATTTCCAGAATTTTAGATCTCATAAGCAAGCCCCAGAATGAGCAGGTCGCGCGGATGCTCGGCTTGGAGCCTCGCCGGTATTCTTTTGAGCACAAAGAGGGCTTTAAGCCGCTTCAAGCCGCTGATGTTTTGGCCTGGCAGATGCGCTCCCATATGCAGAAAATTTGGCCTCTTGGTCACGATGATCTTTCGTTGTGCCATAAAGGCTTTGCTCTACTCCGAGAGAATCATGACTTGGATTTGGGATTCTTTACAGCAGAACAGATCGAAAAAGTTGTACAGAAAAATGAGGAAATCGAAAAGCAAGTTGGGCTTCCGACTCTGTATCCGCATCGCGTATAATTCGCGGCGCTATGACATTCTGGTACCGCGTCACCGTTCGATTTATGTGTCCTGCTTGCAATAGAACAAGTGCGGAGCACATGGCATTGAGCGCGGATCGGGATGACAAAAATGCCATCCACCAGACCGTCAATTCCCAGAAGTTAATGTGTCAGCTTTGCAAGGTTCCTCTGCGCTCTGGGATAGCTGTTGATGTTCATGTTCATCCCGGTACACCTGAACACCTTCGCAAACTTGGGTACCCGCTTCCGCCTGATACTTAAAAATGTAACGAAACTGACCACCCACCGCACTTTTATTCTTATTGAGCAGAGCCGGAACAAATTCCTTTCTGCAGTTTGAGCAGCGGATGTGTTCAAAATCCGTGCGCTGCACATCGGCGGGAGAGATCGCGAATCCGCAGAGCGTACAAATCTTATTCAGGGAAGGGTGGATCTTTTTGATATCAATCTTGTTGCGGGGCATTTAACTATCGAGCTCCCGCAGGTGCTTCCGATGGCGGCACCTCTTCACCCAGCAGTTCCGCCTTGTGATCCAGCGCATACTGCGGTGCGTTCAGTACAATAAGCCCAACCTGGGTGTCGGGCTGCCACATGTTCAGCTCGGACTCAGAGCCGAGAATTTTCGCGGACATCGCTCCGCCATCTTTCCCGGTGATGGTGTTTGAAATCAGCCTGCCGCGTACGAGGTTCTTTCTCGCCTCTTTGTCAGTTTTTCCCAGCGCAATTAGTTTCTGGGCTTTCTTGGGCAGCTTCGCGATTACAAGATCCGGAACTGCCTGCCAACCCTTCATCGATTGGCGATGCGACCAGCCAGCTTCACGCAGAGCCTCGCCAACAGGCACATCATTCGCGAGTAATGATGTGAGCCTAGCGCGTTGCGCTGCAGTCTTGCGTTTGCCATGTGTTGGTTCGTTTGCCATTCTTCCCCTTTAGCGATAGCTCAGCGATGAATCCTTACCCGCCAACTGCTCCCTAATTATCTTTTTCCGGAGTTCCTCGAGCGGCATAGTCTGCGGATCGTGGTTACCGCTCTGCCATGCACTCACGTCCGGGCTTCCTGAACGAATCATGGGGGTGGAGTTGGGCGTGTAGTCCGGGGAGGCACCCCCATCGATTCCGCGATCTCCTCTTGAGTAAGAGCTGCATACAAGCCATCCCGAACGGCCGCCGCGTGAGCAAGGCTCATATTGCCTGGGGTGTACTCCACATTGTTCGACTTGAGTACCGCATCGAGTGCATTAATCGCTTCAGGGGAGTTGGGGAACTCGGGATGCTCACCTAAAAATCGCGCGGCCACTTCATAGTTGAGCCGCTCCTCGCGGTCGGCTGCAACTTCTTGCGAAAGGCGTTGGGTCTGTTGCCGCAAATTGATTTGATCTGTAACCAACTCGTTGATGTCGTTAAAACCAAAAGCTTGCGCCAGTGAGTTGTATTGGGCATAAGTGAGATCGGGAACAGCGGTCTGCCCGATGTCAATCACCGGTGCACCGTTCTCGTCGTATTGAACTCCCGATGCGGGAATATTGCCTGTTGTTCTTGCTGCGGCTGGGGCGTTTGCGCTCTTTGCTGTCTAGCCCACTTTTTGGTGTTGACATGCGCCTGTCCGATGTTCTGCGCCACAGTCAGCGGATCGCCGTCGAACCTCTTGCCGGTGGCGTATTCCACATGCAAAGTTCCATCGGGATTTTGGTTGACGTGGACTACTTGCCCATCCGGAAAGGTTTCTTGCCGCGCTTGCGGTGACGATGCAGGCTCGGTAGGCGGCTGCGTTATCTCTGGGCTGCGAGGAATGTCCCGGTCCACGCTTTGCTGCAATCGCTGCCCGAGTTCGGCCGCGTGCTGAAAATCTTTCGGACTTCGAGTTTGGCTAACCTTGTCAATTGCGCGAGTCGTCTCCTCGAGTAATTGCAAGTTAGTTTGCAGATGCTCGACCGGCATTTGCCACATCGGGTCGGAGCTCGGCACCTGACTGGAGTCTCCGGTCTCGTACTGTTCTGATCCGTGGCCCACGAAGTTAACGCCCGGCGTAGGAACATTTTCTTTAATCTGCGCCGCGACGTTTGTTCGCTGGATGGCTGCCTGCTGATCTTGATCGCTCTGAATCTTGGCCGCGTTCCTATATCCATCGCGGAGATCGGCTAACGATTGAGACAGCCCCGCGTCTTGTCCGGTGAGTATAGCTCTCGGCCCTGGGCGCTTTCCTGCTAGTTCGCTGCTTTGATCGATCTGCGCAATTGTTGCCGGCCCGGGATCTGGTTCCGCGTTACGTCGCCACACCGTCATTCTTCTTATTTCCTCACACCCTTCTTACTTCAAGTCCTAGCTGTACTGGATCTGCCCGCTGCTTTCTTTGTTCTCCTGATCACGCCTCACCCATGCGGGAAATGTGCTGTCATGCGGCTTCCCGCCTGGGTCGGGCTTTTGAGTTATAAACGGTGGTGGAGTAACAAGTTTCTGAGACATTCATTCCCCTACCGCGCCGGATGGCGGTTGCCATAGTTTTTCTACCGGATGACAGATGCGCGAACCCGCGGTCTCAAAGTTCGTCATCAGGAACTGTTGTAATTCGGCAAACCCATTCATGTTCTGAGCCGTTTGCGTTGCCAGTGCTTGAGGGTCTCCGCTGGCATCCGAACTAAATTGGCGGTTGCTCGCGTCATACCCGTAACCCTCTGCGTTGGGATACGTCCCCGCTGGAACTAGCGGAGCCCCTGGAGCATCTGCTACCGGGCTGAAATCTCCGCCCGCTGCGTTGCGATTCGGCTCGAATCGGTAATCAGCGAAATCGTTAGGCGTCGGCATCCATTCACTCCTTCACTTATTGTTCGCTATCGTGTCTCACCTTTACAGTGCGATTGGCTGCAAGTCAAGAGCGGTCGGACGGAGTGAAAAATCATTCCATTGACGGCAATCTCCGCGACGCAGCCTATGAGCTACCCTTATCAGGGATTCGCGGAGAGGGTATGACGCGTGGCTAGATTTAGCATCTTCGACGCATGGTTCCGTCCGAAGGGTTTCGAGTCTGAACCCCTGTACAAGCGATTAGGCGCTCTCATCGTCAAACGCTACGTACCGACAGGCGGTGACCTCGTAATGAGGCGCCTTCGCCGGAATCATCCGGAACGGCGGTGGGTGAACTCGAGCCTCCAGTCGCTCTGCAGCTATGAGAAAAGGACACGTCTGAACGAATCGTTCCACTGGGTCGGCTTCATCGTGTTCGCTGGCCTTGCCGCGAGTAGGTTTGCCTCGGGTTCGCTGACGGCGTTTGGCCTGACGGTCGCTCTGGTTTTGAATCTAATCCTCGGACTGTGGCCTATTGTCCTCCAGAGATACAACCGCCTGCGTCTCTATCGGGCGATCAACAAACGCTTGTCGCTCGCTGCGAAATCCGGGCTTGCTGGAGATTGCTGACGAAATCGCATTATAAAAGGGCGCCCTTTTGGAGTAGGTTGTGAGCGCAAGCACCACCACCTACGAAAAGGAGCAACCCTCATGAACAGTGAAAAGTACATTGGCCATCTGGCTCTCGAGATAGCCGATATTCTTGCTGGTTCCCAAAGTGCCTCCGTGCGGGCTTGGCTTTTCGCGTAAATAGTTGATGTCAAAATGAGTTGAGAAAAAATCGTGCCTGAGTCCTATTGATCGGCCGTCAGTCCGAGGCAAGCCCTGTGGTATCCACCTCCCGGTAACCTCGCAATGTTTTTCGGTATAGACCTTCAATGACTCTCTCGGAGATGGCTCTGGCGGCTCCGAGGGCGCCTGCTTCGCTTCCGAGGTTCGAAACACGCAGTTGCGCCTGATTTGCTGACCTCTCCAATGCACGCTGCTTAACGACCCGTCTTAATGGCTCCAGAAGGTATGGAGCTGCCCGGAACAAGGGTCCACCAAAAACCACAACACTTGGATTTAAAAGATTGAGCACATCGGCCAAAGCAACTCCGATGTGCGAGACCGCGTCATGGAGGACCCGGAAAGCCAGACTATCGTTTGCGTGGGCCGCCTCAGCAATGATTTCGATGCTGATGCGTTCTAAATCTCCGTCTGCTAGCTCTCGTATTTTGGAATCGACGCCTTGCTCAATGGCACTTCGCGCGGCATGGATGATGGCAGCACACGATGCCATCATTTCCAGGCAGCCATTGTTTCCGCAGCAACACAATGGTCCATTCTCTTCCACGGTCATGTGCCCGAACTCGCCCGCACCGCCACCGGGCCCTTGGTATAAATTTCCATTCAAAAAGATGCCCGCTCCTATTCCCATACCGACATCGACATATACAAAGTCCTCCAAATTCGTTCCGATGCCAAAGCATCGTTCGGCCAGCGCGATCGCTCGCACACTATCTTCCAGAACGCAGGGCACGGCGAACTCCCGCTCAAGCATCTGTTGCAGGGGTACATTTTTCCATTCAGTCATCTGTCCAGGTCGAGGGTACGACAGTACGACTCCGGTTGCACAATCGATAATTCCCGAATGTGCCATTCCAATTCCACCAATCGCCTTTTTCGGAATTCCGCACTCGTTCATTGCCTTATGAACGGCGCTGAATGTTTTGTCCAAGACTTTCTGGCGCCCTTCGGACAGACTTGTTTCTGTTCGGAGCGTATGTACCAAATTGCCGAGAATGTCCGTAACAACAACTCGCAAGTAAAAAGAACCCAGATCCACTCCCACAACATATGCCGCATCGTGGCGGACCCTGAGTGCGAGCGGTTTCCGTCCGGCTAAGTTCGTGGATCCGCGAGACTCCGTTACGAGCTTCTTCCTGATGAGAGCTTGGGTTATGCCAGTAATCAGCCCGGCACTGAAGCCCGTGAGTTTGACCAACTCGACCCGGGACACGTCATTTTTTTTATGGATCAGCCGCAGAACAGCGAGCTCCTTCTGCGCTGATTTTCGATAACTACTGTGCGCCGGCTCAGGACGGTCATATTTCAGCGGATTTTGCATGAACGGTTTGGTTCGATCTGAAATGTTGGGGAATGACAGCGCCGTACCCGAATCGCGAATAACAAATCCGTTTACCCGGCCCGCAAATTCTAGCGCACTTTATTCAAAAATGAAACCAGAATGGATTTCCGAAGTGCGCGATTTTGCCTCCAAGACATCTGATAAATTTGCTTGACAACCCATTTAAACTGGCGCTATAACAAGCGCCCTAAAGGAGGGAACATGCCTTCGGCAAACGTGTATTAATTCATAAATGAATTTATGGCGCGCAGCCTCGACCCCAGCTAGTTAGTGCCGGGGCTAAGTCATCGGCACACTCGTGCGCGGTCAACATGACGCAAATTTCTCCCCGATTCAACGGAACCTTAATATCGGTGCTGACCCTTCTTAGCAGCGTCGCTGCTTGTGGGGCGACTCTCAAGGCGGGAGTGGGAAAGGTCGACATCACTCCGCCACCGGGCATTCGCTTGTGGGGCTACAGCGATCGAAAGAGCCCTGCAACGGGTACCCTCGACCCGCTGTATGCGCGTGTGTTGGTGCTCGAAGTAGGCAGCCAAAGTCTCGCCCTGGTAAGTGTTGACTTGGGTCGATCATTCGGGCCGACATCACTCGACTGGCTGCGAAACGCGACGCGCAATTACGTCTCCTTCCTTATTGTTGCTGCCACGCATACACATTCTGGCCCTGTAATACAGGATGAGTATCCCAGCGGTACACCCGCATGGGAGACTGCGGCACTCGAGAAAATTGCGAAGGCGATCGCGGAAGCCCACAAACATCTTACAACCGCTCAGATCGGCTCCAGATACGGGAGCGCGTTTATCGGTCATAACCGGCTTCGCGTCAACTCTGATGGGAGTGTGAGTTGGTTCGAGCGCAATATCACTCAAGTTCCGACTGCGCCGGGGGACGGGACCGTCTCTGTCTTGCGTGTGGACACTACCGATGGGCAGCCGCTGGCAATTCTGGTGAACTATGCCTGCCATCCCGTGGTTTTTGGCAGCGACAACCTTCAGTACTCCGCTGACTTCCCCGGGGTCATGGTGCGAACCGTGGAAGATGCATTTGAAGGCAAGCCCATTTGCTTCTTTTTGCAAGGCGCAGCCGGCGACATAAATCCATACTACGCAGTTACGCCGATTGAGCAGAATGCAATCGAGATGCGCGGTCGGACTGGCCAAATGCTGGGAGACGAAGCTGTGCGGATCGCGAAGGAGATTCACACTCACGCTGATGCGCAGCCCGAGTTGCAATTTGCGGAGGATTCTTTGGGCGCTCGCCTGCGTTGGGACCCAAACAAATGGCGTGAAGCAATGATTGCGGTCTTTGGCGCCAGTGGATCCGAGCCCTTTGCACCAAGATTAGACGAAATTCGGCTGCCGGTCACAACTGTGCTCATTGATAGGCGGATTGCGATCCTCTCCATGCCAGGCGAGCCATTTGTCGAATACCAAATCACTTGGCGCCAGCGGTGTCCTGTAGCTGATGCATTTTTGATCGGTTACGCGAACGGCTACAACGGTTATTTCCCGAGTATCCGCAGCGCGATTCAGGGCGGTTACGGAGCCACGAATCCGGCCACCTGGGTCGAGATTGGGGCCGGAGAGCGAATGTTGGATACCGGTGTCACCAGAATTAACCAGATGCTCGGTCGTCTGCACGAGTTTCCGGAGGATTTCCTGAAGTGAGGCAACTCAGGACAGGTTGAGAATCGAAAGGCGTCATGCGATACCGGTCCGAATTCGATGCGAGGATCAAAGCTGTTCTCCCGGCATTGCTTCGTGCAATAGGAACTATCCTAGTCTTCCTTGCGAGCTCTATTAACTTCCATGCTGCTACTTTCAGAGCAGGTGTGGCCAAAGCCGATATCACCCCTCCCTCAGGCTTGCCGATGTACGGCTTTCTTGATCGACTAAATGACAATAAGCTCTCGACCGGGACCTTGGATCCACTTTATGCGCGTGTGCTGGTTCTGGAAGTTGGCGAGCGGCGCCTTGCGCTAGTGACGCTTGACCTTGGACGGACTCTTGACGAATCCGCGCTTGCTCAACTACGGCAGCAGGTTAAGACTTCAGCCCGAATTTCTTTCCTTATTGTTACGGCCTCACACACTCATTCTGGGCCGAATATTCTCGATGAATATCCCGGCAATCGTCTGCCGGCCTGGGAGACCAGTGCGATCGAAAAAATCGTAGCGGCAGTTGCCGAAGCGAGTCAACACCTCATAGATGCACGAATTGGGACAGGACGCGGCGAAGTTTATATCGGATATAAGCGACGGCAGGTACACCCTGGCGGTACGGTGACCATGCTGTGGACAAATCCCGGCAAGCAGCCCACGGCGCCTCTCGATCCATCAATTTTGGTCATGCGTATCGACGACGGCAATGGTAAGCCGCTCGCCCTACTTGTCAACTACGCATGTCATCCCGTAGTACTTGGCCCCGACAATCTGAAATATTCCGCGGATTTTGTCGGAACGATGGCCAACACGGTGGAGAAGGCATTCGAGCGCGCGCCACTGTGCTTTTTCCTCCAAGGCGCCGCAGGTGATATTAATCCGTACTATGCCACTACTACCCTCGCTGATGGCGTTATCGCGAAGCGTGACTGGAGCGGAGAGCAGCTGGGCGAGGAAGCTGTCCATATAGCTAAGGCGATCCGCACCAATGTCCCTCGAGAGGCGGCGATGGATTTCGCCGATGATGTGCTGAGTTTCGGCTTGCGCTGGAACCCAGCTAGGTTTCGTGAAGGACTGTTGCGCAATTACGGTCCACGGGTTTTCGAGGACCATGCCGATCTGCTTGCTCCCGATCCGCCGCCCAGCCAATTAGCACTGCATGTCACTACTCTGCTGCTGAACAAGCGAATTGCTGTAGTCGGAATGCCAGGCGAACCTTTCGTGGATTTCCAAATCAACTGGAGGGACCGTTGCCCGGTACAGGACGCCTTCTTTCTCGGCTACACCAACGGTTATTTCGATTATCTCCCCACGATTGACGCGGCCGCTGAGGGCGGATATGGCGCGGCAGACTCGAACACGTATGTGGAAATCGGGGCTGGCGAGCGCATGCTCAGGCAAGCCCTGGTGCGAGTCTATGAATTCTTAGGAAAGGTCAGCGATGCTCCCGACAGAAATTAGAAGTGGAGCAAAAAACCGGCTGAGAGTGCCCCGATCTTCTTCTCACATTCCGAAAGATTTGAATTAAGGAGCGGTTATGTACAGCTCAAAAACCCTCGCATTTTTTCTAGTGCTGCTTTCCGGAACAGCAGCCTTGGCCAGCATCACCGGAACTATCTCTGGCATCGTCACCGATCCTGGCGGTGCAGTCGTCGCTGGTGCCGAGGTCAAAGCTACCAACGTTCAAACTGGTGTCGAACAGACCATTACCACGGACACCAAGGGCTTCTATTCATTTCCTGCGCTGCCCGTTGGCACATACAACATCCGCGTGCATCGCGAAGGATTCAAGGACTTTGAGCAGCAGAACATCGTGATCGATGCAAATAGTGCAATAAGGGCTGACGCGAAACTGCAAGTCGGCGCAGTGCAGCAACAGGTAACCGTTTCGAGCACCGCGGTCCATGTTGAGACCACCAACACGCAAATGGGGGAAGTGATTACCGGCGAGTCGATGACTTCCATTCCGCTGAACGGCCGCTCGTTTACTGACTTGCTGGCTCTGCAGCCCGGAGTTGTCCCGCAATCAACCGGCGAATACGGCGCGGGATTTAACCCTTCGGGCGACTTGAATCCGGGCAATTTGTCGGTCAGCGGCATGCGCGAATCAGCCAACGGCTTCATGGTGAACGGCGGTGACGTGGAGGAGGGCGGGAACATGGGTGCGGCAGTCATTCCCAACCTTGATTCGATCGCCGAATTTCGAATTCTCACCAACAATTTCGACGCTGAATACGGCAACTACATGGGCGGCCTAGTGAACGTGGTAACCAAGTCCGGAACCAATCAGTTTCACGGCGACGCATTCGAATTTCTGCGATTTCCTAACTTGGACGCTCGCAACTACTTTTCACCAACGCGTGCTGCCCTCCATAGAAACCAATTCGGCGGCACGATTGGTGGACCCATCGTCCACAACAAGATTTTCTTTTTTGCAGATTATCAAGGGACGCGCCAAATCGCGGGGCAGGACAGCGGAGTCATTCCTGTTCTTTCTCCTGCGGATCGAACCGGTAATTTGAGTGATCTCTCCAGCCAGCTCACAGGAACAGTGGGCGGCTCGTCCTGGGCCAGTGTTCTGCAAGGTGAGGTCAACAATGCGACCCCGGTGTTTTCGGGTGAGCCTTACTACTTTCCTGGGTGTACCAGCTCTAATTGTGTTTTCCCCAACGCGATAATCCCCACTTCTGCCATATCCGCTCCATCACAGGCCCTGTTTTCCTATATCCCACAACCGAATGTCTTCGGGGGACAGTGCCCGTCCATGACAGGATGCTTTTCCTCCTCGGCGTTCGCGCAAACTTTGCGTGACGATAAACTTGGTTTTCGCGTCGACGCCAACACGGCATGGGGTACGCTCACGGGGTATTATTTCTTCGACGATTTCAGCCTGGCCAGTCCTTATTTAGGCGCAAGTTTGCCGGGGTTCGCGACCACAACGTTTGGACGTTCGCAGCAGGGCAACGTCAGTGACACGAAGACTTTTTCGTCGACGGCGGTAAATGAATTTCGGATCAACTACACACGTGAGGCGACGAACCCGCTGCCGACCGGCGGTATCGGACCAAAGACAAGCTCGTTCGGAATTCCTACCGGATCAAGTACTCCAGGTGTCGTAGTTCTGGCTCCGAGTCTGGAAGGTGTTCCCAGTGTGGCCACCAACGAGTTTTCCCTGGGTGTGAACCCATTTACTGAGTACCAGATCAACAACTCCGCCCAGATCCTCGACAATTTCACTAAGGTTCGTGGAACGCATACTTTCAAATTTGGCGGGAGCTTTCATTTAAGCCAGATTGATATATTTGATCGCGGGGCGAACAACGGAACCTGGAGCTTCGACGGCTCAGAAACGGGAAGCGACTTCGCTGACTTCCTGCTTGGAGCCTCCAATAACTATCTGCAGGGAAGCCAGGTCCCGATGTATACGACCAGCCGGTATTATAGCCTTTATGGCCAGGATAGCTGGCGAGCCCGGCAAAATCTGATTCTTAACTATGGATTACGCTGGGAAGTAACGACTCCGTGGTACGAAAAACACAACCAGATCGAAACCATTGTGCCCGGAGTGCAGTCAGTAGTTTTTCCCGGCGCGCCAGAGGGATGGGTGTTTCCTGGCGACCCTGGGGTTCCACGAACTCTCGCTCCGATTCGATACAAGAACTTTGGCCCACGAGTGGGCATGGCGTATTCGCCCAACGGCGACAGTGGTATATCGCGCTTTCTTTTTGGGTCTTCCGGGAACAGCAGCATTCGAGCTGGATACGGGATCTTCTACACCGCTTTCGAGGATGCCACGAGCTTCAACGAAGTGGGCGATGCGCCATTCGGCTATTTCTATAGCAGTCCCGTCCCTACATTGTTTACGACTCCGTTCATAGATCGTGCCAGTGGAAAGCCGGAAGGTCAGCGGTTTCCTGTTCCGTTTCCTCCTCTGAATATAGGACCATCGCATCCCGATACTAGCATCGACTGGTCACAGTTCACTCCGATCTCTAGTTCGCCCGGCTTCTATCACAAGAACCGCGTACCTTATTCGGAAGATTACATGCTTTCATTCCAGCGCCAGTTCGGAGCCAATACGATGCTGAGCCTGAGCTATGTTGGAACCCAGGGCCACCGTCTGCTTGCTGACCTGGAATCCAATCCCGGTAATCCAGCGCTATGCCTTAGCCTCAGTAACCAGGGCTGCGGGCCGTTTGCCGAGGACGGCACGTATACGGTCGTCGGACAAACAATCAATTCGACGCGGACAGTGTTTCAGAACGGCCTGGGGAGCAATGGGCTTTTCGTCACCATGGCGAATTCTGCCTACAACGCATTAGAGCTGAGTCTGCGCCACACTAGTCAGCGTGCCGCCATCCTCGTGGCTTACACTTACAGCAAGGCGATGGACAACGCCTCCAGCTGGGGACCGGGCATAAGCGATGCCGGCGAGCAAATCAATCCGATAAACCCGAGGCTATCGAGGTCGCTCTCAGCTTTTGATCTGACCCATAATTTCGTCGTCAGCTACTCTTACATACTGCCCTTCGATAAACTCTTTTCCCCGAATAAGCTGACCAAGGGTTGGACTGTCACTGGTATTACGCGATACGCAACCGGTTTCCCCATCACAATCAATGAACAGGATGACAACTCTCTTCTGGGAACATTCTGCACCGGTCCTACATGTTCCGTGGTGGACACGCCTAACTTCACACCCGGCTCGTTGAATTTTACTGATCCGCGCGCACGGGACGCTAACGGAAACCCAAAGCCGTATTTCAACACATCGTTGTTCAGCCTCGAAGCCGTCGGACAGCTCGGAAATTCCAATCGTCGCTTCTTTCACGGTCCGGGAAGCGCAACCTGGGATTTTGGCCTGTTGAAGGATCTGCCGTTGACCGAGTCTAAGAAGCTGGAATTCCGCGCTGAATTCTTCAACATCTTTAATCATGCCAATTTTGGTCTTCCGCAGGGTGACATTATCAACTCATCCTTTGGGTTCGTTACTTCGGCTGGCGACCCGCGTATCGGACAACTTGCGATCAAATTGCTGTTTTAGTTGATCGATAGGAGACTTCATGCCGGCGAATCACATTGCAAGCGGTCGTGCCCCCGTCGTCTCCAACGTTCAGCGCAGCGCCACAGCACGTCTTAAGAGAACCGTGAGCGCGCTTCTTATCTTCCTGGCGCTGATGCTGCCCGGCAGCCTCCACACACAATCGCCTGCTGCGATCTATCTTGATCCGCAGCAGCCCATTGAACGTCGCGTTGATGATCTGATGAGTCGCATGACCCTCAAGGAAAAGGTCGGGCAGCTCAATTTGCCTTGCGTGTACGTGGATCAGTTGGGAAAGAGCATTCCGGAAAAGCTGGAGGCGTGCAAGAGATTTGCTGCCGGCACTCAGATTGACGAAATCGGACCCGGCGCCGGCTTCTTTACCCTCGCTGACACGATTCTCCACGAAGGAACCGAGCAGCAGGTCGAATACTTTAATCAGCTTCAAAAGATCGCCTTGACTCAGACGCGTTTAAAAATTCCTCTTCTGGAGGACGAGGAAGGCACACATGGCGGCATGTTTTCCGGCGCAACAATTTTTCCCGAAGGACTCGCCCTCGGAAGCAGCTTCGACATGCCGCTCCTGCAGTCGGTCTACGCGGCTGCGGCCGGGGAATCGCGGGCTGTGGGAATACATGTTCTTTCGACTCTGGTTCTGGAACTCGATCGTGATCCCAGGATGGGGCGCAATGAAGAAGGTTACACCGAGGATCCGTATCTTGGTTCGCGCATCGCCGAAGCTATCGTGCGTGGAGCTCAAGGTCCCACCATCAATGCTGAGGACAGAGTAGTCGCATTGATAACGGATTTTCCCACCCAGAGTGAACCTCTGAGTGGCGTGGAACGTGGTGCGATCAACCTTTCTGAGAGAACTATTCGCGAGGATGTTCTCCCGCCTTGGATTTCGGCGATCACTAAGAACGGCGCCCTCGGCGTGATGGCTGGCTATCCTGAAATTGAAGATGTCCCCGCTCACGCTTCGGAGAAGTGGCTCAACGATGTGTTGCGGCAGGAACTCGGTTTCAAGGGGATTGTCGTCAGCGAAGGCGATGGCTTTGACACCCTGATCTATGAAGGTATTGTCCCAACCCAAAAGGAAGCCGGCATCCTCGGTCTGAAGGCAGGGGTCGACCTGAACATCACGTACGAGCCTGCCTATATGGGGCCGCTCATTGAGAATGTGCAAGAAGGCCGAGTCTCGATGGACCTTATTGATCGGGCGGTGCGACGAGTCCTGGAACTAAAGTTCCGCCTGGGACTATTCGAGCACCCGTACGTTGAGCTCGCCCGCGCTAGGCAGGTTATGCATTCGACGGAGCATCAGCAGCTTGCCCTAGATGCCGCCCGCGAGGGTATCGTCCTGTTAAAAAACGAAGGCAATCTTTTGCCCCTGAAGAAGAACCTGAAGTCGATTGCGGTCATCGGTCCGAACGCGGACAGCGGGTCAAATCTGTTCGGCGATTACTCGTCCCAGGTCGTTCTTCAACATGTCGACACAATTCTCGATGGCATCAAAGGCAGAGTCTCGCCTGCCACGCGCGTCGTTTACACCAAGGGGTGCGCCGTCAACGATCAAGACAAGAGTGGCTTTCAACGCGCCGTACAGGCGGCTAAGAGCGTTGATGTTGCCGTCGTAGTTATGGGTGAACAGTCCAGGAGAGAAGGAGATGACGCTAAGGGCTTGCCCGCTCCCACGGATGGCGAAGGCTATGACGTCGCGAGCCTGGATTTGACCGGCGTGCAGGAGGACCTCGTTAGGGCAATCCAAGCGACTGGCACACCCACGGTTCTGGTTCTGGTTAACGGACGGCCTCTTTCGGTCCGTTGGGAAGCAGAGCATGTCCCCGCAATTATCGAGGCTTGGGAACCAGGGGAACGTGGCGGGCAGGCGGTCGCGGACGTTCTGTTTGGCGATTACAACCCGAGCGGTCGTTTGGCGATCACCATTCCTCGAGGCGTGGGACAGTTGCCGGTGTATTACAACTACAGACCATCGAAGTCATATTGGATCAACGGCGGTTGGACCCATACCCAAGGTTATGTCGATATGCCCGGTACACCTCTTTATCCGTTCGGGTTTGGATTGAGTTATACGCAATTTCAATACAGCAATCTCCGCGTCGAACCGTCAGAGATCCGCACAGAGGGGGAGACGCGCGTGAGTGTTGATGTCGAGAACATGGGTAAGCGAGCTGGAGTGGAAACCGTTCAGCTTTACGTTCGCGAGCGTTTCACTCCGATAGCCACTCCCGTAAAACAATTGCGTGGCTTTGATCGCGTCGCGCTCGATCCCGGCCAGAAAAAGACAGTGAGCTTCACCCTGGGGCGAGAGGATTTGAAGTTGCTTAATCAAGATATGCGCTGGGTTGTGGTGCCGGGCACGTTCGACATCATGATAGGTAGATCTTCGGCAGACATCACGGCCAAAGCGACATTGGAGGTGAAACGTTCAATCTTGGCCTATGAATAAATGGCCGGGCTCATGCGGGACGCGCCTGGCGTACGACGACCCTACCATCCAACCCTCTAATTCCTTGCGGCGGATGACCAGAACGAAGAGGCGGTGAATCGTGACGATAAAAGATAAACAAGCTCGGGCAAGCAATCCGAGAGCGGAAGCAGAAAAACTGGCGATCGAGGGAGGCGCGCCAGTGCGCACTGAACCGTTGCCGTTAGAGTTCCCCGGGGTTCACCACATGGATGAAGAAGAGGTTGAAGCGGCTGTCCGCGTGCTGCGAGACCGCTCGCCTTTTCGCTACTACGGCGTGAAGCTGCGTAACGAAGTTGAGCAGTTCGAGAAAGAATTTGCCGCATATCTCGGATTGCCTTATGCGGTCGCTGTCAGTAGTGGCACGGGAGCGCTCCACACCGCTTTGTCGGCACTGGGTGTTGGTCCTGGGCAAGAGATCATTGTGCCAGCATACATGTGGGTTGCGGTCGCATCTGCGGTCGTGAATCTCGGCGCGATTCCGATTCTGGTGGATATTGACGACACCTTCGGTATGGATCCTGAAGATTTGCTGCGGCGCATAACCTCGCGAACCCGGGGCATTATCGCTGTCCACATGAGTGGCGCTCCCTTAAATGTGACTCCGATCGCAAAGATTGCTCGCGAGGGCGGCCTCTTTCTGCTGGAAGACTGCGCGCAAGCAAATGGCGCCAGCATTGGGGGCCAAAAGGTGGGGACGTTCGGCGACATGGCAGTCTTCAGCTTTCAGATGAATAAGAATATGACCTCTGGCGAGGGCGGGTGTATCGTCACGCGCAACTTGCAACTCTACCATCGCGCTGTTGCCTGTCACGATCTCGGTTACGCTCGCGATGAACAGGGGCGGCTGATGTTTGATGATCCTGATTTGTGCGTGTGGGGAAGAGGATATCGACTTGACGAACTTCGTGGAGCTGTCCTTCGGGTGCAGTTGAGAAAAATGCCAACCATCATCGAAAGGATGCGAAATAGCAAGTACCGAATCCGGCAAGCTCTCGAGACCCTCTCCCTAGTAAGACTGCGCCGAATCATCGATCCCGCTGGCGATACCGGGGCATTTCTGATAACGATCTATGAGAATGCCACGATTGCCAAGGAAGTGAATCATGCGTTACGCGCCGAAGGGATCACCACCTACCCCCAGGGCGTTTCGAATATAAGGATGACAGAGTGGGGTCTCCATCTTTATTACAATATCGTGAGTCTCGTCACGAGGCGGAGTGTTGACAAGCTAGGTTTTCCCTGGAACCTCGTTGAAAACGCAGGTTCAGAGATGCGATACGAGAAGGGCACTTGTCCAGTTGCCGATGGTCTCTTCGAGCGAAGCATAATCATGTCCATCCCTTCGTGTCTCAGCTCAGAAGAAGAAGCCGACATAATCCACGCTTTCAAGAAGGTGCTGACCCAGTACTGCGGGAAGGTGACACTCACGCGTACCGTGTAGGCGTACCATTTCGTGTGTCGATGAGGACATATATCCATTTGGCCTGGAACTTCAATAACTAGGATTACGCCAGTATCGATATAGTAACCGCATCACAGCAGTGGTTATTGAATGGGAATCAGCGACTCAACAATCCATGCATGGACAGCTAGATGGATGGGATACAACAGTCTAGTCTAACAGCAGCAGGATAGTGGGAGGGACCATGGATAGATGCTCGTGCCGACAGAAGAGCCTTTGCTACTTCTGGCTTGCTGTTCTTATGCGTTATTGCGAACCGGCAAGGTTCGTGCGCGGCGAGCATGGCGGCCCTGCTTGCTGTTGACCCCAAACCCTACCGAGTCTTGCTTCTGGTCGAACACCGGAGCGACCGTTAGGACTCGTGGTAAGTAGCGATGCCGACATGAGGAGAACGACCCGAAAATCGGGCAGGAGCCAATGCTGGAAACCGTGAGCTACCGTGCTCCGGACTACGACGACATGAAGCCACATCTGTGGACCTTTTTCCAGGCGGTACGTTCGCGCAAGCCGGTGGTCGCGGATGCGGTGTTCGGTCATCCGCGGCCCTGGCGTGTCATATGTCGAATGAGTCGTATTTTCGCAAGAGTTCTGTGTCTTGGGACGAGGTCTCCAAAAGCATCAAGAACTGACCCGTCCCGCCGCGCCCATCTTCGTTAGACTCTGCCGCCGGAGGTGGAAACTTGAATAAGACAAAAGTTCGGTGGTTGATTGTAAGTGTACTTGCGTTAACTCCTAGCATTGCCTTGGCGCAGGATACAGCGTTACTGACGGGTGCGATAAGAGACCCATCCGGGGCGGTCGTTTCCGGTGCTGGCGTTACTGTGAAAAATCGGGCCAACGGTCTGGTCCGCGAACTGAACACCAATTCGTCCGGCGAATACCTGGCCGCCGCTCTGCCGCCGGGGCAGTACGACGTCACCGTAACCGCTCCAGGGTTTCGCCGGTTTCAAGCCGAGAACGTCACGCTGCGGGTCGCTCAAAAAGCCCGCATCGATGTCACATTACAAGTGGGGAGCGTCGCCAGCCAAGTCACCGTTCAAGGCGAAGGCCTGGCCCAGGTAAATCTAGAGTCCTCGGAACTGGCCGGTACGATTACGAGCAAGGAGTTGACCCAACTTCAACTGAATGGTCGCAACTTCACCCAGTTAGTGACACTCGTACCCGGTGTGAGCAACCAAACTGGACAAGATGAGGGGACGGTGGGAGTACAGGGCAACGTCAACTACAGCATCAATGGCGGCCGAATTGAAAACAACAACTGGGAGGTTGACGGCGGTGACATCATGGACAATGGCAGTAACGAAACCCTGAATGTCTATCCAAGCATCGAGGCCATTGCTGAAGTACGCGTACTGACCTCCAACTACGGCGCACAATATGGCCGCAATGCTTCCGGCACGATCGAGGTCGAAACCAAATCGGGAACCAATGACTTCCACGGCTCAGCTTACGAGTTCTTGCGCAACGAAGCGTTCAATGCACATAACTATTTTGACCTGCCGGGAACGGCAAAGGCGCCGTACAAAAAGCACGACTTCGGTTATACGTTGGGTGGCCCGATCTGGAAGAACCACACGTTCTTCTTCTGGTCTGAAGAATGGCGGCGTGAAAACGTTCCGCAGAATTTCTTCGTCCCGGTTCCCTCGGTGGCAAACCGGCAAGGCGATTTCAATGATGTTTGTAGCGTACCAAGTGCAACCGATTGTCCGTTCGATCCGAACACAGGAAATCCTTTCCCCAACAATGAATTGCCTTTCATCGATCCCAACGGGCAGGTTCTGCTCGGCATGATTCCTGAACCGACGACTGGATCGGGAACGAATTCTTTCTTCGCGGCCGCGGTTGGCGAGCCGATCCGTTGGCGCGAGGAGTTATTGCGCGTTGATCACGACATCAACTCGAAGCTGCGGGCGACATTCCGCTTTATTCACGATTCCTGGGACACCACTAACGCCACGGTCACTTGGGGAGGAGAGAGCTTTCCAACTATCGGGTCACACTTTATTGGGCCGGGCGTAAGTATTGTTTCAAGGTTGACCGCGACTATCTCGCCGACGTTGCTGAATGAGTTCGTGGCCAGCTACACGACCGACCACATCAAGCAGTTGAACACGCATCCTGAGGTGTGGACACGCGGCAGTAATTTCACGATGACTGGTTTGTTCCCCAACTTTGGAGGAAAATTGCCCGATTTCTGCACGTCCACCAACGGGGCTTACGGCGGCGGATTCTGCGAGGGGCCTACCGCATTCCCTTGGTTCAACTCCAATCCCACGTATACTTTTCGCGACAACGTCACTAAGAGTCTGGGCAAGCACAACCTGCAGTTTGGCGGATACTTTGTCGCAGCGCAGAAGAACGAGATGGCGTACGTTGATGTCGAAGGGGACCTTAGCTTCGACACCAGTTTCCGGGTTTCCAGCGGTAATGCCTTTGCCGACCTGCTGATGGGAAACATCGCGAGCTACACGCAAGATAGCGCGCAGCCGAAGTATTACCTACGCTACAAAATGTTTGAGCCCTACATCCAGGACGATTTTCACATCGCCAAACACTTCACTCTGAATCTTGGGCTACGCATAAGTTTTTTCGGCACTTACTTTGATCGTAGCAAACAGGTCTACAACTGGGACCCCGCGGCTTACGATCCCAGCATCGCTCCCAAGATTGATGTGACGGGCGATGTCACCACTCAAGAAGGTGCCCTTATTCTTACGCCGGGGACGTCGGCCTTTGACGGCATGGTGCAATGTGGAGCCCCCGGTATTCCCCGGGGTTGCGTGAAGGCACGATTCGTGAACCCGGCGCCGCGTGTGGGATTTGCCTGGGACCCCTTCGGCACCGGCAAAACCTCAATCCGCGCCGCTTACGGAATCTTCTTCGATCATACTAACGGCGAAGAAGCCAACGCGGAAAATCTGGAAGGCACGCCGCCCCTGGTGCAGGAGCCCACCCAATACAACGTCACCGGTTACACCAATATCGGGGGCGGACAAGGATTACTTTTCCCGCTGTCTTCGATTTCCATCCCTGATCATGGGCGCTGGCCTTACGTTCAACAGTGGCACCTGGATGCGCAGCGCGATCTAATCAAGAATGCTGTGGCTACACTTTCCTATGTGGGCAGCAAGGGGACGAACCTGACCTTGCAACGAGAATTTAATCAAGTGCCAACATTGCCCGAGTCGCTGAATCCCTTTTTACGAGGCCAGCCCATCACAGATAACATCTGCGGATCGCAGGGCGGGACTCCTCTCCATCCTACGTTCAGTGTGAACAACAAGACGGTAAAAGGTCAGCCCGCGATCAACCTGGCGGTCGCGTGCGGGAACGACCCCAATCCATTTCGCAGCCAATACCTCAGCCTGGGAAGCATCGAGCGCGTGGAATCTGTCGCGAACTCTAACTACAATGCTTTGCAATTTTCACTTCGCAAAACCAGCGGCCCGCTCACTTTGGGTGTGGCTTACACTTACAGCCACTCCTTCGATGACTCGTCGGACAAATTTGACAGCAACTTTGTCGATTCCACGAATATTAGGAAAAACTACGCCAGCTCCAATTTTGACCAGCGACATATTTTGACTGCAAGCTGGGTTTACGATCTGCCGTTCTTCCAAACTGCCGGCTTGTCTCGCAGTGTTCTCGGCGGATGGCAATTCGCCGGTATTATGACTGCACAAAGTGGCACCCCGTTCTCGGTAATCAACGGCGTTTTCGGCGACAGCGCAGGCGTAGCCAACGGAGCGGGCACAGGCTCATATGCTGATCTGATCGGTGATCCACAGGCCGTGCCTGCCGACAAATTTTCTTCCGATCCTGCCATTAAAGGACTGCTTCTCTTCAATCCCGACGCCTACGCGCAAACTCGCGGCCTGACTTTTGGCAACTCAGGTCGAAACAGCTTGAACATGCCTCACCGCACCAACTTCGATATGTCGCTATACAAGACCTTCAAACCGACGGAGAGGCTCAACGTGCAATTCCGGGCTGAGGGATTCAATGTCTTCAATCACACGCAGTGGTCGGCGCTGAACACCGGTGTGGGCGCCGACAACTTCATGCGGGCTAGCGCCGCGCACTTGGCACGAGTCTTGCAGTTTGCACTCAAGCTGACCTTCTGAGATGCGGAGGCAAATGGAACCCGACTCGAACTCCGTATGCCGACAGCGATTTGGCCATCGCGTGAGTGCGAACAGACCAAACTGCAAGCAAAGAATGCAACGGCTAGTAGGGAGTGGAATGCAGAGAATTTCATAATGCCATAGTGATACATCGCTAAACAACTGGCGCAAACAGCCTTTACATCACGACCCGGTTAATGGCGGGGAAATGTCCGCATGGCCCCACACCGACCAGCTCACGAGAGTAACAACCCACGTAGCAGTCCGCTTTTGCAGTATCCACAGATGGCTTCCGAGGGCTCGTCCGGGAGTCGAGTCTTCCGACGACGAGAAAGTAGTTCGGTAGTTTGCGGTCAAGTACGCTCTTCGACAAGGCGATGCTTTGGGAATTGCTGGACGTGGAACGAAATCCCATGGACTTGGTCGAAGTCAAGGGCATCAGCAAGCGCAAGAAACGCCCACGCATTCTCCAGGTGAAGGATGCTTGGCAAATACTCGACGAGATGATTCACCCTTACCGAACCATCGTGCTGATTGCACTGTGCTTCGGTTTGCGGATCAGCGAGATCCTGGGCTTGTGTTGGACGGACTTCGATTTCAAGAGATCGGTGGTTCTGATCCAACGCTCTGCGGTCGGAAAGCTTCCTTTGTGTTTGACGGCAGCATTGGCAGCTTGATTGAGAATGCGGCGCATTT
>WNGK01004162.1_pt1 | contig 21601 bp, 17 predicted proteins | sample 5400601 | NCBI WGS metagenome assembly WNGK01 (sample SAMN13153376, study PRJNA577476) | soil metagenome | isolation source: 60 cm soil or saprolite under Garry oak tree replicate 1 | place: USA:California | collected 2016-06-15
ACCGGGAGTCACCGGTTCCTGTACGGGATCTTGCTGCTCATGTCGATCCTGCTGTACCGCAACTACTTCTACCCGTCGGGTAATGGCAATACGGCGCTCAGCCACTTCTCCCTCCTGGTCGTCACCTCTGCCGTCGGCTACGGCACCGCCGCGCTGGTGACACCGGCCGCGACCAGGCGGCTTGCCAAGTCAGCCTGGATCGCCACGCTGCTGGCCAGCGGCGGCATCATGACCGGACTGCTCGGCATGACTTTCCGGCAGGTTCCGTTCCTCGTCATCGGGTTCGCGCTCGGCCTGGTCGCCCAGGGCGTGGCGATCTGCACGGCGACGATCCTGCAGCAGGAGGTGAACGACGAATTCCGCGGCCGGGTGTTCTCGATCAATGACATGCTCTACAACGCGACCTTCGTGCTCGGCGCCGCGGTCTCGGCGGTGTTCATGCCGGTGAGCGGAAAGTCATACCCGATGCTCGCCGTGGTGGCGGGCGGCTACCTGCTGGCGGCCGCGGGCTACCTGCTGCTGAGCCGTCAGCCAGCCGGGGCGTCCGGCTCGGTCAGCCCCTCGCCCGCCGCCCAGCGCAGCAGTTCCTGAGTGGCCCGCTCCCGGCCGAGCGGGCCGTGCTCCATCCGCAGCTCCAGCAGGTGCGTCTTGGCCTTGCCGACCAGCGGGCCTGACCGGATGCCGAGGATCTGCATGATCTCGTTGCCGTTCAGGTCCGGGCGCAGCCGGGCCAGCTCTTCCCGGCTGGCCAGCACGGCGATGCGCCGTTCCAGGTCGTCGTAGGACCGGGCCAGCCGCTGCGCCTTCGCCTGGTTCCTTGTCGTGCAGTCGGCCCTGGTAAGGGCGTGCAGGCGGGTGAGCAGGGGGCCGGCGTCCGCGACGTACCTGCGGACCGCCGAGTCCGTCCACTCGCCCGACCCGTAGCCGTGAAACCGCAGGTGCAGCTCGATCAGCCGGGCTACGTCCGTGACCACGTCCCTGCCGAAACGCAGCGCGGTCAGCCGGGATCTGGCCAGCTGGGCGCCGACGACCTCGTGGTGGTGGAAGGCAACCCGGCCGTCCGGCAGCAGTGATCGCGTCCTCGGCTTGCCGATGTCATGCAGCAGGGCAGCGAGCCGCAGCACCAGGTCTTGCGAAAGGCCGTACCGCTCCTCCAGCCTGATGGCCTGCTCAAGCACCGTCAGCGAGTGCCGGTAGACGTCCTTATGCCGGTAGTGCTCGTCAGCCTCAAGGCGCAGCCTGGGCACCTCGGGCAGGACGTGCTCGGCCACGCCGGTGTCGACGAGCAGTTCGATGCCGCGGGTGGGCCCGCCGGGATCGGCCGCCAGCATGAGCTTCGCCAGCTCACCGGAGATCCGCTCCGCGGACACGACCGTCGCGAGCCTCGGAGCCACCTCGGTCATGGCCGCGGCCAGCTCAGGCGTGACCGAGAAGCCGAGCTGGGCGGCGAACCTGGCGGCCCTGAGCGTGCGGAGCGGATCGTCGGTGAGCGAGTCGGCCGGCCTGCCCGGCGTCCTGAGCAGGCGGTCCGCCAGGTCGCGCAGCCCGCCGAATATGTCCACGAACTCGTACGAGGGCAGCCGCGCTGCCATCGCGTTGATAGTGAAGTCGCGCCTGGCCAGGTCTCCTTCGAGTGAGGTGCCGTAGCTGACCGCCGGCTTGCGGGACCCGGGCACGTAGTGCTCGCTCCGATAGGTCGTTATCTCAACGACCATGCTTCCCTTCCTGAGCCCCACGGTGCCGAATGCCAGCCCGGCCGCCCAGGTGCTGTCCGCCCAGCCCTTGGTGAGTTCGAGCACCCGCTCCGGCCGGGCGTTGGTGGCCAGGTCAAGGTCACCAGACCGCCTGCCGAGGAAGACATCCCGGACCGAGCCGCCGACCAGGGCGAGCTCGTGGCCACGGCGGGCGAAAAGACGGCCGAGCTCGGCCGCGGCTGGCGACGTGGCGGCAAGCAGCCGCGCCGCGGCCTTCCGCTGCTCCGGTCGCAGCGATGCGGAATCTGACACGGGCATTGAGGGTAGGTCCTGCACGTAAGCTAGGGAAACCCGGGGAGCCCGGAGGAACCCGTGAAGGACGTTCGAAAGACGTTCTCAGCCCGCGTGCCGCGATGTTGCCTGCCCGCCGGCGCGGCTGGCCGGCTGGCCGGAGCCGCCCGCGCTCGGACCGGCCGCGGGAACCCGGCCGACGGCAATAGCATTTCCGTCGTGCCCCGCCCGTGCCCCGCCCGCTCCCGGCTAATCCTGGCGCCAGCCAGGCCGCCCGGCGGCGCAGGCCGCCCCTGCGGGCCAGTCCTGGCGCCGCCACCGCAGGCCTGCCCGCGTTCGGAGCACAGGCGTTCGGAGCACAGGCGTTCGGAGCACAGGCGTTCGGAGCACAGGTGAGGCGGCCGGCCAGGACCGCGGCGACCATCGCCATCGCGGCCGCCATCGCACCCGCGGCCATCGCGCTCGCTGCGGCAGGCCCGGCCGCGGCGAGCCCGGCAACGGCGGGCGCGGCGGGCGCGGCGCGGCAGCCTGGCGGCACCCTGCCGGTCTCGCTCGCTATCACGTCGATCCGCCCGGGGTACGTGACGCCAGGCAAGCCGGTGACGGTCACTGGTTCGGTCACGAACACGTCCCGCGCCCCGATCACCGGCATCACCGTGCGGCTCAGGTCGTCCCGCACGGCGTTCAGCAGCAGGGGCGGGCTCCAGGTCTACGCCGACGGCGCGACGGTCGGGGCGGATTCCCCGGTGGCCGGGGCGCAGACTGCCGCCTTGGGCACGCTCGCCCCGCGCGCGACGGCACCCTGGTCGATACGCCTGCGGGCCGGCCAGCTAGGCCTGGCCACCTTCGGCGTCTACCCGCTGGCGGCCGAGGCCGACGGCGCCACCGGCGCTGCAATCGTGACCAACCGGACATTCCTGGTGTTCTGGCCGGGCAAGCGTGCGCTCAACCCGGTGCGCCAGCACGTCGCCTGGATCTGGCCGCTGATCGGCCAGCCGCAGCAGTCACCGTGCCAGGGGCTGCTGACCAACAACCTGGCTAGCAGCCTCGGCACCGGAGGCAGGCTGTCCGGGCTGCTCGCCGAGGGCCTGGCCTACGCTGCCAGCGCCCACCTGACCTGGGCTATCGACCCGGCGCTGCTGTCCAGCGCGCAGATCATGACAAAGCCCTACCAGACCGGGGCGAGCGCGACCTGCGCGCACGCCCGGATGCGGCCGGCCAGCGCGGCAGCACAGAACTGGCTGGCCAGCCTGCTGTCCGGCACGGCTGACCAGCCGGTCTTCGTCACCCCCTATGCGGACGTCGACGTGGCCGCGCTGTCCCGCCATGGCCTGGATGACGACCTGGCCCGCGCATTCACCGTCGGCCGCTCCACGGCTAACAGGATTCTCCGCCGGGACTTCAGCACACCGCCAGCCGCGGCGCCGGGGCGGGCCACCGCGGAGCAGCTCACCGGCCTGGCGTGGCCGGCCGACGGGATCGCCAGCTACGGCACCCTGAACAGCCTCGCCGTGCTGGGGGTCAGCACCGCGGTGCTGGACAGCGCGACGATGCCGCCGTCCCCCAGCCAGAACTTCACCCCAAGCGCGGTAACGACCACCCCGTCCGGGGTCGGGCCGAGAATGCACGTGCTGCTGGCCGACGACACGCTCACCCAGATCCTCGGCACCGCTAATCACGGCCAGGCGCGGCCGGGCGCATCCTTCGCGGTCGCACAGCGCTTCCTGGCCGAGACCGCCATGATCGCCGCCGAGCGGACCTCGATCGCCCGTTCCATCGTCGTCGCGCCGCCGCGGCGGTGGGAGCCGCCGCCTGGCCTGGCCGCCGCCCTGCTCGGCGATACGGTCAGCGCCCCCTGGCTGCTGCCGGTCAGCCTGCCCGGGCTGGCCAGTGCCGATTCGGGTCAGGGACAGGTACACCGCAAGCTGCTGCGGGTGACGAGCAAGGACGAGCTCGGCTTGGCGCTGCTCCGCAAGGTCAGGCAACTGGACCGGAGCGCCGCGCTGCTGCAGGGCATCCGGGTGCGGAAGGACCAGGCGCTGAGCTCAGCGATGCTGGCCGTGGAATCATCGGCGGGGCGGGGCGGCGGGGCGCGGGCACGCCGCGCCCGGAGCCGGCTCGGCCTGATTTCGGCGTACCTGTCCCGCCAGGAAAGCTCGGTCACGATCATCGGATCGGACCGGGTCACGCTGGGCGGCTTGTCTGGCACGCTGCCGGTGTCCATCTCCAATGACCTGCGCTACCCAGTCCGGGTCAGGCTGGCCGTCACGGTGCCAGCAGGGCGGATCACCGTCAGCGACCCGCCGCGCGAGGTAAGAATTGAGGCTGGCGCCGAAGTGACGCTGAAGCTGCACGTCCGCGCCGCCACGGTGGGTTCGACCACGATCCAGCTCAGCCTGCGCACGCCCGCGGGCGCGCCGCTGCCAGGTCGGCCGGTGGCCATGACGGTGCAGGCGACGCACTTCGGCACGCTCGCCCTAGTGATCATCAGCGCCGCGCTCGGCGTGTTCGTGCTGACCTCGGTCCGGCGCGCATTCACCCGCGGCCGGGGCGAGCAGCCAGCGCCCGGCGCAGGCGGGCCGGCCGCGGACGCAGGCGGGCCCGCCGCAGGCGCAGACACCCGGGATCCGCCCGGCCTGGCCGAAAGAGCCGATAACGTCGTGCCTGACCGTACCGATGCCAAGCATCCACCGGAGGATCCGGATGAGTACGCCAGCGCCCCCGGCAGGACCGACCGCCGCTGACAGCGGCAGCGGCCCGGAGACCGCAGGCCTGGACGCCGCAGCGGCTGCGTGGGAACGCCCGGCGACCGCGGATGACGCCAGCCTGGTCAGGTCCAGCGGCGTCATGGCACTCGGCACGCTGGCGTCGCGTGTCACCGGATTCCTGCGGACGGCCGTGTTCGGGTACGCGCTCGGCGCCGCTACCCTGGCCGACGCGTACAACAACGCCAACACGCTGCCGAACGTCGTCTACAACCTGGCCCTCGGCGGCATCCTGACCAGCGTCGTCGTGCCCCTGCTTGTCAGCGCGGCCAAGCGGGACGCCGACCGCGGCGAAGCATACGACCAGCGGATGTTCACGCTAGGCGCGCTGGCGCTCGGAGGCATCACGCTGGTGGCGACCCTGGCCGCCGGGCCACTGGTCGAGCTGTACGCAGCCTCCGTACACGGCTCAGAGCGATCCGTCATGGTCGTGTTCGCGTACTTCTTCATCCCGCAGATCTTCTTCTACGGAGTGAGCTCGCTCGCCGGGGCGATACTCAACGCCCGCGGGCATTTCGCGGCGCCGATGTGGACGCCCGTGGTCAACAACGTGGTGGTGATCGCGGTCGGCCTGCTGTTCATGGTCACGGCCGGCCTTAACCTCAGCACGGCGACGATCTCGCCTGGCCAGGTCCAGCTGCTGGGGATCGGCACCACCCTCGGGATCGTCGCGCAGACCGCCGCGCTGATTCCCGCGCTGCGCAAGGTCGGTTTCCGCTGGCGTCCCCGGTTCGACTTCCGGAAGGCCGAGGTAACCGAGATACGGCGGATGGCCGGCTGGATGTTCGGCTACATCGCCACCACCCAGGTGGCCTTCCTGATCACCACGCGGGTGGCCAACGAGGCTGCGGTGCGCGCGCATCACCTGCACGGGTCCGGATATACCGACTACAGCTACGCCTGGCTGCTGTTCCAGCTGCCATACGCGATAGTGGGCATCTCGGTGATCACTGCGCTGTTGCCGAGAATGAGCGCGCACGCGGCCGATCACCGGTACGGGCTGGTCAGCGACGATTTCTCGGCGGGGGTCAGGCTCTCATCCGTGATCGTGGTGCCAGCCGCCGTCGTGCTGGCGGTACTCGGGCCGCCGCTTGCCGAGGTCTTGCTCGGCTACGGCAGCATGTCCTTCGCCGACGCGAGGTACCTGGGCGAGGTGTTCGCGGTCTTCTCCCTCGGCCTGGCCCCCTACATGATGTTCCAGCTATTGCTCCGGGTGTTCTACGCGCTGCATGACAGCCGTACCCCGGCCCTCATCGGGGTCCTGACGATGGCCGTGAATATCGCGGCCAACCTCACCGCGCTGGCGGTGCTGCCGCCCGCGGACGTGGTGGCCGGGCTCGGCGCCGGGTTCGGGGCGGCCAACCTGGTGGGCGCGGTAGCCGGCTGGCTGGTGCTGAGCAGGCGGATCGGCGGACTCGACGGCCGCCGGATCGGCATCAGCCTGGTCAAGATGCACGTCTCCGCCATCCCCCGTGACCGTCATGGTCGGCGCGGTAGTGCCCGCCGGAACGCTGGCCGCGCTGATCATCGTCGCGCTGAGCGGCAGCGGCGCGCTGCTGCTCTACGTGCTCTTCGCGAAGGCCCTCGGCGTCACCGAGCTGACCGATCTGAGCGCAACGGTTACCTCCAGGCTGCGCGGCTGACGGTTCCCCCTGACGTCTCTCGGAGGTAACGGTTTGCGATGGTAGGGTGCGCAGGCCGCAGCGAGCGCCATCAGCCCCTTAGCATGTTGTGCAGCGCCATGATGTACTCCAGCCCGGCTGACCGCACGAGGCTCGGAAGGAGGTCGAGGGCCTGGCCCGCTCTTGATGCGACGAAATGAGCACGTTCATCTCTGAGCCCGGCACGCGGCTCGGCGGCCGCTACCGGCTCGAGGACCGGATCGCCGCAGCCGGTGGCTGGGCTGCGTGGAAAGCCATTGACGAGATACTCGCCAGGGCGGTGACTGTCGTCACCTTCGCGCCCGGCTTCCCGCGGATCCGGGAGGTAGTCACGGCGGCCCGGGCTGCCAGCAGGCTCACGGATGCGCGTCTCACCCAGGTGTTCGACGTCGAGGATGACTGGGACCGTGCCTATATCGTGATGGAGTGGGCGGCGGGCGACCCGCTCGACGACCTGCTTGCGGCAGGCCCGCTGGAACCCTCAAGCGGTGCTCAGATCATCGCCGAGGCCGCGGCAGCGCTGTCCGTGGCGCACGCTGCCGGACTGGCGCATCTCTGCCTGGTCCCCGGATCGGTCCGATGGACACCCGGCGGCGGAGTCAAGATCGTCGGCCTGGGCATTGACGCCGCGCTGACCGGCACGACCGCCGACGACCCTGCGCTCGCCGACACCCGAGGGCTGGCCAGGCTGCTCTACGCCGCGCTGACCGGCCACTGGCCCGGGCCGGACAGTGCGGTGCTGCCCACCGCTCCAGTGGCCGACGGGCTGCCGCGAAGCCCGAGGCAAGTCCGGGCCGGGGTCCCGACGGCGCTCGATGACATCACTTGCCGGGCGCTTTTCCAGGCCGAACGCCGGGGCGGCACCGCATTGACCACACCCGGGCAGCTGGCCGGGGCGCTGGCGGCGGCCATTCCGCCTGCTCCGCCGCCCAAGGCCGCACCGCAGAGGCCGCACTCGCGGGCTCCCGAGTTCAGCGAGACCGGCCCGATGGCCGCCAGGGATGGCGAGTACTGGCCCTACGACGGGGTCGCGGCCGGGCAGCGTGACCGGCCCACCCGGCCTGATCCCGGCAGCCGTGCGCCGGTGTCAAGGATCAAGGTCGGCGTGCTGACCATGCTGGTGCTTGCCGTGGTGGCCGCGGTAACCGCGGCAGCGCTCGCGCTCCGGCCGACGTCGCAGGGCGCTCGGCACGGTGGCAATAGCCCGACGGCCAGCCCGTCAGCGAGTGCCACCTCGGCAGCACTCATCCCGCAACGCGCGCGGGGGTTCGCCGAGACGAGCGCCGGCGCGGGCCTGGCCATCGACGGCAAGCCCAATACCGCCTGGCAGACCCAGTTCTACCTCAACAATCCGGTGTTCGGTGGCCTCAAGACGGGCTCCGGGCTGATCCTTGACATGGGCAAGGAGGTCGGGCTGAGCTCGGTCACCGTCGAGTTCGGGCCGACGTCCGGGGCCGACGTGGCGATCGAGGTGGGTAACGACGGCAGCCGTACCCAGGCCTCGCTGGCTACGTTCACGACGGTCGCGCAGGCCAGCGGCCTCAGCGGGACGCATGTCTTCCAGTCGCGGTCCGCGGCGAAAGGACGGTACGTGCTCATCTGGTTTACCCGCCTGCCACCGCAGGCGAACGGGCCGAAGACCCACTACGAGGCGGAGATTTTCAACATCATCGTGACGGGCTCGGGCTGATAGATGCGCACGGCCGCGGGCCGATCGCGGCCGGCGGGATGCGAGCGGCCTAGGACCGAGCGGCAATGACCGCCCCGTGGGCCGAGGGGAGGGCGGCGACGGAACCGCACGAGGCGGCGGGCACCCGGAAGCAGCGCTCGCTGCCAGGGCAGCGTGTCGCACTGGACGCTCAGCCGCCCGATGCCGAGCTTCTCAGGCGGCACGTCGAGGGTGATCCCGACGCGTTCAGCCAGTTGTTCCTGCGCCACCGTGACCGGCTGTGGGCTGTCGCGGTCCGAACCCTCGCGGATCCAGAGGAGGCCGCCGACGCCCTGCAAGACGCGATGATCTCAGCCTTCCGGCGGGCCGGCGGCTTCCGCGGCGATTCGGCAGTCACCACCTGGCTGCACCGGATCGTGATCAACGCCTGCCTCGACCGGCTGCGGCGCAAGGCGGCGCGGCCCGCGGCCGGCGGCGCTGACGAGCGGGCCCTGGACAACCTTGCGCTGGGACGAGCCATCCCTGATCCGTCATCCGCCAGCGATACCACGATCGATGTCCATGCGGCGCTACGCACGCTGCCTGCCGACCAGCAGGCAGTGCTCGTGCTCGTGGACATGCTCGGCTACCCGGTGGCCGACGCCGCGGAGATTCTCGGGATTTCGCCGGGCACCGTCAAGAGCCGTTGCGCCAGGGGCAGGGCCCGGCTGCTGCCGCGGCTCGCGCACCTGCGCAGGGCCGCCGGGCCGAGAGCCGGGAACCGATCAGCCGCCGGGAACGTCTCACCAGCGCAGGGAGGGGGTGATGGCCAGCCATGACCCGGCATGTCGGCGCAACGGCGCTCGCCAGGTACCACGAGGGGGACTTCGGCAGCAGGAAATCCGCGCGAATCCGGGCACATCTGGCGGCCTGCCCTCGCTGCGCGGCCCTGGACACCGATCTTGCCGGGGTGACCGCGCTGCTGGCCAGGGCGCCTGCCCCAGCGATGCCGGACCAGGTCACTACCCGGATCCAGGCAGCGCTCAGGGCCGAGGCAACCAGCGCGCCGGCCGGTGCCCCGGCCCGGCCAGGAACGACCCCGCGGTCCGCTGAGGCAGCGCAGCACCGCCGGTCCCGGCATGCCGCAGGCAAATCCGCCCGCTGGCGGCGCTGGCGCCTGCCCGACCTGCGACCGCAGGTCGGGAGGCGTGCCCTCGGCGCCGCGGCGGCTGCCGTCGTAATTGCCGGCAGCGTATACGGGCTCGCCCAGCTCGCGTCTGCCGGTCAGCCGGCGCTCAGCTCCGGTGCGACGGGGGCCGGCTCGGCCGGAGCGGCGCAGAACGGGCCGGCTCGGCTCAGCGGGCCCTCGGTGCAGTATGGCCGGGCCGGGCAGCCGGCCAGTTTCACGCCGGTCTCGACCAACACCAATTTCCGGCGGCGGCAGCTCGCGTCCCAGGTCAAGAGCGTGCTACTGCGCTCAGCAGGCAGCAACCTGCCCACAACCGCGGTGCCTAACCCCGCCAACCGCGCTAGTCCGCCGTCCAGGCACGCAAGCGGCGGGGAGCAATCGTTTGCCGGCATCGCTGTCAAGGCGCTGCAGGGGTGCGTTGTGCGGGTCTCCGCAGGCAGGAAGGTGCTGCTCGTCGATGTGGACCGCTATCAGAGCAGGCCGGCCACGGTCATCGTGCTCGCGGGACCCGGCGGCGGCACGAGCGGCGCGCAGATCTTCGTCGTCGGGCCTGGCTGCTCGGCCTCGGACAGCGATCTGATCACCCGGGCCAGCCTGCCCGGCGGCGGCTGAGTTCACGGTCAGAGGGAATCTCCGGGCCCTAGGATCGGTTGACGCCTGTGCAACGAGAGAAGGGCGGTCAGACGGTGACCGAGGTTCGGGATGTCGTCATCATCGGGTCGGGGCCGGCCGGTTACACGGCGGCCTTGTATGCGGCCCGGGCGAGGCTGCGCCCGCTGGTGTTCGAGGGCTCGGTTACGTCGGGTGGCGCCCTGATGGGCACCACGGACGTCGAGAATTACCCCGGCTTCCCCGATGGCGTGCTCGGGCCGGACCTGATGGACGCGTTTCGCAAGCAGGCCGAGCATTTCGGCGCGGAACTCGTCGCTGACGACGTGACCGAGGTCGACCTGACGGCGAACCCGAAGGTGATCCGGGCAAGCGGCGACACGTTCCTGGCGAAGACAGTGATCATCGCGACCGGCTCAAGCTACCGCGAGCTCGGCATCCCCGGGGAGAAGCGGCTTTCCGGGCATGGCGTGTCCTGGTGCGCCACCTGCGACGGCTTCTTCTTCCGCGACCAGGATATCGCCGTGGTCGGCGGCGGTGACTCGGCGATGGAGGAGGCCACGTTCTTGACCCGATTCGCGCGCTCGGTCACGGTCATCCACCGTCGCGACGCGCTGCGGGCTTCGAAGATCATGCAGGACCGCGCGCTGGCGAACCCGAAGATCCGGTTCGCCTGGGACAGCGAGGTTACCGAGGTGATCGGTGCGGACCGGGTAACCGGCCTGCGGCTCCGCGACGTCAACACCGGAGCGGAGAGCACGCTCGAGGTCAGCGGCATATTCATCGCCATCGGCCACGACCCGCGCAGCGAGCTCTTCACCAGTGTGCTCGAGACGAACGCCGAGGGATACCTGCTGGTGGACCAGCCGTCTACGCGCACTGCCATCGAAGGCGTCTTCGCGGCCGGGGACGTGGTCGACCACACCTACCGCCAAGCGGTGACCGCCGCGGGGACCGGCTGCGCCGCGGCGCTGGACGCCGAGCGCTGGCTTGCCGACGCCGAGTCCTGAAGCCGCGAGTCCCGATAATCCGCAACAGCTAGCAGCATGAAAGGAAGTCCGCATCGTGGGCGCAACCAAGAAGGTGACCGACGAGAGCTTCGAGCTCGACGTACTGAAGAGCGAGAAGCCAGTCATCGTGGACTACTGGGCCGAGTGGTGCGGTCCCTGTCGGCAGGTCGGGCCGGTTCTGGAGGAAATCGCCAGGGAGCACACCGACAAGATTGACGTCGTCAAGCTGAACGTCGACGAGAACCCGGTGGTCTCGCAGCGATACGGGATCATGAATATCCCGACGCTCAGCGTGTTCTCCGGCGGCGAGGTCGTCAAGGAGATCGTCGGCGCGAGGCCGAAGTCCGCGCTGCTGCGCGAGCTGGCCGAGTTCATCTGAGCTTGCCGTCAGCTCCGGCGGAGTCCGGGCGGGCGTGACGTGCTGCGCCGGGCAGAAGTGCCTAGGCCAGCCGGAACGCTCGCTCCGGGCTCATCGAGCCGAGCAGCCGCTCCAACGCGACCTCCACGTCTTCCCGCCACGACAGGGCGGTCTTCAACTCGAGTCTTAGCCGCGGGTAGTGGGCGTGCGGCCGCACCGTCTTGAACCCGACGGCCAGCAGGTAGTCCGCGGGAACCACGCATGACAGGCCCTGCCAGCGCAGGTCACCGAATGCCTCGATGGCCTTCACGCCCCGCCTGGTGAGGTCCTTGGCCATTCCCTGGATGAGCATCCGGCCAAGCCCGCCGCCGGCGAAGTCGCCGAGCACATGCGCTGTCATCAGCAGGACGGCGTCCGCGCTGACCGGGCTGGTGGGAAAGGCCACTGACCGCGGGACATATTGCGGCGGCGCATAGAGCATGTATCCCGCTGGGATGCCATCGACGTAGATGATCTTCCCGCAGCTTCCCCACTCCAGCAGAACCGAGGAGACCCATGACTCTTTCTCCAGGGCGGAATCCCCGGTCTCCTCCGCCCTGGCATGGCTCACCGGATCAAGCTCCCAGAACACGCAGCGGCGGCACTTAGGCGGCACGTCATCGAGATTGTCCAGGGTGATACTGGCAAGACGACGCGACACCTGACACTCCTGTAGTCGTGACAGCGGTCGTGCCGACTTCGATGCCAGTTCTGGCAGCCCGCTGGCTTACCGGCGTGGCCCGGCCCGGCCCGTCATCGCATATCGTACCCATGCCGGGCCCGGCCCGCCGACGGTGATCGCTAAGCTCGGCTGATGGCTGCCTACCGCAAGAGCTTCGGGAGCGACAATCACGCGGGCGTGCACGATTCGGTCCTGCGCATGATCGGTGCCGCGAACGAGGGCCGTTTCCCCGCGTATGGCGGCGATCCGTGGACCGCGCGGGTAACCGAGCAGTTGCGCGGCCTGTTCGGCGCCCGCGGCGGGGTGTACTTCGTTTTCAACGGCACCGCCGCCAACGTGCTCGGGCTGAGTCTCCTGATCCGGCCGTTCGAGGCGGTCATCTGCGCGGAGAGCTCTCATCTCAACGTCGACGAGTGCGGCGCCGCCGAGCGGGTGCTCGGCAGCAAGCTGCTGCAGGTCCGGGCACCAGACGGAAAGCTGACACCGGACCTGGTGGCAAGCCGGCTTGCCGGGCGCGGGGATGAGCACCACGCCCAGCCGCGCGCGGTCGCCATCGCCCAGGTGACTGAGCTTGGCACCTGCTACACGATGCGGGAGTTGCGGGATCTCGCCGAATTCTGCCGGGCTAGCGACTTGCGGCTGTACCTGGACGGCGCGCGGCTGGCCAATGCCGCAGCCCATCTCGGCTGTCAGCTCGGTGATCTCGCGGCTCAGGTTGACGTGCTCAGCTTCGGCGGCACCAAGAACGGCGCGCTCGGCGCGGAGGCCGTCATCGTGATGAACCCCGAACTCGGCGCCGAGACGCGCTTCCAGCGCAAGCAGCAGATGCAGCTGGCGTCAAAGATGCGCTACCTGGCTGCCCAGTTCGCCGCGCTGCTCGAGGACGAGCTGTGGCGCCGCAGCGCCAGCCGGGCCAACGCGATGGCCGCGCGGCTGGCCGAGGGGGTCAGCGGGCTGCGCGGGGTGGCGCTGCGCTATCCGGTCGATGCCAATGCCGTGTTCACGGCCCTGCCCGCCGGCTACATCGGGGCCCTGCAGCGCGACTGGGATTTTCATGTCTGGGATTCCGCCGAGAACGTGGTCCGCTGGATGACGGCGTTCGACACGACAGAGGCTGACGTAGATGCCTTCGTCGCCGCGGTGCGCAGGGTGGCCGCCGCGTGACGGCCAGGTGGCCGCCGCGGTCCGGCAGGCGGCACCGTTTCACGTGAAACCTGATTTCCCGCGTGCCCGGTCAGGCGCTGCGGGACTGCGCGGCGCGGGACTGCGCGCCGCGGGACTGGGCGCTGCCGGACTGCGCGCCGCGGGACTGGGCGGCGTCCGGCGACATCGCGGCCACGATTCTGGCCAGGTCGTCAAGCGAGGCGAACTCGACCACGATCTTCCCCTTGCGCTGGCCGAGTTCCACCTTGACCCGGGTCTCGAACGCATCGGACAGGCGGTCGGCGAATTCCCGCAGGACTGGCTCGGCCGGCGGCCTGGCGGGCGCCTGCCGGGGCGGCCGCGCGGGTTGCGCGCCGACCGCTACGATCTCCTCTACCGCGCGGACCGACAGGCCCTCGGCCACAATCCGGCGGGCCAGCTGTTCTTGGGCAGCGGCGTCCTGCACGGCCAGCAGAGCCCTGGCGTGACCAGCGCTCAGCACCGCGGCGGCGACCCGGCGCTGGACGTCAGGCGGCAGCTGGAGCAGCCGCAAGGTATTCGAGATGTGCGGCCGTGACCGTCCCACCCGCCGGGCAAGCTCCTCATGCGTCGCGCCGAAGTCATCGAGCAGCTGCTGGTAGGCAGCTGCCTCCTCGAGCGGGTTTAGCTGCTCCCGGTGCAGATTCTCGATCAGCGCATCCCGGAGCAGGTCATCGTCCGTGGTATGCCGGACGATCGCCGGGACGTGCGCCAGCCCGGCACGCTGACAGGCCCGCCAGCGCCGCTCGCCCATGACGATCTCGTAGTGCCCCGGCATGATGGCACGGACGACGACGGGCTGCAGCAGGCCCACGGCGCGTATCGAGTCAGCCAGTTCTTCGAGCGTGTCCTCATCGAATACCTGGCGCGGCTGGCGGGGGTTCGGCGTGATCGCCCCGGCCGGCACCTCGTCATAGTAGGCACCGGCCCGGTCGGCCGCTTCCGCGCCCGGCAGGGTGGCGGGCATGTGCTGGCCGGCCGCCATCTGGCCGGCCACCGGGTCCGCGGGCGGCGCTGTCGGGATCAGGGCACCGAGTCCCCTGCCCAGTCCCCGCTTCTGCTGCGGCATTGCCTCGCCTCTCCTCATTCTCCGGATCGGGCCTGCCTGCGGTTAGCGGCGGCATCCATCCTGTCAGCCGCCGCCCGGCCGCATGCGCTATCCGCGGTAGCGGCGCGGCCAGCGAGGGCAGCGCCTCACCGAGCGGCTGGGACACCCCGGTACGCCATCTCGCGCGCGGCCTCCAGGTAGGCCAACGCCCCGCTGGAGCCCGGATCGTAGGTCATCACCGACTGCCCGTAGCTTGGCGCCTCGGACACCCGCACGCTCCGCGGTATCACGGACCCCAGGACGATGCCGCCGAAGTGCTCCCGCACCTCGTCGGCCACCTGCGACGCCAGCCGCGTCCTGGCGTCGTACATCGTCAGCAGGATGGTGGTCACGGCAAGCACCGGATTGAGGTGGCTCTTGACCAGGTTCACGGTTCGCAGTAGCTGCTCGAGCCCTTCGAGCGCGTAGTACTCGCACTGGATCGGGATGAGTACTTCAGGGGCGGCAACCAGTGCGTTCACCGTCAGCAGGCCGAGCGACGGCGGGCAGTCAATGAAGATGTAGTCCAGATCCGAGGTGTTGTAGCCGCTCAGCGCGCGGCTGAGCCGGGATTCGCGCGCCACTAGCGGGACGAGTTCGATTTCCGCGCCAGCCAGGTCAATGGTCGCAGGCGCGCAGTACAGCTGCGGTATTCCCTCGACCGGCCGGACGATCGCCGTCAATGGCCGGTCATCGACCAGCACGTTGTAGACGGACGGGATTCCGGTGTGATGATCGACATCCAGCGCGGTTGACGCATTCCCCTGCGGGTCAAGGTCCACGACAAGCACCCGGCAACCGTGCAGCGCGAGGCAGACCGCCAGGTTCACCGCCGAGGTGGTCTTACCCACCCCGCCTTTCTGGTTCGCGATCGTGATGATCCGGCAGGCAGCAGGCCGTGGCCAGGCGGGACCGCCAGACCTCGCCACGAGCGCAGCCCGGGCGGCGCGCGCGATCGGCGTGTCGGCGGCTGCCTGCCTGGCCGCCGGGATCGCCATATCGGCATCGCCGTCCCTGCCGCGATGTGCGCCGATCGGCCCGGAATCACCGCCGGGCCCCGGTCCGGTGCCGGGCCGGGCGCCGTTGCCAGGCAGTCCTTCGCTACCTGCGTTTGCCCGCGCTCGCGCCGGGTCGTCTGTCATGTCGGTCTCGCCCTCTCGCGTTCGCGCGGTGCCGTCTGGATCACCGGCGACGCTGGTTTCACGTGAAACCTCTGCAGACTGAACATCCATGACCGGCCGCGCGGGGACTGGCTGATCCTGCACCTCGGGCCGGGAGAGATCCGGATCGTGCCCCGGCCGCCGCCGCGCGGGCGCCGGGTGGGGCTGGCCGGGCACGTCGCCAGGCCAGCCGAGCCCGGCCAGGTCCGTGCCGTGCGCCGGGACCGGCCCCGCCAGCCCGGCCTGGCCTGGGGCAGCCGCGCCGCTGCCCGCATGATTCCTCGCCGCCGGGTCGCGCCCGGCAGGCTGCACCGGCCATCCAAGGCCCGGCACGGACGCCATCATCATGCTCCTCTCACACCGCGATTAGCAGCCCCGCTATCCTGTCCGCGCTCCCGCATCCGTCCGTGCCACTGCCGCACTCCCGGCTGCCGCGGCCATGGCCGGCCGGGCGCCGGCTGCCGGTCAGCCGCCGCCCCGGCGGCCGCGATTGCGGCCAGGTACCGCGCCGCGCGGCCGCCCGGCAGCATGGCCAGCCGGGCCGTCGGCCCCGGCGGTTCGGTCATCAGCGGCGGCGGCAGGCCGCCGGCCCCTGCTCCGCACCTGCCCGACGGTGAACCTGACCACTGTCGCAGCCGGATCGACCTTACCTTCTCCGGCATGCAGAACCCGTACGTCCCGCGCGCCCAGGCGGGCAAGTACCGGCCGTGCGCGGCTCAGTTCCGCCTCCGCTCCGGCGCCCTTGATCGCGAGAACCACGCCGCCCGGATTCGTCAGCGGGATCGCGAGACCCGCCAGCTTGTACAGGGGCGCCACCGCGCGGGCGGCTACCACGTCGGCAGACAGCTGGCCGGCCAGTTCCTCGGCCCTGCCCCGCCGGACTTCGGCCTTGCGCAGGCCCAGGATCTGGACGCATTCCGCAAGGAAGGCCGCTCTCCTGGCGAGCGGCTCAAGCAGCGTGACCGTCACGTCCGGGAGCAGCATCGAGAAGACGATGCCGGGCAGCCCGGCGCCAGAACCGAGGTCGATGAGGGTGCAGCCAGACGGCACCAGCCCGGCGACCACGGCGCAGTTGAGCAGATGCCGGTGCCATACCCGCGAGGCCTCTGCCGGGCCGAGCAGCCCGCGCTGCACCGCGGGCCCGACGAGCAGCGCGGCGTAACGCTCGGCCAGGCCAAGTGCGGGCCCGAAGATCTCGGCCGCCACTCGCGGCGCGGCCGGCACCGCAGCCGCCAACGGCACGCCCGGCATCGCCGACGTGGTCCCCGCGTCGTCGGGCCTGGGCATCGGCAGCGCACCTGATTTCCCGGCCGCCAGCCGGCCGGCCGAATCTTTGCGTACTCCTGCGAGCGCCCTGGCCACCAGGCCAGCCACCGGCCGGGAAGGCGTCGCCCAGGCGCCAGCGTTACGGCAGCACCACCACGCGTCGATCCGGCTCCTCGCCCTCGGACTCACTGCGCAGCCCGGCTGCCGCGACTGCGTCGTGCACGACCTTCCGCTCGAACGGGTTCATCGCGGCAAGCTTCTTCGCGACGCCGGTGCGCCGTACCTCGTCCGCCGCCGCCCGGCCCGCCTCGGTCAGCTCGGCCCGGCGCCGCTGCCGGTACCCGCCGACATCCAGCATGATCCTGGTCCGTGCGCCGGTCTGCCGGTGCACGGCGAGCCTGGTCAGCTCCTGCAGCGCCTCAAGCACCTCGCCGCGGGGGCCGACCAGCTCGTCAAGCGTCGCCCCGACCACGGAGACCAGCGCCCGGTCGCCTTCCACGTCCATGTCGATGTCGCCATCGAGGTCGGCAACATCGAGCAAGCCCTCTACGTAGTCCGCCGCGATCTCACCTTCCAGCTCGAGATCCGCCAGGCCCAGTCCGGCGGCCTCGGCCGCGGCCGGCGGATGCGCTGCCGCGCCCTGGGCCCCGGTCGCCTCGCCCGCCGGCGACGCGGCCGTGTCACCGGCGACCGCCTGCGCCGGATGCTGACCGGCGGCATCTCCGTACGGCTCGGCGACCGCGTTCTCGCCTTGACTCACTACCGGGCCCTCCTACTGTCGGGTCGATCTCTCCTGGCAGCGCGGCGATCCCGGCTGCTGGCCTACCGCTTGCCCGAGCGCTTGCTGCGCGACTGCCGCTGCCGCTGCTGCCTGACGAGCTTAACCTCGGGTGCCTCGGCCTGCGGCTCCGGCTCCGCCCGGGCTCTGCCCAGCCGGCGGATCATTCCGCCGGCACCGCCTGCGTTACTCCCGCCATCAGCGCTTTTGCCGTTAGCGGACGGCCGCGCCGGACCAGCGGGCTTGCCCCGCGACGATGACTGAGACGTCCGGCCCGGCTGTCTTCCCGCGCCCTGGCCGGAGGGCTTCCCCGCGGCCTGGCCCGGCTGCTTGCCGCCGCGGGCGGGCGGGCGGGCGGCCTTGCCTGCCCCACCCGGCGCGCGGCCAGGCCCGGTGGCGCGGGATCCCGCCGACCCGTTCGGCTCTGCCGCTGGCCGCAGCGCAGGGGATGCCGTCCCGGCAATGGTCCCGGCGCCAGCGCCTGCCGCAACCGGCTGCGGGTATCTCATGAACAGCACGTACTGCTGCCCGAGCGTCCAGAGGTTCGTCGTCACCCAGTACAGGACGAGACCGAAAGGCCAGTACAGGCCGGACAGCGCGAAGAACGGCATGATGTACGCCATGTACTTCTGCGACTGCCCCATCGGGTTGTCCGGGGTGGCCGCGGGCATCATGCCCCGCTTCATGCTCTGCCGCACCGTGAGGTAGGTGGTCACCATGCTCACCACCACGGTCAGCAGGATGACGATCCGCACGTGCAGCGGGGTGCCGGCGGACAGGAACTTGTCCGCGATCGTCACGCCCAGGATCTTCGCGTTCTGAGCGCTGGCCACCATCGCGTGCGTCATGCCGTACTTGGTCGGGTCGCCCGGACTCCACTCGGCGATCGCCCTGAGCACGCTGAACAGCGCGAAGAACATGGGCAGCTGGGCGGCAACCGGGAGACAGCCCATCAGCGGGTTGACGCCCGCCTCCTGGTAGAGCTTCATCATCTCCTGGTTGAGCGTCTGCTTGTCGTTCTTGTACTTCTTGCGCAGCACGGTCATCTGCGGCGCGAGCGCGGTCATCCGCCGGGTGGTGTGCATCTGCTTGATGAACAGCGGCACCATGAGCAGCCGCATGAAGACCACAAGCAGCACGATCGTCAGCGTCCAGGTCCATCCGCTGCTATCGCCGAAGACCGGGCTCGCCGCGCCGTAGATGCGCGAGAGCACCCACGCGACCGCGTCGTAGAGCGGGTTAAGCGGGTTCACCAGCTAGCTCCCTTGTGATCTCATCGAGACTGCCGGCTCGCTGCCCTGCCGCGTCAGCTCCGGCTTGCGGGCCGGCACCGGGTCAAGGCCACCGGAGTGAAACGGGTGGCACCGGCTCAGCCGCCGTAGCGCGAGCCAGCCGCCACGCAGCGCGCCGTGCGTCTGGACCGCCTCCAGGGCGTAGGCGCTGCAGGACGGAAAGAACCGGCACCGCGGGGCAAGCAGCGGGCTGATGAAGCGCCGGTACCCGCCGATCAGCGCGGCCAGCATCCTGGCCGCGGCCGATGGCCGGTCCCTGGTCTCCCGCCGTCTTATCGTCACCGACGCGATGCCTCACCCTGCCGCCGCAGCAGTATGCCGAGTACCAGGTCGAACTCGGCGGCGAGATCCGCCTGGCGTGCGGTCGACGCCCGGGGATTGGCGCGTACCACAAGCAGGCTACCTCCAGGAAGCGACCCTAGGTACCCACGGGCCAGGTGGCGGAGCCTGCGGCGGACCCGATTGCGCACTACCGCCGTGCCGACGCCACGGCCTACCACGAAGCCCACCCTGGGCGGATCATCACGCCCGGGGCGCATCAGCAGGTGACCGGCAAGCAGCGCCCGGCCCGCGCGGCGGCCGCCGCGGACGGCCTCGGTGAACTCCGCACGCCGCCGCATCCTGGCCGCCGCCGGAAGCATTGCCGATCACCGCGGCCGGGGGTAGCGGCGCGGGTCAGACACTGACCCGCGCGCGGCCCTTGCGGCGCCGTGCGGCGAGGACGGCGCGCCCGGCCCTGGTGCGCATGCGTAGCCGGAACCCATGCGTCTTGGCACGGCGTCGGTTGTTCGGCTGGAACGTGCGCTTGCTCACTGAGGCTCCAGATACGGTGCAGGTATAGATACGGTGCAGGTTTGCGGACGGTGATCGTCCGGCCCGCCAAGCCCCGGCCCGCTTCAGCACAGCCGAAATCAGCGCCGGGTGACCGGACCAATGAACGTTACGCGCACCGGCCAGTCCCGGTCAAACGGGCCGGTCCGCGCCGCCGGCAGGGACCGGGCCGGCCCGGCTGCCGCACGTCCCGCCAGTCCGCGCCGCCCGGCAGGGACCGGCCCCAGGGCGGCTGCCGCCCGCCCCGCCGCGGTGCAACAAGGCTATTTGCGCCGCGCGCGCCTGGGCCGGGCCCTAGGCTGTGGACAACGGTCCAGGGAGGCGGGTCCCGGGGCCCCGGCCAGCAGCGGGTTAGCGGGCCGGCCGACGGCAAAGGAGCGGCCACAGGGCGGAATGCGACGTGCACAACCTGTGGAAAAAGCTGTTGATCACATGTGGGGGCTGGCGCGAGATGAACGGTCGATGAGCGAAGCAGACCTCGCGGAGGTGTGGGCCCGGTCCCTCGACGAACTCGCGGAAATGCACATCGAGCCTGCTCAGCGGGCCTGGCTGCAGCTAACGAGGCCGCTCGGGCTGGTGGAGAATACGGCACTGATCGCGACCCCGAATGAATTCGTGAAGGAACAGCTTGAGACCAGGCTCCGGTCGCTGATCACGAACGCACTGTCCAGGGAACTCGGCCGCAGCATCCAGCTGGCCGTTACCGTCGATCCGGCCGTCATCTCGGCGATGCCCATGACCACGGCCGGGCACGAGCACCCGGCGCCCGGCGCGGCTGGCAGCCCGGAGCCGGCCATGCCGATGGACCACCGGATGCCCGATCTCGACGGCGGCCGCGGCATGGCCCGCCACGGGCAGGCGATCGGCGACCAGGCGGCGGGCTCCCTGGGGCCGCCGCGCAGGATCGGCATTGACGGCAGGCGGGCCCAGGAGCACGAACTGGCCGGCGGCGGGATGGATCCCGTCACCGGCAGGCCCCGGTCATCGGCCATACCCGGCCAGACCGCGGCTGGCCAGGGGGCGCCGCGACCCGGGCAGGCAAGGCTGAACCCGAAGTACACCTTCGAGACGTTCGTTATCGGGTCGAGCAACCGGTTTGCGCACGCCGCGGCTGTCGCTGTCGCCGAGGCGCCGGCGAAGGCATACAACCCCCTCTTCGTGTACGGCGACTCCGGGCTGGGCAAGACGCATCTGCTGCACGCCATCGGCCACTACGCGCAGAGCCTTTACCAGGGCGTCCGGGTGCGGTACGTCAGCTCGGAAGAGTTCACCAACGATTTCATCAACATGATCAGGGACGGCAAGCAGGACGGGTTCCGGCGTCGTTACCGCGACGTGGACGTGCTGCTCGTGGACGACATCCAGTTCCTGGAGAACAAGGAAGGAACTCAGGAAGAGTTCTTCCATACCTTCAATACCCTGCACAACGCGAGTAAGCAGATCGTGATTTCGAGTGATCGCGCGCCCAAGCGGCTGGTCACCCTGGAGGACCGGCTGCGGAGCAGGTTCGAATGGGGACTGCTCACCGATGTCCAGCCGCCCGAGCTGGAGACCCGCATCGCTATCCTGCGCAAAAAAGCGGTGCAGGAGGGCCTCAACGCGCCGCCCGAAGCACTGGAGTACATCGCGAGCCGCATCTCCACGAACATCCGCGAGCTTGAGGGTGCGCTGATCAGGGTCACCGCATTCGCCAGCCTCAACCGTCAGTCCGTCGACCTGCAGCTGGCCGAGATCGTGCTGAAGGACCTGATTCCCGAGGCGCAGGGACCGGAGATCACGGCCGCCACCATCATGGGCCAGACCGCGTCCTACTTCGGGCTTTCCATCGACGACCTGTGCGGGACTTCCCGGTCACGGGTCCTGGTCACCGCCCGGCAGATCGCCATGTACCTGTGCCGTGAGCTGACCGATCTGTCCCTGCCGAAGATCGGGCAGCAATTCGGCGGCCGCGATCACACCACCGTGATGCACGCCGACAGGAAGATCCGCTCCCTGATGGCCGAGCGGCGTTCCATCTACAACCAGGTCACCGAGTTGACCAACCGCATCAAGCAGCAGG
>WNGK01002103.1_pt1 | contig 21589 bp, 18 predicted proteins | sample 5400601 | NCBI WGS metagenome assembly WNGK01 (sample SAMN13153376, study PRJNA577476) | soil metagenome | isolation source: 60 cm soil or saprolite under Garry oak tree replicate 1 | place: USA:California | collected 2016-06-15
TCAGGGCGACCGCGTCACCCACCTCGTGTTCCCAGTGGTGCGCTGACCGCCGTCGCCCTCGCGGGAGACGGGGCTGGCCAAACGCCACTCCGGGCCCGGAGACGTCCAGGGCGCCATCCACTCCTCACCCGTTGCGGGCCAGGCAGATTAGCCCCGGCTTCTCGGCGGCACCTTGTTGCACCTAGCATCATGCATTCTGCAGGCGAAGATGTGAGGTAATTGTAGATTTCTGCCCGACAAGCGCCCCTTGAGCAAGTACGCCGGACTCGCCGGAGACGTATTCCTCGCTGATATATTCTGTAAAATGAGTCACATGTCAGGCTCGGAGCGCAACTTCTCCCCATGGCGGCAGTGGATGACGCGACTACAGGCGACTGTCACCGAGGATCCGTTTCCAGCCGGCAAGCCGGAGGAGTACGACAGCTGGCTCGAACGACGACGGGAACTCTTGCACGAGCTGCTGGGCCGCATACCCGAACGCGTTCCGCTCAACCTCGAGATTTCCGAGCGTGTCGAGTGCGACGGTTATCGACGTGAGAAGGTCGTATTCGACACCGAGGACAGTATGTCGGTACCGGCATACTTGCTGACCCCAGACGGCCGTAACCGCCCAGGTCCGGCGATCCTCGCCATCCATGGACACGGTCCGGGCAAGTCCCAAGCCTGCGGACTGACACACACATCTGCGCCGAACAGCGACTACGCGCTGCAGTTCGTTCGCCGGGGCTACGTCGTTTTGGCGCCGGATTTGCGCTGCTTCGGCGAGCGCCTCGACGAGATGCCGCCGAGTCATTACGCATGCGACACGAATCTCGTTCACGCTGTGATGGCGGGCTGGAACCCGCTCACCCAGAATCTCTGGGATATGGCCCGCTCGCTCGACGTCCTCGAGCAGCATCCACTCGTCGAGTCCAACAAGCTTGGCGTCGTGGGGCTCTCCTACGGCGGGACGGTCTCTCTCTTCCTGGCGGCCTACGACCAGCGCGTCGCCGCTGCGGTGATCAGCGGCTACCTGTCCTCATGGCAGTCATCTCACGCCGTCCCGCTCAACATGTGCGGCTCCCAAGTCCTCTTTGACAGCCTCGGCACGCTGGAGCATCTCGATGTCGCCGCGCTCGTTGCCCCGCGGCCGATGCTCGTCGAGAGCGGCGCCGAAGATCCGATCTTTCCCCGCGGGGCGGCCGTCGAGACGGTTGCGCAGCTCCGCCTTCTCTACGACCATTTCGGCACCGAAAGCTGCCTCGAGCACGACATTTTCAGTGGTGGCCACCAGTGGCACGGCGAGCGCGCCTATCCTTTCCTCGCCCACCATCTCGGATTGGAGCGGTTGCGGAATTGACCACGGCCCCGCCTCCGGCTGCCCAGCGCGTGCCGCAGGCCCCAGATTCCGCGATCGCTGCTGCTCCCAGGGGACCTCACGACCGATCACAGGACAATGCAGCGTCTGAAGACCTCGTTCGGCAGCAACTGGCTCGATGCACGGTCGAGCACCAGCAGTGAACTAGTGTGACGGGTGAGCATCGATGCTGGGAGCTCGGACGTCACTTCGCAGCTCGTCATGAGCCGGCGGATCACCGGCGCCTTCGCCGAGTGAGGAACAACCGAGACAATCTCAAGGCTGCGCATGATCTCGTGGACCGACATAGTGATCGCACGCTGCGGAACGTCGGCGTTAGTCTCGAACCAGCCTTCCTGTACCTGCTGCGCGCGGCAGGCTGAGTCTAGCTCCACCTCCAGATATGGCGACGTCGCGTGGAAGTCCGCCGGCGGGTCATTGAAGGCGATGTGGCCGTTCTGCCCGATACCAATCAACGCTACATCCATCGGCGTTTCGGCGACTGCCTCGCTGATGCGCTTAAGTTCCTCGGGAGAGGATGGGTCGACGTAGTGCATTCGCAGCGGCACCAGGCTCGCTACCCGCTCGTCGAGGTAACGGCGGAAGCTTGCCGGGTGTTCGCGCGACAGATCCGCATATTCGTCGAGGTGAAAGGCATCGACGCGCTCCCACTCGACCGGCCGGCGGACGAGACTCCTCAAGGTCTCGAACTGCGACTGCCCGGTCGACAGGAGCAACCGGGCGCGCTCGCGCCGGGCGAGGACCTCGTTGAGCCGAGCCGCGACCACCGCCGCGCCGAGGTCACCCGCAGCCTCCGGCGTGCCGCAGACTACTGCACGCATCAACTCCTCCGCGCACTCACTCAGGCACCCGTTCAAACAAGTGGAGGCGGCGCGATTGATAGCGCGGGAGACGCTCGTAGGCCTGCAGAAGGTCGTCGGTCAGCCGACCGATGCTCGACAGAGTGAGCGTTGCCGAGGCTTGCGGATCCATCATGATCGCCTCGAAGAGGAGGTCCCGATCCCGGCGGAGCACGGATTCGACGGCGAGTTCCTGAACCGTGAGCGACTGCTGCGTGAGCCCAGCGACAGAGAGCGGAAGCGGACCGACATGCACCGGGCCGATCTGGCCCCGGCTGACCATGCATGGCACCTCTACGCACATGTTGGGACTCAAATTCGAGATGTAGCCTTCGTTCATGATGTTGGCCTGGAATCCCCAGTCGCTGTTCGACTCGAGGGCTGCGATAAGCGCAGGCGCGTACTCATTGCTGGGCGGCCTCAACCAGGAAGGCTGACCACCTCGCGCCTGCTCGAGCTGGATGGCGATCGGGACCGGCCGGCGTGTGAGGAACTCGCCAACCGGGACCTTCAGGCGCTCGACCTCCTGCGGCTTGTCGATGTAGAAGCCGAGGTATTCGGCGACATGCTTGCTCGACTCAGTCACGAAGTATCCGACCCGCTTCATGAGATCAAAGCGCAACCGATCTCGGTCGTAGATCTCCGGACGCTCGGCAGACCTGGCGAGGGCGGGATAGAGGTCCTCGGCGCCATGACGAAGCGAGAGCATCCAGGCGAGATGATTGATCCCCGCCGACCACCAGCGCACCTCCGCCCTCGGCACGCTCACGTATTCGGCGAGTGTCTGCACGGTGTAGTCAGCGCTGTGGCACAGGCCGGTCATCGGGTAGCCGACCGCCCTGCCCACGGCGGACACCAGCATGCCCATGGGATTCGTATAGTTGAGAAGCAGACCGTCCGGCGCCCCTTCCTCGCACGCCCGGGCGATCTCGACGAGCGCGGGAATTGTCCGCAAGGCCCGTGAGATCCCCGCCACGCCGAGCGTGTCGCCAACGGTGTAGCGCAAGCCGTAACGTCCCGTCACCTCGAAGTCCTTGATCGCTGCGCTGCGCCCGCCAACGAGGATCGTGCAGATCACGTAGCTAGCGCCCCGCACGCAGCTGTGAAGGTCCGGGCTCACGATGACCGGACCGGGTGCGACGGCCTGCTCGCGCATCTCGCCCACGAGCTTGCCCGCTGCGTTGAGCGCGTCGCTATCGAGATCGAATAGTCGCAGCTCGCAGTCTCGAGTGGCAGGTTGCTGCAGGATGTCGCTGACGAGCGTGCGTGTGAAGCTCACGCTCCCGGCACCGATGATCGAGATCACGGCCACTGCGATTCGGTTCCTTCCATCCGCTCATTCGGAACTACTCATCGCGGGGCATCGCGCCGCGTCCTTTGCGACGTGGCCGTCAGCGGCCAGCCCACGGAACGTGAAACCGCCGAGGGCATCAAGGCGACCGCTGCCGCCTTGATGCCCTCGGGACGGCATACTGCTAGCCCTTAGGGACGAGATGGAGAAGAACGACAGCTTCGTCCGGCTGCGTAGTCGGGCTCGGGTTGGCGTAAGGGTTGGCGGCCGTAGGCCAGCCGGTGGCGAATCCCGAGTCGTATTCGTTCTGCGCTACCGCGTCCATCAGAGGGAGGAATGGCACGTCGGTAAGCATGGGCGCCTGGAGTTCCTTCACGATCTGCTCCTGCTGCGCGACTTGGGTGATCGTCGACAGCTTGTCGAAGAGCGCGTTCTCCGCCGGCGACCTGAACCGCTCGTAGTCCGATGCTGCCGGCTTTCCGATCGGCGCCGAGTTCGGGGAGTAGAGCAGCCCCCGCAGGATCCCGTACGGACCGTCAGTGCTGAGCTGGGGCGGACCACCGTAGGCGAGGTCGAATTTGCCATTGGCTAGGTCCGCATCATGCGTCGTGCTCGACAGATTCTCCTGTGTGAGCTTGATGCCGATCCGCGACAGCTCCCTGGCGACTTCCTGACCGCCGGCGACCTGGTCGGCGTAGGCACCCACGCAGATGAGCGTGAACGCTAGCTGCGCACCGGCCGAGTTCTGGAAGATGCCGTTCGAACCTCGCTTGAAGCCCGCCTTCTCGAGGATGGAGATCGCCCTGGCCGGGTCGTAGCTGTAGTTGTACTTGCTGGCGAGCGACGAGTTGTACCAGGCCTGCTGCTCCGGGAGCAGGACGGCTGCCTGGTTGGCAGGCGGGACCTCGCCGCCCTCGGCGAACTGCGTTATCTTCGGACGGTTGATGCCGTAAGCCATCGCCTGGCGAACGGCGACGTTCGAAAGCAGCCCCGCCTGCGTGTTGATGTAGATGCCGTTGACCCCGACGGGCGGCTGCCATTGCCTATAGTCCGGATTCCGGTCGAGGTAGAAGGCCTTGATGTTCGGTATGTACTGCCCGCCCCACTGGGCCTGCCCGTTGGCGAGCTCCTCGTTGGCGGGGGTGTTGGACAGGAACGCCGGAAGTTCGACCTTGGCGATCTTCGGAAGCCCGGGCTGCCAGTAGTGCATGTTCTTCACGTAGCTAATGTTCTGCGGCGTGCACGTGTCGACGAGGTAGGGGCCCGTCCCGACGGGCTGGGCGTCCTTGTAGGTCAGCGGGTTCGACACCGACTTCCAGACGCTTTCGGGCACGATCGACACTTGGTCAGCGATGTAATAGAACTGCGTCACTGCTGGCGCGTTGAATTGCATCTGCACCGTGTAAGGGCCGGTCTGAGTGACGCTCTGAAGGAGCGAGTCGATCGAGTTCAGGTCGATCGCCGGGTTCTTCTTGATGAGGTTGAAGGTAAACGCGACATCCGCCGCGGTCATCGGCCGTCCGTTCGACCACTTCACACCCTTACGGATCGTCCAGGTCAGTGCCTTGTTGTTGTCAGACCACTTGTAGGCGGTCGCCAGCCAGGGAGTCATATTCCCGGTGAGCGTGTCGACGTAGTACAGTTCCTCGTTCGTCATGCCGAGCGCGAAGAAGTACGTGTTCGGACTAAATGGGTTGAAACTGCATGGCCAGGTCTCACCGTCTGCAGCTGCGATGGTGAGCGTCGTCTGCGACCCGCCGTTCCCGGCCCCCTCTGGCGTTGAAGAACAAGCCGCCATGGCCATCCCGACAACAGCGAGCACGGTGGCCGCCATACGCGTTCGTCTCATGCGAGCACCCCTTGCGCCTACAGATATCCGAGGTCAGCCATGGGGACATCCCCCAACTCGGCATGAAAAAATATCCTACATGACACATCATCGATTAGGAAGGACTCACCATACTCTTCTGCATATCGAAGATCTCGCCAGTTATGGGCGGATGTGGGCGGACGGCAACGACCGCCAGGGGGCGCGACCGCTGGAGCAGCGAAAGGCGCGAGGAGGCTAAGCTCTGCCAGCGATACCCGTGACCGGACTCTGGTCCTCGAGCATCGAGCGGATGAGATCATGCGACTGCTGGACGTGATGGTGAAGCAGGGCGGCCACCTTCTCGCCGTCGCCCTCGAAGAGCGCCGTCGCGATTGCCCAGTGGTCGTCGTCGGAGTGGCTTCGCTGGTACTGCTGACCGTCCGCCTCATTGGCGACGAGCACGATCCGGTACCGCTCAGTCCTGTCCCACAGCTGGTCCAGGAGCCTGGTCAGTTGCTTATTGCCAGAGGATCGGTAGATGGAGCGGTGAAATTCGAGGTTGCGATGCATGCGTTCGCCGAGGTCGGCCGCGGTGTTTGAGGCGAGGAGGCCCTTCAGCCGGGCCACGTCCTCTGGCGTGCAGTTAGCAGCGGCGAGCTGGCCAGCGAATGAATCCAAGTTGACCCGGATGGCGTAGAGCTCGTCAAGCTCCTGGAGATCGAGCGGGGATACCTTGACCATCGAGTGCGCGAGGAAGACCACGAGGCCCTCGCTCTCGAGGCGCAGGAGCGCCTCGCGCACTGGCGTCTGCGAGACACCGAACTCGCCAGCCAGCTCCGCTTGATTGACTGCGGTCGCGGGCGGGAGCGTACCCGTGACGATGCGCCAGCGGGTCTCTCGGTAGACAGCTTCTGCCTTGGTGAGATTTCCTATCATGACCCCTCGAGACTCGCCGGTTCCCCGAAACCGACCATGGCTTCCAGTGGTAACCCGCACTCTAATATATCCTATATCCTAGCAGTTCGTGATCTTTAGATGGCGCGGCTCTAATCTGTGGTTGCCACCGCAACCATGTCCAAAATGAGCCGCTAATTGTGTGAAACGTCTCCTTCAGCAATGACACCTTCCTCAGCTGTCGCGCGCCGGGCGCTCCCCGGAATGCCTGGCCAATGAGCCGGAATGCCGACCGAGGTAGCCACGAAGCACGCGGCGAGGTGGCCGTCGCTGAGCGGGGCGAGCTCGGGCGTCGCCTCTGCGCACTGCTCCTCGGCGTATGGGCAGCGCCAGCGGAAGCGGCAGCCGGCCACGGGATTGATCACCCTCGGCGGCTCGCCGATGCCCTCCTCGGTAAGGCTGAGCTGCACGCGGGGGTCGGGAACGGCTGAGAGCAGCAGCTGGGTGTAAGGATGACCGGGCTCGCGGAGGACGCGATCGGCGGGACCCTGCTCGACTAGCCGTCCGGCGTACATGACGACCACGGTGTCGGCCAGGTACCAAGCGCTTGCGATGTCGTGCGTGACGTAGAGGATCGAGACGCCCTCCCGGTCGCGAAGGTCGCCCATCAGGTTCAAGAGCCCGATCCGGATGGAGACGTCGAGCATCGAGACCGGCTCGTCGGCGAGGATCAACCGGGGGCGGGAGATCAAAGCCTCGGCGAATCCCAGTCGCTGGCGCTGACCACCGGAGAGCTCGTGGGGGAAGCGGTCGATGATGGCCCGTCCCGGGGTGAGGCCGACGGCGTCGAGCACCTTCTCCACCTCATCCCGCCTCTCGCTGCGCTTCAAGTCGGGACGGTGCAGCTTCGCCGTACGCAGCAGCGCATGCGAGACACGATAGGCGGGGTTCGAGACGCTGAAGGGATCCTGAAAGACCATCCGGACCTTCCGCCGGTAGGCGAGCTGTGCCCGTCGGCCCCGCATCTTCGATAGCGCCCTGCCCTCGAAGTAGATCTCGCCAGCGGTCGGCTGATAGAGCATGTCGAAGAGGCGAACCAGAGTGCTCTTGCCGCTCCCGCTCTCCCCGACGAGCGCCACGATCTTCCCCTGGGGGATATCGAGATCGATATCATCCACGGCGTGAAGTGTGTTTCGCGCCCACGGTGCCCCGAGAGCGAAATGCTTGGTCAGCCCGACGGCGCTAAGGAGGACGTCACTGCTCGGCATGTGTCAGCCAATCTTTCACGCGCAGGCACCGGACCGAGCGACCTTCGATAATTTCCGCCGGGGGGTCCGTGGTCCTGCACACATCGACGGCATCCGGGCATCGGCTTGCGAAGCGACAGCCCGCGTCAAGGCGCGCGAGGTCCGGAGGAGAGCCGGGGATCCCGGTCAGGCGTCGACGCACCGCCTGGATGGCCGGGAAGGCCTCAAGCAACCCTCGGGTATAGGGGTGCAGCGGACGCGAGAACACGTCTTGCGTCGGTCCGACCTCGACGAGCTTTCCGGCGTACATCACTGCCAGCCGGTCGGCGATGCCGCCGACGAGGGACATGTCGTGGGTCACGAAGATCACGGCGAAACCGAGGCGCTCCTGCAGTCGCTTCACTTGGATCATGAGGGAGCGTTGGGCTACCACGTCGAGCGACGAGGTCGGCTCATCCATGATGACGAGCTTTGGCGTAAAGAGCAGCGCCATCGCGATCATCGCCCGCTGGCGCATACCTCCCGACAGCTGATGTGGATAGCTGCGCAAGTGGATCGGATCGATGCCGACGAGGCGCATAACCTCGACCGACCGGGCGTGAGTCTCCTCAGAAGACATCTCGCCGTGGGCATCGCAGACGTCTCGCATTTGCGCCTCAAGCGACATCACCGGGTTGAGGGCGTTCATCGCGCTTTGCATGACGACCGAGAAGTCTCGCCAGCGGGACTGCCTCAACTCGGCCCGGGTGAGGTGAACGAGGTCCCTTCCAAGAAACTGCACCGAACCGGCAGCGATTTCCGCAGGCGGCGTTAGCAGCCGCGCGATCGCGAATAGGAGAGTCGACTTCCCCGATCCAGACTCGCCGACGACACCGAAGAACTCACCCGCCGCCAAGTCGAGGTCCACACTGTCGACCGCGCGCACCGGGCCGGAAGCGGTGAGATAGTCGACGCACAACCCGGATACAGTCAGTACCCGCCGGTCATCCACGGCGCCTGCCTCTCGCCCGCGCGGTGCGCACTGGAGCCAGCGCCGGATTGCTGATCTCGTCGAAAGCGTAGTTGAGCAGCGCGAAGGCCGCACCGAGCACCGCCACACACACGCCTGGCATCACCGCCCACAGGACCATGCCGCTGTTCAGCGCCTCACTATTCTGAGCCCAGTAGAGCATCGTCCCCCAGCTCAGGCTTGAGGGGTCGCCGAGCCCGACAAATTGCAGACCGGCCTCCGCCAGCACGGCATAGAGGGCGCTACTCAAGAAGCTGGCGATGACGAGCGAGGTCATGGTCGGCAGCGCCTCGAATAGCACGATGTAGCTGCGGCGCTCGCCACGAGACTTCGCCGCATCGAGGAACTCGCGCCGCTTCAGCGAAAGCATCTGGGAGCGCAGCTGTCGAGCACCGAAGGACCAGCCGGTAATGACGAGCACCACGATCAGCATCGCGAGGCTAGCGCCTCTCGTGTAGGCGGCGATGACGACGATGAGGGGAAAGGCCGGTATGACGAGCAGCACATCCGTGAGGAGCGAGAGGAAGCCATCCCAGAGGCCACCTAGGTAAGCGGCCGAGACCCCGACTAGGACCGATAGGGCCGTCGAGACCGCGCCGACCGCCAGGGCGACGATCAGCGAGGCTCGCGCCCCCCAGATCAGCTGGGAGAAGACGTCCTGGCCGTACGAGGTCGTCCCGAGCAAATGCGCGAGCGACGGGGAAAGCCCAGTCCGGAACGATTCCTCCCTCGGGTCGTACGGGGCTATGACGCCAGGGATGATTGCGAACACGCAGACAATGCCGAGCAGGCAAGCACCGGCAACCGCCTTGCGGTTGCCAAGGACCATGCGGGCCAGGCTCCGGCGCGCACCCCTACCCCGAAGCCGGTCGCCAAACCCGGAGCCAATGGCCTCGCCGAGCGCGGCCCCAGTCGCCGCCATTAGGCGCCGGTCACGATGCAGACGCTCGCGTCCGCGGGAAGCGCAAGGCTCGGCCGTCGGTCGATGCCGAATGACACCAGCCCAGTGCCGTGGACTCGCTTCAGCACGGCATGCTGCCGTAGCCGACGCCGATGTTGGCATCAGTCCGCATGGCCACCGGCTCGACGTCCGCTTCGCTGACTGCGGCCCTGGTCGGCCTGGAACCGTTCTGCGATGTCACGCTCGACTCCTCCCCTTGCAGGTCAAGCAGCGCTGACGGTGCCGCTCAGTTCCTCGACGACTCGCGCATGGACGGGCATCGGGCTTATGTATTATGCATTCTGTACTTACGATGTCACGCAATTTTAGGCTTTGGCCAGAGCGGTGACAAGCGCTCGGCGCGGCAGCACTGCCTGCCCTGGGCTCATCTCCGCGTCGGCGAGCGGCGGACTCGCCGACAGAACTGGCAGGGGCACATCGTCCCGGACCACCGCTCGGCAGGGAGATATAGGACAATGGGTATGGACGATCGATTCCCGGCCGGATTCGTCTGGGGCGCAGCAACGTCCAGCTATCAGACAGAGGGCGCGGTTGCCGAGGACGGACGGACGCCCTCATGCTGGGACGTCTTCACCAGCAAGCCGGGCGCGATCCGAAACGGTGACAACGGGAACATCGCCTGCGACGCCTATCACCGCCTCGGCGAAGACCTCGATCTGATGGCCGAACTCGGGCTCAAGAGCTACCGGTTCTCTGTCGCCTGGTCCCGCGTGATCCCAGAGGGGACCGGCCCGGTCAATCCAAGGGGAATCCGGTACTACGATCGGCTCGTCGATGGCCTCATCGAGCGCGGCATCCAGCCGACCGTGACGCTATTTCACTGGGATCTGCCCCAGGTGCTCCAGGACCGTGGCGGTTGGGCCAGTCGCGAGTGTGCTGGCTGGTTCGCCGACTACGCGGAGGTGATCGCCGAGGCGCTCGGGGACCGGGTCGCCCGGTGGATCACACTCAACGAGCCTGCCGTTGTCGCGAACCACGGCTACCGAGTGGGGACCCACGCTCCCGGGCTGGCGGACCCCGCACTGGCCTCCGCGGCGACGCACCATTTGCTCCTGGGGCACGGTCTCGCGACGAAGCGGCTCCGGTCGCTTCTCGGCCCGAGCGCCTCGATCGGAATCACGCTTGACCCGCTCTACGCTGTCGCGCTTAATCCAGAAGACACCGAGCTCGCCGCCGAGCTCGCCGCTGGCAAGACAGATCTCTACCTTCAGCCCTTGCTCGAGGCCACCTACCCCACCCTGCAGCGCGACGAGCTCGTCCCAACGCCCAGTGTCGTGGACCGCGGCGACCTCGATACCATCGCCGAGCCGGTCGACTTCCTCGGGGTTAACTTCTACGATCCGGTATTCGTCGCGCGGCGCAAACAGAACCTCGGCAGGGGAGAGAGTCGGCTCGCCGGCTATCCGAATGCTGTGATCGTCCATCCCGACGGCTATCACGTCACCGGCATGGACTGGATCGTCGACCCGGACAGCTTCCACAGCTTCCTCCTCGAGCTGCATGAACGCGCCCCCGGGCTGCCGATCTACATCACCGAGAACGGACGTGCCTGCTACGACTACGTCGACCCGAACGGCGAGGTACACGACCCCGAGCGGGTTGATTATCTACGAGGCCACATCGGAGCGGTGCGGCGCGCCATGCACGATGGCGTCGACGTCCGCGGCTACTTCGCCTGGTCGCTGATTGACAACTTCGAGTGGACAGAGGGCTACTCGCAACGATTCGGCCTGATCTTCGTCGACTTCGGCACGCAGCGCCGCATCTTGAAGGACAGTGCCCGCTTCTATGCGGAAGTCATCGCGTCAAACGCCGTCCCGCAGCTCGGGTGAGGGCGAGTGGTCGCATCACCGCGCCGACCAGCCATAGCCGAGGCGGTCGCATCAAGCCCAAGTGACACGCCCGCCAGGCCAAGCGCGGCCGCCGCCAGGCCGCCGCGCCCTGGCCGTGCGCTGTATCGCAAGCCGGAGCGCTTGTCACTGCTCCAGGCACGGCATAGAATCCGGAGAACCAGCCCTATAAAATAGATAATACGGAATGTAGGCCTTAAGGGACGCCCGCGTGTCGTCGGGGGAAGCTAAACGCGTCTCCAGATCTGCCGCAGCGAGGAGTCAAGCGTGACATCGCAGAACGGTCCCAAGTTGACGGCGGCTGAGGTTCTCGGGATGCAGGTTGAGCCGCTGACCATGCGGACCGGTGCGGTCATCCGCGGCGTCGACCTGAGCACCGACCTCGATGACGATGTCATCGCGAAGATCCGCTCGGTGCTGCTGCGGCATCGGGTCGTCTTCTTCCGCGATCAGCACATTGCGGCGGAGCACCAGCTCGCCTTCGCCGCCCGGTTCGGCGAGATCACCGCGGGGCATCCGACGCTCTCAGGCGATACGGGGCAGCCTGCCATCCTCGAGCTCGATTCGCTCGAAGGCGGTCGCGCCGCCGCCTGGCACACCGACAACACTTTCACGGATCGGCCGCCTGCTTTTTCTGTTCTGCGGAGCTTGATCATCCCGCCCTGTGGCGGGGACACAGTATGGGCTAGCACCGTTGCGGCGTACGAGCACCTGCCTGAGCCGCTCCGGCTCTTCGCCGACCTGCTGCGCGTCGTGCACACCAACGCTCCCGACCCCGCCTCCACGGTCACCTACACCGATGAGGCGACGCGGCTGCACGACGAAGAGTTCGAGTCGACGGTCTTTGAGACCGAGCATCCCCTGGTGCGGGTGCACTCCGAGACTGGCGAGCGATCACTCATGCTTGGCGGATTCGCCCAGCGAATCGTCGGCCTCGGTGGCGGCGACTCCCGCAAGGTCATCAATCTCCTGCAGGACTGGGTACCAACGCCAGAGAACACTGTGCGCTGGCACTGGCATCAGGGCGACGTGGCGATGTGGGACAACCGGGCGACCCAGCACTACGCCGTAAACGACTACGGAAGCATCCACCGCGTGGTGAAGCGGGTCACGGTTGCCGGCTCGGTGCCAGTCGGCATCGATGGCCGACCCAGCGTTGCGCTGCGCGGGGACGCAAGCGCCTACAGCGTTATCGGAGCCCAATGAGAACGACGCCGATGGCTGTCTGCGGGTCGTGCGAGCTGGCGTGCCTGTGCTGGTTGCCTGTTAGCGGCTCGCCGGGCGGGACATCTCGGGTGGCTCGGCGAGCGGGCTGGGCTGGCTTGGCGCGATGAGTTATGTCGCGCGGCGGGTGGGTTTCTTCCTGGTGACCTTGTGGGCGGCGCTGTCGTTTAACTTCTTCCTGCCGCGGCTGATGCCGGGCAACCCGGCGATCGCCATGCTGAGCCGGCTCGAGTCCCACGGGCATCTGGGTCCGCAGGCGCTGCACACCATCGAGATCGCCCTCGGCCTGAATCATCACGAGGGCCTGCTGCCCCAGTACTTCCAGTACCTCGGGAACGCGGCGACCGGTAACTTCGGGGTCTCGTACACGTTCTTCCCGATCCCTGTCGGCCAGGAGATCCTCCAGGCACTGCCCTGGACGCTTGGCCTGGTCGGGATGACGACGGTTTTCGCGTTCGTGCTCGGCACGTTCATCGGCCTGATCAGCGCATGGTTCCGCGGCGGCCGCCTGGACAGCGCGCTGCCGCCGCTGTTCGTCATCCTCTCGGGCTTCCCGTACTTCTGGTTCGCCCTGCTCTGCATCCTGCTCTTCGGCGTGACGCTCAACTGGCTGCCGGTGAACGGCGGGTACGACACCACCTTGCTCCCCGCCTGGAACTGGCCATTTATCAGCAGCGTTCTCAGCCACTCGGTACTGCCGGGGCTGACGATCGTGCTCACCTCGATCGGCGGGTGGGCTCTGACGATGCGCAACAACACGGTGACCGTTGTCGCCGAGGACTACGTCCGCATGGCCCGGGCAAAAGGCCTTCCCGAGTGGAAGATCATGTGGCACTACGCAGGCCGTAACGCGATGCTCCCGAACCTCACCGGGTTCGGCATGGCGCTCGGATTCGTCGTGAGCGGCGCCGTCCTCGTCGAGTACGTCTTCAACTACCCGGGCTTGGGATGGATGCTCCTCGACAGCATCTCGAACCAGGACTACCCCTTGATGCAAGCCCTCTTCCTGATGATCACCGTGGCCGTCCTCGTCGCCGTCCTCGCCGTCGACCTGCTGACAGCACTGCTCGATCCACGCACAAGAGACTCCGGATAGCTCATCGGGCTCATCGCCTAAGCCGACGCAGACGTATACGGCAAGGAGGACTATTCGTGACGACGATCGCGGTCATCGGCGGCGGCAGCAGTATGTTCGTTCCCGGACTCGTCCGGCGCCTGCTGGAGCTCCCGTGCTTCGACGATAGCGAGCTGCGGCTCATGGACATCGACGAGCACCGCCTGTCGGTGATGACGTCGCTCGCTAACGAGTTGGTTGCCGCCGAAGGCCGGCACATGAGGGTCCGGGGGACGCTGGAGCAGAAGGAGGCTTTGGATCGAGTCGACTTCGCCATTCTCACGATCTCAGTCGGCGGGATGACCGCATGGGAATCCGACATCGAGGTCCCGGCCCGTCATGGCGTGTTTATGCACATCGCCGACAGCATCGGCCCTGGCGGAATCTTCCGTGCCCTCCGCAACACTCCCGTGGTGGCCTCCGTTGCCGAGGATCTCGCCACGCTGGCACCGCACGCCATCGCCATCAACTACACGAACCCAGCCAGCGCGAACGCGATGGCTATGGCCTCCGCCTCAAGTGTCCGTTCGCTCTCGCTGTGCAGCTGCAGCCCCCTGCCCTTCAACAAGCAGTGGCTCGCAGAGCTGGCGGGCGTGCCTACGGACGACATCCTCTTGCCGCTCGAGGTGGGTGGCATCAATCACTGCACCGGCATCATGGATCTCAGGCTGAAAGACGGGCGAGACGCCATCCCCCTGATCCGCGAACGAACGCAGGACGAGCTCATCGCCTGGGCCATCGACACCTTCGGGGTGGTGCCGTATTGCTGGGCCCACTGGTGTGAGTTCTTCCCGAGCCTGCAGCGCCTCGAGCAGCCCTACCAGGGCCGGGCACAGGGCCTCGCCATGTGTTACGGCCGGCACATCTATGACATGACCAAGCAACGCGAGCGGGTTACGACGTGGGACGAGCTTGCCCGCGGGTGGCAGGATTCCCCCGGCCGGCACCGACTTACAGACCTCCCCCCAGGGCCAGAGGACGAGGGTATTGTCGCCGCCGAGCTCATGCAGGCGGTCATCGAAGACAGACAGGAGCTTTTCGTCGCCAACGTCAGCAACGAGCGTTTGCTCATCCCGAACCTGCCCGCCGACTGCGCCGTGGAGGTACCGGCTGTTGTAACTGGCGAGGGAGTGCGGGGCATCCCCATCCGCCCGCTGCCGCCAGGGCTGGCCGGCATCCTTACCCGACACGCTCAAGTCCAGCACCTAACCATGCAGGCCGCGCTGACCGGTGACCGGCGACTGCTCGATCAGGCAATGTCCACTGACCCGCTGCTGGAGGCGACGCTCGAACCGGGCCAGATCCGGCAGCTGACCGACGACATGCTCGAAGCCAACCGCCCGCACCTGGCAGCCGCTAGCACAATCCGCCTCTACAACGACCGGCCGCTGTCATGACCGTGACGATGCGGTAACTCTCCCACGACAAGTCTTTCTGCTCTGAAAGGATTATATGCAAACTATCCAATTGAACCTGGCGGCGAGACCACTAATTGCTGAGGCATGGAAGCCGTACGGCTGGCTTCCCGTTAGTGACACCGACCCCGCCGACGGTCTTCACACACTTCACTTCGAGTGGAATGACCCGCACGTCAACCTGATTCATCACTCGGCGGATGAGGTGGCGCGCGAGGGCGATAGCCTCATCTGTGACCGCCTATTTCGCCACCGAACGCACACTCAGGCGCTGATGGTCCTCGACGTCGACGCAATGATGGTCGTCGCGCCGCCTGGGGCCACCTTCTCCGACGCTGAAGGCCTCCGGCAGCTCGAGGCGTTCACGATCCGGCCCCCTGACGCCTTCGTCTTGCACGAGGGTACGTGGCATTGGGGGCCCTTCCCGATCGCTGACTCGAGGGTCAACCTCTTCAACGTGCAAGGCCTGCGTTATGCCGAGGACAACGAGTGCCAGCTGCTCACCCACCTCGGTGTGGTCCTCTGCTCTCCGGCAGCGGGATAGCAGACCAGGCCTGAACATGGAGACAATCAACGCCCGGCTCCTTGCCCTCGGCTCCGCGACCATCGGGGAAAGCGGGGGGAGTCCGTTGGCTGCGTACGTCAAGCCCATGTGGACAGGCGCGCAACTGGCCGGTCCCGCCTTCCCGGTGGTCTGCGCGCCGGGAGACAACCTCGCCATCCATGTAGGCGTAGCCGAGGCACCCGCCGGCTCAGTGCTGGCGATCAGCGTCGGCGCCGTCACGGACCGGGGATACTTCGGTGAGGTCCTGGCAACGGCATCGACCACCGCCGGCCAACTCGGCCTCGTCATCGATGGGTGCGTACGGGATTCTGGCGGCTTGGCGGCGAAGAGGTACCCGGTCTTCGCCCGGGGCCTGTCGCTGCCCGGGACCAGCAAGAAAGGACCAGGCTCGGTCGGGGCCGTGAGCGTGGTTGGAGGGGTAGCGGTTCACGCTGGGGACTGGCTCGTTGGTGACGCCGATGGCGTCGTGGCCGTCCCGGCCGGGCAGCTAGAGACAGTGCTCCGCGCCGCCGAGGCCCGCGCTGCTAAGGAGCAGGAGATGTTCGGTCGCCTCGCCGCCGGCTCGACAACGGTTGAGTTGCTCGGACTGGAGAGGCAGGCAGTGGCACGTGAGCTGTCGGCTGACGGAAGCAGTAAGCAGGCGAGGGCGATCTCCACCGCAGCCGCGCCCGCACCCTCCGGTGGCTATGAGCAGGCGCGATGGACAGATGACCTGGTGTTCCTCGCTGGTGTGGGACCGTACGACCCGGTCACACGAGACATAGTGGGCACCGATATCGTCGCTCAGACGGAGCAGGCCATGGCTAACGCGGGAGCCACCCTTGCCGCCGTTGGCCTAAGCTTCTCGTCCGTCGTTTCGTGCACCGTCTTCCTGGCGGAGCTGACCCGGGATTGGCGCGCCTTCGATGAGGCCTACCGCCGCTTCATCACTCCGCCCTACCCGGCGCGGGCGGTGGTAGGAGCTGCCCTCAAGGGCATCCTCGTCGAGATCGTGATGGTGGCGGAGCGATGGAGGTGAGCCGATCGGAGCGCCAGCTCTTGTACGTGTCACAGGTGGCGCCATACCGTGACGAGGCCGGAGCCGAGCTCCCCGCCGGCATCCATCACGGACTCACCTCAGCTGCCCAGGGGTTGGCGGAACTGGCGGATCTTGTCGGCCTCTCCTTCCGGCATCCTGCCAGCGTCAGCGAGCTTCAGCCCGAAGACCTGGAATGTGTCGACGTCCTCGCCCTGGCGACAATCGGAGAAACTCCGTGGCCACCGAGCCTCCGAGCGGCAATCGAGAACCGCGTAGCTGATGGGCGGATGGGTGTCGTGGGGCTTCACTCGGCGACCGATGCCTCGCGGGATTGGAGCTGCTACGGCAGGCTTCTCGGCGCCCGGTTCGACGGGCACCCGATGACCGCCGATCTTCCCGTCGCCGTGGTCGACCGCACGCACCCTTCCACCCGGCACTTGCCCGATCTGTGGCGGATGCGGGACGAGCTCTACCTCTTCGCGGACTGGCAGCCGGACAACCGGACATTGCTGGCTGTACGCATGGGTCCACGCGCCACCTATCACGAAGGTGAGAGGCCAGCGCCAGGAGACTTGCCGCTGGCCTGGTGCCGACCGTTCGGGCGTGGTCGGTGCTTCTACACCGCGCTCGGCCACTTCGCCGCAGCATGGGAGGACAGCAGCTACGTCCGGCACATTCTGGGCGGCATCGAGTGGGTGCTCGACGTCGGCAACCCAGATTCTTCCGCGGCCGACAGGATGAGCACGGGTGACCGATAATCAGGCATCCCTCCGGCTGGAGGTAGTTCGACGAGGCGCTGAACGGCGCCTGCGAGTGTCCACCTGTTCGCATCCCCGCGCCCTGGATGCCTTCGAAGGGGCCTGCCATACCGAGGGCGATACCACCGTTCTGGATGGGCCGCTCACCAGCATCAACGCGGCGGCTGCAAGGGAATGGACACTTTGGTTGCGACCGCGCCCCGTTGGTCTCGTCACGTCATTCGGCGTTGGCGATCGGCTTGGGCTCGCGACTCCTGGGCATGTCCGCGCGTTCAGGAATCACGGCGAAGACGTAATGCCAGTCTTTGCGCAACAGTCGGCGAGAGAGATGGCCAGGCTACAGCGATCAGCGCAAGCCGTCATGGATGACGCCACCTTCGGCGCGATCGAGGGTCAGTGGGGACAAAGCTTCGGGGCTGATGCCGACCACCTGAAGACTGTCGACGATGTTGATGCTGGTGTCGGCGCTGGCTTCACCAGCTTCACGCTTGACCCTGGCGACTACGTGCGACCGCTAACCGCGCATACGGCAATGAAACCTGAAGACATTCCATGGTCGACACTGGAGGATTCGGAAAACGCGCTGCGCGCGCGATATCGAGGACTGGCGATCGACGCGGCAGACACTGTGATCCGCATGGATGCTGAGCGAGCAGGAAGAGCCGCGTACAAATACGGAAGCGCCGTAGCCCACACCCTCAGTCTCTATCGCCGGCTCAAAGCCACTGCCACCTGTCCGGTCGAGGTCGAAGTCGCCGTTGATGAGACGGAACAACCGACCACGCTTGAGGAGCACGTCTATCTCGCCACTGAGATGCGACGGCTAGGAATGACGTGGGTGGGCCTTGCCCTTCGTCACGTAGGTTCCTTCCAGAAGGGCATCGCATATGTTGGCGATCCAGGTCGACTCTTCACTAGCGTGCGCCAGCACGCAGGGATTGCCGCCAAGTTGGGTCCCTACAAGCTCAGCTTGCATTCGGCCTCCGATAAGTTCGGTCTCTATCGCCCGATCCTGCGAGCCACGCAGGGGATGCTTCACGTCAAGACATCGGGTACTAGTTACCTGGAAGCCCTGCGTGTGGCGTGTGAATGTGCACCAGGGTTGTTCCGGGAGATCTACGAAACAAGTCGGCTCGCCTACAAGATGGCTCGTAACAGCTATCAGGTCTCTGCGGATCAGCAACACATCCGCGATGCTGCAACCCTGCGAGACACCGAGCTGATCGACCTCCTTCGGCAGCCCGCCACCCGGCAGGTGCTGCACGTCGGCTACGGCGAGCTCATCGCCGCTCCACGGCAACCTGCCAACAACCGTCAACCATTGCTCGACGATCTGCGAGCGGTTCTACTGGATGCGCCGGAACGCTATGCGGCGGACTTGGATGCACATATCGGGCGCCATCTGCAGGAGTTGAGGAGCGCGCCCTGAGTACCCCGCGAACCCCCGCAGAGCTATTCGGCCTCAGCGGCAAACGGGCGGCCATCGTAGGCGGAACGGGGGTCCTAGGCTCGCAGTTTGCCCGCTGCCTAGCCGGCGCAGGAGCGGAAGTCATCGTTTTGGGACGCTCGTCCGAGCGCGGTGCCACCGTCGTTCATGAGATCGAAGAAAAAGCGGGCCGTGCTCATGCAGTGGTAATTGACGTGACTAAACGCGAGGCGATTGAACAAGTCGCAGCCGATCTAGAGGCTGTAGGGGGGATCGACATTTTGATCAACGCTGCCGGAGTGAACGCTGGCGGATCGTTTACTGACATCAGCGAATCGCTATGGGCGCAAATGATCGAGATCAATCTCAACGCCGTGTTTCGGGTCTGCCAGGCGTTCATACCGCAGATGAGCAACCGCGACGAAGGGGCATCGATCATTAACATCTCGTCTTCCTCATCAGGACCGCCACTGAGCGGGGTCGCCGGATACGCAGCGGCGAAAGCCGGAGTAAATAACCTTACTCAGTATCTAGCCGGAGAACTGGCTGCGGCCGGAATTCGCGTGAATGCGGTGGTGCCAGGCTTCTTCCCAGCTGAGCAGAACCAGGCACTACTGACTCCCGAGCGACTGGAGTCAATCCTCAATCACACACCAATGCGTCGGCTCGGCAGACCAGAGGAACTGGACGGGGTGATCCTCTGGCTGGCCGCCCCCTGGGCCTCGGGCTTCGTGACCGGCGCGTTGGTGCACGTCGATGGCGGCTTTTCGGCGATGTCTATCTAACGCTGGTGTAACGCATTAGTCACAACGACCTGTACTACAGCATAAGGATTCAACTTTGTCGACCATTGAACGCGCTGAAGTCCTGGTGACCAGTCCAGGCCGCAACTTCGTCACCCTCAAGGTTGAGACGTCGGACGGCGTGACTGGCTTGGGAGACGCGACGTTGAACGGCAGGGAACTGGCGGTAGCTTCCTACCTGTCCAACCATGTGGTTCCGCTGCTGACCGGGCGCGACCCGCACAAGATCGAGGACACCTGGCAATATCTCTACCGAGGCGCCTATTGGAGACGAGGACCAGTCACCATGGCTGCGATCGCTGCGGTTGACATGGCTCTTTGGGACATCAAGGGCAAGCTTGCAGACCTGCCCGTGTTCCAGTTGCTGGGTGGGGAATCGCGAATCGGCGCCCTGGCCTACGGGCACGCGTCCGGAGCTGACATTCCTTCTCTATTTCACTCGATCCGCCTTCACCTCGACGAGGGCTACAAGGCCATCCGCGTCCAAACCGGGATTCCGGGGCTCGGTCAAATTTACGGCGTGGCAATGGAGCAGGCCGAAGGTCAGCGTTACGACTACGAGCCCGCCAAGCGAGCCGCTTTGCCCCTGGAGGAAACATGGGACACCAGACGGTACCTCGCTCATATAGCGGGAGTTTTCGCAGCCGTCCGAGATGAATTCGGCCCCGAGCTTCCGCTGTTGCATGACGCCCACCACCGACTCACGCCGAACGAGGCGGCGATTCTGGGCAGATCCTTGGAACCCTTCGACTTGTTCTGGCTCGAAGACTGCACCACAGCCGAGAATCAAGACGCCTTGCGACGAGTGCGGTCTCAGACGCTCACACCCCTCGCGATCGGCGAGGTCTTCAACAGCGTGCTCGACTTTAAGACGTTGATCAGCGAGCAGCTGATCGACTACGTGCGAGCCGCCGTAACGCATGCGGGCGGCATCACTGCGGTGAAGAAACTGATGGACTTCGCCGCGCTGTACCAGATCAAGTCAGGCTTCCATGGTCCCACGGACATCTCTCCGGTGGGCCAAGCCGCCGCACTGCATCTGGATATTGCCATCCACAACTTTGGCATTCAAGAATACATGAAGCACTCTGCGGAGACGCTCGAAGTATTCCGTACAAGCTACACTTTCGATGGCGGATTGCTGCATCCGGGGACGCAACCTGGACTGGGGGTGGAGTACGACGAAAGGACCGGGGCCAATTATCCCTATTCCCCCGCCTATCTGCCCGTCAGCCGACTCCAAACTGATGGAACGATGCATGATTGGTGATTACTGGATCAATTTTCTGGGACCGAGGAGGGCTGGGGGTCTCGTGTCCGAAGGTGGGAGCCAACAGCCCGGGGGTTCGCGCGCTGACCTTGGCTCGGATGCGGGGAGTGCCCAAGTAGATCACCGGCGAGCTGAGGCTGTGAGGGCCGGCGCGCGCCGGCCGGGGCCTCCCCAAGGCCGGGGGCCGGGCGCTATCGCCGGCTCGGCGCCGCGCAGCGGTGCCGCGTTGATCTAAGTACGGCGTAATTCGGCAACGCACTACGGCGTCGTGTGTCCTCCGTCGGGTGATGCGCGACACTCGTCCGCCAGCAGATCTGCGTCAGTCCATGGCGCTGGTTAGTTCGAATGTGTCAGGGTGGTCGCCATGGCTGAAGGGAGCGAGCGCGATGCCGTGCCGGAAAGGTGGAATGCCGCCGGGGCGGACGGCATGTGGATGGACATGGCGCTGGACCCGAGGTTCGCGACACGGACCGCACCGGAGGGCGAGCGGGCGACGCTGCTTCAATACCTGCAGAGGTACCGGCTGACGATGGAGATGAAGTGCGCTGACCTTGACACGGCCCAGCTCGCGAGCCGGTCGGTGCCGCCCTCCACGATGTCCCTGCTCGGCCTTATCCGTCACATGGCCGACGTGGAGCGCCACTGGTTCCGGCGGGTGATGGCGCAGTCCGACCCTCCCTTCCTGTACTGGTCGGAGGACGTGCCGGATGCTGAGTGGCTCGGCGCGGTTGCCGACCC
>WNGK01003621.1_pt1 | contig 21582 bp, 14 predicted proteins | sample 5400601 | NCBI WGS metagenome assembly WNGK01 (sample SAMN13153376, study PRJNA577476) | soil metagenome | isolation source: 60 cm soil or saprolite under Garry oak tree replicate 1 | place: USA:California | collected 2016-06-15
AGTCCCATAGTCGTCTGGAGCAGGCGACAGCACTGCTCCACCACGTCGCGGAAGATCGGCTCCTGCTCGTACAACTCCTGGGCCATGCCCACATACTGCTCGCCCACTCCTGGGAAGAGAAAGGCCACCGGCCGCTCTGAAACCAACTGGCTGCCAGTCAGAATCTGGGGAGTAGCGAGCGTTTCCAGGGCATGTAAAGCATCTTCGCGGTCGCGACATACTATCATCCGCCGTCGCTCGAACGCCTTGCGTCCCACTTGTAACGTGTAGGCCACATCCGCTAGGTCAGTTTCCTCGTGCCGCTGTAAATACGTATGCAAATTCGCAGTTGCCATCTCGAGAGCAGTTTCAGTTCGTGCGGAAAGTAGGAGTAGCTTGTGCTTCCGCAAAGCGCCAGAAAAATTGAGGACAGGAGCCTCTTCAAGAACGACATGCGCGTTCGTACCGCCTATTCCGAAAGCGTTCACTCCAGCGCGCCGGGGTGAACCATTTGTCTTCCATTCCATCAACCTTGTGTTGACGTAGAATGGACTGTCCTGGAGATCAACCTGCGGATTGGGCTCTTCGTAATTGAGGCTGGGAGGAATCAACCCGTGCTTGAGTGCGAGGACAGTTTTGATTAAACCTGTGACACCAGCAGCTCGATCGAGATGTCCAACATTGGTTTTTGCAGACCCAATTGCACAGAACCCCTGTTTGTCAGTGCTTTCACTAAACGATTTGATAAGTGCAGTCAGTTCGGCGGCATCACCCAGGGGCGTACCGGTTCCATGCGTTTCAATGTAACTAATACTTTCGGCCTCTACGCCGGCATTGGCCAGAGCCTCCACGATAACTCCTGCCTGGCCCCTGACACCTGGCGCGGTGTAACCAACCTTCAAAGAACCATCATTATTGATGGCTGATCCTTTAATTACAGCATGGATAGTGTCTCCATCCGCTAGCGCATCTTCTAGCCGCTTTAAGACCACGACGGCTACTCCATTCCCAAGCGGTGACCCCTTTGCCTTAGCATCAAAGGCTCTACAGTGCGCATCTGGCGAGGCGATGCCGCCTTCTTGATAGTAGTAACCAGCTTTTTGAGGTACTGAGACGAGCACACCGCCAGCTAGTGCCATATCACATTCGCCATTGAGCAGACTTGAACAGGCGATGCTCGTGGCCACCAACGAGGTCGAGCAATAGGTTTGGACGGTATAACACGGTCCAGTCAAATTGAGCAGGTAAGCAACACGCGTGGTCAACGAGTCTTTATCGTTACCGAGTACGACTTGCATAATGCCTGCCGTATCTATCACATCAGCATTGGGGTACAGGTTGTTGAGAAAATACGTGCTAAGCCCTGAACCAGCGTATAGTCCGATTGGCTTCTTGTACATCTCAGGGTTGTATCCCGCACTTTCGAGTGCATTCCAGGCCGTTTCAATGAACAGGCGATGCTGTGGATCCAGAATCTGTGCCTCTCCAGGTGTGAATCCAAAGAAGGAGCCATCAAACGTATCAATGTCTTCTAGAATGGCACCTGCTTTAACATAGTTCGGATCACTCAGCAGAGACGCGTCCACGCCAGCTTGGAGCAGATCTTCGTCAGAAAATTGTGTGATTGACTCTACTCCATTGCACAGATTCTGCCAAAATTCATCTACATTCCTAGCACCTGGGAAACGACCGGACATGCCAATAATAGCGATATCTGCGCCACTATCCTCTGTGCTCGGCATCGGGAAATCACCCATGATCAACTTTCCTCTCCTACTGTCTGCACCGTAAGCTTCTGTCTTCTGAGTCGCTCTCTGCGCAATTTGCCGCGCGCGCTGTTCTGCTCCAGTACTGATCCATCCCGTCGATTCGGTTTGATCAAATCAAGGAGCGAACTGATTGTCGGGCCTTCAAAAAGGCTTGCCGCAGAAAGATGCACTTGAAATTCCTTCTGCAAGCGCGAGACAATGAGCATCCCAACTAAAGAATTGCCTCCCAGTTCAAAGAAATGATCATCGATGCCTATGTTCTCAATGCCTAGAGCCTCTTGCCAAATTTCAGCAATCTTTTGCTCATCCTCATTGCCTGGCGCCACATACATATTCCTTAGATTTGGCCGGGGGTAAAAGGGTTTAGCAGGATGAGCCTCAACAATATCTTCCAGGAAACTGAGTGATGACAAAGCCGCCGATTGCTCAAAGGTAGCCTGAAGTCCTTGTGGCAATACGAGTACCTGCGTCAGGGGGTTAGCTATCACGCGTTGGAATACCTCCTCACCCTCCTGAAATGTCACTCCATATCTTTCTCGTATCTGCCGAATTTTTGCGGCTATCTCTGGCTGCGATGCAAATAACGTTCCTTGCCAGGCATCCCACTGCCAGGGTCCCCAGTTAATTGTTACCGCATGCGCGCCGCGTTGTGCTCTAGCATAATGGGCAAAGGCATCTAAAAACGCATTGGCGGCACAGTAATCTAGTTCACCCAGCCCGCCGGTAATAGCATTGCTCGAGGAATAGTAAGCAATGAAATCAAGTTCCTCTTCTTCCAGCACCTTCTCTAACACAAGCGTCCCCTGAACTTTGGGGGCAAACACTCGCTCTATCATTTCAGGCGTTTTGAGTTGCATCAGCCCTTCACCAGGAATCCCTGCAGCGTGGATCACTCCATCTATCTTGCCAAACCGCTCATGCGTCTCGATGATCACGCGCTGCATATCTTCCAGGCTGGAAACATCAGCCCGCGCAATCAGCACCTCAGCCCCTACCTCTTCTAATGACTGGATCTTCTTGATTTTCTGACTAATCACATCCTCGCCATCATGCTGAGCTAGTAAATGTACGGGCAGGGCTTGCCCCTGCCCTGGTCCCCACTCTTCCCGCAAGGGCAGCGCGGAACGTCCTAGCAGCACCAGCCGGGCCTGTACCGTTTTAGCGAGGTGTTCCGCCAGTGCAAAGCCAACCCCTCCTAAACCGCCAGTTATCAGATAAACACCCTTCTTCCTCAAAGGCGCTATATCCTTGCCGCTCTCTTCAAGTGGCACAGACTCGAAAGACTGGACCCAACGATGATCCCCACGATAGGCGATTACACTTTCAGAGGTCTTAGCTCGCATCTCTACTGCGAGTTGCTCTATGAGCTTCTCACGTTGTCTTGTGCCCGCTTCAGGAAGCACAAGATCAATGCTGCGACAGGTGACATTCAGGCATTCCTTAGGAAGGACCTTGCAGGGTCCAAGAATGGTAGCCTTTTCTGGGCACAGACCTTCGCCTCCCATTACTTCCTGCATGTTGGTGGACAGCACCAGGAGTTGCACGTTAGGACTCGATTTATCGCTTCCCAACGCCTGAGCCAGAAATAGCAGGCTGTAAAAGCCCAGGTACTGCGATGTCTGCAATACTACTTCTTGCAAGCAGCCTTCAATTCCTGAAGCCGCGGAGTCGCTTTGCGTTACACCCCAGAGGTGAACAATGTGCTGTGGGGCTTTATTCACGAGATGCAGGTGCTTGAGCAAGGCATCGTAGTCATCGCATATTTCGGGATTGACGGTATAAACGCCATCACGTACCCGGCGAAACGCATCGCCTACCATCACAGTTGTGACATCCTGATCTTGCTCTTCTAAAAGCCCCGCCAGCCGATCACCCAATCCACAGGTATCGGCGAATACTAACCAGCACTGTCTCTGCTTTCCGAGGTCACGAAGTTCAGAGGCAAGAAATGGGCGAGATTGTTTCCAGATGGGAACATAAAACCAATCCCCCAGATCAAGCTTTTTCTTCTCCGCCGCGCGAGTTGGCTCGCCCTTCTGCTCCTGTTTCTTTACCCAGTATTGCACGCCCTCGAATGGATACGTTGGTAGATTGAGGCGCTGTCGCTGCTGATTTGCATAAAATCCTTCCCAATGGATCTGCGCCCCTTCCAGCCAGAGTTGTCCCAGCGTTCGCAGCAGGAATGGCATATCCGCTTGTTGGTCGTATGCATAGCGCAACGATGGTAATACCGTAAGCTTCGTTTCTTTCCTACTTGTGGGATGTTGCAATGCTAAGCTGCCCAACGATAGGCCAGGGCCCACCTCCAGGAGTATCCTGTTGGGTTTCTGCAAGATTTCCTCAATTCCATCAGCAAAGCGCACCGTCTGACATAAATGCCTCACCCAGTATTCCGAATCCATCGCTTGCCGCGCCGTTATCCATGTTCCGGTTACATTGGACACATACGGGATCTGGGGAGGATTCAACCTGACAGTTTTCATCAGAGCAGAAAATGATGCCTCAATCGGCTCCATCATGAATGAATGAAATGCATGTGATGTTTGCAGTCGCCGGCAGGCCACCCCACCTGCAAGAAGTTGCTGCTCCAATTCATTTACCGCATCCACTGAGCCAGCAATCACAGAAGTCCTCGTCCCATTGACCGCTGCAAGCGAGAGGGCCTCATTCAGTAGAGACTGCGTCTCTTGTTCCGGCAGCGCAACAGCTAACATGGCTCCCTCGGGAAGCTCCTGGATCATCTGCGCCCTCTTCGCTATAACTGCCAGCGTATGTTCCAGCGACATCACGCCCGCGAGGCACGCCGCCACATATTCACCTAAGCTGTAACCTATCATTGCTTGAGGGCGAAATCCCCAGGACAACCACAACTGTGCCAATGCATACTCGATTACAAAGAGGGCTGGTTGAGCCAGAACAGTTTGATTGAGTCTTTGCGTAGCCTCAGGGTGATAGTGAGAGCCATCTCCTTCACCATGTCCCAGCAGCGCGCGTAAATTCAAATGGATGGGCAGGGAAGCCGCATCCAGGGAATGCTGAAGGCGCCCCTGCTCTGCCCTGTCTTGCGCATCTTTCTGGTTTCGACCTGGATACAACACATCTCGTAAATCGAGCCCCAGGTGGAGTTCAAGCAATTGGCAGCAGCGATCTACATGTGCGCGGAACACTGGCTCTAGCTTGTACAATTGCTCGGCCATGTTGACATAATGGTCAGCCAGACCTGGGAACAGGAATGTGACAGAACGATGCTCTACCTCTACAATACTCGTCAAAACACGCTGGCGATCCCGTGTTTCCAACACAGTTATAGCATCGTTTAGATCATGGCAAACTAGCATCCGACGGTGATTGAAAGCGCTTCGACCAACATGGTACGTGTAAGCAATATCTGCCAGGCTCTCAGCAGGATGTTGCTTCATGTAAGCAACCAGGTTATCGGTTGCCGATGCGAGTGCACTGTCCGTCTTAGCAGAAAGTACCAATAATTGAAATGTAGGGGCAGGGCTTGCCCCTGCCCTGTCGGATAAGGCTGCTCCAGGTGTTTCAAGGGCGGGAGCCTCTTCGAGAATAACATGTGCATTCGTTCCCGACCAGCCGAATGAGCTTACTCCCGCAATGCGCATTTCGCCATTTGAAGGCCATGGCATGGGCGTGGTCGGAATAGTTACCGGCATCTGTTCCCAGGCAACGTGTGGGTTCAAATCCTTCAAGTGCAAATGCGGTGGGATCTCTTTATGTTGCAGGGCAAGTACCGTTTTAATCAGACCTGCTATGCCAGCCGCACCTGCTAGGTGACCAATGTTGGTCTTTACAGCACCAATCAACAGGCGCTCTTGCCTGCAATCCTGTGCTCGTTCTGATCCTAAAGCTGCCACAAGGGCCTCAACCTCGATGGGATCCCCAAGCGCAGTCCCGGAACCATGCGTCTCAACGTAGCTTACTCTGTGAGGTTCTATGTCTGCATTTGCCAGCGCAGAAACAATAACCGCCTGCTGGGCAAGCTTATTAGGGGCTGTGATCCCATTGCTACGACCATCCTGGTTCACTGCTGTGCCGCGAATAACCGCCAGTATCGTATCCCGGTCCATGATCGCATCAGAAAGACGTTTGAGTATCACCACACCACATCCTTCTCCCAACACAAAACCATCAGCAGTCGCATCAAATGTTTTACAGCGGCCATCTCTGGCCAGCATGCGCATCTTGCACGCATTCACTACGCTTTCTGGAAGCGTGATAGCATTGACACCTCCTGCTAGAGCCAGGTTACATTCTTTATTCCGCAGGCTCTGACAAGCGAGATGAATCGAGACCAACGACGACGAACAAGCCGTATCCACAGTCATAGTTGGCCCTTGCAAATCAAATAAGTAGGAGAGCCGACCAGACGCGATACTTGAGGAACTTCCCATTCCAAAGTAGGGATCATCATAGATGGTAGCGCTGTGTTGCACTTGAAGCTGGCTATACTCACCATTGTTCATCATTCCTATGAATGTGCCGGTTTGGCTGCCTGCCAACGTGCTTACTGCTTGACCAGCATGTTCAAGTGCCTCCCACGCTACTTCCACAAGCAAGCGCTGCTGAGGATCCATTCGCACAGCTTCACGCGGAGAAATACCGAAAAATTGGGCGTCGAATTTGCTAAGGTCTTGTAAAAATCCGCCAAACCGCGTGTACATCTTCCCGGGCGCATCCGGGTCTGGATCGTAGTAGGCATCGATATCCCAGCGCTCGGCAGGAACCTCAGAGATAGCATCTCTCCCACATTTCAGTAGTTGCCAGAACGCTTCGGGAGTATTGGCTCCTCCTGGGAAGCGGCAACTCATCCCAATAATGGCGATTGATTCGGCGGAGACCTTTGGCTGTGTATGATCCTCTGCTGCCGCATTGGATGCATGTTGACTTACAACGAGATACCTGGTCAGCCTTTCAATGCTGGGATAATCGTAAAGCAGAGTAGGTGGAAATTCCCGTTCCAGCCACACCTCAAGGTCACCGGATAATCCTACTGCGCCCATCGATTCCAAACCGTAGTTCGCGAAAGGTTCGTGAATATCTATGTCACTTGCCTTTATTTTGAGATACTCCGCAAGTTTCGCGACGAGCCAGCTCTGAACAGCGTCTTCGGTTTGCTTCTGTTCAGGCACACGCTCCTGCTTATCGATAGAATGCTCACTCACAGGAGTGGAAGACATGACCAGGTTGGCATCCTCAGTATTGTGCAGTTTCATTGATCTATTCACCCCATGCACTCAGGCTACCGGCCAAAAAGCTTGCGCTGCATGCCCGCCGTTGCAGCTTACCGCTTGATGTTTTTAGCACGCTTCCAGCCTTGAGCAACATCACATGGTATACTTGCAGTTCATGTTGTTCTGACACTGCCTGTCGAATAGCCTTGATCACCGTCTGCCCATCCAACAATTTGCGATGTGATAGTGTGCCTCCTTGCGCCTCAATCTCTCCATGAGCAGGATAATAACGAGGCTCTATTTCAGCCAGCACCACAAGCTGCTCTTTACCATCGACATCAATTGAAAACGCCGCACAACAGCCAACCCTGATTGCCGGATGGCACCGTTCTACTGTCAGTTCGATGTCCTGGGGATAGTAATTGCGGCCCCGGATGATGATCAAGCCTTTGATACGACCGGTAACAAACAGCACGCCGTCCTGGAAAAAGCCCATATCTCCGGTGCGCAGGAACGGCCCCTCCCCTGTATCCGCCAGGTAGGCCTGGAAAGTATGCTCCGTCTCCTCCACTTTGTTCCAGTATCCCTGGGTAACGCTGGCACCTGCTATCCAAACTTCCCCTATGTGGTCGGGCGCACATTGGCTCAAGGTCTCAGGATTAACGGTGATGATCTGCTGGTCCGGCGACTGCAGCTCACACCCTATAATCCTCCGCGCGCCCTCATCCTCAGGAGGTGCTACAACTACGCGATTATGCTCGATTGCTTCCCTTTGAAACGCCCGAACGACTATTGGCTCAGCCCTTGTGCTAGTTGCAGAGATGAGCGTCGCCTCGGCAAGACCGTAAGCAGCGAAAAATGCCTGCCTGCGAAAGCCATGAGGGCCAAAAGTCGTTACAAATTGATCCAGCGTCTCGTCACGGATAGGCTCTGCGCCATTGGCAGCTACCTCCCATGTGCTGAGATCAAGGGTCGCTCGCTGCTCGGGAGTAATCTTGCGCACGCATAGATCGTAGGCAAAGTTCGGCGCAATACTCATGGTTGCTCCGAGGCGAGAGATGGCCTGCAGCCAGCGAAAGGGACGCTGCAAAAAGGCTAGCGGCGACATGAGCGTGGCAGGGTATCCGATATGGAGAGGGGACAATATACCTGCAATGATGCCCATGTCATGATATGGAGGAGCCCAGCTCACCATGTGGCTATCCATCCCCTGCTCAGAGGCCCTCTGTATCATCCCCAAATTGTGCAGTAAGTTGCTGTGCGAGACCATCACACCCCTGGGTGTTGTCGTGGACCCTGACGTGTATTGGAGAAACGCCACCTTGTCACCGCTCATTTCAGGCTTCTCCCATTCATCTGCCAGGCGAGCGGGAATGGTGTCCGTGGCTATCCACTCTAAACCTCTCAGTTCAGGAACATGGGCAAAACAGCGTCGCAAATCGGCAAGAGTATCCGCGATGGTAAGTACTATTGTTGCCTGCGTATCAGCTACAATTGCCTGAATACGCGGCATAGACCGCGCAGAATAAGGGGGATAGGCTGGCACAGCAATCGCGCCAGCATAGAGGCAGCCGAAGAACCCGGCAATATATTCTAAACCCGGTGGATGGAGCAACAGTACAGGCTTTCCAGTCGCTCCCTTGTACTGGAGCAGCATACCAATGGCCTGTGCCTGTCGGTCCAACTCTCCGTAGGTGAGTCGAACTTCCGGTATTTCCCCCTGGCGTAGGAAAGTATAGGCGTGCCGGTCAGCATTGTGTACTGCTCTATGACGCAGGAGTTCAACCAGAGTAGAAGTACTTACAGGCCGAGCAATCAAATTGTTCCTCATGTGCACAGCTCCAGGACAGCAAAGACTTGATTTTAGAAGCAAGGATACGCCAGGAACGCTGGCTTGTCTTGCCCTCTCGACAGTACTTTTTCTACTTTCGTAAAAGAAGACTTCGCTCTATCTTTACTCATTCGAATGACAGGACAAGACTGTAGGATGTAGTAGGGCAATATAGCGGGTGCTTGCCAGCTTTAGGTGGAGCTATCTTCGATGATGGAGAAGAGACCGGTAAGGTACGCTGCGAGGAGTGCATCACGCTCAGAGTGAACACCCAATTGCTCATAAATATGCTGCCGATGCTTGCCGACTGTCGCAGGTGCAATACAGAGTAACTCGGCAATGGTTTCCTGATTATAGCCGCGGCACATCAGTGTCAAAACTTCTCGCTCGCGCTTCGTCAATGGCCCATTCACCTGGTATTCAAGTTGATGACACTGTCCCTGCAAAAACGTTGACTGCTCAATGGCGTATAAAATCCAGCTGCAGGTCTGAGCCAGGAGTTGGGCGACAGGCAGAGGAATAGCAAGTTGCTCGGCATAGACGGCGTCAAAAGCTACACTTAATGTTCCATACATAAGGTGTCTAAACTGAACAGGCAATGTAATCACCTCGCTTGCAGAAAGCTGCGTTCTTTTGGCCGAGACCTGACGGCCCAGGAGGAGTTTTGCGCGCCCTTGCGTTGCGAGATTCACTTCCTGGCTGAGACAGGTTGCCGCACCATGCACATGTCCACAGAGCATTTGACCAAGGCTGAGGAGATGTGTCACAAGTTGCATATCCTCCAGAATAGCCCCATTGGACGCCTTGTTAGTAGTTGTATCACACACCTGAGTCAAAGATGAAATGGTCGCAGTCGGAAAAGCTCTCAGCTTTGTGGACATAGGTGTACCTCCATAAATAAACTGTTTCACTTTAGCATAGAAGAGACAGCATCTTCCCCCTGAGAAATGCCTTGCTCTTTCTTCGAATGTCGAAAGAGTTTTTACAAGGTTATTCGGTTGCGTTGGCGATCGGCATGGCGTTCCAGCGCCAATTCAATGAGACGTTCTAGCAAATACGGATATGAAAGGCCGCTTGCTTCACACAGTTTTGGATACATGCATTGAGGTGTGAAGCTTGGTAAGGTGTTTACCTCATTGATGTAGATGTGATTTGTCTCATGCTCGAGAAAGAAATCAACACGAGCGAGGCCGCTGAGATCTAGCGCGAGAAAGGCCTGAGTGGCCATGCGGCGCATCTCCTCCGCTGTCTCCTGTGGGACATCAGCCGGGACGACAGTATGTGAATTTTGATCGATATATTTAGCTTGATAGTCATAGAACTCGTTATTGACGATAACCTCGCCAATAACTGAAGGTTTCGGTTCATCGTTACCCAATACCGAACATTCCAGTTCGCGGCAATTGATGGCGCGCTCAACAATAATCTTATGATCATAGTCCGCTGCTACCTTCATTGCACGTTCTAGCTCATCGCGGTTACGAGCCTTATTGACCCCTATACTTGACCCCGAATTGGCAGGCTTGACGAAACAGGGATAGTTTAGCCTTCGCTCAATAGCGGCCACAATGTTCTCGGGTGACCGTTCCCATTCCTTGCGCCGGAACGCCAGGGAATCAACGACGGGCAATCCTGCAGCACGAAATATCATCTTCATCTTTTCTTTATCCATACCGAGAGCCGCACCCATGACACCACAACCCACATAGGGCACATTCGTCATCTCCAGCAGTCCCTGTAGTGTGCCATCTTCACCGTATCTGCCATGCAAAACGGGAAAAGCAACATCCAGTACGTCATTCGAGGAGAACCATTCGTTGTTTTCTACTAAAGGCATAGGCTGGCGCGTACTAGAGGGCTTTGTTAACATGGAAGTAGCGTTCACCTCCAGGACTGGAGCATTACCGGCGCATTGCTCCGCTGCAAGTAGCTTAGCTGGCGCTACACCCGGTAACCAGGACCCTTCTTTAGTGATGCCAATGGGGAAAACCTCGTACTTGCTGCTGTCAAGGTGGTCCATCACCGACGAAGCTGAGACGAGTGAAACTGCATGCTCGCTAGAGCGGCCTCCAAAAATGAGACCCACGCGAAGCTTTCTTTCGGTCAATTTAGTATCCCTCCACAAATTCAGATGTATGAATATCCGTAAGAGGCTGACCTCGGTCCCATTAGTTCCAAAAGTTTCATTAGTATCTTTTGTTGTGATAAGTATTATATAACTCATTGATTCCATTTTGTCAATACTAATTTGATAAGTTTTTTTGGTATATCCGTTTTTGATGAGTACAAGAAAATTCAAGAATATGGTATAGTATCTTAAATAACCAGAGGAGGATCCATGAGCTCTCAATATTACACGGCAAGTGAGGCTCGGGCCAAGTTAGGGCTCTCTAAATCAATGTTTTTTCGCAAGGTGAAGGAAGGATTCATACCCAAGGTTGTGCTTCCAGGAATGACTCACGGGATCTATCCGAAACGCGACATTAATGCCCTGGCTCTATCCATCACTTCTAAAATTGAGGATTATGTTTTCTCTCGCTCAACGCCTGCCGATCAAGTAGAGGAAATGAACATTGGTATTGGTTGTTTTGGTCGTGAGTTTATTATCCCTTTGGCTGAGCGAATTGCCTTTCAGCAAAAATGCGATTTTACCTTTCACTCGCTCAAAGTGCATTCAAAGGTAGTAGGATACGTATCAATGTTCCGCTTTCCCATCGGCTTTCTAGATGACCTCCTTTCAGGTCATAGGATTGAGGCAGAAATATCGGTGAAGGAAGTGCAACCTTTTGCGCGTTTGGTAGCATTTAACATTTATATCGATGTGATCGCCGCCGATTGCACTTTACCCCTCCATTTGAGGCGTCTTTACGGGGGCATCATGGTTTTCCACTTCATCGATATTATTCACAATTTGCTAGCAAATGATTATCAAATCATGCGCATCTACGCTGTCACCACTACTACAGAGGGACAGCACCTTGCCGAGAAAATAGGATTTCGACAAATGAAGGGAAAATCAATTGTTCCAGGTCGCATAGCGTACGAGTATCCTCTCGATGATGAGGGCATACAGCGGCTTCAGGTCCTTCAACAGCGTTTTCGTCGCCATCTCCTTTTCTACGTTCAGACAAGAGCAGCCTTCAGTTCCAAGAAGCGCTAGTGGTTTCATACTATCATTTGCATGAAAAAAATTTTGCAAAGTTTAATTAGTATGATATAGTTGCAAAGATAAAATGAATTGAATACGTATGAACATCCTCAACACAGCACGTTCTACCCACACCTCTTATTGACGTGGTACAGTTGCGTCGTTTGTAGAAAGGAGAGTGATGATGAGCGACCATTTTTATACAGCAAGCGAGGCGCAAGATATACTTGGTATATCCAAAGGCATGTTTTTCCGCAAGGTCCAAGAGGGCTTGATACCGAAAATCATACTGCCTGGCATGAAACAGGGAGTCTACCCCAAAAGAGATATCGACGCTATTGCCAAATCCATGAATATGCTCTTCGAGCAGTACGATAAAATTGTCTTCTCTAAATCCACTCCAGCCGACCAACTGGAGGAAATGAATATTGGCATCCGTTGCTTTGGCAGTGATTTTATCACTCCGTTGCCGGAACGCATTGCCTTTCAACAGAAGTACGATTTCACCTTTCACTCCCTCAAGGTAGATGGTCGTGTCGTCGGGTATATTTCGATGTTCCGCTTCTCAGAAAACTTTCTTGACGATCTGTTAACGGGCCATAAAATTGAGCACGATATTACTGTGAATGAAATGGAACCATTTGTACGATTGGAACCATTCGGTATCTATATTGACGTTATTGCCGTTGATCCCAACCTACCCGCTCACGTGCGGCACCTCTATGCTGGCCTATTGGTATCTCATGCCGTCGATCTCCTTGCCAATCTCATAGCAAATGGCTACCAGATCACCCACATATACACTGTCACCTCTACTGAAGAGGGCAATAATTTGGTTAAAAAATTGGGCTTCCGACATCTTGAAAAGAAATCTATTGTTCATAGCCGCTCTGCTTATGAGTACGTTCTTAATGAAAAGGGTCTTCAGCATCTGCGTATGTTCAATCACAGAGGCAACAAGTAATCTCAGCCTAGCAGAAAAATGGGCTGGGTTGCAAGAATGACGCCAGTGCGGTAAAGCTGGGTTTGTTTGACGAGGGAAGAGGTCCTTTTCATGGAGCATTCCAAGCTGTTCAAATGGCTGTGCTGGCTACGTGGTATATCTGTTCTAGAAGAATGAGGAAAAAGGACGAACTGACGGCTCATTCTTGTAGGACGTACCAACTTTGTGACCCCAAGTGTTTCCCACCATCGTGTCACCCTTTGAATCAGCTGACCTTTTTTGAGATCCTTCTCCCTTTTTCAAAGGGTGACACGATGGTGGGAAGCAGATCCTTTCACGAGAGTGGTACACAAGATACATTCCTGCTGAGGACGTATGCAAGATGAGGTATCAATCTGGCATCTCAGAAGAGACGCTTTGAGAACGAGAGACGAGGTACCTCGTTCAGGGAAGAGACTGCAAGGCGAAAGAACAAAAAGATGGAAAAATACTAGAAATATCTATAGATACTCGATCGGAACCGACGGGATTCGAGTCCTCTGTCACCAATTTTTTCCCTCTTCCTTGCTCCTGCTGGCAAACTGTATCTCAAGGTTCAGCACTTGCTTGCTGAGGAGGAAAGATCTGAGGGAAGCCCTCCTCCTGCTGTGATCAAGCATCGGCGTCCAGGACCAAAGTACCCAGCAGACGGTCTTCCCGCTTCCGAGTGGCCGACCGTGGTGCAGCGTGTGGTGGAGCAGAACGAACCGCTCCGTCCAGTGGCAGCCGCCTACGGTGTCTCGCCTGAAACGATCCGTCGCCTCCTTCTTCATCCTCAGCAGCAGCATGGACAGCCAGAAGTGTATGGATGACCCACATCATCACCTCGTGGTTCACGTCACATCGTCGCCTACCAAGCGGACAGTGTTACAATTGATGAGTTTGTGAGAAGCTTTTTGGGGAATATCTCTATTTCCCTCTCACTACTTTATGCATGAGAGACATCATTCTAGCAACTCTCTTCTCTTTCAAGCGTTTTTCCAGACTTTTCCAGCATCTTCTCCCTTTCGCCTCGTGGGTTTTGCTTCCTCTTTGACGGCGAGTGTCTTTTCTCCCGGGAGCTCTTGCGCTCCACTTGAGGAAAACCACCATCCAGAGAGGAGGCACATGACATGGAAACCGAAGCCCAATTGATCGTGCAGCGAGCCAGCTTGCGCTGGCTCGCACAACAGCATCCCAGCTGGACACACCAGGAACTGGCTAGAGCCCTGGGCAAATCCCTCGCTTGGGTCAAGAAATGGCTGAAGCGCTTGCATGAAGCCGCCCCTGGCGATGTGATGGCCTTGCATGCTCGCTCTCGCGAACGCCTCACCCCACCGGCCTCTCTCACTTCACAGACAGCGGTGGTGCAACGCATTCTGGAGATTGGTGAGAGCCCGCCAGAGAACCTGCACCGGATTCCAGGGCCAGAGGCCATCTTGTACTCCTTGCATCGCGACCCCGAGTTGCGAGATCTGCAGGGGTGCGCCTGCCGCGTGAGCCTCCGACGGTGTGGAAGATCTTGCGCTTGTTTGGCTGCATTGTCCAGGAGCATCGCCGCAAACCCAGACCTCTGGAACGCAAGCAACCCGGTGAGGAGGTCCAACTTGACCTCAAAGATGCCACCACCGTGCCCACCGATCCCGATGGCAAGCGAAAACCGGGTGGTGGAAATCACCAATTTCGTGGATGCAGGCACCTCGATTTGGTTGAGCCGCAGCGTTGGGGGAGACTTCGACGCCGAAAGCGAGGCTCGGAGGTCGTGGCGCAGTTTTTGCGCGAATATGGTTTGCCCGCCATGCTCACCTTTGACAATGATCCGCGTTTTGTGGGAAGCCCCAGTGGGCGTGATTTCCCCTCAGCTCTGGTGCGGTTTCTGCTGTGCGTGGGGGTCGAACCCAATGTCTGCCCGCCGCATCAGCCCCAAAAAAAGGCCTACGTTGAACGATTTCACCGCACGCTTGGTGAAGAGTGCCTGCGTGTGCAATTGCCACAGACGCTTGAACAGGTGAAAGAGGCCACAGAAAGCTTTCTGCATCATTACAATACAGAGAGGCCCAATCAAGCGCGTTCGTGTGGCAATCACCCTCCTCGTGTCGCATGTGCGACCTTTCCCGCCTTACCTGCGGTACCAGAGACGATTGATCCGGACCGCTGGCTCGATCGCGTCAGTGGACAGGCCTTCGTGCGGAAAGTCCAGTCGGATGCCAGCCTGACGATCAATCACGAACAGTACTACGTGCCACGAGAACTGGCGGGTCACCAGGTCACGTGCTTTATCAATGCGCCAGAGAAGCAGTTTGAGATCTGGCAAGCAGGTTGGCGTGGAAAGCGCGGTGCCGATCAAAGGGCTCCATGGCAAGACCATGCCATTCGATGAGTACGTCGGGCTGATGAAGGAAGAAGCTCGCTCGGAATATCGGCGCTACTTGCAAACGCATTCTAGGCTGGTCCAGGGTCGTCTGTGGGCGTAAGCAAGCCTGAAAGCGGGCGTGAGAAAAGCAGAAGACGGTAGCATCAGGAGCCCAACCCTCGTGATGGTGCATCCGTACGCTCTCTGTGCGCCTGTGTAATGCCGGAAGAGAGGGGAAATACCAGCTCAATCAGAATAAAGAAGAATATACTTGATGTACTCTATTCATATGTATTTTCTATTCATTTCATAAACTCGGATCTATTGCGCGAAAAGCCCCTCATAAGCTCATCAATTAGAACACTGCTTGCTTGTTTAGCTATGATGTGGCGTGGATAGCGAGGTGACGATGTGGGTAATCTATACAAGATGCGTAACGGCAGGCAAGCTGGTCGGCGTCTCTGGGAGCAGCAGGCTCTCTTCCTTATCCCCATGTAGGGGAGCGACTGCTCCCCTGCTCAGGCTGCCACCGTGGTGCCGTCACGTCTCTATGCCAAGTTCCGCAAGCAACATGATGGTCATCCCAAGCGTTGGTCGGCTGCCAGGAGCGGAATGCTGTCCGGCAACCCCTTTCAACGCTCTGACGGTCTCCTCTTGCCGCAGGTCCTGCTTGGAGCAGGCGGCGGGAGGCTGTCCTGCCTGCTTTCCTTGCCTCTTGCCTTTGGAGCGCCTGGATGCGCAGGAACATAACGAAGCGAGTCCGTCGTGTCCCTGCACATGCAGGCGGCACAGAACGAGCCTGGCAGATGCAGGCGGAATGAGCACGGCAAGCCCCTGATCTGTGGACGGGAACCGAGCCGGAAAAGAACGAGAACCAGGTGGGAAGCCGGACCGATCGTGCAGGTTGCCAAGGCTCTCTCCCTGCACATGCAGACGTGGAATGAAGTCGTCCTCGCCTGTGGAATGAAGTTGTCCCTTCAAGAGAAAGATGCAACTCACCCTATTGAGGTGACAAGGAACCAGTATCACCGATCACAGAGCCGTTGGATCGCTGAGAGACATCATTGCGCCGACCATCTCGGATTGTTGAACGCATGACCCACCTAGCCAGCACAGGCGACGGGGAAAGCGCACCTGCCCTTCTCTGGTCGAAAGCACGCCTTACCGTTTCAAGAACTGCGCAATTACGGTGACTTCGCCCAACCAACCAGGCGTCGAGGGCCCAGAGCGAGAAGTGGTCTGGATACGAACGGGAAAATCGGCGATACTCCTCAATGGAGCTCCTTCAATGACGGGAATGGTTCGTTTGTCCCTTTTAAGGAAGCATAGTTTTACGCTGGCTCGCTACCTTCTCTGACCACGTTGCGCAATCCGTGGGTGCTTCATCACCAAACCGGTCCGAGAACCTCCCATCTCGTCAAACCACAGCGGCACCAGTGACGGTGGCACAGAGGGAGCGTTGCTTCGTGGTATACTCCTGTATCATCTCTCCCCGCGTGGACCGCTCGGGAGAGGAACAAGAGCAAAGGGAAGGGTCCCGTGTCAGGCGCTGCGTTGCCTGGTTCAACAGGAGCGTGGACGCCGTGCCGCTCAGGCACGCCTCAGTTCTCTTCCCTCTCCACTGAAAGGAGTGATACAGTTATGCCACCAGCAGATTCCAAGATCGTAGGCAAAGAGGAACTCGTCCACCTGATCGCCGCCAAAGCGAAGGTGGGATTGAAAGAGGCCGACGCAGTCATTGACGCCCTGACCGAAACCGTCCGCGAAGAAGTCGCCAAAGGGCACCAGGTGCGCCTCATTGGTTTTGGATCGTGGAAGTTGTCAGCGGTCTCGGCGCGCACGATTAAATCGATCCGCGGCGGGGCGCCTGTCCATCTCCCGGCCGGCAAACGGGTCAGCTTTACCGCTGGCTCCCAGCTCTCGGAGGCCGCGAAAGCACCCGCTCCTGCCAAAAAAGCCACCAAGAAAGGGGCCAGGTAAGACTGTCGCGCCGTGCGGTGGCACGATGCTCGCGGGCCTCGGGATCGCCCTGGCTGATCCAGTGGACCAGCAGGGCGCCCATTTCCTGGCCGAATAGCCCATCATGTGGTTATCCCGCTTCCTCGCTGATACAGTGAAAGGATGAACTTTTACACCTAAGATCCCTTGAAAGCCCCCGTCATTCATGCGGGGGATGAAAAGCGTTCCTTGCTGGATCAGTTTGATCCGAGCCAATCCCTTGGAGCATGCGAGACGTTGAAGAGCACTTCGCAGTCGCAGTACCCACCACGCTCTTCGAGTTCAGGAATATTTGCAGCCGTATCAACTCCATGAACTCGCATCCAGTGCCGCGTGAGCTTGAGGGTGCCGTCGCAGGTCCAGGTGATGGACTCGGGACCTCCAGGGATTTCTTGCTGGAAGTTGCATCCTTCGGGGCCTCCAAGCCAATCACACAAGGCGTCAAATTCGGCCTCCGTCATGATCTTGTGCTGTCGGTCGTTCATTCTGACCCCCTTCTGTGTGCTACTGAACGTGGCACGATTCCAAGCTCTCTGGGTGTTGACCCAATGGAATGCCATCCATGCCTTCAACAGGGCTGAGGTAATACGCTCCACGAAGGATCCTCGTGTCCCCACTCCCTGCCTTCCCGTTCTCCGAAATTTACCCTTTTATAGACAAGCCATCGTCAGTATTCGGTTCCTGCTTCGCGGAGGGGAGTTTCACTGAACCATCGTGCGACAGATCAGCCAGCGCTCCCCTCTCCACAGGCGTTTCACCCTTCCCGAGGAACTCCCGGTAGGGACCTGGTTGACTTGTTGGCGAGGCCAACGCTGCCAGGTTCAGCGCGGCGTTCACATCCCGGTCAATGACCAGACCACACGCTGGCTTCTCGCACACGTAGATGCGTTCGGAGAGGTCCATCTCCTCCTTGACATTCCCACACCTTGAACACCTCTTCGTGGAAGGGAACCAGCGATCGGCCAGAAGCAACGTTTCCCCCTGCCATGTGGCCTTGTAGGTCATGTGTCGCCGGAACTCGCCAAGACCCACATCGCTGATGGAAAGAGCTAGCTTGCGGTTGCGCTTCATGCCATCCACATGGAGATCTTCCAGCACCACCAGAGCCGGACGCACATGCGCATTGGCTGCTGTCGCCTGCCGGAGCCGTTGTTTGATCTGCTGCTTTTTGACCTTTCGCGCCACCTGTTCTGGGAGCGTTGGCGGTTCCGAGGGCCTCGTCTTCTTGCCCTTCCTTGCTTTGACCTTGGCTTTCGGTTCTGCTGAGACTCCCCTGAATAAATCCAGGGGGTTCTTGCTGTCGTTCCAACTCTCCCTTTCCTGCGAGAGGGCCTCGTCGGAGACCAACAAGACTTGCAAGCCGACGAACTCTGACGCACAGGACGTGTACGTTTCGGAGCAGACTGCTCGTCTTTCGTTCGTTGATCCTCTTGCTTGCGACTTACGCCCAGCTCCGGACGCTGCTCCCGAAGGAGCCAAGCAAGAGAAGTGGAAAGATACGCCTCGCCGTCAGACGAGCGCTCGTCTGACGGTCTCACGGCTCCACTCTCCATATTCTCTCAGAGGAGGCAAAACATGGAAATATCCCAACCGTTGCTAACATATGTAACTATCCAATACAATATTAAGCTATCCACACAAGCGAAGAAAAACGGACTTTTTCTGAGACGACTGGAGGAAAGCCGAACCAAGCCAACCAGGATAGAAACAGACCTTTCCCGAAACACTCGGGCGGGCATGGGAACCCGTCGGCGGCAACAGCAACGCCGAGCCTGCACCAGTGTATGACACAGGCTTGACCCGTGGGTCAGTCATCGAGCAAGAGCGCGCCTTGCTCGTCGTCTTCATTTGGGTGAGGTACGCCACGCCCAGACGGGCGATGTTAACCGAGGCGCAATAATCCCGATCCCCATGGTAGTGACAGACATCACAATACATCCACCGCCCCCACTTCACTGCCTCGTTACACTCACTGGGGGATCGATATGTTTTGGCAGGCTGACCACAATGCGGGCAGGTATGACTGGTCCCGCCGGGCTGTTCGGTGTGGAAGCGCAAGCCAATCAGATGGCATTTGTACCGCAAGAGACGCCAGATTTCCCCTCGTATCGTCGAGTTGTTGCGGTAGTTACGCCACCGCCCGCGTACACCTTTGCCCCGACCAGTCGATTTCAGTGTTTTCAAGGACTCCATCGAAAGCAAGGAGCAGCCATGCACCTGGCATAACAAGAGCAACACGTTGCTGGCCAGATGAGCGAGCGCTCGATTCCGGCGTTCATACTTGCGCCAACACTGCTCGATTTCCCGACGGTAGAGCGCAAGCCTCTGCTTATACCATGCTTGTTTGGGGTGGTCAGAGGGCAAAGCATCCCGCTGCTTTTCATAGGTGGCCACCTTCTTCTTGAGTTCATCAATTTGTCGGCGCGTGCGTGCTTGTCTGCCATCAAACCCACCCGTGTTGAGAAAAAATGGCCTGCCGACTTGCTCGCTCCGCCCATCGACGGCTGTCGCCGTCAGTAACGTATGGACTCCCCAATCTGCCCCCAGCACGCGCTCGACGTTCTCCCAGGCGGGCAGATCCGCTTTCTCCACCTCGATGATGAAGTCCAGCACCGCGATCCGCGAGCCATCCGCTCGTTGCTCTTCGCGCAGGGTGGGAGCCATCAATTCCCCGTGTGTGAGGCGCTCGCGGACAGCGTCTGGCAAAGCAATGAGGGTGTCCACTTTGCGCCAGTGCCAGACTCCTGCCGAGTCCGGATAGCGGAAGCGGAACCGCGCCACACCCTTCTCCAGATCAAGAGCCAGTCGATAGGCCTGGCCTTTTTCGCCGCCGTCGTCGCCTGCATACGTCAGCATGCCGACTTTCAGGAGGGGAAGTGGTTGGAGCTCTTCATAATTGGTGGGAAAGCGATCGTGTTGCAAGGAGAAGTTGCAGGCTTGTTCCATGACATTCTGCAACGCAACAAAGGTTGTTTCATCCTCTTCCAGGCTCTTTTGCAAGGTGGCAATGGCTTCCTTGATGGCAGGGCGGTTCTTGCCCGCGGGGCGGTTCTCCGTTTTGGAACGCATGAAGCCATCGGAGAGAACGGGCAACACGAGGATAAACGCGCGTTTGCGCTCTGCTTGAGCGCACAGTATTCTGCCAACCACTTCACTTTCGCATCGCCATTGGCGATCTCCGTGCGGGGATGGGCTTGCGATGTACCTGCCGACTTGTTTCCAGGCCGGGCCACTGCGACTGGTGGCAAATTCGTCTAGATGGGGCCAAAGGATCGCAAGCGCAGCATTGACCACGGCTCGGCTGGCATCAAGTAAGCGGAGGGCGTCCGCCTGGGCTTCATCGGGCAAACGCACATCATAGGTTAAGGGCTGGTGAGTACGGCTGTCGCGCATATGCCTTCCTTCCACGAACATCTGTCCTCATGAAGGGAGTATAGCAGGAAAAACACCAGTTAGCAACTGTATGTGACTCTTTGAAACCACTGCAGATAGCGCAAGATAACAGCTGTTAGTTGTAGCTTTTTGGCACCTATCAGTAACCCTCTCCGCCAGATAAGGAACGCTTTTCATCCCCCGCATGAATGACGGGGGCGAGCACCGCGATCTTAGGTGTAAGGGAGGGTATTTTTCACAGGAATACCCAAACCTGTTTGCCTGATTCCAGGCCACCTGGTCGAAGCCAGGGTGATATGACCCGAAGCTCAGGCGAAACCGGCATAGCAGGAAGGCGAACAAGTTCCCTTCAACTCGCATCCGCTTCGGCGTGGCGGGAAGAGGTCCGGACTAGGGCGGCATCCGAGACGTTCTTGAAAATGAGCCAGGAACGCTGCTGCTTGTGCGGCGAGACGCGCGGAACAAGCCCGCTAGTCAGAAACTTACGTTGCGCTAGCCGAAACGCTCGCTCCTGGCTTGAAAGACGGGGGCTCCCATGCGATCTTGGGTGTGGTGCATTCGAACCGGGGCAACCAGCGAAGTACTCGAAGAAAGCCGGGTTGTGAATATTCCTTCCCACATTCCGCACTTTCCCTTCGCAATATTCGCAAAATCACTCTTAAAGCGGATTGTCAAGGTAGAGCTTCTATATAACCCCACAATATGAAATGGCTTTTTGCCTGTATTCACAAAAATACTGCGGCATGTGAATGCAGAGCGCGCAAGCTCCATTAAATTTGCGGAATTTATTCGCTTGAATTGATTTTATTTATTTGATAAACTGTTTACTATATTCACCCAGACAAATAGAATCATGGCGAATGGATACTTGGATAACCTTTGCTGCTCAGGGCTAAGAGTAAATGAGGAGGTGCTATGATACTTCTATCCGTCAGCAATAGTTGCACACCCGATATCC
>WNGK01004107.1_pt1 | contig 21582 bp, 19 predicted proteins | sample 5400601 | NCBI WGS metagenome assembly WNGK01 (sample SAMN13153376, study PRJNA577476) | soil metagenome | isolation source: 60 cm soil or saprolite under Garry oak tree replicate 1 | place: USA:California | collected 2016-06-15
GCGGCCTCCTTGGACCCTACGCGCAATATGAAATGTCGAGTGTCGGCCGCAGCGGCGACTCGCGGACGCTCGACCCCCGCGCACTACGTGCGCGGGTTCCCCTCTCGCTGCTCGCGCCGCTCTACCCGAGCGTCACCGGGATGAAGATGCGCGCGTCGTTGCGCTGGACGAGCAGGGCGATCGTCTTGCCGGACTTGTCGATCAGGCTCTTCAACTCGTCGACGCTTTTCACGGGCGTGTTGTTGACTGCAACGATGACGTCGCCGGCGCGCACGCCCGCGCGTTCCGCTGCGCCAGTGACGTCCTGCACGACCAGGCCGTGGTCGAGATCATTGTCGCGCCTTTCCTCGTTGGTCAGCGGCCGCACGGCAACACCGAGCTTGCCCTTGCCGATCGATTCCTTGTCCGGGGCCACGCTGGCGGTCTTGTCATTAAGCGCGCCGACGGTGGCGGTGAGCTCCTTGCTGGCGCCGTTTCGCCAGACCTCGAGCGTCACCTTCGTCCCGGGTTTCAGCGACGAGATCATCGGCGGCAGATCGGACGAACGCGAGATTTCCTTGCCGTCGAGCTTGATGATGACGTCGCCGGGCTCAAGACCCGCCTTGGCGCCCGGGCTGCCTTTTTCCACCGATGCCACCAGCGCGCCGGCCGGCGACTTCAGCCCGAAGTTCTGGGCCAGTGCCTGGTTGACTTCCTGGACGGCGACGCCGAGCCGGCCGTGGCTCACCTTGCCGCTCTTCTGGATTTCGTCCTTGACCTGCATCGCCACGTCGATCGGCACCGCGAAGGCGAGACCCTGGAAGCCGCCGCTGCGGCTGAAGATCTGCGAATTGACCCCGATTACCTCGCCCTTGAGGTTGAACAGGGGGCCGCCCGAGTTTCCCGGGTTGACCGCCGCATCGGTCTGGATGAATGGCACATACGAGTCACCTGGCAGCGATCGCGACTTGGCGCTGACAATGCCGGCGGTCACCGTATTCTCGAAGCCGAAAGGCTGGCCGATCGCCACCACCCATTCGCCAACCTTGGTCGTCCTGGGATCGCCGACTTTCACGTAGGGCAAGCCGCTTGCCTGGATCTTCAGCACTGCGATATCGGTCGTCTTGTCGACGCCGAGCACCTTGGCGGTGAACTCGCGCCGGTCGGTGAGCTTGACGCTGACCTCGTCCGCGTCGTCGACGACGTGGGCGTTGGTCAGGATGACGCCGTCCCCGCTGACGATGAAGCCGGAACCCACACCGCGCACCGGCCCGCGATCCTGCGGCTGGGGAAACTGGAACTGGAACGGCAGATTGCGCAGGAACGGGGGCAGCTCGTCGTTGTCGGGCCCCTGCGCGCGGCCGGCAGTCTTCCTGGTTTGCACGACGTCGACGTTGACCACAGCCGGCCCGTACTTCTCAACCAGGCCGCTGAAGTCAGGCAGCGCGGCGACCGGAGCGGCCGAAGGCGAAGGTTGCGTGACCGGAGTCGGGGCAACGGCGGGGGTGGTAGCGGCGGTCGCGGAGTGAAAGGCAACCCGGTCGGCCATCCCCACCCCGAAGGCGAAGGCCGCCGCGATCGCGAGCGCTATCGCGCTGCGCCGGAAGGGTTTTGTTTGCATCGCTTGCTCCTGGAAAGTTGATCGTGGAAGCTGAATCGGGCGCCCAAGGCGTCCCGCATGCCTGCAAATGTAGAGAACGAGACTTAAGGAAGACTTAAGAGCCTCGCAACGAGGTGGCTCAGGGCACGCTTTGGGCGACGCCCGGCACTGGCGCGACCGTTGCCGGTGCCCCGGCGGTCCCGCGCGCGGGTCCTGGGGCCACTGCGGGAAAGCGCACGCTGACGCCCAACCCGGCGCCATCAATACCTTCCCCCATGGAAATTTCGGCGCGATGGCGCTCGGCGATGCGCTTGACGATCGCCAGTCCCAGGCCGCTACCGCGCTCGCCGGCGCCGTTGACGTGCGCACCGCGATAGAACCGGTCGAACACCCGCGTCCGCTCGGCAGCCGGGACGCCGGGGCCGCTGTCCCGCACGGTGAGGACGATGCGATCGCCCTTGCCAGCCACTGCGACGTCGACCCGGCCGCGCGAGGGTGTGTAGCGCAGCGCATTGTCGATGAGATTGGACACCAGCGTGGAAAGCGCCTCGGCGTCTCCGGACACGATCGGCGCACCCGACGGCGCCGGCGGCTCGATCAATCCGAGGTCGATCGACTTCGCCGCGGCCAGCGGCGCAAGCTCCTGGATCACGTTGCGCGCCAACGCATGGATATCGACCGGCGCGAAAGGTCGCTCGGCCACGCCAGGCTCTTCCCGAGCAAGTGTCAGCAGCTGCTCGGAGAGGCGAGTGGCGCGCTCGAGTCCGGCCTTGAGGTCGACGAGCGCGGCGCGGCGCTCGGCGTCGGTCGCAGCGCGCTCGGCGAGCTGCGCCTGCAGATGCACGGCGGTGAGCGGCGTGCGCAATTCATGCGCCGCGTCGGCGATGAAGGTCCGCTGCGCGGCGAGCGCCTCGCGCAGCCGATCGAGCAACTCGTTGAGCGCGCGCACCAGCGGCAACACTTCCGCAGGGAGTCCTCGCTCGGCGAGCGGCTCGAGCAGGCTCGGTGAGCGCCTCGCGACTGCTGCGGCGACGCGCTCCAGCGGCTTGAATCCCTGAGCGATGATGAGCCAGATCAGCAGGCCCACGACCGGCAGCATCACGAGCAGCGGCACGATCGTGCGCAGCGCCATGCTCGCCGCCAGCGCGCGGCGGGCATGCATCGGCTGCGCGACCTGCACGACCTGGCTGCCGGCGAGCGCGCTGAACACGCGCCAATCCCCCTGGTCGGTGTGCGCGTTGGTGAAACCGAGCTGCGCATGCTGCGGCAGCACCCGCTGCGGCTGGGATAGATAGAGCCGCACGCCGTTGCGGTCCCAGATCTGGACCACCAGCGCGTCGTCGGCGGTGCCGGTTCCCGCCGCTCCGTCGGGCGCGGCACCGAACGGCGCGTCGGTGAGCGATGCGGCCATCTCCTGCAACTGATGGTCGAACAATTCGTTGGCTTCCACGCGGGCGCGAAGATACGTGCCGACCGCCGCGGCCACGACGGCGACCGACAGCCCGGTGAGCAGCCAGAACAGCAACTCGCGACGGATTGAAGTCAGTGAGCCTCCCCGGTAGCGGGTGTCGCCGCTGCGCTGCCGCGCGCGACCATCCAGCCGACGCCGCGAACGTTGCGGATGAAATCGGCGCCGAGCTTCTTGCGCAGAGAGTGGATATGGACTTCGACTGCGTTGCTTTCGACCGGGTCGTTCCAGCCGTAGAGCTTGTCCTCAAGCTGCGCGCGCGACAGGATCACGCCAGGCCGCGTGAGCAGCGCCTCGAGTAGCGCGAACTCGCGTGGCGAGACCGCCAGCGGCTCGCCCTTGAAACGCACCTCGCGGCTCGCCGGGTCGATCTCGACGTCGCCTGACGCGAGCAGTTTTCCGGCGCGACCGGAGCCGCGCCGGAGCAGTGCGCGAAGGCGCGCGGAAAGCTCGTTCAGGTCGAACGGCTTGACGACGTAATCATCGGCGCCGCCATCGAGGCCCGCGACCCGATCGGCGACCGCGTCGCGCGCGGTGAGGACGAGCACTGGGCGGGTGTCGCCGCTCTTGCGCATCGCGCCCAACACCTCGAGCCCGCTGCGCTTGGGCAACCCCAGGTCGAGCACCAGCGCGTCGTGCACGCCTTCGGCGAGCGCAAGCTCGGCCGCGCGGCCGTCCTCGACCCAGTCAACCGCAAAACCATCCTGGCGCAGGCCACGACGGACGCTGGCGCCGATCATCGGATCGTCTTCAGCGAGAAGCACACGCAAAGCTCGGCTCCTGGATGCGTTTGTTCCTTACTTCTTTTCAAACTTGAGCGCGGCCGAATTCATGCAGTAGCGCAGTCCGGTCGGCCGGGGCCCGTCGTCGAAAACGTGACCGAGATGCGCGTCGCAGCTTGCGCACAGCACTTCGGTGCGGCGCATAAAGGCGCTTCGATCCTCCGCGGTGCGCACCGTCTCGCTGTCGACCGGCGCGTAGAAGCTCGGCCACCCGCAGCCGGCGTCGAACTTGGTATCGGAGTCGAACAGGGCCGCGCCGCAGCAGACGCAGATGTATTTGCCGGGTTCGTCGGTGGCCCAGTATTCGCCGCTGAACGGCGCCTCGGTCCCCTTCTTGCGGGTGACGCGATACTGCTCTTTGGTTAATGTCGCTTTCCATTCCGCGTCCGATTTCGTCACCTTGTCCACCATGGGGTCTTCTCCTCCCTCTGCAAAACGTGTGTAAGAACCGCTCTCTGACGTTCGAATCGGGTCCGAATGCAGTATAGTTAACGTTTCGCGCCGTCATGACGTCCCGCTCTGTCCCTTTGGATTCCCCGGCCGCAGGCACGTTCCGCAGGGACCTCAAGGTCATTGGCCTCATCGGCTCGGCGCACTGCCTGTCGCATTTCTTCCAGCTCGTCCTGCCGCCGCTGTTTCCGCTGCTCAAGGCGGAGTTCGACGTCAGCTATACAATATTGGGGGCACTGGTCAGCGTTTTCTACGTCGCAAGCGGCCTCTGCCAGTTCGGCGCGGGCTTCGCGGTCGATCGGTTCGGCGCACGCCCGGTATTGCTCGGCGGCATCGGTCTGCTCGCGGGCGGGACGCTGATTGCCGGGCTCATGCCGGACATCTTCTGGCTCTTCCCGCTGGTGTTCATCATGGGTGTGGGCAATGGGGTGTTCCATCCGGCGGATTTCGCGGTCCTCAACGCCAATGTCGCGCTGCGGCGGCTGGGGCACGCCTACAGCGCGCACGGTATCGGCGGCAGTCTGGGCTACGCGCTGGCGCCGGTCGTGAGCTATGGGCTGGGCAGCATGATCGGCTGGCGACAAGCCCTTGTGGTGCTGGGCGCGGTCGGACTGGTGGTCCTGGCGGCGCTCGCCACGCAGCGCCACGCGCTTGCGAGCCGAGCGCACGACGCCGTGGTACCGCGCCACACGCTCGCCGGCAGCCTCGAGCTGTTCCGGCAAAAAGCGATCGTCCTCTGCTTCCTTTATTTCGCCGTGATGACTCTGGCGACGATAGGTATCCAGACCTTCTCGGGCACCGCGCTCAACGCGGCTTACGGTGTTCCGATGGCGCTCGCGACCTCCGCGCTGACGGCGTATCTCCTCGGCAGCACGGCGGGAATTCTCGCAGGCGGTTTCCTGGCCGCGCATACTGCGCGTCACGATCGGGTCGCGGCAAGCGGCTTGTTTGCGGGCGCCGCTCTCATGCTGCTCGTCGGCGCGATGCCCGCGGCGGCAGGCTTTGTGATCGCGCTCTTCGCCATCACCGGCTTCGCATTGGGCGCGACCGGCCCTTCGCGGGACATGATCGTTCGCGGCGCAACCCCGCCCGGCGCTTCGGGCCGCGTCTACGGCTTCGTCTACTCGGGCCTCGATCTGGGCTCGACGATCGCGCCGGTGGCGGTTGGAACCTTGCTCGATCACGGCGAGCCGCGCGTGGTATTCGTCGCCGTGGCAGTGTGCCTGTTCCTCGCCATCGGTACCGTGCTGCAGGTCCGGCGCTCGGCAGTGGCGCGGGTCGTCGCGGCGGGCGCCGAGTAGCATCGAGCGATGGATCTCGGCATCTCCGGCAAAACCGCGTTGGTGTGCGCCGCAAGCAAGGGTTTGGGGCGCGGCTGCGCGGAAGCGCTGGCGCGCGAAGGCGTCGCCGTCACGATTTGCGCGCGTACCGAGGCGACCGTTCGACAGGCTGCCGCCGAAATCGGGGCCGCTACGGGCGGCGAAGTGCGCTGGGTCGCCTGCGACATCGCCACGCCGCAGGGTCGAGCCGCGGCATTGGCGGTGTGCCCGCAACCCGATATCCTGGTGAACAACGCGGGCGGTCCGCCGCCCGGAGATTTTCGCGAGTGGGACCGCGATGTCTGGATCCGCGCGCTCGACGCGAACATGCTGACGCCGATCGAGCTGATCAAGGCCACGATCGATCGCATGATCGAGCGCAAGTTCGGGAGGATCGTGAACATCACCTCGTCGGCGGTGAAGGCGCCGATCGACGTGCTGGGCTTGTCGAACGGCGCGCGCAGCGGACTCACCGGATTCATCGCCGGTCTCGCGCGCAAGGTCGCGCGCCAGGGTGTGACGATCAACAATATCCTGCCTGGCTCCTTCGATACCGACCGCCTGCGCAGCAACATGGCGCTCCGCGCGAAGTCGGCCGACAACCTATCCCGGGACCTTCTGATGCAAAGCTGCTGCGCGACCCGATCGCTTTGTCGTGCTCATTTGGCAACTGAGGCTCGCCCCTCGCCGTACCTTTTACGTACTGTCTCGGGGCTCGCTGCGGGCCCTCATTGACCAAATGAGGCGCTCCGGCCGCTCGCGACGCTTTGCACGTGCCCTAACTCTCAGCTGACGAACCCATGATCGATCTCTATTACTGGACCACGCCCAACGGGCACAAGCTCACCATCTTCCTCGAGGAAGCGGGCCTGCCGTACACGATCCATCCGGTGAACATCGGCAAGGGCGAGCAATTCGATCCGGCGTTTCTGAAGATCTCGCCCAACAATCGCATTCCCGCGATCGTCGATCAAGCGCCCGCGGACGGAGGCGAGCCGGTGTCCATGTTCGAGTCGGGCGCGATCCTGCTCTATCTCGCCGACAAGATCGGCCGGTTCATTCCCGCCGACTGGCGCGCGCGGCTGGACTGTATCCAGTGGCTGTTCTGGCAGATGGGAAACCTGGGCCCGATGGCCGGACAGAATCACCACTTCGGCCTGTACGCGCCGGAGAAGTTGCCGTACGCGGTCGATCGCTACGTGAAAGAGACGGGGCGATTGTACGCGGTGCTGAACAAGCGGCTCGCCGACCGCGAGTTCATCGCCGGCGAATATTCGATCGCCGACATCGCGAGCTATCCCTGGGTTCTCCCCGAGCGGCAGCAGCAGAACCTCGACGAGTTCCCGCGCCTGAAGCGCTGGAAGGAAGCGATCAGGGCGCGGCCTGCGGTGGTGCGTGCTTACGCGAAGGCGAAGGAGATCAATCCGGGGGCCGGCGGCATCCGCACCGAAGCCGAGAAGAAAATTCTGTTCGGTCAGACCAAGGACGTGGTGCGCTGAGCGGAAGCAAGCTCCCCGCGCGTTTTCGCCTCGGCGACGCTTCCAGCGATGATGGCAACGGCGTAGCACAGCAGCGCCGCCGCAATCACGAACTGACTGCCCAGGGTAATGCCGATGACTGCGGCAAGGACGGAGCCGGCGATCGAGGCGGCGCCGTTGATCGCCCACATCTTCTGCACCGCCCATTCTCCGGTCGGCGCCACCATGACGACGCCGAGTGGAAACGCGAAGCCGAGGACGAATCCAACCCCACCGAGCATCGCTCCGATCGCGCCGAGCCGCACCGCCTGCGATTCGATCTGCTCGAAGGCGGGAAACGCGGGAAAAGAGAAGAGCAACGCGATAAGGACCACGAGGATCACGGCTCCCGCCGCTCGAACGCCGCGCGTTGCGAACAGCTTCGACGCCGACGCGGCGCCGATGCCTGTACCCAGAAGCATCGAAAAGAGCACGACTGAGAGCGCGAACGTCGGGTGCCCGACGATGATGATGAGCCGCTGGTGCAGGCCCAACTGGACCAGAATGTACCCAAACCCGATACCGAGGAAGTAGAGGGTCATCCAGCGATAGACGGAGAGCCCCGAGGCGCGGCCTGCCGAGCCCGGCAGGCTCGCCACCGAGAGCAGAACGACGAGGAGCGTGAGCAGCAGCGCGCTGCCGCCGAGAAGCATCAGCACTCGGACGCCGTTGAACGTGATCTCGGTCACCGGACCGAAGCTTTTCCCGGAAAGCTTGAGGACGTCGGAAGGCCGCAGCTGGAGGAAGAAGTACGGCTGAAGGTCGGTCGGTGGGGCGATATCGTAAGAACTGGAATCGATCGCCTGTCTGCGTGTACTCGTGTCGAGCAACCGATCGATCACGCTGTCCTGCGATGCGACCCCGGGAGCCGCCAACAGCACCATGCCCTGCTCGGCGCATGCTTCGTTCACGCGCGCGACTTCTTCGGGCGTGAACGGCGACTTGGAGACCAGGATCGTTCCCATCGCGGCAACTTCGTTCATCGTGAACGCGACGTTGAAGGCGGCGCGTCTCGAGCTGATGAGCATGACGTGCGCTCGCGTGTCGACAATGCCCGCGTCGCCCAGCGCCGTCGCGGCCAATGCCACCAGCCGCTCCGTCTCGGCCGGCGCGTCCGGCACATACCACCGCGTCATGGTGAGCACGCCTCGATCGGAGAGCCGCGAGAGGAACGTCCTCCAACCGTCGAGCGTGTACAAACCATTCTCCGAAAGCACGAACCCTCCGGAAGAGGTCGCCGCCCACGTGTCGATAAGCGATGCCTGGATGACGTCGTAGCTCTTGCTGGAACGGGCGATGCCCACGCGCGCCTCGTCGTGAATGAGCGCCACTTCCGGCCGCGTGACGGTGGCGTTATACGCGACGAACTCGCGCTGGAGCAGATCGACGAGGATGCCGTTGAGCTCGTAGCCGTCGACCTGCGCCGCGCCGTAGGCGAGCGGCGGAAGCAGGTCCCGACCTCCACCCACACCGACGATGGCCACGCGGTCGATTGGCCGTCCGACCCGATATACCGTGTACTGCGGTCCCGTTTTCCACCATGCCTGCGGGCGCGGGGGTTGGCCGTCGGCTTCGGTCGGCGCCGGCTTCATGACCGTCGCCGCCGACTTGTCGATGATGATGTAACGGCCGTCGGTCCCTCCGTCGACGACCTGGATGCGGCTGTACTCGTTCCAGCGCTCGATGAGCGGCCGCTCCTTGCCCGCGGACGCAAGGTGGAGCAGGTAGCCGCCCGCCACGGCGTTGACGATCAGCACGACCCCTGCGGCAGCGCCGATCAAGGCGCTTGCAGTTCGATGCCGCGAGCGCGGCGGCGCAACGACCACGCCGGCGAGCGCGGCGAAGAGCGACGGCGCGAGAAGCACGGCCGGACCCTGAACGATTCGCATCAGCGCGATGGCGGCGATGCAGGCGCAGGCGGCGGCGATCAGATCCGACGCGTAAAGCGTGCCGATCCACGCCTTGTCGCGCGCGAAAGCCGCCGCGAGGAACGCGCCCGCCGCCACCAGCCCGGGCAGGAAGACCAGCGCCTGCAGCGCCACCGCTGTCAGCAAAGGCGTCGCGCCCGCCGCGGGAAGCGCGAGCGTCGTGAACAGCGACGCGAGCATCGCGGCCGAGAACATCCAGCCGAGCGAGGAAAGCCGCGAACGATAGACGCGCTCGCCCATCTCCCGCACGTTCCATCGGGCAGACCAGATACCGCCGATCACGAGCCCCGACATCACGAGCGAGATGGCGAAGAACGAGAAGTGATAGAAATAGAGAACCGAGAACAGTCGCGTGACCGCAAGCTCGAAAAGCAGCATTGCTGCGGCGACGCAGGCGACGCCGAGGGCCAAAGCCCGAGGTGGAACGGAGCGAGTCAGCGGAAGACCCACAATCGATAAGCGATGTAGTTGGCGAACGTCAGCACGATGGTGGTGGCGATCTGCGCCGGCCATACGCCGATGCCGCTCGCCAAGAGCGATCCCAGCAGCGCCGTGTTCGCGACCGCTTGAACGCCGATCACGATCACGAAGCGCCGGCCGGCCGTTGTCAGCCCGTGCGACGGCGTGAACACGCGCCAATAGGCGAGCGCGAAGCGCGTGGCCGCGCCGCCGCAAAAACCGATCCCGCTCGCGATCAGCGGCGCCACGCCGAGCTTGAGCAGTCCGTAGAGCACGCCGTAATGGACGGCGACCGCGGCGAAGCCGGTGACCACGTGCAGCGAGAAGTTCGCGATCAAGCCGATGATCACGGCCCGCCGCAGGTTGCGCTCGGGATCGACGGCGACGTCCGTCCCGGCCGCGGCATGCCCCGTCGCTGGCTTATCTCCCGACATCACCTGCGCCTCTCGCCCGGTCACGAGGGCGATAGACCGCGAGCCACTCGTCCTCGTAGACCGGCAATCCGAAACGAGCCATGAGGGCGATCGCGCACGGTGCGACATCGGCGCCGACCGGTGCGTCGATGCCGTTTGCGAAGTAGCGGTACGGCTTCTGCCACGCGATGAAGTCAACGCCGCGCGCCGCCAGCGCCGCGTCGTTGCCGAGATGGATCGCGTTGCGGAAGCGGAAGCGCCCATCGTCGGGGACCTCGTTCGCCCGGGCGCTCGCGCACAGCGGTGTGAGGAAGCCGGAGAGCACGCGCTGGCGGCTCAAGCGTTGCCAGCGCGGCGCATCCCAGCCGACACTCTCCGTCGGAAACGGCGCCACCGCCACGGTGATCGAGCTCGACGGTCGGTCGGCGAGGTTCGCCCACCAGGGCGAGAGCGGAATTCCATCCATGAAAGTCACGATCGGGTTATGTGCCCGGCGGAAATCGAACTGATAAACCCCGTGCAGGCTGTTGCCATTCGGATGCATTACAACGGGCCAGAGCGGTGTGGTCACCGCCAGCGCAAAGAGCGGTATCGCCGCCACTGCCACGCCGCTGGCGCCGGCGAGTGCTGGAACCGGGCGTCGCGCCGCGATTGCAGCGTTCACGGCCCGGCCGACCCTTGCCGCGCCGCACGCGGTCGAGAGCAGCAGCAAGGGGAGAATCGGCAGGAGGTAACGGCCGAAAGTGAGCGGGTTTTGGATCCAGGCCGGGCGCGTCGCGACGATCATGAGCACGCCCAGAACGAGCCCGGCAAGCATCGATCCCGCCTCGGGCAGGCGCCGCCACACGACCGAAGCGCCAGCGATAGCGAACGCGCCGGAAATCAGCAGGGCGATCGTCGAGCCCGTGCCGAACCAGGCATAGCAGACGCCGATCAGCGTATCGATGCGCGGCAGATCGATGCCGCTCTTGAGGCTTATCGACTCCGGGTGCGCGAGCAGCGGCGGCAAAAGCAGCGCCGTCATCGGCACGCCCACCGCGAGCGCCGCTGCGGCGAGCCCCAGGAGCGTGGTCTTGCGCGTCGCGCCGGACGGGTTCCGCAGCAATGCCCACGCCAGCGGAACGAAGGGTGAGACGACGAACGGAACGACGACCGGATGCAGCCACGCCGCGAGCGTAGCGCACGCAGCATAGAGCGCAAGCGCCGCGCCGCCATGGTGCTCGACATAACGCCGGAACGCGACGTGCGCGGCATACACCAGAAGCAGCGTGAGCGCGTACGGCCGCGCGGTGCGGCTGAAGAAGTACAGCAGCGGCGAGATCGCGAGCAGCGCCGCGAACAGAAGCGCCTCGGCGTCGCCGACGCGCCGTGCGGCGTACCCGGGAAACAGCACCAGTGTCGCGATGCCGGCTGCGACGAGTGGCCAGCGCATTCCGACCTCCGATAAGCCGAAGACGCGCGACTCGAACAGGTAGAGCAACGTCAGCGGAATGCTCGAATCGGAATGGCCGAAATCGAGGAACACCGCAGCCGGCGCGTCGTGGACGACGCGATAGACGGCGTGCCACTCGTCGTCGAGGAGGAGCTGCGAGCCGAGCTGGTCGAGACGCAGCCAGACGCCGCCACCGATCGCCAGCGCCAACGACACTAACCACAGCCAGCGACTACGGTGCGGCGAGAGAGTCCCAGCCATCCTTGGCGATGCGGGCGACGATGCGGAATTTGTCCTTGCCGAGCGGGAGGATCACCGCGGCTTCGCCCTCGGCCAGATAGGATTCGCCGGACACAGCGCGGAACGGGTTGCCGTGACTGACGATGGCGACGTTAGTCCCGGCAGGCGGGGCGGTGGAGAGCAATCGGCGCAGATCGGCGTAGCGGTCGGGCGCGACGCCACTGGCTGGCCCGCCGCGAACTGCGGGCGTCGCGGTGGCGCGACCGAAGATCAGCTTAGCCGTTTCCATGGTGCGGCAGAACGGGCTCGCCAGCACGTCGCTGATCGGCACGCCGAGACTCGCGATCGCCGATCCGATCGCCCGCGCTTCGGCACGTCCTGCATCGGTGAGGTTGCGCTGGCGCGCGCAATCCTCGTAGCCGGTCATCTCGTCGTCGTTCTGGCCGAAGTCGGTCGAGGCGTGGCGAAAGTAGAGCACCAGTCCGCCGGCCTTGAGCGCGGCCAGCAACGGCCGGCCGGCGAGCGCTTGCGCGTCAGGTGCCGCCGCAAGCGATGGGGCGGCGCAGAAGAGCGCGAGGAATGCGACCAGCGCCGCGCATAGGCAACGTCGTCGTCCCCGCGAAAGCGGGGACCCAGTGTCGCTGGCTCGAACGCCACTGGATTCCCGCGTTCGCGGGAATGACCGATGTGTCAGGAAGCCGCTCCGCGAGTGCGCCATCGATCAACCCGCGTCGATGTCGGCGAGCGGCACTATCGATCGCGGCGCCGAGAGATCATGATCGTCGTCGCAGGCCAGATCGCCGTCGGGCGTCGGCGAGCCGGTCGGGTGGATCGACGCGAAATCGCGCAGCCCGCGATCGAGAAGGTGGGTGGTGACGACGTTGCCGAGGGCGTTGAAGATCGTCTCGGTCCTGCCGGGGTACTTTTTCTCCCATTCGCGCAGCATCGCGGCAACGTGCTTGCGCTGCAGGTTTTCCTGCGACCCGCAGAGGTTGCAGGGAATGATCGGGAACGCCATCGCCTCGGAGTAGCGCGCGAGGTCGCGCTCGCGCACATAGGCCAGCGGCCGGATCACGACGTGGCGGCCATCGTCGGAAACGAGCTTCGGCGGCATGGTCTTCAGCTTCCCTCCGAAGAACAGGTTCAGGAAGAAGGTCGCGAGGATGTCGTCGCGATGATGGCCGAGCGCGATCTTGGTCGCGCCGATCTCGGTGGCGACGCGATAGAGCACGCCGCGCCGCAGTCGCGAGCAGAGCGAGCACATGGTCGCACCGTCGGGAATGACGCGCTTGACCACGCTGTAGGTGTCCTGTTCCTCGATCCGGAACGGCACGCCACGCCCCGTGAGGTAGCGTGGCAACACGTCGGCGGGAAACCCAGGCTGCTTCTGGTCCAGGTTGACCGCGATGATCTCGAAGGATAGCGGCGCACGAGCCTGGAGCGAAAGCAGGATGTCGAGCAATCCGTAGCTGTCCTTGCCGCCGGAGAGGCAGACCATCACGCGGTCGCCGTCTTCGATCAACCCGAAGTCGCCGATCGCCTGGCCAACGAGGCGACGCAGCCGCTTCCTGAGCTTGTTCGCTTCGAAATCGGCGCGGCGTGGGTCGCCCGCACTGGACGCACGGCGAACCGGCGCCTCTGCGTTTTCGGGTCGGATGGATATGGAGGTGCTCATCTCACTTCTAGAATCGCCGTGCGGTGCACGCCGCGGGCGTCCGCTCCAGTGGGCGCGATGGTAGCATAGCGACCCCGATGCGGGGCGCCGCTCGCGCGCCGCAAAGGGCAGAAGACCGAATGCTCAAAATCAGCCACGCCTTCGACGCCGGCGCAATCGAGCCGATCGCTTTCGATCATGCCGAAGACATCCGCGTCAACATTCGCGCCGATTCGCATGCCGATTTCCGGCAATGGTTCTACTTCCGCCTGCAGGGCGCGCGCGGTCAGGCTTGCCGGATCCGCTTCGAGAACGCCGCCCGCTGCACGTACGTCGCCGGCTGGCCTGGCTATCGCGCAGTCGCCTCGTACGACCGCCGACAGTGGTTTCGCGTTCCGACAGGCTTCGACGGAACCGTCCTCGAGATCGCCCACGTTCCCGATCGGGATTCGGTTTGGTACGCCTACTTCGAGCCGTATCCCTGGGACCGGCATCTGGAGCTCCTCGGCCGCGCCGAAGATTCGCCGCGTGCGTGGGTGCGCGACCTGGGCAGCACGGTCGAGGGCCGCGACCTGAGTCTGGTGAGCGTCGGTGCGCCGGGCGAGGGCAAGCGATCGCTGTGGATCATCGCCCGCCAGCATCCCGGTGAAACCATGGCCGAGTGGTTCGTCGAAGGCGTCCTCGACCGGCTGCTCGACCGCGACGATCCGGTCGCCAAGGCGTTGCTCGACCGAGCCGTGGTGCAGATCGTCCCGAACATGAACCCGGACGGCGGCGTGCGCGGCAACCTGCGCACCAATGCGGCCGGCGCCAATCTGAACCGCGAGTGGGCGGCGCCCTCCCTCGAACGCAGCCCCGAGGTTCTCCACGTCCGCGCCGCGATGCATCAAACGGGGGTCGACGCCTTCCTGGACGTTCATGGCGACGAAGCGTTGCCATACGTGTTCGTCGACGGGTGTGACCGGCTTCCAGGCTTCACGCCCAAGCAGGACGCGCTCCAACGGGCGTTTGGCGCGGCTTTCAAGCAGGCGAGCCCCGAGTTTCAGGACGTGCACGGCTATTCCAGCGACAAGGACACCAAGGTCAACCTCACGCTCGCGTCCAAGTACGCCGGGCATGCCTTCGGTTGTCTCGCGCTGACGCTGGAGATGCCCTTCAAGGACAACGCCGACCTGCCCGACGAGGGGGTCGGTTGGAACGGTGATCGGAGCCGGCACCTGGGCGCCGCAGCGCTCGAGGCACTGCTCGCGGTCCTGCCCGATCTGTAGGTTCCGCACGCCTTGTTTGGCGCTACCATTGGGGAAGGGAGGGACTTATGCAGACGCTGGTGGTGGCCAACCCGAAGGGCGGGAGCGGGAAGACGACACTCGCCACCAACATCGCCGGCTGGCTCGCGGGTCGCAAGCAGCGCGTCGTGCTCGCCGACTTCGACCCGCTTCGCGCGGCGACGGATTGGCTTGCGCGGCGACCGCCGCTTTTTCCGGCGATCATGGGCTGGACCCCGGACGGCGCCCGAAGTGAAAAACGAGGGGAGCTCAAGGGAGAGCCGCCGCGCTGGCTGGTGATCGATACGCCCGCCGAGCTGCATGGAGAGAGCTTGCGCGATGCGATGCGCCGCGCCGACATCCTGCTGGTGCCGGTATCGCCGAGCGCGTTCGACATGGGCGCCACCCAGCGCTTCCTCGAGCAGATCGCCGAGTACAAAGCCGTGAAGAAAGGCGACATCGCCATTGGCCTGGTGGCGATGCGCGTCGACTCGCGCACCAATAGCGCCGGCGAGCTCGAAGAGTTCCTGAAGGGATTCGACTATCCGCTGGTCGCGCATCTGCGGCAGACGCAGGTGTACGTCTACTGCGCGCGCGACGGCATGACGGTGTTCGACATGCCGCGCTCGCGCGCCGAGCAGGACTGGGAGCAGTGGCGCCCGCTCGCGCGCTGGATCGCGCGTCAGGCCGCGGTCAAGAACGGCTGAGTCGACGCTCCTGCAGCGCGAGCCACAGATCGCTCGCCACGACGATCCGCCGTGCCGAGTCCCGATCAGCGATCGGGAAGCCCGCGATCAGCGCGATTCGATTGGCGGAGGCATGCCTACTGGCACACGGTGCCAGGATTCTGAAACACCTCGCGCGTGATCGCCTTGCTCTGGGAGACGCCGTTCACGGTGTACGCGAAGATCGCATTGTTGCCGTCGCTGAAGGTGAACGTGGCGGTGCCGACGGCGGCGGCCACAACGAGGGCTGGACTGAACGGCACTGCGTTGAACGCCGGACCGGTGGTCCGGTACAGCGTCCCCGTATAGAGCCCAGGTCCGGTCTTGCCTGCCGTGACCACCAGCCACATCGGCGTGTGGTCCACGTCGTAGGTGAACCACGTGGCGAAAATCGTGTCGCCCTGGTGCGTGAAATTGATCCCCCAGCCTGACTCCACCCCGGCCGGAGCCGCCCACCAGAGGTCTTGGTAGTTGGTCGCCGCGCCAAGGCTCGCGCTCGCAGTAGCGCAGCCAGGAAGGGGGCCAAAGACTTCGCGAGTGATCGCCTTGATCTGGGAGACACCGTTTACCGTGTAGGCGAAGCTGCCGCTGCTGCCGTCTGTGAAACTGAGGGTTCCCGTGCCCATTGCTGTTGGGACGACCTGCGCCGGATCGAACGGCACGGCAGTGAAGGCGGGACCCGTGGTGGTGTAGAGCGTTCCGCTGTAGGTATTGGGTGCGATCTTCGGTGCGGTCATCACCAGCCACAGCCCCTTGCCGGTGAGATCGTAGGTAAACCAGCTCGCGAAGACGATGTCGCCCTGATGGGCGAAGTTGATCCCCCAGCCGGATTCCGAGCCGGCGGGAGCCGCCCACCACAGGCCCTGGACGTTGACCGGTGTCACCCCCGTCAGCGTGCCGTTGTACTTGTCGATGAATCCGGTGGTTGCGGCCACGAACTCGGCGTCGAGGCCATTGAAGAGATGGTATCCGCATCCGGCGTTTGTGCCGCCGGTGAGGACCGCTTGCTCCCTGACCGGCGCCGACGTCAAAGCGGCGAAAAATGCGGCTCCAAATTGCCCGAAATCGAGCGGGTTATAGACGACCTGTGTCGGGCGCTTGATCAATGCCACCTGCGATGTGACGGGGCTTCCGGGAGACCAGAAGATCGCGCCGACCGGCGCGTCGGCGGGGAGATGGTTGGCAAGAGTCCAGATCGCCGCGGTCGCGGAACTGCCGCCGATGACCCATACCGGAACGTTGTCGCGTGCTTGCATGTAGCGAACGACTTCGAGCACATCGTCGAAATTGTAGGTCAGGCCATCGGAGGTCGCATCGACGAGCGCCACCGCGAAACCATGATCGGCAAACGCCTGCCGATTGCGGCCGACGGGACTGCACTGCGCGACGAAGGTGGTCATCGTCCCGTCGTTCTGAATCCCGAGGATGCCGTCCCCGCCGGGCAACGAGACGATGTTGGCGGCCGGAGCATCGGGATGAAGGTAGAGGAAGCGTTGCGTGACACCCCGAGTGGGAACGTCGACCACGGTCGTGGTCACGGTCCCCATCGCGGAGGTCGCGATCATTGCAGCGATCAGTAGCGCACCGGCACTTGCGATATTCATCATGATTCCTCTTCGCGACCCCCGGTGGACGCATAGGTCCTGCGAGTTCATACGTCGAACTCGCGCGTGCTCTGCCTCCACGGGCCTCGCCGACCGCTTCTGTTTCAGCGCGTGCTGCCACCGGGCGAGGAGATCGTTCCCTCGAAGGAACCGGTGGTCGTCAAGCCGACCGGGTCGAACAGGCGCTCGACGGTGAAGCTCCCAGTGGCGCCGGCGAAGCGACCTGTCCCGCCCGTAATGCTCGCGGTTTCCACAATGGAGACAATGTCGGGATTTTCCGATGGACCGGCTTGCCCGGTAAAGACAGCGGTCAGCGCGTCGCCGTTGGCCGCTGTAAACTCAAAGGTCCCCACGGCAGTGGCGGTCGCGAAGTTTACGATGTGCGCGATTTCTACCGTGAAATGACCCAGTTGGGTAGCGTTACCCGTGCCCTCTATGAGCACGAACGCGAACGGGGCCTCAAGCGGCGTGATGGTAACAAGCCCTTCCAAGCTGCCTTTGAACGGCACCTGGTTACCTGCGTTTACGGGGCCGGTAACCACGACTGTCAAGAATGAAATTGCGAATGCCATTCCGCCGATTCTTCTCAAGAAGGTATTCATCTGTTCTCCTCTTCCGTTTGACTGATTCAACCGAAATCTTTCAACGACGGCGACGATAGCCGCGCCGCTGCCTGCGCCCGGATCGGCGCGTAACGTCATCGCCACGATAGGCGGAGGCGCGCCGGTCCCTCAATCGTTTACCGATGACCTCGAGAAAACGTGGTGTGAGCGTTGTGTTGGGGCGATGGGCGTGGAGCTCGAACCGTCCGCGCTCGTCTCTGCGGCTTCGCTTGGGGCAGCTTTCGCCAGCGAAAGACTTCGACTAGACGCCGGACGCGAGGGCCAGCGGCGACGGGAGGCGGGGAGCCGGCGGACGGGAGGTGAACCTCGGGCGAATGAGCCGGTCGCGCGCCGTGAGCTGCAATCCGCGGCTACATCTGCTTGAACAAATGCGCGAACGAAGCGCTCACCGGTAGCGTTTCCTTGCGTTGTTTCAGGCGGATTTCCAGGCGTCCGCGCAGGTCGCGATGGACGGCCGCAATGGCGTTGACATTGACCATCGTGCCCCGGTGGACCTGAAGAAAGACTTCCGGATCGAGCTCATCGACCAGCTCCTTGATCGTCTTGTTGATCAAGGACTGGGCGGAGGCCGTGACGACCATTGTGTACTTGTTCTCGGCCTGGAAGTAGCAGATCTCATCGATGGTGATCAACCGCACGGTCCTGCCCTCACCGACGGAAATCCAGCGCAGGAACTGCCCCGCGCGACGGCTCTGTTCGGTCAGGGTCGTCAAGAGCTCTTCGAGGTTGGCTGGAGCGCCCTTCATTCGCTCTCTGACGCGAGCGATCGCCGTGGCCAGTCGTGCGGGCGAAAACGGTTTCATCACGTAATCGACCGCACCCTGCTCGAACGCCGCGACCGCGTATTGATCGTAGGCGGTGACGAAAACGACGTGGCACCTGCCACTGGCGACGCGCGCAACGTCGAGTCCTGTCAGGCCAGGCATCTGGATGTCCAGAAACAGGACGTCGGGCTGGTGCGTCTCGAGCGCGCGGATCGCCTGGATGCCATTCTCTGCCTCCGCCTTGATGTCGACGTCGGGCCAAAGCTCCGCGAGCGCGTCCTTCAACTCGCCGCGTAACAGCGGCTCGTCTTCAGCGATGACCGCGCTGGGCCGATTCATATGGAATCTCCATGACGGCGTGCGTGCCGTGGCCACTTGCAGGTCCGAAGGCAAGGCTGCCTGTGTCGCCGTAAAGGCCGTGAAGGCGTTCCTGAATGTCGCGAAGACCGCCACCCGGGGCTCCTGCCGCGAAGGCGGCACCGCTATCGGCGATCTCGACGCGCAGCTTGCTTGCCGAGGTATCCGCTGCGATGCGGATGGTGACGCCGGTATCGGACGATAAGAGACTATCGGTCAGGGCCTGATCGAGCAGCGGTAGCAGGATCATTGGGGGCACGCAAGCGGAGTGCGCCGACTGCGGCACGGCGATGTCGAAGGCGAGGCGTCCGCCCAGTCGAACCTGCATGATGCTGAGGTACGCACCCACAAGCTTCAGCTCCTGCTCCAGGGTCGACGTCGAGTCGCGCAGGTGCGGCAGCGCGGCACGCAGATAGACGATCAGGTCGCCGAGCATTTGACCGCCTTTCGCCGGATCGCTTTCATAAAGCGCGTGCACCTGGGCCAGGGTGTTGAACAGGAATTGCGGCTCGACCCGCGCCTGAAGCGCCTGCAGCCGGGATTCCAGCGTGCGCCGCTGCGCGTCGGTGCGTTGCACCCGGGCTACGTTCATGCGCGCCGTGGCGAGCAATGCCGTACGGCGGTTGACGTAGACGAAGACAATGATCGAGCCCCAGATCAAGTATTCTAAAAATATCATCGCGGGTTGCGTGGCCACTTCATGCGGGATGTCCGGGAGGTCGTTCCATGCGCGCAAATGCAGCCATTGGTGGACTTCCCACTGTACGAGCGCGGCCACCGCGGAACCGATCACCACGGCCCACGCATACGCAGGTAGCCGTTTCGCGCCGCGCGCCACCAGCTCATCGGCGACGAGAGTCGTGAACATGATGCAAAACGCCATTAACACGTTGATGATCGCTCCGGAGACGAAGCCTCCCGTCCCGGGCGGCTTCGTCCCGATCGTGGCGAAGGCAATGTCGAAGACCAGCCATGCATCGAGCACGACCATGATCGCGAGGGTGGTCCCGACGACTCGCCACGAGACTTGCCGGACCGCCGCCTGCAGTGCACCTCGCAGACCCAGAGCGATCGGCGGCTTTGGCGATACGGCGAGTGACGCCGGCACGTTCATTGGACCTTCACCCGGCTACCAGCGGCAGGGCGATGGTTGCTGTAACGCCGCCCAGATCATTGTTTTCCAGCGAAAGACTCGCGCGGTCGCCGAACTGCGCCGCGAGCCTCGCTCGAATGTTGGCGAGCCCGGTACCGGCGCCCGACCCCGGCCTGAAGCCGACGCCGGTGTCGGCGACGCTCAGGATCAGCCGATCGTCATCGGCGCGCGAAACGATGCGGATCAGCCCGCCGTCCGGCGACGGATTCAGGCCGTGCTTGATCGCATTCTCGGCCAGCGTCAACAGCATCATCGGCGGCACTGGGTGTGCGAGCAGGCCCACGGGGATGTCGATGCTGAACGCGAGGCGCTGTCCCATGCGAATCTGCTGAATCCGCAGGAAGGCTTCGATCAGTCCTGCGTCGCGCCCAAGGGTCGATTCGTTGTCCCGCATCCGGGGCAAGGCAACTTCGAGATAGCGCATGAGGTTTTCGAGCATCTTTCCGCCCGCCGCACGATCCTTGTCGTAGAGCCGCCGCACGTTGGCCAGCGTATTGAACAGGAAATGCGGTTCGATCTGCGCCTGCAGGACCTGCAGCCTCGCTTCCGCCATCTCACGCTCGAAGCCGGCACGGTCGATCTCGGCTTGTTGCATCGCCTCAACACTGCGTATCTCGCGCCGATAGAACTCGCCGACAACGGTCAGCATGCCGCCGAGAAGGGCATACCGGGGCCACACGTAAGGCAGCATGGCGGAGACGTCGCTGCCGGTCCTCCAGAACACGAAGGCGATTCGCAGCAGCACGCCGACGCCGGCGGAGAGGACGACGGCGGCGGAGAGCGCGGCGATTCGCTTCGGACCGCGCTGCGGGCCGAGGTTCGCGGTGGCGATGACGACGAAGAGCATGGGAGCGGCCATGATCAGGAGGTTGCTATAGCCCATGACCAGATGCCGAAACCATAGACCGAGCTCATGGTAGGTGGCCACGACGACCACTCTGTCGAGCACCCTGTCGGAGTTCGCGCTGAGCATCCGGATCAACAGCAGCACCGCGACGATCGCGACGACCCGCGGCGTCAGGCCCGACAGCGCGGTGCGCCAGAATCCAAGTCGCCGGTCGGAGGCGGCCCAGGCGAACCCGGCGGCGAGCGGTGGAGGCATCGTCCCTCGCAGTCTGTCGTTATCGAGACCCGGCGGGCGGCTCAAGCGCGCCGCGCCTGGGCGCGTCGGACATTAACATGGTACGGGCGAGTGCCCGTGGTCGCGATTTCAGCGCCTGCGGTTCCAGGGAGTAGCGGCCTCGAAGAGCCGTTCTCACGCGGGTCGGATGGAACTCAAGATAGAACACAATGACCTGCGGCCTCAATTGTTCACCGATGGAGCCTGAAAAGTTTGGTGTGAACGTTGTCAGGACGCGACGAGCGCAGCATATCGAGGCTGCGTCCGCCCAATAAGACATTCGACCTGATCCCGGCCAGCGTATCATCCACCCGCCATGAAAGCACGCGAGTCCGAACCTTACGCGATCGCGTCGATCAGTTGCGGTCGAGACCATACACTGGCGCTGCTCGATACTGGGAAGGTATTAGGGTGGGGAGGCGAGGGCAGCGGCAGGGTACCCGCTGGCACACAGGAGTACTGCAGCACGCTGAAAGCTTCTGATCGGGCCGTCGAGGTCAATTTGCAGCAAGATCTCGTGTACGTGAGCGCGGGGTACGGCATCAGTCTAGGCGTCACCGCGCAGGAGCAGGTGGTTGTTTGGGGCGCCACGGCCGCCGGTATCGGTGGGCGCCTCGAATCCGTCGCGCTGGCGATTCCGCAACCGGTATCGGGCATTACCCGTGCGCGCGCGATTGCGGCCGGCGAGTTTTTATTCGGCGCCATCGATGCTGCGGGAACAATTTTTACC
>WNGK01009262.1_pt1 | contig 21576 bp, 16 predicted proteins | sample 5400601 | NCBI WGS metagenome assembly WNGK01 (sample SAMN13153376, study PRJNA577476) | soil metagenome | isolation source: 60 cm soil or saprolite under Garry oak tree replicate 1 | place: USA:California | collected 2016-06-15
GCAATCTTAAATCCGGCGCCCAGATCAGAGAATTCTTTCAACGCCGCCAGACGACGGCGCGCGATGGGAGTGAGTTCGGCTTCCTTCGGGATGAGCAGGTAGGCATAGGCTCGGCGGTTCGAGCGGCCGACGCGTCCCCGCAATTGGTAGAGTTCAGAGAGGCCCAGTCGGTCGGCGCGGTTGATCAGAATCGTGTTGCACAGCGGGATGTCGAGGCCGTTCTCGATGATGGTAGTGGCAACGAGAATGTCGGCTTCGTGATGCATGAACTGCAGCATCACTTTTTCGAGTTCGGTTTCTCCCATCTGGCCGTGACCGACGATGATGCGCGCCTGCGGAATCAACGCCTGCAACTTGGCGGCGATTTCCCAGATGCTGTCGATGCGGTTGTGGACGAAGTAGACCTGGCCGCCGCGCTCCAGTTCCTGCTCGATCGACGATTGGATCAGTTTGTCGTCCCAACTCGCGACCACAGTCTGAATCGCCATTCGATCTTTGGGCGGAGTTTCGATGACGCTCATATCGCGCAGTCCAACCAGCGACATATGCAGCGTGCGCGGGATGGGCGTGGCCGACATGGTGAGCACGTCTACCTGCTTCCGCATCTGCTTGATGCGTTCCTTGTGGCGCACGCCGAAGCGCTGCTCCTCATCAACGATGAGCAGTCCGAGATCGGCAAACTTCAGGTCTTTAGAAAGGATGCGATGCGTGCCAATCAGAACGTCGATCTTACCGGCTTCCGTTTTTTGCAGAATTTCTTTTTGCTGCTTTGGGTTGCGGAAGCGGCTGATCATTTCTATGGTGACGGGGAACGGGCCGAAGCGCTGCTTGAAAGTCTCGTAGTGCTGGAAGGCCAGCACTGTGGTTGGGGCCAGCACGGCTACCTGCTTGTTGTCGCCAATAGCCTTGAACGCCGCGCGCATCGCGACTTCTGTCTTGCCATAGCCGACATCACCGCAGAGCAGGCGATCCATGGGCTGCGATGATTCCATGTCGCGCGTGACGTCGGCGATGGCCTGCGCCTGGTCTTCGGTTTCGTTGAATTCGAACGCATCTTCGAACTCGCGAACAAATTCATTTCCTGCCGGGAACGAATGGCCAACAGCCATCTTCCGCTGGGCGTAAAGTTTGAGGAGTTCGTCGGCCATGTCCTTCATGGCCTTGCGCACGCGTGCCTTGGTCTTGGTCCACGCCTGCGTGCCGAGATGGCTGAGCGCGGGCTTCGCGCCTTCGGACGAGCGGTATTTCTGAATCAGGTCGAGCCAGTGAGTGGGACGTAGAGCCGTGCCCCCTCGGCATACTCGAGCAGCATGAACTCCGCGTTGCCATCGCCCTGATTAATTTCCTTCAGGCCCTGATACTGGCCGATGCCGTGTTCAACGTGAACCACGTAATCACCGACCTGCAGATCGCGGAAGTCGGAAAGGAATGCGGAAACTTTCGACTTCTGCCTCTGGGGCCGCGAAGCTACCGCGTCGGATTCATCAAACAAATCGCGTGCGCCGAAGATCGCGAGGTGCGCTTCGGGAAACAGCACTCCATCGGGAACGTAGACTTTCGCCAGCGTGGTGGTCAGCACTTCCCCGGCAAAGTAACTGGTCTCGTCGGCATAGCTTTCGCCGCCGCGAGTGCGGCTACCCAGCCGGAACGAGACGTTGTATTCCGTAAAGATGTCGGCCAGGCGTTCCACCTCGCCCGTGTTTGGGACCGAGAACAGCACCTGGTTGCCTTGTCCTGTTAGCTCCTGGACTTCTTCCAGCATCGTCGGAACCGCGCCGTGGAAGCGCGGAGTGGGCTGCGTCAGGAAAGTGACGGAAGAGTCCGCGTCTTCACTGCGGGTAATGCCGAGATGCTCGATGTCCGCGCCGGTCAGGGACTCGACTTTTTTCCACCATTCGTCCGGAGGCAAATACAAATCCACGGGACGCACCAGATTGCCAACGCCACTCCGCTCGTGAGCCTCTTCAACGCGCGTCCAGAAGCGATCGAATTCGGTGCGTAGCAGATCGGGTTCGTCGAGCAATACGGCCGCATGAGGCAACAGATCGAATACCGTGCGATCGGCTCCGGCCACCGGGGCGTAGAACTCCCAACCGGGAAACACCGTGACTCCGCCGGAGCGCACCGCAGCTTCCACGACCTCTTCAGTGCCTGTGATTCGCTTTCCCGAAAGCCGCGTGTGAATCGCGCCCAGCAGATGATCGCTGACCGGAGTCTCGGTGAGCGGTAGTAGTAGCGCCTCATCCATGGGGTTCGACGAGCGCTGTGAGGCGGGATCAAGCGCCGGATCGATTCCACTTCGTCCCCGAAGAATTCGATGCGGACTGGCCGCTCGGCCTCAGGCGAATAAACATCAAGAATGCCCCCGCGCAACGCATACTCTCCCGGCATCTCGACCACATCGGCTGAGGCGTAGCCGACGGTATGCAGGTGGGCAAGCAGGTTATCGACATCGAAAGATTCGCCACGCCGCAGAATGCGGGCAAGGTCGGTATAGTAGTCCGCCGAGCGCAGCCAGATGGCGGTCGCTGCTACCGGAGTGACCACAATCGACGCTTTGCCTGTGGCAATCTTCCACAGGGCGGTGGCGCGCTCTTCCTGGAGTTCAGGATGCGGAGAAAGATTCTGGAACGGAAGCACATCGCGGGCGGGGAGTGCGACGACAGCTTCGGAATCTGCGGCGCTGGTCAGTTCGCAGAAGCCGCGCAGCACGGGAACGAAATCCTCGACGGCCCGGTTGTCATTCACCACCACGACCAGAGGCCGGTCGGCGTTCCGCCGCAAAAGCACGAGTAGCAAGGCTTTTGCCGTGGGCGATAGTCCGGAGACACGGATGCGCCCCGTGCCCTCCCGCAGGTGGGAGGCTACACGCGTGAAGGCGGGAAGCATTTCTACGTCCGAGAAGAGTTCGCGGACGAAGGGAAGAAGCATGCTTTCTAATTTTAACAGGGTCGGGCTGACCGCACCGGGCGATGGTCATTTTCTTGTCCTCGAAGACTCGCCGAGTGAGCAGCCGGAAATTTGGAGTACGCGATGCTCAAGAAGGTGCTGGATCTCCAATAGCGATTTAAACAGGCCGCTGAAAAACTCCTGAATGCCGGCGGTACCGTGGAAGAGCGGCGCTTTAGCGCCGCGTAAAGCGCGCAGATTCTACAATGGGCTTCAGCCCCAGTGGTCGCCTATCGCGGCGATGGAATTTTTCCGAAACCTATAAAGGCGTGCTTACGATCGGATCGCATCGCCTGCCGCCTTCGTTCCTTCGCCCACGCGATAAGAAAGACACCGCGCAGCGATCAGATTTTCTGCATGATCCTTGTTGCGACCTTGAGGTATAATCCGCGGCACTCAGTGCGGGAAGGGTTGTCTCTGACCCAAAACAATCACAAGGAAGCGAACAAGGCCCAAGGGAGCGCGGGGAGAAGAACCCACGTGTGATTTCTCCTCACGTTTTTTCGCCCGGCGTTGCTTCCTGGGAGGCTATGCCAATGACGCGAATCCAGCAGGCGAGCAGCAGGCAGCATGATCGGCAGTACCGGTTTGGCATTCGATGTGTGCAGGGAGCAAGGCACGCGATCTGGATGCTCGCAGTGTTGGCATTCTTGGCCGCATTGGCGACGGCGCAATCGACCAGCCTACTGAATGGCAGCGTAACCGACCCGACTGGCGCGACCGTGGCCGGCGCGGGCATTACGTTGACCGAAACCGCCACCGGATTCCAACGCAAGACCACCAGCAACGCATCGGGACTGTACCAGTTCCTGGAAGTGGCTCCGGGCAACTATAAGCTGGAGGCCTCAGCTGCGGGATTTGCATCCTTTGTGGCGCCGAACGTCACACTCGTAGTCAAGACGCCTTCCACGATCAATATTAAGTTTCAAGTTGCGGGTGGGGTCACAAAGGTAAGCGTGGAGGGTGAAGTTGCGCTCATCAATCGCACCGACGCGTCGCTCGGTAACGTTATCGAGAATGAGCAGATCTCGGAATTGCCCATTGCTGACCGGAACGTGGTTTATCTCCTGAGCCTGCAGCCTGGAGTAGCGTATTTGGGGGGAGCCGCCGAGGCGAATCAAGCGACGGACACGCGGAGCGGAGCGGTGAATGGCGTGCGCAGCGACCAATCGAATGTCACGCTAGACGGCATAGGGGTCAACGACCAGAATAATGGATACGCCTTTACCAGCGTCCTGAATACGCCGCCCGACTCGGTCGAGGAATTCCGGGTCACCACCGCCAACTCCAATGCTGATTCCGGCTACTCCAGCGGCGGGCAGGTCGCGCTGGTCACCAAGAGCGGCACCAACGCCTTTCACGGATCGGTCTAAGAGTCCAACCGCAACACCATCTTCAGCGCCAATGATCCGTTCTTGAAGAATTCCCAGCTAACCAGCGGCCAATCCAACACGGCACCGAAGCTCCTGCGCAACGTATTCGGCGTCGCGGTCGGCGGGCCGATCGTGAAAAACCGTCTCTTCTTCTTCGCCAACTATGACGGGCGGCGCGACGCCGAGGGCAGCAGCACACTGCGGACCGTCCCCAGCGCGACTCTGCGCGCAGGCGATCTCGTGTACTTATGTGCGGACCCGACCCAATGTCAGAGCAATTCCGTCAACGGTGTTAGCGTTCAACCCGGTTACTATGCGCTCGGACCGACTCAAATCAAGGCGATGGACCCTCTGGGAATCGGCGTGAATCAAGCGGTTCTGAGCCTCCTCAATCAGTATCAGCCGGCCAATGAAAGCAACGCCGGCGATGGTTCGAATACTCTGGGGTTTCGCTTCTCCCCAAACGTTGACCGCAGCTTCAACACCTACATTACCCGTCTCGATTACCACATCACATCGAGTGGCTCGGAAACCTTCTTTGCGCGCGGAGAGATGCAAAACTTCAAGGAACCGGGACCGCAACAATTTCCTGGGCTGCCCGCCGCTTCGAACTTCCTGGATGACAGCAAGGGCATCACCATTGGACTCACTTCACTCCTCACCCCTAGGCTGATCAATGATTTTCACTGGGGCCTCATTCGCCAGGGACAGCAATACGGTGGTACCTCGGTGTATCCGGGAGTTTTTCTAAATGGGATCGACAGCCTGGTTCCCTTTACTCGCCCTACCACTGCTTTTGTGCCCGTCAACCAGTTCAGCGACAGTTTGAGCTGGACGCGGGGAAATCACACGTTTCAGTTCGGCACCGACTTATTTCTGATTCGTAACAACCACATCAGCTACGACAACTCGTTCTCGGACGTTCAGACCAATGTGGTCTATCTCAACACGGGAGGAATCGCCAACACCAACAGCCCTTTGGATCCGGGCGCCAATGGCTATCCGAAGGTGGATGCCAACTTCGGTCCGAACTACGACAGCGCGACTGCGATCGTAATGGGCATTTTCGCCGAGGGGGACGGCATTTATAACTACGCGCGCAACGGCAGCGCGCTTCCCCAGGGCAAAGCGATCAACCGCCGTTACGCCATCAACGACTACGAGTTCTTTGGCCAGGACAGCTGGCGCGTCAACCGCCGCTTGACCGTCTCGTATGGTCTGCGCTGGGTGCTGGAAGCTCCGCCCTACGAAACCAACGGCTATCAGGTCGCACCCTGCGTAGAGGCGACGAGCGGCGGCTGCACTAATCAAAACGTCGCTGACTGGTTCAATCAAAGCGCCAAGCTGGCTACGGCTGGCCAGGCAGCCAACAACGCCGGGGAAATTAGTTTCGTCCTGGGTGGGCCCAAGAATCACGGTCCCGGCCTCTGGAACTGGGACCACAAGGATTTTTCGCCGCGGATTGCCGTGGCCTGGGCGCCCGATACCGGCGACGGTTGGGCGTCGAAGATTCTTGGCAAAAAGGACGAGTTCACGATCCGCGGCGGCTACAGCATTATGTACGACCACTTCGGTATTGGCGTCGTGAACAGCTTTGACCAGCATGGTTCTTTCGGCCTCTCCACGGTTCTCGGAAACTCCGCTGGTTCGGTGACGGCCGCCAACGCCCCCCGCTTCACCTGTCTCATTCCGGGGTCCTCCGGCCAGTCCTGCCTGCCTCCTCCGTGCGCTAGTTTAAACAACCCGGGGTGTTTGTTCGGTCCCCCGCCCACGGGCGGTTTCCCTAATACTCCAAGCAACACCTCCTTCGCCATCAACTGGGGGCTCGACCAGACGGTGAAGACGCCTTACACGCATATGTTCAATTTCTCGCTGGCGCGCCAGACTACTTCGCGCTCCTCGCTCCAAGTTGCGTATGTGGGCAGTGTCGCGCGCCGGTTGCCGATGCAGGTGGATATGGGGATGCCTACGAATTTGAACGATCCTGCGAGCAACACGAGATATTTCCAGGCAGCTACCATGCTCTCGAAGCTGGCGGCTGTTCCCAACTCCCAATCGTCAACGGGGGTCGGCACGGACGTCAATAGCGTGGCGGCCATCCCATATTTCGAGAATCTCTTTCCCGCTTGGGCTGGGGCGGCGCCGCAGAACATACTCGCAAACCAAACTGACTCGTCGGGTAACCCGGCGCCGCTGACTTGCGCCCCGGGCAACTTACCCGCGAATCCGACTGCCACACAAAACATCTATCAAATGTGGAATTGCTTTCCGCATAACGAAACCCTAACTTTGAAATTTCTGGATTTGCCGAACAGCATCAACCAGTGGGGTACCGCGCTGCCGAACAGTAAGCTCGGACCGTATGCCTTCTACCACGACCAGTTCAGTTCGCTTTTTGCGTGGCGGAACATCGGGACGTCAGACTACAACGCGTTGCAGGTGACCTACAATGCCCGCTGGGGAGCCAACCTGCAAGGGCAGTTCAACTACACGTTTTCGAAATCGTTTGATGAAGCCTCGGCCGCGCAACGAGTCGGTCCGTATGAAGGAACCGGCGGAACGGGCAACGACTTGAACGGCGGCGGTATTGTCATCAATTCGTGGGACCCGCTTTCTCTGCGCGGGCTCTCCGATTTCAACGCCTTCCATCAGATCAACGCCAACCTCGTCTATCAGCTTCCTTTCGGAAAAGGACAGCGGTTTGTAGGGGGTGCAAGCTCGCTGCTCAACGAGTTAGTGGGCGGCTGGCACGTCTCCGGCATCTTCCGCTGGACCAGCGGTTTCCCGATCACCATTAACAACGGCTTCACCTGGGCAACCAACTGGAACATCGAGGGCGATGCAATGCCAAACGGGCCGCCTCCGGTGGCGTCCAATCCCAAAAACGTAATCGTGAATGGCGTCGGTGGCCCCGACATTTTCGCCGATCCGACGGCGGCGGAGGCAGCTTTCCGGCCGGAGTGGCCGGGCGAATCCGGCGTTCGCAATAACGTCATCGGCGACGGCATGTTCAATATCGATACCGGGGTAACCAAGGATTTTTCGCTGGGTGAGGGGAGGCGGGTGCAGTTCAGCTGGCAAGCCTTCAACGCATTCAACTCGGTGCGTTACGACGTGCGCGGGGCTCAACCCTCGCTCTCCTACGACCCGACGCAGTTCGGCAGATACAATTCAACGCTGACGACGCCCCGCTTCATGCAGTTCGCCTTACGATTCGTTTTCTGAGCCCGTGGCGTGAGGGTGGTCCGAGGAGCCGAATAGTTTCTGGATTGGGTGCCCCATTTCTCGCGCACCCTTTGCGCGAGAAAGCCTGCCCTGAGCCTGTCGAAGGGTGGGGATTTTGACTTCCGCCAGAGCCGAGATCAGAACGCGGTCAAAGCGATCCTTTCGATCGAGCTCAACGACTCATTCCCGCGTCGGACGAATAGATCGTCGACTTCGGCGCCGTGCAATTTATGGAGAAGTGTTCCTGTAGGAACGTTTCGTTGTACAGGAATGTACGTACAAATCGAAGAAAGTGGTTTGATCGCTTATGGATACGTAAAATGGGAGATCGGGAGTGCGTCGGACAGCGCGTTACTTCTGCAGCCCGTCATACAGGCCCTATTTCCGACGCCCGTACACTAGTCTTTCTCTTCGCCTTTGTGAAGTTGTTGGGCAAGATAGTTTTCGATACCCATTTCACCAATGGCGTGCAGTTGGCCCTCCAGGTAGTCGACATGTTCTTCCTCGTCGGTGAGGATCTCCTCAAACAGCGCGCGGGAAGCGTTGTCTCCGACTTCGGTCGCGACCTTGATGGCTCCGTTCAGGTGCTTGACCGCATGCAGTTCCAGCGCGAGATCGCTTTCAAACTGAGCCTTGATGTTGCTGCCGACATTGATTTTCCCGATGTCAGTCATGTTCGGAGTTCCGTCGAGGAACAGAATCCGGTCCATCAGCTTTTCCGCGTGAACCATTTCTTCGATGGATTCTTTGCGGTAGTGCGCCCCGAGCCGGAAATAGCCCCAGTTATCGCATATTTTGCCGTGAAGGAAATATTGGTTGATGGCTGTGAGCTCCGCCTTTAACGCTTCGCTCAAGTCTTTCTGAACTTTTTCGTTTCCATGCATGCGGGGATTCTAGCTACCTGAGTCCTGATTTTCAACTCCGCGTTATGTTCCAGCGGGTGACCAGGCCTTTCATCTCGCGGGCTTCGATCGGCCGCGAATGCTGAGCTCGGCCTCGGCCGACACATCCGACAGAGTGATGTGCAGGGCACGCTGCTTCGCGTCGTAAGACGTCTTCAACGGATACGTGCTGCTGGACACCTTCGCCTCCGCATGCGCCGACGGCCAGTCATAAATCACCACCTCAATCATCTTCCACCACGGAGCATATGATCCCTCGCGTGCACCGAAGTTGATGCTCACCGAGTTCCCGTCGGACTTGCAGGTAAGCCTCTGGCGGAGGAACTCGCCGTGCTGATAACGGAAAGTGTGTCCGTCATCGAGATAGAGTGAGCCGCTGCACTCCGAGCCGGGATAGACACGAAGCTCCAGCGGGCCGATGGGAGTAACGTCGGTGTTCTGAATCAAAGGTTGCAGCGGCAGGATGCTTCCGCCGCGCACATAAACAAGGAGACAGAGTAATCGTCAAGCGTCTCGGCGAACGGGGGCGGAGCGATCAGCAGACTGGGGCCGAGCAGGAATTCGGTATCGAGGTGATCGAATCCACCTGAGTTGGGAGCGAAGATCTCGGGGAACTCCAGGAAGACGGGACGCATCAGCGGGAGCCCGGTGCGCGAGGACTCATCGGCGAGCGAATAGATGTAGGGCAGCAGCCGGTAGCGAGTTTCGATGTAGCGGCGGCGAATGGTTTCCTGCTCCGGCCCGTTGGCCCAGACTTCGTGCGGCTGCGAGCCCTTGGTGGCATGATCACGACACAGCGGAGAGAAGGCGGCAAGCTCAACCCAGCGAGTGAGCAACGCCGGAGCCGGCGAACCGTTGAATCCGCCAACGTCGGCGCCGACGAACGAGATACCGCTGACCCCTAGATTGAGCACCATCTGCGTGGCCAGACGTAGGTGGTTCCAGGTCGCGGCATTGTCTCCCGTCCAGGTGAATCCATAGCGCTGACCTCCCGCATAGGTGGCGCGAGTCAGGACGAATGGGCGCTCTTCGGGACGCAGCTTGAGCAGGCCCTCATAGGTTGCGCGGGCATTCTCCAGTCCGACGATGTTGTGAATCTCGGCGTGAGCGGCGGTGCGACTGGCGAGGCCGGGCTCGTCGATACGATGGACCGTGTCGAGCGGCATCGTCATGCCGGGTCCACTAAACACTGACGGCTCGTTCATGTCGTTCCAGAATCCGGCAACGCCGTCTTGAACGAACTCGCGGTAGAGGCCTCCCCACCACTCGCGGGTTTGCGCGCGAGTGAAGTCGGGAAAGACCGCCGGGCCCGGCCACACAATGCCGACGAACTCGGAGCCATCGGGATTCTTCACGAAGTGCTTGCCGGCGGTCCCAGTGTCATAGGGCGAGTAACCCTGGTTGGGGACATGGGCGACGTGCAGGTCAGTAATGGTCACCAGGTGAAAGTGCTGCTTGCGCAGATCGGAAACCAATCCAGGAAAGTTGGGGAAAGTCGTGGGATCGACGGTGAATGGGCGATTCTTGAACTGGTAGTCGATGTCGAGATAAAGCACGTCGGACGGAATCCTGTCGGCGCGAAGACGGTCGGCGATCTCGCGAGCCTGGGACTCTGGAGTGTAACTGTAACGCGACTGCTGGAACCCAAGCGCCCACAGCGGGGGCAATGGCGGAGTGCCGGTGAGATAAGCATAGGCTTCCACAACCTGTTTCGGAGTCGGCCCATAAAGGAAGTAGTAGTCGAGCGGTCCGCCTTCGGAGCCGAAGGAAATCGCGTCGCGCGCCTGCTTGCCGAAATCAAACCAGGTGCGCCAGGTATTGTCGAGAAAGAGTCCATAACTGCGGGTGCCGTTGATGCCAAGGAAAAAGGGGATGGCTTTATAAAGCGGGTCGACCGATTCCTGCGGGCCAACGTCTGTGTTCCATAACGTGTAGGCCTGATTCCTACGATCGAAAGCTCCAGTCTTGTCGCCGAGGCCGAAGTAGTGCGCCCCGGGAGGCATTTGCTTGGAGATGGTGAATCCACCGAGTTGGAAGCGAATGGGGCGGCCCACGGCGTCGGCGGAGATGATGTTGCCGGCGAGATCGCGAATGACGACGCGGAGGGGATCGCGCTCCACCCGAACATCGAGCGTCGCGGTATGGAAGCCCACCGAAGCGTCGTCCTGCGTCGGCTTAACGTCGATCGATTTACTGCGTGGACCGGAGGGGACCGCCCAGGAGGCGTCCTCGGGGAACGCTCCTGGAGAGATGCGGACGCGGACAATGTCATCGCGAAGCGCGGTGATGCGCAGCATCGCCGACCCGGCTTGGATCTCAACGCCATCCCGCAGCGCTTGGGAACTGGTTATGGCCCCAACGATGATTTCGGACGGAGGGGCGGTCTGTGCGAGCGACGAACTCGCCGCAAGAATTATTATCCCGAAGAGCAAAACGAGGATTCGCTGGCAGGAAACTGGCATCCGCGGACACTTTTCCATAAACGATTTTCTTCTGTGCAGCAATCATACTAAACTGCCAAGCGAATGCCCGACGAGGAACTTCGCGAGGTGCAGGTGTTTTTTTGCATCTCTGATTGTTCTGAGTTGATTCTTAGCCAGGAGAGTTTCATGCCATCAACGGTTGCGGTTTCGAAGCCGATGCTATGGACGGGACGAGTCATGAGCGCTTTGCCCGTTCTGCTCGTGCTGTTTGGGTCAGTCATGAAATTGATGAAAACAGCTGCAGTGATCGAGGGTTTCGCTCGTACTGGGGTTCCCGAGCGGCTGATTGTGCCCGTAGGATTGATTGAACTGACGTGCGTCGTGGTCTATCTGATTCCGCGGACGGCTGTTCTCGGAGCCATCTTGATGACCGGGTTGCTGGGTGGCGCGACGATTACGACTTTGCGGGTAGGCGATCCGACATTCCCGATGCCGGTCGTACTTGGGATGATGGCTTGGGGAGGATTGTTTTTACGTGATGTGCGATTGCGCGCGCTGATTCCGCTGCGAACGGGAGTTTCTGAGGGCTGACAGAGAGAACCGGCGCCCGCCCCCACATGGCGCCCGTCCCCACATGAGCGGCTGTCCCTATATCAGTCAGCTTCGCAACAGCGGGCGGGTGAGGCAGGTGGGGCCGCCGCTGCCATTAATACAGATTTCGCTCCCGGGGAAGGTGCGGACATCGAATCCAGCTTGTCGAAGGCGCGCGTTGGTCTTCCGATTTTCTTCGATCGCCAGCAATCGCTTGCCACCTAGAGCGAGCACATTGCAGGCCAGCGTCTCGCGCTCAGAATTTTCGATCTGAATGAACGTGAACCCACGCGCCTGGAGCAATTCCACGGTCTCAACCGCGAGCCAGGGGAGATCGACCAATGCAGTCTGCTCATCGAGCAGGCTGATCAACGACATCAGGTGCAGGCACGCCGACGGTCCCGGACCATAGGGAAGCGGCGCAGATAGAACTTCAACTCCCTTCGGAGCCAACAAGGCGCGCATCTGTGCGATGCCGGCCGCGTTGCTGCGGTAGCCATGACCGATGAGCAGCGTCTTCGAGTCGAGCCAGAGAATGTCCCCAGCTTCGGTAGTGCCCGGCGCCGTGATCGAAGCAAAGGTGGGAATACCGCATGCTGCGCACGAAGAGCTGTGATTCTGGGCCTCCGGCAAGCGATTCGTTTTGCCAGGGCGCATGAGGATCAGTCCGAAGTCTGTGGCCAACGAAGCATCATGGGTGTAGACGGCATCGAGTGACAGCGCATCGCCCGGAGGCAAGTCGGCAACTTCGGCGCCTGCGTTTTGAAGTTCACTCACCAGCGCGCCATGTTGCAATTGCGCCTTCTCAAACGCGGGAGCGCGATGGAAACCGAGTTCGCGCCACGCGGAAACTCGTTGTGGCTGGTTCCATCCCGCGGTTCGAGGGGAGCACACCAGCACGCGCTGGAGCGGTCCGACCATGGAGTGGCCGTTGAAAGCGACGCCGGTTTCGGAAGATGTAGGCAGCGGGTTCCCTCCTTCGGTTCAAAGAAGTCCGAGGAACGACAGTGATTCTAAGCCAGACCGCGGAGGAAGCGGAAATGAATCAGGGAGATTTTCAGGCTACGAAGAAGTAAATTCGAGGTGGAAGGCAAAACCATGAACCACTAGGGACACGAAGTAGGACGAAGGAACCTGCGAAGGAATTTGTTTGTTCGGCCTACGTGCTGGGACCCAAGCAATCAAGCATGGAGCCCATTTACACCCGAAAGCTCCGTATTACCGAAATCGGAGCGTGCGGCGGAATTACTATTCTGATGCGGCGTACGAGACATGGGCGGCATCAGGTCACGGACGGCGTGCTTGTCTTTTTCTTTTTCCTTGCTGTGAGCGCTGCGCTTGTCGAGCCATTGCTTGAGATGTTTGCGCGCCGCGGGTGCGAGCTTGGAGAAAAAGAGTCCGGCGCGGCCTTGATCGCTAGCCCAAACGACATCGGCGTGTCCCTGCAGCGTAACGTCGGTGCCGGGCAGCACACAGCGAAAGGCCAGGTTCGAACTCAGTGGCACCGCCTCAGTGGCTTGGATCGCGAGACCGTGTTCGCCGATATCGATACTGACACCAGACAGAGTTCCGCTTTCGAGTTCGAGATAAACCAGTGTTTTTACTTCGTAACGAGCGGACTTGCGCTGGTTCGGCTTCCTGGGTTTTCGGTCAGCCTTCAGAGCCTCTTTAAGCTGCTCGGCGTCGAGCGGCCTGTACAAAATGCGACTAGCGCCGGATTGGAAAGCCTGTCCGGTGCCGGGCCACGCGCGGCTGGCCACTGCCAGCAGGGTCGGCTTCTGATCGGGCGGCAATAGCGCCGCCATGCGGATGATCTCTTGAGCGCCCGGCAAATCGAAGTCCACAATGAGCGTGGAACATCGGCCGCTCATGACGAGTTCTAAGGCTTCCTGGCCGGATGGGCTGTTGACCAACTCGATCCCGAGCTGTTCGAGCGTTGGTTCCAAGGTTTCGAGAGACCGTTTATCGTGACACCAAACCGCGGCAGCCTTGCGCATGAGTTACAAAGTAGAGCCTGCCGCGAACGGGGTAAATGTCACAGCAGTAATCTGCGGAGTGGTTACTGAAGCACCCTGTGAATTACCGCAAATGCTAGTGTTTGAATAGCGCGATTGGATAGGGGTTCTCGAGCTTATTTTTCCTCCTTCACTTCACCCATCCCTACAATCTTCGCCGAAGTGCGGAACTTCCTATAGTCGCGATATTCCTGATCGCCATCGATGTTGAATCCTTTGAGCAGCGCGACGCGCGCATCGAATTTGAAAGTCACATGCCGAGGCAGCCAGACTTCGTCATTGACCCGAGTCTGTTCGAGCATGGACCCGAGTGCACTTGTGGATGCGCGCCGGCACCCATCCCAACGACACCGTGTCAATCGCCTCGGCATCCATCTTCGCGAGCTGCAGGTCGCCCTTGTCAATCCACACCCGTCCGTGAAACTCGGAAAGAAACTTCGATTCCTTCATGCGCGGCTCAAACCCCGGCTGCGGTTCGCCGTCGATTACCCAGGCTTCGCGCCCGCCCACCTCTTCCGTTCCCACCAGCTTGAAGTCGTAGACGCCGGCTACTTCGCGCACAAATTTCCGGCCATCTTCGCGCTCTTTGACTTCTTTCTGTTCGCGCTTTTTGCGATCCTCTTCGGATTCGTTCTTGCGTTTGTCGATGATCTTCTGGATCGTCTCTTCTTCCTTGGCCGTCTCCTTGGCATCGAGTGGCTTATCATCTTTCTTGATAAGCCGCTGCACCTGCGCCCCGTAGATCTCGAGAATCTCGTAGGTCTTCACTTCCGTGGACTTGGTTCGGCCCTATCCATCCACCCTGTTCTCGACCTCGCGATCAATGTAGGTGTAGTCGCGCTGCCGCTTTTCGTCGAATAACACTAAAACGAATGCGACTCTCGACATGACTGGTTTCACCGAAATCTCCGCCTTTTTTGCAATGGAGAAAGGAATAGAGACAAGTGTTGACGAAAATCTCGAAGCACAAGCGGCGGGATCGAGGAGTTCATGGGGCGTACTACAAGAAGAGCCTGCGCGATTGCGGGACGAATTGAGGGAACAACAAACGGTTGCCGATTATCGGGAAAGCTCACGAAGAGGTGCTCTCTGAATTGGGAAAGACTTCTTTGCTAGTGGAGAAGCTCATGCTCCTGGCTCGGGCCGATGCGGGAGTGGAAACTCTGCAGCGCGTTCCGGTAAACGTGGCCCAGTGTCTGCGCGAAGCTTGCAAGGACGGCCGAATTTTGGCAGCGGCAAAACAAACGACATTTACCGAGAATATTGACGCCCAGGAGCTTTTCGTTGAAGGCGATTCTCACGCTCTGCATCGTCTTTTCCTGATTCTGATCGACAATGCCCTGAAGTACACACCACCAGGAGGATCAGTTACCGTTGGGCTCAGGCGAAAAGATGGCTCCGCCGTGGCAGAGTTTCGAGATACCGGAATCGGCATTTCTGGGGTCGATTTGCCAAACATCTTTGATCGCTTCTACCGTGCGGACAAGGCGAGGTCCCGCGAATGCGGTGGCATTGGGTTGGGCCTCTCTATTGCCCGATGGGTTGCGGAAGCGCACAGAGGCGCCATCGAAGTTCAAAGTGCTTCGGGCTTGGGATCTCTCTCCTTGTGCGATTGCCTGTGCTCCAAAGTTAACCCTCTTCAGGTAGGATTTCCTCATTCCCGCGTTGATCGGCTTACTCGGGACATTCAGGTTTCTGTGCCATGCTTGCCTGAAGAGTGGCATGTACGGTGATCGATTTGAGTAGGCATTAAGCTGTGCTTATGCATTCCCGGCCGGTTGAGGTGAAACAATTGAAGCTCTTGCAACGATTGAGTCTTGCTCGTCTTGTTCTCGTGTGGCTGGGCTTTGTTCTGCTCAGTGAAGCTATAGCCGCGTCGCAAACTTCGATCAAACCGCCTGACGGTCCGCTAACCCTCGATAAGGCGGTGGATTTTGCTCTCGCCAACTATCCAGCAGTCCGAGCATCGACGGAGCGTGCGCGGGCCTCGAAGGAAGGCGTTAGCCTTTCTCGAACTACATATCTGCCGCGGACCGACCTGCTTTGGCAATCCAATCGCGCAACACGAAATAACATCTTTGGCTTGTTGTTGCCGCCGTCCAATGTACCGCCGATATCTGGTCCGGTTCTTTCCAGCACATCTGACCGAGGTGTTTGGGGAAGTGCGGCAGGTATCCTGGTTTCGTGGGAGCCGTTTGACTTTGGCTATCGTGGTGCGAATGTCGATGTCGCGAAAGCTACGCAAGGGCTCGCAAACGCGGAACTGTCCTTGACCAAGCTCGATGTAGCCGGCGCGGTAGGAGACGCCTTCCTGCGACTCGCAGCGGCACAACAGCAAGTCAAGGCTGCCGAGGCAGACGTCGATCGAAGACGAGTGCTTTCCACATCGGTTCATGCGTTGGTTAAGGAGGAAATACGACCCGGCGCCGATGCGTCCCGTGCCGACGCAGAACTGGCGGGAGCTACGATCCAACTGATCCGATCCCAGGAAGTTGAACGAGAGAGCGAAGCTACATTCGCGGAATTGTTAGGTATTTCAGGCACCAGAATCGCAATCAATGCCGATTCTCTCTTAACCACATTCCCGACGCCGCCCTATGCTTCACAATCCGCCCTTGCAGATCACCCTTCAGCGCTGATCGCAACCTCGACTTTGTTTGAAACCAAAGCGAAAGAGAAAGTGCTGAGCAAGTCCTACTATCCCCGTTTTAACCTTCAGGGTTCTTTTTCTGGTCGCGGCAGTGGGGCGAACCCAGACGGCACGTTCGGAACTGGAACGGATGGCCTCGACCTGATGAGACACAATTGGGCGGTTGGTTTGACAGCGACATTTTCAGTCCTGGATTTTCCGTCACTCCACTTCAAGAAACAGATCGAACAGTCCAACGAACGCGCCCAGCAGGCCGACTATGAGAGGACGCTGCAGAAACTGACTGCTCAGGCTGAACGGGCGAAGGCAGCCTATGACAGTGCGGTGCTGATCAGTCAAAGCACACCAGTCGAACTAGAGGCAGCACGATTGGGGGAAACACAGGCAAATGCTCGATATCAAGCAGCACTAGCTCCAATCATCGAGGTCGCGGAAGCGCAGCGCCTACTCCTGCAAGCCGAAATTGAAGACAACCTTGCCCGTCTCACCGTTTGGCGCGCCATGCTCGGAGAAGCACTGGCCCAAGGCGATCTCCAGCCCTTCCTCGAACTCGCACGCGAGCGGGCGGCGGGAGGCCAGTGAGATGTGGCTGATTCGGATAGCACTTCGGCGGCCTCTGACCGTGCTGGTAGCGGTGATATCAGTTGGCCTCTTGTCGGTCTTGGCGCTGACGCGAATGCCGGTCGACATCTTTCCGAATCTGAATCTGCCTGTCATTTACGTGGCCCAGCCGTACGGAGGAATGTCACCCGCGCAGATGGAAGGCTATCTCGTCTACTACTACGAGTATCACTTCCTGTACATCACGGGCATTGAAAGCGTCGAATCAAAGTCGATCCAAAACGTTGGGCTGCTCAAGCTCACGTTTCATCCTGGCACGGACATGAGTCAGGCTCTAGCTCAGACGATTTCGTACGTTGATCGGGCACGTGCCTTCATGCCCGCAGGAACCGTTCCGCCGTTTGTGATGCGCTTCGACGCTGGCAGCGTTCCAGTCGGGTTCCTGGTGTTTTCCAGTGAGACTCGCGGCCTGGGAGAGATTCAGGATCTCGCTTTGAATCGCGTGCGTCCCTTGTTTGCGACCCTTCCAGGTGTTTCGGCCCCGCCACCCTTTGGAGGTAACCAACGCACCATCGTGATCAGCGTCGACCCGGATCGATTGCGCGCATACCACATGTCTCCGGAAGAAGTAGTAAAAGCGGTAAGTGCCGGTAACATCATCATGCCCGCCGGCAATATCCGTGCCGGAGATTTGCAGCCGATGGTGCCCATCAACTCAGTGGTTGTGAACATTCAGGATTTGAGTGATCTACCGATTCGGATGGGTTCTGGCCCAACGGTTTTTCTGCACGATCTCGGGAAAATCTCGGATTCGAGTGACGTTCTGACCGGATACGTGCTGGTCAACGGACGGCGCGCCGTCTATCTATCTGTTACGAAACGAGCCGACGCTTCCACCCTGGCCATTGTCAACGAGGTAAAGAGCAGCATTCCACGCTTCCGATCACTCATTCCGGATGACATCAAAATCAGCTACGAATTCGATCAGTCGACCTACGTCAAGAATGCTCTTTCGTCCTTGGTGAAGGAGGGTCTTCTCGGCGCGTTGCTGACTGGTCTCATGGTGCTGCTTTTTTTGCGAGATCTGCGTAGTTCGGCGATAGTCGTAACCACAATTCCATTCGCCCTCCTCACCGCGGTGGTTGCACTCTGGGGAGCTGGTCAGACCATCAACACAATGACACTGGGGGGGCTGGCGCTCGCGGTAGGAATTTTGGTTGACGAAGCAACTGTCGCCATCGAGAATATTCATACCCATCTGGGCCAGGGCGTTCCGCACGCCAACGCAGTACTGGACGCGAGCCGTGAAGTCGTCATACCGCGCCTACTCGCGATGCTCTGCGTTCTATCGGTATTCGTCCCATCGTTTTTCATGACAGGCATCGCGAGAAGCTTGTTCGTTCCGCTCTCGCTCTCCGTGGGATTCGCGATGGCTGCCTCCTACTTTCTATCCAGTTCCCTTGTCCCTGTGATGTCAACTTGGATTCTTCGAGAAGCAGCTCATCCTGAAAGCAATGGCAAATCGCACCTGGGTGAGTGGCGCGAGCGGCTCGGCCGCGTTCTCGGGAAAATGATGGGACGCTGCAAGGTCGTATTGGCGGTGTACTTAGGGATCACCTTCGCCGTGATTCTCCTGCTGGGACCGCTCATGGGACGTGAGATTTTTCCGACAGTCAGTGCAGGACAGTTTCAGCTCCGGTTTCGCGCACCAATTGGCACCAGAGTTGGCGCAACGGAGGTCATGGCGATTCGCGTTCTTGATGAAATTCACAGAGTTGCAGGCGCGAACAATGTTGCTGTGACACTCGGCTACGTGGGGACCCAACCTCCCGCGTATCCGATCAACACAATTTTTCTATGGACAAGTGGCCCTCACGAAGCGGTAATGCGAGTCGCGCTTAAGCCTGATGCATCGATCTCCATAGCGAGTCTTGAGGAGCAGCTCCGAGCGAGACTGCCAGATGTTTTTCCGGGAAGCCAATTCTCCATCGAAGCGGGTGACATCGTAAGCCAGACCATGAACTTCGGCGCTCCCACTCCGGTCGAAGTAGCTGTTAATGGGCCGAACCTGCAAGACGATCGGGGGTATGCGGAGAAACTTCTCGCCGAACTCGGCAGGATACCGGCTTTGCGCGATCTTCAGTTCGAGCAACCCCTTGACTACCCAAGCGTCGAAGTGAACGTCAATCGAGAGCTTGCGGGGCAGCTGGGCGTGAGTGTCGAGCAGGTCGGGAGGTCGCTGGTATCGGCGACCTCGTCAAGTCGTTTTGTCACTCCGAACTACTGGGCCGATCCGCGGTCGGGAATCGCTTATCAGGTGCAGGTTGAATTGCCACAGCCACAGGTCGCTTCAATCCAGGATATTGCCAATATCCCGATTACCCGTAGCGATGCAACTCATCCGCTGATCGGAGACGTCGCACAGGTTCGGAACAGCACAATGGTTGGAGAATACGACAGGCTGAATGGTCAAAGAATGATTACCATTTCCGCCAACGTGGTTGGCGAAGACCTTGGCCGGGTCGCGAGCCGAATAAATAAGGCGATTGAACGCGTTGGAACTCCGCCACGCGGAGTGACGGTGCGCGTACGAGGGCAGATCGCCCCGATGCGCGAAACCCTTACGAATCTGGCAATAGGACTCGGCCTGGCGATTCTCGTTATCTTCCTGCTGCTGTCCGCGACCTTTCAATCGATTCGTCTATCTCTCGTTGTGATCTCAACGATTCCTGCCGTGATCTCCGGCGTGATTATCATGCTTCTGGTTACGGGCACCACGTTAAACATCCAATCTTTCATGGGAGCGATCATGGCCATTGGAGTGGCTGTCGCGAACGCAATTCTGCTGGTGACGTTCGCGGAGCAATCTCGCCGTGGAGGCGTTCATGCGGCGGAAGCCGGCATTCATGGCGCTCAGAGCCGCCTGCGTCCGATTCTGATGACCAGCATGGCGATGATCGTCGGCATGATTCCAATGGCAGTCGCGTTGGGAGCCGGCGCGGAACAAACGGCACCGCTTGGACGGGCTGTGATAGGAGGACTGTTGGCTGCGACTTTCACAAGTCTGCTGATCCTGCCTTCGATATTCTCTCTAGCTCAGGAAAGAGCTGGCACCCATTCGCCTTCGCTGGATCCCGAAGATCCCGAGAGCCGCTATGCTTCTCGGGCAAACTCAGGCGAGAACCCGACAGGAGGTGGACGTTGAAGCTCATGAAGATCATCGCGCTTTGTGCCGGTCTCGGGCTTCTGATCTCGTGTGGCAAAGATGACGCCGCTTCGGCAAAAGCCGCACCTTCAGAGCCGGCTGCAAGAGTTCAAGTGACGCAGGTCATTGCGAAGAAGCTTGCGTTGACAGTTCATTTGCCGGGCGAGATCGAACCGTACGAAGTCGTGGCCGTTTTTCCCAAGGTAACCGGGTTTGTGAAATCCATTTCCGTAGACCGGGGCTCCCACGTTAAAGGAGGGCAACGTATTGCTCAACTCGAAGCTCCGGAGTTAATCGCACAGCGTTTCGAGGCGCAATCCAAGCTTCAGGCTGCTCAGGCTCAGTTTGCCGCAGCGGAAGCAAAAGTCGCGTCAGATGAGGGTACCTATGAGCATCTCAAGGCAGCGGCGGCGACGCCCGGTGTGGTTGCAGGTAACGATCTGTTCGTCACCCAAAAGGCCCTGGAGGCGGATCGTGCCCAGTTGAAGGCTCAGCAAGACAACGTAAGCGCATCGCAGCAATCGCTTCAGGCAATTGCACAGACCGAGGCGTACTTGCAGGTAAACGCGCCCTTTGATGGGGTCGTGACCGAGCGAAATGTGCATCCGGGAGCGCTGGTTGGACCGGCTGGCGCACCTGGATCTGCGCTTCCGATGTTGCGTATTGAGACGTTATCGCGGCTGCGTGTCGTGGTGCCCGTCCCTGAAACGTACGCTGCAGGAGTACCCGAAGGAACCAAAGTTGAATTTACTGTGCCGTCCTTTCCCGGCCGGACTTTCAGCGGCACGATTGCACGTATAGCACATTCCGTTGACATTAAAACGCGGACGATGCCAGTCGAACTGGAAGCTGCAAACGTGAAAGGAGAGCTATCCCCCGGTACTTTCTCCGATGTTCTTTGGCCCGTACGGAGATCGTATCCAACTCTCTTCGTTCCAACGTCGTCGGTTGCCAACACCCTCGAACGAGCGTTTGTTGTCCGCATTCGCGACGGGAAATCCGAATGGATCGATATAAAAACCGGGGTCACTGTGGACAAAATGACAGAAGTTTTCGGCGATCTGCACGAAGGCGATCTAGTGGCCGTTCGGGGAACCGATGAACTGCGGGCTGGCACGGCCGTGTTACCCCAGCAAAGTCAAGTGAAGTAGTCATTGCGGACAACTATTGGTCATCGGAAAACAAACGACAACGCACGATTACTTAGATTGAAAGCGGCTGGTGCAGTCGTCCTCGTCTTGATCACAGCCAGCCCGTAAGCGAGACAAGTGCCTTCTCAGAATCGCGCCATGCAGGAGACTTTCAGATTCCGCTGGCATACTGCTTAGTGACACGCGATGTCCGGAATGGAGGAGACACAATGCTCGCAACCAAGAAACAGATTCTCATTCTGCTAGCGGCGATCTGTACGGCAGCGTTCGCGCACATCTCGATCGCACAGGAAGTTCCGAGCGGCTATCAGCAAGTCATGAATATTGTGGGGAAGACTGGCGACTACAAAGCAAATGTGCTGAAGGTCAATATCCCGCGGAATGATCTGCAAATGAAAATTGCGGGCTATCCAGTACCAACGCCTTTTGGCTTTGGCGGCTGGTTCGCCATGACCAAAGGGGACGGCGGTGAGGATGTCGTTATGGGAGATTTAGTTCTTACCCAAGAGGAAGTCAATCCAGTCATGTCAG
>WNGK01002106.1_pt1 | contig 21557 bp, 13 predicted proteins | sample 5400601 | NCBI WGS metagenome assembly WNGK01 (sample SAMN13153376, study PRJNA577476) | soil metagenome | isolation source: 60 cm soil or saprolite under Garry oak tree replicate 1 | place: USA:California | collected 2016-06-15
CGTCCCATTCCGTTTCCGTGATCTCTTCCAATTTGCGCGGATGAGCGATAGCCGCGTTGTTGACGAGGATGTCGATGCCGCCAAGTTGTGCTTCGACCACCGCGACCATGCGCCTCACGTCGGCTGAGACTGACACGTCGGCTTGAATCGCGATTGCCTTCCTTCCTATCTGCGTGATTTCAGCACACACCGCGTTCGCGGCGTCGGCACGCTCACGGAAGTTCACCGCCACATTGGCACCAGCACCAGATAGCGCGATGGCGACTGCGGCTCCGATTCCCCGGCTGCCGCCAGTCACAAGCGCAACTCGATTGTTCAGGTCTTTCATGGCGTCATACCCCGATTCGTTCTGTGCCTAGTCAACCCCGCAGCGCCCCACAACCACACTCGCTGCTCTCGCCAACGGGCACAGAGTACCATGTGGACATGAGCAACAGCCCACGATGCCTCGATGCCGACTGTTCGGATCGCTCGGTCGCTGCCGATGTCCTCCTTCGACAAGAGCCCGACGAGGAAGAAGACGAAGACGAGGACGAAGGCGACCGCAAAGAAGATGACGAGCATGAAGACACAGACAACGGCTACTCTGAGCGAGCGCCCTCTTATTTTGTGTCAGTGGGTGAAGAATGGAACGAGAAGAATTCGTCAACGTTGCTGAAGAGGCCTTGGATTCGCTGCCGGAAGAGTTCCGTAGTCGCATTCAGAACGTCGCGATCCTCGTAGAGGATTTTCCTCCGAACCAGTCAACACCCCAGCCGGGGCCGAGGAAGCGACTGCTTCTAGGCATCTTTCACGGCGTGCCCACGATTAAGAGGAGCGTCTTCAATCTCCCCACGGGACCGGATCACATCGTGCTCTATCAGAAAAACATTGAGGCGGTCTGCTCAAGCGAGGCCGAAGTGCGTCATCAAATTCGCCAGACTCTCATACATGAACTGGGGCACTATTTTGGGATGACCGAGGAGCAACTTAGGGACGTTTAGGGGTAATTGCTGATTCATGTTGAAGGTTGCAAGCGAGAGCTTATGGAATCGACCGAACTTGCGCGACTCAGACGGGTAGCCGGAAAACAAACCACGCGCCTCACCCATTTCGGACGAAAGACAGGGAAAGCTCATGAGGTCACGATCTGGTTCGTTCTGGAGCTTCAAAGCCGACGCTTAGGCGAACATCGGCGCTGGTCACAGAATGGTCACAAAACTGGGGTCACTCTGCAAAGTTAAGTTGCTGAAAAATAATGGGGATAACTGAAAAGGCTGGCGTCGGCGGTTCAACTCCGTCCCTGGCCACCATGTTTCAAAGAAGTTAGTCAAATTCTCTCGGTGGTTCCAGTCCGCTCTCAGTCCGCATTCCTAGACACGCCGAAGACGGTCGCTGTAGCCGCATCGTGTTGAAGGACTTAGGTCGAACAGATTCTTCCTCAGTCCGCTCTCAGTCCGCTCTTATACGCCGCGTAGCTGAGGAGCCAGACGGCACCGCAGAGCACAATAATAAGGTGAATGAGTTGTCCATGCGGGGCATAGTTCAGCTGGTTAGAACGCCTGCCTGTCACGCAGGAGGCCGCGGGTTCGAGTCCCGTCGCTCTCCGGCCAGATCTATTGTGAGCGGATGCAGCGAAAGCCCACATTATTTGTGCCTGTCTGGGGATCTCCTTTTCCTCTTGCGCCGGGCATATAGCGCTCGCAGTACTGATCGGTGCAGAGAAATGATCCGCCTTTTTGCACGCGCTTCGGAACACCTGCTTCCTGCGGATCGAAGCTGTCGCGAGGTCCTTGGGGATTGATGGCCATATTTTCACTTTGTTGAAGTTGCGCGTAGTAATCCGGCCGATACCAGTCAGCGACCCACTGCCAAACGTTGCCTGACATGTCGTAGAGACCAAAATCGTTTGGTGGAAACGACGCCACTGGCGAGATTCCAGCGAAGGCGTCGTCGGACGTATCTTTGTACGGGAAATGACCCTGGTACGTATTTGCCTTCCATTTACCACCGGGCTTGAATTCATTGCCCCAGGTGTAGTCCTGCCGATCGCGACCTCCTCTTGCAGCGAACTCCCACTCTGCTTCGGTAGGAAGCCGTTTGCCCGCCCACTTCGCATATGCGACCGCGTCTGCCCATGCGATGTGGACGACTGGATAGTTTTCTTTGCCTCTAATATCGCTGTTCGGACCGAGTGGATGACGCCAATTTGCTCCCTTTACAAACTTCCACCATGCCAGGGGATCGTCGAGCGCCGCGCCCCTTGGAGGCGGTGTGAATACGACTGAACCGGGTGTCAAGTCGTTCGGTGCGAGATCCGGAAATTCTTTTGGATCGAGAGGTCGTTCCGCGATAGTCACGTGGCCCGTCGCTTTTACGAAGCGAGTGAATTCCGCGTTTGTTACGTCCGTCCGATCCATCCAAAAGCCTGTTACTTCGACCTGATGGACTGGTTGCGCATCTGGCATGTGGTCGTTGCCCATCCAGAATCGGCCTCCCGGTATCCAGACCATGCCTGGGGGGCTAGCGCGCCGAATTGTTGCCGTTGCCGGCTCTTTGCCTGTTGCCGACGCGGTCAGTACTTCTGATCGAAGCGAGCGGCGAGAGATACCAGCATCACAGTGCAACAGCTGTTGGCTCTCGGATTGTGCACTCTGACTTATTGCCGACCGGTTCTGGGCGAGTCCAGCGATGCAAATGAGGACGAGTATACCCCGTTGTGCCGAGACACTCGCCCAAGGATGTTTTGGAAGCATGCTCCTCATTGCTTGTTCGCCGACACCTGACTGCCAGACGATTGAGTCGTTGCGGCCTTGGTCGGTACTGGCGAAGGCGTAATGTTAAACACGACCTTCTTCAGCTCACCATCTGCAAACGCAAAACTTCCTTTGTTCTCATAGTCCCGGCTAACCGGCGACAAGGAATTCTTGCCCACCTCCAGAACACCAAACGCGACGACAGCAGGAGAAATCGTAAGGCTGGAATCGCCTGCCTTCTGAGAGTTGATGAAGAGCGCGCCCTTGCCAGTGAATTCTTTGCCGGCTGTGAATTCGAAGCGAAGATCGTTTTCGCCCGCCGGAACCTCTGCGGTTGACGCTAAGACTTTGTGAGCTCCGAGATTATTGTTATCGAAAACAAGCTTATTGTCCTTGATGTAGAAGACATACCCGGCGCTGCCATCTCCAACTGACAGCAGAATGCCGTCGCTCGCGTTGCTCGAACGATTCACATGCGCCTCGATGCTGAAGTCCTGCTTTGCTAGAGGAATTACGCGCACCGGAGTGCGAGGCTGGCCGGGATAGAAGGTCCAGGTGGTGCGTTGGGGTGGCGTCTGCGCTGACACCAGACGCGTCAAACCTCGTCCATCGAGTGGCAGCACACCGTACTTGTCTGCTTCGCTCCACCACAATTTCTTGAGCTGCTCGGCTTTCTCCGGATACTTAACCGAAAGGTCTTTAGTTTCCGAAAAGTCTTCATTGATGTTGTAAAGCTCCCATTTATCAGAACCGAAGTCGGTATCGGGCTTGTGTTCAGCTACAAGCTTCCAACCGTCATTCCAGATCGCGCGATGCCCTAGCTGCTCGAAATATTGCGTGCGGTGAACCTCAGGAGCAGATGGATCTTTGAAGGTGGCGGCGATGCTAGTCCCTTCTAGGGGTTTTTGCGCAATACCGTGGTAAGTATCAGGAGCCTTCAGCCCAGTGATCTCGAGGATGGTGGGCGTGATGTCGATCACATCCACGAACTGATGACGAATGCCGCCGCGATCCGAAATGCCTTTCGGCCAGTGAACGATGAGTGGATCATTGACGCCGCCGGCGTGTACATATTCCTTGTAGAGTTTGAACGGAGTATTTCCCGCCATGGCCCAGCCACGCGGATAATTCGTCGTGCTGCGGTCTGTGCCGATGTCATCAATGTGCTTCAGATCGTCCGCGAACGTAGACTTCGCTGGAATCATGCCCGATAGCGACCCATATCCGTACACGTAATTCGTCCAACCCTCGAAACCGCCTTCTGGATTTGCGCCATTGTCGGAGATGAGTACGAGGATGGTGTTGTCGAGCTGGCCTGCGTCTTGCAGAAAATTGACCAGACGACCGATTTGCTTGTCTGCGTGCTCTAGGAAACCAGCGTACGCCGATTGATAGCGCAAGAAGAGTCGCTTCTCGTCGGCGGAAAGGCTGTCCCAAGGCATGATGCCTTCATTCCTTGGAGCGAGTTCAGTGTTGGGTGGAATGATGCCCAGTTGCTTCTGACGGGCAATGCGGTCCTCCCGTGTCTTGTCCCAGCCTTTTTCGAACACTGGCACATACTTATCGATATAGCGCTGTGGAACCTGATGAGGCGCATGCGCAGCTCCGAATGCCAAATACAAGAAGAATGGCTTGTCGGGACTTACAGTCTGCTGACTGCGAAGGTAGTTGATCGAACGATCCACCAAGTCTTCTGATAGATGGTACCCTTCGCGGCGAGGTGGATCGATGTGCGAGTTGTCTTGAACTAGGTCGGGGTGATATTGATCGGTCGCTCCTCCCAGAAACCCGTAGTAGTGCTCAAAACCTTTCTGCAAAGGCCAGTTCTCAAACGGTCCGGCATCGGAGGTTTGAGCGCCGGGCACGAGGTGCCACTTGCCGACAGCTAACGTGCTATATCCGGCATCACGCAGAATCTCTGCCAGAGTTGTCGCGTGGGGCGTGATGCGCCCGCGATCATTTGGGTAGCCATTGAGAATATCTGCCACGGTGCGTATTCCTACTGAATGCGAGTTGCGTCCCGTCAGAAGCGCGGCCCGAGTGGGCGAGCAGATCGCGCGCGTATGAAAGTTGTTGTAGCGCAGTCCTTCTAAAGCAAGGCGATCGATATTAGGTGTATGAATCTCGGAGCCGTACACGCCGAGGTCAGAAAAACCAACATCATCGAGCACGATATAGACGATGTTGGGGCTGCCGGACTTCGGTCGCAGCGGCGGGGCAAAGTAGGGCTTGGAGTCTTTATCGGTTTTTCCGATGACGCCCTCGAAGTCATCGTCCCCTGAGTTGTTGTTCAGCCCGAGGTTCTTCTGGGCACTTGCCGGCAGTATGAAAAGTTCAAGCGCGAACAGCATGAAAACCAGAAAGCGGGAACTTGCTGTGGAACTCATAGTGGTGGTCATCTTAATCTCCGAATCTTAGTCTCCGAATCCCGAACATGGTGTCGATGATTGATGTCCGTTGAAAACATGCGCACCGGTAAAGTGCTAACCGACAACGGATCCGCGCTTCACTTCGTCGCTGAGAATAATTGCCCGAGCAATCTCTTTCATGGACTTGCGTCTTAGGCGGGTCAAGTGCTCCAACATCAGATACGCCTGCTGTTCGCTTACGCGAAGGTCGCGTTGCAACACGCCCTTCCCACGCTCTACCAGTTTCCTCGTCTCCAGTTCTTCGCGAACAGCTGCGTTCTCAGCTTCCGCAAGGGAGATGCCAACGTCTGCTCCAATGATGAACCCGATAGTCGAAAGGAATTTGACTTCTCGATCCGTATAGGCGCGCGGTGCATGTCGAAAACTGATTGCGCCGACGAGGTTCGTTCGCGACAGCAATGGCACGGAAATAGATGTTTCCCCGGGGTCGCGCGACCAGTCCTCAAGAATTCGAATGCTTCGATTGCCACGAACACTTTTCGCGATTGCGACGGGAGCCTTGTATCTTGCGAGAAAGGTCGCAATGTCGTCCTCAAGGCTCAGTTCAGAGCTGTCGACTCGCTCGGGCGTTTTCCATATCCAGGGTTCGAATTTGCCGTTGTGGAGTATGTAAGTGAAGGAGGACTCGCTACCTGTCACGGCGCTGATGACACTCAGCGCGGTCGCCAGGATCTCATCGAGGGTGTGGCCGGCGGAAACTTGGTGAGCGATTTTGTGCAAAGAATCAATTCCGAAGTTCCGCACTCCGGCAGCTTCATCTTCCTGGGCAAAAAGAAACGTGGGATGTTCTGGCTGTATCCACTGGTGATGGGTGCTCATGCATATACCTCTTTCACTTTCACTTGTGCTGTGCGCTCGTGGATTCCGTTTCGAGTTGCACGACCGGCATCAGAAGCTAACTTGTTATCCCCACCTTCGACTATGCTGGTTAAGAGAGGTCGAAAAAGAAGTCTTCATCTTCCGGTTCGCCTGTCGGCTGAGGATACGAGGGTTGGGCCGTTGCCGTCCGCCAGACCGCCCGATTTCCCGTAGATGTTGGCAATTCCGCATCCACTCTCACCATCGGTCCGTCCGCAGCCAGTTCGCTCCCTGCGACTCTGGACTTGAAAACAGGCCAGAGGAATTGCGCATACCATGAATCTCCTTCGTAGTGCGAAATGCCATATGTCTGGGGATATTGCCGGGAGATCAATGCTGTGCCGAAGATCACGTCCCACAGGAAAAACATGTTCCCGAAATTTCCCTTGTAATAGCCCACGCCATCGTCGGCTGTGGCGGCATGATGTGCATGATGCGTCGCCGGAGTCGAGATCAAGCGTTCAAGAACCCACGCAATAGGGTGAAGGACTCTGTATTTGTAGAACGGCTTGTCCCAAGGAAGACTCGAGTGCGCGAGGATAGTGATCGCGCTCTTGATCGTCTGTACGAGAATCGCTGAAGACCCAAGTCCCAAGTAAACCAGCACCGAGGTCACATAAATCTGGGAGAAGAAAATCGTGTAGAAGGCGTTTTGCCGGCTGGCCATCGACATTCCCATGTACGGCGCGGAATGATGAGTTCGATGAAAGCGCCACAGCCATGGAACCTGATGATGCAGGCGGTGGTACCAGTACTGCGTGAGATCATCGGCAATGCATATGATGAAGAACCCCAACCAGAACGGCACCCAGGCAAAGAAGTTCTTGTAACTCGGCAGAAGAAACGGCAGCACCTTTAGCCCGAAATAAGTGACAAACGGCCGCACAATGAGCAGTGGAAAGGCAAAGCACACAACGTCGGTCAGCTTCTCATTTCCGTCCCATCGCTCATGGTCGTAAAGACCAAATAGAAACTCGACTAAGCCGAGAGCGAATATGAATCCGGATACGCCGTAGTCGTTCCACTGATGGAGCCACCACACTTGGTTGGCGGACAGTGGGCTCTCCCACGGCCTCTGTCCTTTGAGATAAAGGGTCAGGAACAACAGCGTGACTGGCAGCGCGTAAATAAGGATGCTTAATGAAATTCCTTTAACGATGCTTTTTCGAACTACAGAATCAATTTGCATGGGAAGTCTCCACTGAATGACGAACAATCGGCTTCGAGTCCTTCTTTATCGTTCGCTGAGTGATCCACAGCCCACCAGTCAAAATGCCGAGCGGCACAAGCGTGATCACGATGCCAACCAGAATCTTTCTCGCCAGAAGTGTCACGTCAGAAAATTTCATTCGGTACTCCGCAGGAATTTGCGATATCGGAACAGCCTGCGTGCGGGCAAGCTGTCCCGGAAATCGTCAGCTAGTACGTCAGGTGAAGCGCAACCTGCAGGATGCGCGATTGGTTTCCGGCCTGCAGTGTTGTGACTTTCCCGAACGTGGGGCTGCCAAACAAAGTGTTGGGATTTGCCCAATTTGCGTGGTTCAGCACATTCAACGCCTCTGCCCGGAACTGCAGATTTGCGCGTTCGAGCACGTGGAAGTCCTTCAGGACCGAAGCATCCACCTGTGCGGTTCCCGGTCCAGTGCCGAAGGTGCGGGGCGCGTCGCCGAATGCGTACGTTGGCGTGGGCAATGCGAAGGCCGCCGTGTTAAACCAGCTGCCCGCGGTGCGTTGACTTGCATCCAACACTGGATTCCCGACTAGATCCGGCCTGACTCCGTCGGAGAACGAATTGGTGTTGTTCACCGCATCAACGACACTCAGCGCAGTTCCCGTATGCAACTCAGCAATAGTTCCGACTGTCCAGCCCCCGATCGCTTGATCCAGGACCGCAGAGCCCGGCTCGAACTTCTTGCCTTTTCCGACGGGCAGCTCATAGAGCCCACTGAGAACAAGGCGATGACGAACGTCGTTTCCGGAAAGTCCCCAGCGCGACTTAGGGTTGTAGTAGTCGGTGTAGCTGTTGTCACCGGGGTATCCCGCAAGCTCGTTGCGCGAGTCGGCATTATCCTCGAACCTCGACCAGGTGTAATTCGCCTGAAACTGCAGTCCCTGTGAATACCGCTTCGTGATGCCCACATTTGCACCGTTGTATTTCGAAGCGCCGATGTTGGGATCAAGAATTTGGACATTCTGGAATTGCGGAAATGGCCGAAGAGTTTGCGCGGCCGTGGGATTGGCATTCGCCTGCGCAAGCGAATTCGGCGGAATCTGATTGATGCTGTACTGTCCGCCTGCCGTATTGGTAACTGGCAGGCTGTGTCCGAAGGTTCCCAGGTATCCGATATCGAGCAACAAGCTGTCGCCTAGCTGCCGTTGAATATCGAAGCTGGCCTGGTAGAGATATCCATTGACGTGATTCTTATCGAAGTATTGAACCACGGTATTTGCGGGTTGTCCCGGCGCAACGGCTCCGAAACTTGCTGTCCGGTCGGCAGCCGTTGGCGAAATCCAGAACACCGGGATGGAGCTGAGCTGAAATGCAGGACTGAGAATGCCAGTGGTCTTGTTATAGGAGCCTTGAAGAGAACCGGTTGTGCCGTAGCCGAGGTTGGCGACTGTGGGCGTGGGCGAATCGTACTCAGGCGTGTAGAGCACTGCTCCGCCGCCGCGCACGACCCACTTATCACGTGGAGTCCAAGCGAAACCGACGCGCGGACCGAAGTTGTTTACGTCCCAGTTGTGGGCATACGCGCTGGCTCCACTAACGCCGGAGAAGGTAACAACACCAGGAGTCCCCGAGACCGGATTGATTGCTGTTGGATCAAACGAGTTCTGCGCGTTCGGATCGGTTCTGCGAGGTGAGTCCAGGTCCCAACGCAGCCCAAGATTCAAAGTGAAGCGCGGGGTTACCTTCCAGTCGTCCTGAATAAATGCTCCGTAGGATTGGGCCACAGCGTGGATCGTGTAGTACTCGTTAATGGAGGAACTAAACACGTTTCCAAGCAAGAGATTTGCGATGGAGCCCGCGGCTACGTTCGTGCTCGCCCCGTTGTTGGTGAAGGCAAACAGGCCGCCTCCCAGCGGCCGAAACTTGTCCGTGTTCGCCGAGGTCCGGACCTCTCCACCAAATTTGAACTGGTGAGGACCCCGTACCCACGAGAAGTTGTCCACATAGGCATTGCTGATGACTGGACTTTGTAAGCGTTCCTGCTGGAGGGTGTTGCCGAGAGGTTCCACGGCTAATCCCCCAAGGGTGACGGTTGGAAAAAACTTTGTATCGAAAGTGTTCAGGCCAATCTGCGAGTCGAGAGTCGTGTTCGCACCTGCCGAGTAATAAAGGTATTGTCGGCGGCTGTATGTCAGGCGTACTTCGTTGATCTTGTTTGAAGAGAAATTGTGAAACCAACTTCCTGAAGCGTTATAGAAATAATCACGTTGTAGATATCCCCACTGATCGCTCCCGGCAGTTGCGAAAACTGAACTCTCCAGCGTATGGTCGGTTTGCGCCAGAAGGCGCCCAAAGATTCGGTCCCTCTGTCCGAACACGTGGTCAATGCGGCCAACGTAGGCGTCATATACAACGTTCTGAGGATTGTTCACCACAAACTGAGCTGTGGGAGTGGTGCCGTTGATCTGTGGATAGAACGCTGCTAGCTTTTGTCCGTCCGGATCCAGCCGATTGCTGGGAATTTGGTTATTGGCGAATGGCTGTCCGGTTGCCGGGTCGGTGATCACGACCTGCTGTCCCGTCACAGGGTCGATGATGCCATTGAAGTTTCCAGTCAGTTCTTGCGCAGTCGGAACTACCAGGGATCTAGGGAAAGCCTGGGTCTGGCGGCGGCCTTCATAGTTGAAGAAAAATTGCGTTTTGTTTTTCTTGATGGGGCCGCTGAAGCTGGCGCCGAACAGGTTGTAGCGGAGCGTAGGGTTCTTGGTCGCGAAGTAAGGCACTGCCTGCAGCGCATCATTTCGCAAGTATTCGTAGGCAGAACCATGAAAAGAATTAGTTCCTGACTTCGTTGACATCTGCACAATCCCGCCGCCGGATCGCCCAAGTTCGGCGGAGTAGGTACTCGTGGCCGCGTTGAACTCTTGTACCGATTCCACCGGGGGATCGAAAATCAGAATGGGCACGCCAATTAACAGGTTCTGGGCCGTGCCGCCGTCAATTAGGTAGTCGGCATTGTCGCCGCGACCCCCGGCAACTGCAAAGGTGGTGCTACTCCCTGCGCCTTTCTGCACTACAAAGCCGTTGAGCTTTTGCAGTTGCGCAGACCGCCGGTCGATCAATGGAAGGTTGGTGATGCTGTCGTTTTCGACCACATGCGCGACTGCCGATGATTCGCTCTGCAATAAAGGCACACTGGCATCCACGCTGACCGTTTCCGAATTGGAGCCAATCGCCAATGTCACGTCAATGTTGCTGATTGCGGCGGTCTCCACCGTGATGTTGTTGTGGGTTTGAGGTGCGAATCCTTCCTTCTCCACTTTCAGGTCGTAGTGCCCGGGTAAGAGAAGGCGAAATGAGTAGTAGCCCTCGCCGGTGGAACTGGCCTCCCGATGGTCACCGGTCTCAAGGCGCGTAAGCGTCACTTTTGCGCCGGAGATGGCGGCCTGGGTCGTGTCACGGATCTGGCCCGACACTTGGGAATTCTGTGCATGGAGTATGGGATCTCCACCAAGGGCAATTGCCCAGATAACAAGAAGAGTTCGGCCCAAGGCTTTCATCGAGAATCTCCTATAGAAGTATGTAGATAGACAAAGTTGGCATTTATTTGTAGCGAAATGCATCTGGTCTTCATTCGCGAGTGGGAACCCTTCCTAGGAAGTACTAGTCGGCAGTTCGTTCGCGGTCACGACAGATTGCTTTTGCGCGACATCGCTTTGTACTGGTGAGGGTGAGCATGATTGATTTTCAGCTTACGAAAGTAGAACCATATAAGCGAAAGTCTAGTATGTCAATAGGGATTGTATTAATAATTCAGCGCGCTGTTATCGAAACGACTGATGATCGGACTTAAGGGCCAAGACGCTCACGATCTCTTTGATTCGAGGGGTACGCGGATCGTTCGGAGCTAACTTCAGGAATACGCTGAATTCGCTGGCTCCTTCCTGGCGACGCCCGAGCCGCATAAGTATGTTTCCTCGAATCAGATGTACGTCAGGGAAGTCCACGTTCAAAAGATCCATCTCGTGCAGGGCGAGCACGTATAGGCTTCCACCATACAGAGCCTTCGCCAATTCAAGCCGTGCTTGCCACAGGTCGAGGTCAATCATCAAGGCTTGTGCCGCAGCCTCTGCACTCGCCTGAAATTTCCCCAGAGAGTTGGAAGCGGTCGCTATAGCAATGAAGGATTGCGCATCGTCTGGATCAAGGGCTGCTGCCCGAGTCGCGTCATCGAGTGCTCCCGCGGGATCAAGCGTCGCCAATTTGACATGCGCTCGCATCGTTAAGGCCTGCGCGCACTCGGAATCGGATTCAAGCGCGAGATCAAGCTCTTTCTTCGCGGCCGTGAAATCCGACTTGCTGAAGAGTACCTGTGCGGACTGTATGTGTCTTCGAACTTTGCTTGAAATTCCGAGACGACCGACAGAGACGGTGTAATCCTGAGGTTTGGGAGCCTTTGTTTCGGGTGTAGGTAAGGTGATTCGAACGTCCGGCCGCAGTCCACCAACCGAAATGCGCTCTTGTGCAAGTATCGGCTCCTTGGCGGCCAAAAGAACGTAGTCGCCAGGAGCGGCTGTAGTCTTGATCTCAAAATCCCCAGCATTATTCGTAAGCGCGCTACCGATCCGGATTCCGCGGAGATTCCGCAGTTCCACACTTACATCAACCGCAGGCTGGCCCCGGGCGGTGGTGATTGAGCCATGAACGAACGTTGGCGAGGGCGATGCATTTTGGGCAAGAGAGAGGTTGGCTAATGCCGACCAGACGAGGAGCAAATTCGCAATCACGAACCATACTCGACTATTCGAATGGATTTGGTCGCTATCTCTACGAGCATCGAACGGCTGGGGGAAGTATGCGCTATGGCTAGGATAAGATCCTGAAGCCATTGGGCCGTCTCACAAGGGAGTTGTTCTGTGTCGGTTTCAATAGCTTACTCCCGCTATTTCATTACCGGGCAGCGAATTTCTCTAACCGATAACGTTACGCCAAGATTGAACGGGCGTGCAAGGCTTATTACCAGATATCAGTGGCGCTTCTCGCATCGTCTCTGGCGTAACTCCTGAATCTTGACCGAGAACGCGCGTGGAAATGTGCTCGCGTCACTCACCTGCGCAATTTGCTCGCGGCGACGATGATCGTCGAGGGCGGCACAGAAACAAAGTTCCCGTTTGTGGAGGACCGGCTGCTGGAACCAGCGCGTGGCGGCACATGATCGGTACCATCCGCCGGTTTCATCCCACACTACGACTCACGCTGTAGGCCAGATCGCAGAGAAATGTGGTGCGGAATTGGACTAAAGTGAAAGAATTTTCACTTGACCGTGGTGTCAGGTTAGCTGCAACCCCGCCTTATTGCATTGAACTTAGCCTTGAGAGGATAAATTGCATGCCTAGTAATACAATCGACATTATAGTGTTTGCATCTTACAGAGGTGGCGATGTACCGGCCAGCAAGCGACGCGCAGGTTTCAATTGCCATCATTGGTGGTGGATTCACTGGGACAACCCTGGCTGCCGAACTACTTCGTATGTCGGGCCCATCGGTTTCGGTGGCCTTGATCGAGCGGAAGGACTGTACGGGCCGCGGCGTAGCTTACGGCACACGCTGCGCCCGGCATTTGCTGAACGTGCGCGCTCAGAACATGAGCGCTTTCCATGAGGATCCTGGTCATTTTCTTCATTGGGCTCGCCTTCACTACGACTCCAGTACCCAGCCGGGTGATTTCCTTCCCCGTCGCGCTTATGGGGAGTACATCGACTCCATTTTTCGGCGAGCCGTCGAGCAGCATTCCGACAGATTCGAACGCATTCACAGCGAAGCGATCTCAATGAGTTACGCGGACGGCAGAGGTGACATTTTCTTGAGCAGCGGGCACCAGGTCGCGGCCGACATAGTCGTCCTTGCGCTTGGCAATTTTCCGCCTGGAAACCTCAACCTGCCGGGAAAGAGAAACCCCAGTCCGCGATATATGGCGAACGGTTGGTATGAGAGCGCCCTCGACAATGTCGCGCAGGACGACAACGTACTGCTGATCGGTTCCGGGCTTACCAGCGTGGATGTTGTGCTTTCTTTGCGCGAACGAAATATCCCTGGGACAATCCACATGATTTCGCGTCATGGCTTGCTGCCCCAGCAGCAAAAGCCTCGAGCACAGTGGCCGGCGTTCTGGAACGGCGCCTTTCCTCAAACAGCGCGTGGTCTGGTGCGGCTAGTTCGAGAGCAAGTTCGCGAAGCAGAGAAACAGAATGTTGACTGGCGCGCAATATTGGATTCCATCCGCCCGGTTACGGAACAAATTTGGCAATCCCTTCCGTTGCGGGAGCAGCGGCGGTTCCTTCGTCATGTGCGGTCCTTTTGGGATGTGCATCGCCATCGTGTTGCGCCGGAAATTGGCGGCGTGCTGAACTCAGAGTTGCGACAGGGCAGTCTTCAGGTCCACGCTGGCCGCATAACTAATTACTCGGAGCGCCCCGGCTTCGTCGCTATCACCTATCGTGACCGGGAAAGCCAACAGCTGAAGAAATTGAAGGTTGAAAGCGTGATCAACTGCACGGGCCCTGACGCAGATTGTCGCAGAGTCAACGATCCGCTGCTCACGGATCTGCTACGCCGAAAACTAGTTCGCCCGAATGCGTTATGTCTCGGGCTCGACACGGCTGAGAATGGCTCCTTACTCGACAGTCGTGGTGTCGCCTCCGATTTCCTTTACACGCTTGGCCCCCTTCGCAAAGGAAACCTGTGGGAAACGATTGCGGTACCCGAGATTCGCGTCCAGGTGGCCCGATTAGCTGCCCACTTGATTGCCATCATCGACCTACGAAGCAGAGCTTCAGTTGCGGAAGAAGGTTCCATTCGCGACAATGCGATCTCGGCTGGCTAGCAGTTAACGTATCAAGCCGCATCGGCAGTCGAAAACGATTCGGAAAAGGAGGAGGGTGCAGCCTCCAAGTAAGACGTCGCGAGACGCGGCCATCCAAGAAGCAAATCCGGGAAAGGTCCAGGAGGAGGCCGGGCCAAAACCAGAAGAAACTAGGGCGCAGCACTCGCCCTTTCAATAGGCCGCAGCTGTTCGGCTGCTTCCATTCAAATTGTGTTCCGGCGGCGACAGAAGTAGGCGATAAATGTTGAGGAACGCGAGCGACATTATTGCTTTGCTGCGAGATAACTGAACCAGAATTCATCCGACTACCACGATTTCAGGCTGGGTAGTTGATGGATGGGGAAAAGCGGCGGCGACCAGACTGGCACCAGCATGGGGTCAACCACGTCTTCTAAAAGAGGAACTTTAGCGCTAACTGGATCTCACGCGGGTCTTGTGCCTCCAGAATGTAATTGAACGTGGTTGAGCTTATGTCGCTATCCGGCAGCCGGTAATTCGCGTGGTTCAAGAAATTAAACAACTCGGCCCGAAATTGAAGCTGCTTTCCTTCCGCAAGCCGGATGTTCTTGAATGCCGAGAAGTCCCAGTCCCGATAAGCAGGTCCGGTGGCGATGTTTCGCCCTGCCGTTCCGAACTGCTGCACTGGAGAATTCGGGTCCTGGGTAATTGCCTGAAAAGCACTTGCATTCAGCCACGCGCTTACGGAATGCGATCCGGCATTCGGGTTCTGCCCCGAAACCAGATTCGGGCGGTTAGCGGAAAATCCGGTAATTTCAGGTGCTCCGCCTTGCACCGAAACATCATGGGAATCGAAAACAGTAAAGGGCGTTCCGCTCATCACCGTCGCGATTCCATTCAGTTGCCACCCGCCGAGGGCCTGCTCATACCATCCACGAGGCTGTTTCCAGAAGGGCAGCTCCCACTGGTAACTGAGGACGAAGCGGTGCCGGGCGTCGAACAGTGACAGGCCGCGCTCAGCCGCAAGGTTGAATGGGTTTTGTGCGAGATCATTCTCGCCCGCCACCGGCTTCGCGGCAGAGCCAGTCATGTTGAACGAGGATGCGTCGTCAATTGTTTTCGAAAGGGTGTATGAAGCCATGAAAGAAACACCGTGACTGAACCGCTTGCGCAAGCTGGTTTCAAGGGCGTTGTAAGACGAATTCGCGATGCCGGCGATCAATCCGGTCGAGGAGTAAATGCACGAAGGGCTGTTTGCCGCCAGTGTGCAACCAGAATACAAACGGCGGTTATCAGCATTGCCCGAAGTCGAGTTCGGCTGACCCGTTACGGGATCGAAACCTGGTACGTAAATTGCAGGATTGGCTTCGATGAAGCGCGGCAGTTTGGTTCCCTTCGTCCCGACGTATCCGATCTCGAACAACAAATCCGAGCCAAATGACCTCTGAACGTTCAAGTCCCAATCCTGCGTGTACGGCAGCGGCAGGTTGGGCGTGACGGTCAGGTTCGTGAGAGGTTTGGTAAACTGCCCTGCAATTGGCGGGTTGCCGTTAAATGGATCGGAGAAGTTGAAGAACGGCGACGGTCCAACCTGCGGCGTTTGCAGGTACGGTGGCGCGCTGATTGGCGATTGCAGCGGCCCGCCTTGGCCCGTGTAATAAGGTTCGTAGAAGATTCCGTACGCAGAAGTCACCAGCCACTTCGCATTGCCCATCGGATCCCAAGCGACGCCGGCGCGAGGAGCGAATCCCTTCTTAAAGGTCGGGATCAAGCCGGCAGGAACGCCTTTATCGCCGGGATAAAGCAGTCCGGCAGGGGCACTCGGCACGACCGTTGACTGCCTTCCCAGAATCCAAACTGTTTGCCGGTTATGAATTTCCGTGTAGGGAAACGGCAATTCGTAGCGCAAACCATAATTCAAAGTCACACAGCGATTAAGCTTGTAAGTGTCCTGCGCGTATCCGTTCAGCGCATTTCCTCGAATGCCCCGATTGAAGTCGCCTCTGCCCTGCAGAAATACAACTGGCACCCCCCAGAGAAAACTGGCGAAAGCATCGGTGACTGGAAACCCTGCAAAAACAAAGAATCCGTTTGTGGCGATGCCCTGCAGGGCGTTCACCTGCAGGTGCTGGTATCCACCGCCAAATTTGAGGTCGTGTGCGCCTCGCACCCAGCTCAACGCGCCGGAATAATCGAAGGCGTTCTCGTAAGTATCGCGAGGCCCAGTGATCGGATCGCCGACTGATGTGTAGCCATTCACCTGAATGAACGGCGGCCCAGCGGCCATGGTCAGGCTCGGAGAGTATCCGAATCCAAGGCTCGCAAGCGACGTGTGATTGATGTGTTCATTAACCAGGAATTTGTTTCTCAGGTATGAGAACCGGAAAACGCCAATTATCGCGGGAGAAAAAGTATGCGTTTCCTGCCCTACAAAATTTTGCGCGCGATGGTCTTCTGCGACAGGATAACCAGGGATACTGGCACCCGACGGGGACAGCGGATTGAAGCGGTTAACGTTGTTGAACATGTAGCGAAAGTTCAGCGTGTCTGTCGCCGTAAGGTAATGGTCAACACGCAGGCCAAACTGATTCCGGTCGTCGCGGAGAGTTCCGCTGGAAAGAAATCCATTTGTGCCGACATCTGGTTTCGGAAACAAGCCCAACAAGCTCACCGAGAAAGCCCTCTGGGCCAGCGGATTGGTCGGATCTGGCGCCGGCATCTGGTTGAATGGATACGGCTGCTGGAAAAAGATGTTGAAGAGCTGATGGGCAGGGTTGGGACAGAACCCCGTAACGGGATTAATGCCCTCCGTGCACATTGCCGAGAAATCGCCTTGCCGTTCGGCGAGCGATGGGACTGCGCTTATGAAGCTGTCACCTTTGCGGTTGCGGAAGCCTTCATAAAATCCGAAGAAGAAGGTCTTATCTCGACGCACAGGTCCGCCGATGCTCCCGCCAAACTGGTTCTGTTTTAGGGGTTCAGGCTCCGAATCAGGAAAGCGGGTTGCATCGAAGGCGTCATTACGCAGAAACTCCCAAATCGCGCCGTGAAAAGCATTCGAGCCGGAACGCGTGATGATGTTGGTGGTAGAGCCCAGATTGTGTCCGAATTCAGCGTTGGAATTATGCGTCAGGATTCTGAACTCCTCGATGGCATCAATCGGAGGCTCCAGGACAAATCCGCCGTCCACCCCATTGAAATTGTTCGCGCCATCAATCAGGAAATTATTCGACTCGGGCCGTTGGCCATTGACTGCGTACCCCTGCTGTTCGCGAAGCGAACCTCCCGCTTCCAAAAGGCCAGCCGTAAGCGGCATCACTCCCGCCTGAAGCGTCCCGAGCTGGGAAAAATCGCGCCCGTTCAGCGGTAGATCGAGGATTTCGCGTTTGTGCACCACTTGCCCCAGGCTGGTCACGGTCGGCTGGATCAGTTCGGCGTCGGCTTGTACCTGCACTAGCTCCTTCTCCGAACCGACCGCGAGATGAACCGGAACGGCAGCAGTTTCGTTGACGTCCAACGAGATACCATCCTGGAGATATTTTTGGAATCCAGTGGCGGCGACTTCCAATCGATAATGGCCAACCGGCAACTCCAACACCACATAATTTCCACTGCGATCAGTTGTTGCTGTCCGCACAAACCCAGTTTCAGGTTGGCGCGCAGTCACAGTCGCATTCGGTACGACAGCGCCGCTAGGATCTAAAACTATTCCGCGAATGTTCCCGGTAATTTGCTGCGCAGAAGAAACCGCACATGCAAGCAGAATTGCGAAAAACAGATTCCTGGCGTTGGTCATCGCCCCTTTATCCCCCGCGAAAATTTGTCTCCAGCTAAAACAGGACGGCATTAGCCTTCGAAAAGGAAGGTTTACCCGAATCAAAGTGACGCGATTATAGGCACGCGGAAAAATGGATCAATAATGCAAAAAGAGTATGGAGAGCGTTTTCTGAGTAGTGTGTTTCTACTATTGTCCGGTCGGTGAGCACGCATTTACGCTGCACCGATTCTGAGTTACGTGGTTTTCCGTGGAATGAACACATTATCGGCAAAGAGTATTTCTGCACTCCCCGCTGCCATTGGTTTGCGGCGTCAACTGGGACTGGCGTCAGCCACCGCAGCCGTAGCTGGCGAGTCCATCGCGGTCGGCATCTTTCTTACTCCGGCGGGAATGGCAAAGTCGTTGGGCTCTCCCTTCTGGCTGCTCGTAGTGTGGATCGTCGTTGGAATTCTCACAGTGTGTGGCGCGCTCTGTTACGGCGAACTCGCCGCCCGCTTTCCGCGTGACGGCGGAGTCTATGTTTATCTCTCCGAGACCTGCGGCCGCCGTGTTGCGTTTTTGTACGGTTGGATGTGCCTGCTGGTGCGTGATCCGGGCCTCACGGCCGCGCTCGCTGTGGGATTAGCGAGTTACGTGGCCTACATCTTTCCCCCTTCGACCCTTGTCATCAAATTCGTGGGCATCGGTGTGATTTGGGCACTTTGTGTTCTGAACATGTTGAGTATCCGAGTTAGCGCCGGATTCCTGCGTTGGACTACTTGGCTCAAACTTGCGGTGCTCGGATTGCTAGTCCTGTGGGCGTTCGTTTTGCGCCTGGGATCGTGGTCCAACTTTGTACCCTTCATTGCGCAACGCCCTGGGTCTCTCCCTCTGGGACCGGCCCTGGGCGCGGCTATGGTCGGCGCGTTCTTTTCATTCGGTGGCTGGTGGGATGTAAGCAAGATCGCTGGAGAAATGCGCGACCCGGGTCGCAATCTGCCGCGCGCGATGCTGCTGGGAGTGCTGGTTGTCACAGCGATTTATATTCTGGTAAGCATTGCGTTTTTGTACGTTGTCCCATTAGGAAGGGTCACTTCAGACCAAACCTTTGTTGCCCAAGCGGGCGCAATACTGTTCGGCCGAGCCGGCGGAGTCGTATTTGCCGCGATCGTTGTGGTTTGTGTGCTGAGTAGCCTGGCCGCGCTCATCATGTCGGCTCCTAGGGTTTACTATGCGATGGCGCAGGACGGCCTGTTCCTGAGAGCGGTAGCTCGTACTCATCCACGATTTGGCACGCCAGCAAACGCGATTTTTATTCAGGGACTGGTCGCGTCCGTGCTAGTGTCGCTCGGAAGCTTTCAACAGATCATCTCGTACTTTATTTTTGTTGCAGTTATGTTCTTGACCCTTACGGGAGCAGGTTTGTTTATTGTGCGCACGCGTGATCAAGGCACGGCGCCGGCATTTCTGACTCCGGCATATCCGATTCCCTTGGCAATATTTCTAATATTGATGTCGTTGTTACTCGCGCTTTTGGCTCTGCACAGTCCGCGAGAAGCATTGCTCGGATCAGTTGTAGTGTTGGCGGGATTGCCTGTTTATGGCGCTTTCCGGCGGAAAGCTACAATGGCTCAAGTCCTAGACACGCATTGACCAGCAGTGAGACTTTCAAAAAGCTTTGACGATGAAACAGTCCAGGAAGCACAGGTCCAAAGCCGCTAAAGGCCCTCAACAGGCAAAGCCGGTATCCAAGATCGCGATCATCGAAGACGCCGAGGCCACCGGTGAGGTCGCGGCCGCTTATGATTTCTGGCGTGCTGGCTCGGGACGACACCAAGTCCCTGGGATTATCAAATGCTTCGGAGCACGCCCGGATTTTCTGCGCCAGGTAATCGAGTTCTCAAACACGGTTCATTTTTCCGAGGGGCATCTCTCGCGGCGTCATAAAGAAATGATTGCCAGCCACGTTTCCTACCTGAACCGTTGTCCGTATTGACTGGACAGCCACGCTTACTTCCTGCGTGTTCAGGGAGCCACAGATCAATGTGTACGAGCAATCGTCGAAGGCAAACTTGACGAGGCCGGCCTCACCGCGAGCGAGCGGGCATTGCTCGAGTACGTGGAGCTGGTTACGAAAGCTGCTTACAAAACAACTGCGGAAGACGTGCAGAAACTCCGCGACGCGGGTTGGAAGGAAGAGCAAATTGCCGAGGCCGTATACGTTACCGCATTGTTTGCTTTCTTCAATCGCGTCGCCGACGCCTTCGGCGTTCCGTCCCAAGAATACGTGTCAACTGGAAAACTAACGCCTTAATTCAGACGTGCTAGTGCAGCCCCGAAGTGCCGCACACGTCCACGCGGTGTGACAGTCACGAAGATGTGGTTCGCATTGTCACTTTGCAGATTGCTCCTGGATCACGAGCAAACAGGAACTAATCGCGGATTTGGCGCGATCTCGAAGAGAAGGTTCCCAAGGTGTGTCGCGCTGTGGATGTTTAGCTTCAAAGCCGACGCTTAGGCGAACATCGGCGCTGGTCACAGAATGGTCACAAAACTGGGGCCACTCTGCAAAGTTAAGTTGCTGAAAAATAATGGCTGAAAAGGCTGGCGTCGGCGGTTCAACTCCGTCCCTGGCCACCACATTTCAAAGGCTTTAACTGAATCAGCTGATTTTCTTCAGTCCGCTCTCAGTCCGCATTTGGAAGACGCGTCGAAGGCAGGTGCCGCAGGCGGATGATGACAAAGAACTTAGGCTAACGCGATTCTTCCTCAGTCCGCTTCCAGTCCGCTTTGATCCGCGGCGTGGCCGAGAATCGCAATTAGCAATTTCCCCGTCATCGGGTTCCGAGTCGGGACTATCCTTATTAAATTAATTACGAGCATTCTGTCGCGTTTGGATTGTCGCTCGCAAGTGTTTTGCAAGCTGTGGTCGCTGAAAAGAATGAAGACGCAGATCCAGCAGCTAGCCACATTATTCCGGCCTCGATTTCGTCAGCAGCCCCCTTTCGCGTAGCCAATTTGTCAGCAGCGTCGGCCACGTCCCTAGTACCGGATTCTCGAGATCAAGCCCGACACCATGGGGCCCCTTCTCAAACACGTGCATTTCTGCTGGAACTCCCGCTTTCCGCAACGCCATATAGAACTCCACCGTGTTTTCCGGCGGAACAACCGTATCCTCATTTGTGCTTAGCAGAAATGTCGGTGGAGGTTGCGGCGTCACGTTCAGCTCATTTGAAAGCTGCTTGCGGCGTTCCTCGCTGGCATTTTGGCCCAGTAAATTGGCTACGGAACCCTCATGCGCATAGGGCGGCATCATCGTGATGACCGGATATGAGAGGATCAAGAAATCCGGCCGACAGCTCCAGCGATCGATGGGATCGGAAGCATCCGGCTTACCGTGATCAAAATGAGTTGCCGCCGTTGATGCCAGGTGCCCACCTGCCGAGAACCCCAAAAGCCCGACGCGGTCCGGTCTGAATCCGTACTCCTCGGCGTGCGCGCGAACCCAGCGGATTGCCCGCTGGGCATCGCCCAACTCGATCGGATCGTGATAGCGCGGACCGAGCCTATATTTCAGCACGAATGCGGTCACTTCCATGCCGTTGAAGAAATCCGCAAACTGCCGGCCTTCATGATTGCTGGCCAGCATGCCATAGGAGCCACCTGGTGCGATGACAACCGCGGTCCCAGTTCGAGTGCCATCCAGCGGCTGATACACGGTAATAGTGGGGACATCCGGAAGATTGTTTCCCAACGCTCCGGGCGC
>WNGK01002107.1_pt1 | contig 21556 bp, 17 predicted proteins | sample 5400601 | NCBI WGS metagenome assembly WNGK01 (sample SAMN13153376, study PRJNA577476) | soil metagenome | isolation source: 60 cm soil or saprolite under Garry oak tree replicate 1 | place: USA:California | collected 2016-06-15
GGCTTCGGCGATCGCCGCAAGGCAATGCTGCAGGATATCGCGATCCTGACCGGCGGCAAGGCCATCACGGAAGATCTCGGCATTAAGCTCGAGAACGTCCAGATCTCAGACCTCGGCCAGGCCAAGAAGATCACCATCGACAAGGACAACACGACGGTGGTCGAAGGCAAGGGCAAGCACGCTGAGATCGAAGGCCGCGTAAAAGAAATTCGCAGCCAGGTCGACAAGACCACCAGCGACTACGACCGCGAGAAGTTGCAGGAGCGGTTGGCGAAGCTGGTCGGTGGCGTAGCCGTCATCAAAGTCGGCGCCGCAACCGAGACTGAAATGAAGGAAAAGAAAGCCCGTGTGGAAGATGCGATGCATGCCACCCGCGCAGCCGTGGAAGAAGGTATTGTCCCCGGCGGCGGAGTCGCTCTGGCCCGTTGCGCCGCAGCGCTCGACAAGGTGAAGGCCGAAGGCGATGAGCAGATCGGTATCAACATCGTGAAGCGCGCCATCACCGAGCCCCTGCGCCAGATCGTCGAGAACGCCGGCGAAGAAGGTGCAGTCATCCTCGGCAAGGTGCTCGAATCCAAGGAGACGAACTTCGGATTTAACGCCTTCACCAACGAGTACGAGGATCTGGTCAAAGCAGGCGTGCTCGACCCCACAAAGGTCGTGCGCACCGCCCTGCAGAACGCCGGATCGATCGCGTCGTTGATGCTGACCACCGAAGCCCTGGTCGCGGAGATTCCTGAAAAGAAGGAAGCTCCCGCCGGCGGCGGACACGGTGGCGGCGGCGGTATGGGAGATATGTACTAAGGACAGCTGTCAGCTATCAGCTTTCAGCCGTCAGCAAGATCAAGCCCCGCTCGCAAGAGCGGGGCTTCTTGTTTTGACAAAGTCGGCTCGCGTGCTTCTTCGTCACTTCCATGTCCGGAGATGCGGCCTTTCCTGTAGAATCGCCGTCCTGAGGGTTATAAGTGGTTCACGAGCCAGTTATAGAGTCTGATGAAGACTCCGTAATTCGCGTCCTAAGTGCTCTTAATGATGTAGTGTTTTTCGTCCCCGACGTACAACGCAATGCCGACATGGAGAAGGATGCGCTTGGATTTTTCCCGGCTTCGGTTTACGACGAGGCGGCGCAAAGTAAGAATCTCCTGATCGCAGTCATTTCTCGCAATGGCCTCAACGCTTACGCCGGACATCTCCTGTTTGGAGGGAAGTTTCCCTACGCCAAGGTGTACCAGATCTTTGTCGCTCCCGAGTTTCGTGGGAAGGAAGTCGGACGCGCTCTTGTAGCCGAACTTCTGGGCATCACCGAGGCTTGCAGCTATCTGAGCATTTCGGCGAGGGTCGCAGCCGATCTCCCCGCGAACGGCTTTTGGGAGGCAATGGGGTTCGAGATCGCGGGCGTCAAGCCCGGCGGTCCGTCGCGTAGGCGGAGTATCAATGTTCGCGTCAGACAGTTGAACACGCGAACGCTTTTTAGCCTGGTGGCTGGGGAGGCTCAGGGGCTTGGGTTAGTGGACCGGCGGGCAATTCGTGAGCCGGTCTACGTAATCGATTTGAATGTGTTTTGGGATGTCCTTCAGCAGCGCCCCAGGTCCGCGTATGCAGCGGAAGTCGTCAGTGCAGCCCTCCGTGACCTCGTTCACGTGGTCGTTACGCCGGAGTTCATCAGGGAGTTGAATAGGACGTCTCGTCCAGTGCCTAACGATCCGGCGTTGGAGTTTGCTGTGCAACTGCCAATCCTACCGGAACCAGATGCGGCAAAACTCGATGCTCTCGTCGCGGAGTTGGGCCATCTGGTTTTTCCAATCAAGATTCAGAATGGCACGCTCTCCGTTCATGATCGCTCTGATTTAGCTCACTTAGCGGTGGCAGTTCACCATGGTGCCAACGCGTTCGTTACAAGTGAAGATGCGATGCTCCGCGCAAAAGGGGCTGTTTATGAGCGATATGGGGTTGAGGTTTTGCATGTCGAGGAGTTTGCGAATGCCCTTCAGAACGTACAAAAACTCGTTCCGGCGTTCCGAGCTCAGCTATCCAGCAACACCATAAGCATTTGGGAGCTTGTTTCTGGGAACAGCTCCGAGGTCGAACTGTTTCTCAAGAGTACCCCTGCTCCGCTTGAATATCGAGAGGACTTTCTTGCTGCTGGGACCATCGGTTCTGCTCGAAAAAGAATGGCGGTAACTTCAGACAAGCAGATCGTTTGTTTGGTTTCTTGGGACACCACGGCCGGGTTGCACGCTCGGACGAATATGCGATTGATTGCGGACGAGGAGCATCCTGCGGTTGAGACTGTTCTGAATTGCTTCGTCGCGAGAGTTTGCAACGAGGCTAGTCGCGCTGGTCTCGTCCTGTTACGGCTCTGTACACCGCAGGGCCATGTGGTTTCCAAGAAAGTAGCGCTCTTGCACGGTTTTCGCCCGCCAGAGTTTCCGGAGGCTGAAGGCGCGGAATTCCTTCAAAAGCTGTCTATTGGCCGCCCCGTCATGGCCTCGAACTGGAGCAGGATCAGGAAAACGGTTCAGCAGTGCTCAGGGTTGTCACTTCCCGAAGCTCCACCAGATTGTTCGGATGCGGAGGTTAATGTCGGGTTCGTCACTGCCGGCGGTGCAAGCGGCAGTCTTAGCCTTCCTAGGCTCGAAAGCCTGCTCTCCCCTACACTGATCGTAGGGCCGGGAAGAAGCGGAAGCATAGCGCCTATCCGCCGCGTCTATTCGGAGCGGCTTCTGCAGGCATCCGCTCAACTGTTGCTGGAACCAAATCGGGAAGCTGCTCTTTTTTCGGAACGCGTGTACTTTAGTTCTAGCCGAAACCTCCGTTTTCTTTCGCCGAATACTGCTCTGTTGTTTTATGAATCGGGTAGCGGCGGTGGGAAAGCTTCTGTCATCGCGGTTGCGAGAGTGCGGAACACCGAGGTGCACATAAAGAAGGAGATATCTGCTGAGATGTTTCGTCACGGCGTGCTGGATTCTGATGACCTCACAGAACTCACTGCATCGGAGACCGTTGCAGTCACAACATTCGATAATGTAATGCCGCTAGAGCGACCAGTTAGTTCCGATCGACTGCGGGAGCTTGGTTGCGTCGACAGCTTGAATCTCGTATGTGCTAGGCCGCTGAGCTATGAGCAATTCGGAGCCGTCATCAAGGAGGGATTCCTTCTTGCCTGAACGCGAGAACATCCTCATATCGGTGGAGCAGAAGTACGTCGCGAGAATCCTATCGGGAGTGAAGAGGGTTGAGCTGAGGCGCAGAAGCCTTCGCGTACAGCCTGGAACCTGCGTTTGGATTTACAGCAAGTCCCCCTATGCCGCCGTGGCCGCAGTCGCGACAGTTGGTGGCATCGTATGCGGAGAGCCAGCGGACTTGTGGTGCAAATGCGGAGATCTCGCAGGTGTAACGAAGGGAGAGTTCGACGCATATTTCGCAGGTGCATCCGTCGGATGTGCAATGTTTCTTGAACAGATTTGCGCTTTGCCACAGGCCGTTACTCTCGCCGCATTGCGGGCGCAGCCAACTCCTTTTCACCCACCACAGTTCTTCATGAGGCTTCGTCGTGGAAGCGGTGCTCTCGACCTTCTGACGAGTAGCCTGAACGCATAGGAAGCGCGTGCCGGAAGCCGAACGCGAGGAAAAGAGAAATGCCAAACAAGCGCTCCATAGAAAATGAATACAGAGTCACAGGGAGCGTATTGGACGAACTCGGGCTGGATCGGCAGGCGGCCCTCGAACTCAAACTGAAAGCGGCGCTGCATCACAACATTCTGCAGTTGGTAAAACGCCGCAGGTACAGAGCCCGCAATCTGGAGCGAATCCTAAAAATTCAGCGGCCGCGCGTGAGCGAGTTAATGCGCGGCAAGCTCTCCACGTTGAGCATAGCCCGACTCCTGCTCTACGCCGATCTTCTAGGCGCACAGGCAGAAGTCCGGCTAAAGAAGGCCAGGTCCCACGCCGCCGCGTAACCGCCGTCCACCATCGTCCACAGAAAAATTACCCACACCCGCAGGGGTGGACTCGCAAATCTATTCCCGATCAAACACAAGGATGCTCTTGGGCCGGCTTTGACCCACCAGGCGCACGGTCATCGTCAAGGTCTTGAGATCCGTAGATAGCTCGATCTGCCGGGTGCCCGTAATTTTGCCTTTGAATTTGTCTGTGATTTCCAGACTGCGCTCGTTCACGCGGCGGCCCGAAGATGCAGAGCCTGGATCCGCCTTCGGATCGGGGTCCGGATAATCGTTCCCATCGAACTCCATCTTCTTAATCATTTCTGCACCGGGACTATTGAATGACAGGCCGTCACCCTCGTAGGGCTCGATCTGGAGCTCGATCCCCGCCTTCGCTTTCTCGCTGTCGCTGTCCCATGTGCCCGGAAAACCGGTGCCCGGAAAACCTGAGCTCCCCGCCGTCCGCTGGTACACATAGGGAATGCTCGATGGCGAACCGTCGGGCGCGTATTCGGTATAGGCGTCGTTGAGCGTTTTGCCGTCTTCGGAAAGCGTCCAATACCCCGTGAGGAGCGTGCGGCCCTTCATCTTGCGGATGACCTCCCAGCTGTTGGGTCCCTTCACCGTGACGGACAAGGTGGTTCCGCTCAGGGCGGGCTGGTCACTCCCATCGGCGACGACTGTGTCGATGAAGCCGGGGGCAAAGGTGATGGCGTATTTGTTTGCCCCCGCCACCTCAACCTTCATTTCGTCGTTGAGTTTGCTTTTGGACGGGTTCACCTTCCATTTGCCCACAAAGGGATCGTTCGCTGCCCATACCGTGCCCGTAACCAGACCAGCAACCAGCAGCAACCGAAACGTACGAGTTAACATTTAGTCCTCCTTAAACGCGGGTGGCCGATCCCTTGCGTTCTTCGAGGCCGTTACGAAACTCAATGCCGTGCACTAACGGTGGGACAAGGTCATCTTAGCCACGAAGTGGCGGCATGTGAAAGCCCGGCACGGCAGTGCCGGGGTTCGGAAGTGGAACAAACCGAGTCCGCTTCGGCGGACGGCACGAGTTTCGTAACGACCTCGTTCTTCACAAAGGGTAGGCGCTTCAGCGACGTCCTATGCAGTGTCAACAAACCTTAACCTTTTCCACAGCCCTCCACAGCAAAATTCCCTGTTCTTGTGACGAGCAACCTTGACCGAGGATATAGACGGCCCATAATGGGAAACGTGCGCGGAGCATTCGCAACATCGAGCGGCAACCCGGCGACCCGAACTTCGGCTAACTCCTTATCCTGGAATATTTTACCCACAAGTCCTTTCGTTCCAATATTTTGCCCCCACGCGATGATATCAATTCACCGCAACTCACAGAAACGAACGATTTTAGACATTCGATATAAAAAAATGTTGATCCATATATGTCCCGGCACCCCGAGCCTTCCCCACTACCTGACTTCGCTCAGAGGGCCGTCTTCTGAACCTACAATTTTGTATGTACATCGATCGAACGTCAAGAACCCCACCCTCTTTCGCACAGAACGCGAAAGAAGGATGGGGCGCCCGACGCGGGGTTTAGGATGGGGCGATCGCTCTAGCGATCGAGTTCGGCCCACTTATCTTTTGGTAGGGACTGCTTTACGGTTTCGATCTTTTGAAAGCCGTCCTTGAACACCGTTTCTTTTGCGTTCTGCCGGGTGACGGCGATGGGCGTCAGCAGGATCGCCTTGGTCGTCTGTGCGCCGTTCGGTACCGTCACATCCGTGTCTACGTTGCCGTGCCTGGCCAGCGTAACCGCGGCTTCGGCGGCCGTCCGGGCTTCGCCAGCGAGGGGCTTGTAGACGGTCATGAGCTGGGTGCCGTCGAACAGGCGCGCCACGGCTGCAAGATCGGCGTCTTGTCCGGTAACCGAAACTTTGCCAGACAGATTGTTATCCGCGAGCGCCTGGATGGCCCCCCCCGCAGTGCCGTCATTCGAGGCGAGGATCGCGGTCAGCGGAGCTTTCAGATCGTGCAACGCCTTCGTCACCAGAAAGTAGGCTTGGGTCGGACTCCACTCGGGCACCCAGATGTCGGCAAGGATCTTGATGTCGCCGCGGTCGATCAGCGGCTGCAGCACTTTCATTTGACCCGCGCTCACAACTTTGGAGTTTGGATCCAGCGGCGAACCACCCAGCAGAATGTAATTCCCTTTGGGCGCGTGCTCGGTTAGATATTGCGCCTGTAATACGCCCACGGAAAACAGATCGAATCCTATGTAAAGATCGACATGCGGACTAGGTACGAGCCGGTCGTAGCTGATGACTGGGACATGTTTGGCATGGGCCGCCTCCACGATGCGAACGGCCTTCGCGGAATCGTGAGGCAGGAGGACCAGAGCGTCAATACCGGTATCCAGCAATTCTCTGACTTGCTTGAACTGCAGGTTATCGTCGCCATCGGCCGACCGGGTGATGGTTTGTGCGCCGAGTTGCTGAGCGCGGAGTTGAAATTCGTCCAAGTCGGTCTGCCAGCGCTCGCCCTTGGTGTCCTCAATGGAAAATCCAATCTTGATGTCGGGTTTTTGCTGGGCTTGCGTTTGTCCCCAGCAAGAGACGACGCTAATCAAAACAAGTACACCGCAGATTTTCGGCAGCCGAACCCGCATAAGCATCTCCAGGCCGGGGCGCTGTCCGCACACAGCAATCAAGGGCCCGCAGCACGATATCTTGTGATGTTAAGTACTGTGGTGCGCGTGATCAATTTACTTTCGTAATGGGCTCGATTGGCGCCTCTTTGGCGGCCTTTCGAACGGCGGCTTTTTCTACGCCGACCTCCAACTCATTGTCATTCCGACGCGCGAGCGAAGCGAGACAGGAGGAATCTGCTTTCGGTCGGGACCGCGCTCCCATGCTATAGTGCGATTTCGCCATGGGATCGTTCCTCTTCTTCGCCTTTTCGTGGTGGTCGATCGCGCTGCGGATTGTGGCTGTTGTCCACTTCATCCGGCGGCGGCCGGACTTTTTTTGGATCTGGGTGATCCTGTTTCACTGGGTGGGAGCGCTCGTCTATATCGTCGTGGAAGTCCTTCCGGACGCGGGGTTGCTGCGCGGTTCGTTGCAGGTTTTTCCGCGGCGCCGGCGGATTCAGGAACTGGAGAGCATCGTCCTTGACAATCCTTCGGCGGGAAACTACGAAGAGCTGGGGTTGTTGTATCTCGACGACGGAAACTACGCCCAGGCCAAGGCGTGTTACGACAAGGCGATTTCCTCGCGGACGGACCACGCCGATCCGTTTTACCGGCACGCCATCGCGGAGATCGAACTCGGAGACTTCGCCGCCGCCGTGCCCGATCTGGAGCGCGCCGTCACGTCCGATCCCGATTATGATTTCCACCGCGCCAAGGGACTGCTGGCCTGGGCCTACGCGCAGACCGGGCAGACCGAGAAGGCGGATGCGATGTTTCGCGAGGCGACGCGGATTTCGACGATCTCCGAAACTTATTACTATTATGCGCTGTTCCTGCAGTCGCAGGGACGCGTCGCCGAAGCCCGCGAGTGGTCGCGGAAGATTCTCGCCAAGAAGCCGACCATGCCGGGATATCTGCGGCGGCGGGAGCGTCCGTGGTTCCGCAAGGCTAGTGCGCTGCTGGCGCGGTTGCCAGCTGCGTAGGGTGCCGCTTTTGCACGCCGATAAAACCGTCGAGCTGCGCTCGACGGACAGCTGGGGGCGGCTGTCCCCACATAAGCTATCCCCATAGGGCTGTCCGCGCATGGCTGTGCCCGCATGGCGGATGGTAAAATTGCGAGCAGTGAAGATTTCCAGGCCTTCCATCCGACTGCTGGCGACGGACATCGACGGCACGCTGCTCAATCCACAATTTCAGGTTTCTGAGGGCGACCTAGTGGCGCTGCGGCGGGCGCACGCGGCGGGGATCGAGATTGTGCTCGTCACCGGACGGCGGCACACGTTCGCCTTGCCCATCGCCAGACAGCTTGGGTTTGATTTGTGGCTAATCAGCTCGAACGGAGCGGTGACGCGTTCGCTCGCCGGGGAGACGTTTCATCGCGACATGATGCCGGCCGAAACTTGCCGCAGGCTTTGCGGGGCGATGCAAGAGTTCCGCGGCAACACCGTTCTCACGTTTGACAACGAAACCAAGGGCGCCATCGTGCTCGAACGGATGGACGAATTGGGGTCCAGCATCCGGCGATGGCTCGAGAAGAATATGGAGTACATCCAATTTGTCGTGCCGATCGAGCGGGCGCTAGTGAGCGATCCGGTGCAGGCCATGTTTTGCGGGACGATGGCGCGCATGAGCCAGGCGCTGCGGGCACTCGACGCCGCTGGCACGGATGGGACCGTCACCGTGTTGCGGACGGAGTATCCGGCGCGGGATTTGTCGATGATTGACGTGCTGAATGCGGGCTGTTCGAAGGGGCACGCACTGGAGCGGTGGGCGACGCACCGCGGCTACCGCCGCGAAGAGGTCATGGCCGTCGGTGACAACCATAATGATATTGAGATGCTTGAGTTTGCCGGGCATCCGGTTATCATGGGGAATGCCTGCGAGGAGCTGCGCAGCCGTGGGTGGACTGTAACCCGCGGGAATGATGACTGCGGCGTGGCGGCCGCGGTGGAGCTGGCCCTCGGTATGCCAACGCTGGTCGTTAGTTAGTAGTTAAAATAGTAAGTAGTTAAAATGCGAGTTCTGATTTCATTTCGGCTGCGTCTTGGCGTCCTCGTCATGTTGGCGATGGCGACGCTTCCCTGCTTTGCCGGCGAAGTTGCGGTGCTTCGAAATGGATTTTCCATCCGACATGAGCGGCGGGAAATCGTTGGGGACGTTACGCGGTTGTATGTGAGCGCCGATGGCTCGAGTTTCGTGGATGTGCCCACGGCAGAGATTGAGCACTTCGAAGCGGCGCCGGAGTTAACGGCTTCCGGCTCTCGGCTTCCGGCTTCCGGGAAGGAACCGCAATCCCCACCATTCGGCAAGCTCAGGGCAGGTCCTCTCGCAAACTACACGAGAAATGGGGCACCCGGGGCGTCGGTGTTCCCCAGAACGAGTGCGGTGGATTTGAGCAAGGTGGTCAATTCGGCCAGCGGGCGCTACCGGTTGGATCCCGACCTGGTAAACAGCGTGATCAAGGCCGAGAGCGGATTCAATGTGCGGGCCGTGTCTCCGAAGGGGGCGCAAGGGCTCATGCAGTTGATGCCGGGGACGGCATCGCAACTCGGCGTGCCCAACGCGTTCGATCCGCAGGCCAACGTCGAGGGTGGGACAAAGTATTTGCGGGAACTGCTGGAGCGTTACGACTTCGATCTGGTGAAGGCCCTGGCGGCCTACAATGCCGGGCCGCAGCGAGTGGAGCAGTTTGGGGGTGTGCCTCCTTACTACGAGACGAGGGTGTACGTCGCGCGCGTGGTCAAGGATTTCAACAAGAAGAAGGCAGCCCAACAAAAGACAGCTTCATCCCCGAAAACGAGCGCCTCCAAGCAAGCGAGCGCGAAGACTCAGCACCCGGCTGGCAAGATACAAGGTTCCAACGTGGTTCAAGCGAAGGTGAGCACGGCACCGTCGAGTCAGTGATTTCGTCGCGAACAAGCAGAATCCATACCTCGAGTCCCAAATACGGCGTCCCTTACTCCCGCATGGTTTGACCCCTTTGGCTTGGTCAGTTACCTTGGGTGGTGCCGTTTCCCGCTTCGCGTTGCTAGGGCCGCGGCGCGGAGTTTTCCCCCTTCATGGACAAGAAGCGTATTCTGGCCAGCGTAGTCGTGTTCCTCATCCTGGCCGTTCTGGTTTACCTGCAATACCGCCACTGGCGGACCTTCGACTGGGGTACGTTCTGGAGCCAGACTCACCGCATCAAGAAAGTTCATGTACTGCATGCCATCGCGCTGGTCTATGCGGCGTATGTGCTCCGGGCGTTGCGATGGAAGATGTTCCTGATGCCGGTCCGGCCCAAGGTCAAGGTCATCGAACTAGTACCGCCTATGATGATTGGCTTTACCGGACTGGCGCTGCTGGGACGGGCGGGCGAATTCATCCGTCCCTATCTGGTGGCGCGGCGCACGGATCTCACTTTTTCCTCGCAATTGGCGGTGTGGGCGGTAGAGCGGGTATTCGACGTGGGCGCTTTTGCGGTGCTGACCGCGCTGGCAATTTTCCTTCCGAGCGCGCTGCAGTCGATTCCGCATCCGGAATATTACCTTGAGTTTCGCGATGCTGGATTCGTGCTGATCCTGGGAGTTGCAGTGGCGACGGGGGCCGCGGTACTCATCAGCCGCAACGGCGAAGCGATCGCGCAATGGGTCGAGCGAAAGCTCTCTCATTTGCCGTCCGGGTTCGGACACCGTCTGGCACAGAAGGTACGCGAGTTCGGTACCGGATTGAATACGATCCATGGGCGCGCTTCCCTGTTGGGGCTGGCGCTGCTGTCGCTCTTTATCTGGTACATCACAGCGCTGGCTTACAAGGAAGTGACGCACTCCTATGGGGTGGATGCGCTGGAGATCCCAGTCTCGCAGCTCCTGATTTTGATGGGTGCGAGCATGGCCGGATCGATGCTTCAATTACCGGCGGTAGGCGGCGGCTCGCAAATGGCAACCATTGCTACGTTGTCGGCTGTGTTCGATGTGCCTCCTGAGATGGCGGCCAGTTGCGGGATACTGCTGTGGCTGGTCACATTCGCGTCGGTAGTACCAGCGGGGCTGGCACTGGCCCACCGCGAAAGATTGTCGCTAAGAAAATGGTCGGCGGAGAGTCACCGGGCCGAGGAAGTTGAGATGGAGCAACCGCCAGCCGCGTGAAGGGGATGCCCCATATATACGCAGGGCCGCAAGCTCGAATCAGGGCGGCTACGAATTTTGGGAATCCCGCGAAATCCGCAAACCAGCGAGAATGGTGGCCCCGGGCAGAGTCGAACTGCCGACCTTCGGTTTAGGAAACCGCTGCTCTATCCATCTGAGCTACGGGGCCAACGCGAATTCGCCCCATTATCTCACGTCGATTTGCCGGCAAAAACAGGTGCGACTGGTCGGTAGGCGTCTTGCCCACGCAGCGGCGGGCGAGGACGCCCGCCGCGACAACCGCCGAGACGGCGGCGCTACCAATTCACGGGCTCAAGGCTTGGGTGCCAGATTATCCAAGTCGAGATTGAGTTCTAGCACATTGACTCGCGCTTCCCCGAGCAGTCCCAGGTCTCGCTGATACGTATGCTTTTGGATCAGCTCACGTATCGCGGATTCAGGCAAGCCGCGCTCGCGCGCGACGCGCAGGACTTGAAACTCCGCGGCGGCCGGAGAGATCTCGGGATCCAGGCCCGACGCAGAAGTCGTTATGAGATCCACTGGAACAGGTTGCGTGGGATTTTCCTGGTGCAAGGTGCTGGCATCCGCCCGGATACGGTCGATGAGTTTCTGGTTGGTGGGGGCGAGGTTGGTGCCTCCGGAGTTGGCGGCGTCGTATCCATTGCCGGCGGCCGAGGGACGCGAGTGGAAATACTTCGCCGAGCTAAAAGGCTGGCTAATAATGCGCGAGCCGATGGCTTCCCCGTTGCGATAGCGCATCTGGCCGTTTGCCTTGTCTCTGAACAGAACTTGCGCCAGCGCTGTGATGAGCAGGGGATAAATTACGCCCAGCAGAATCGTCGTGGCGATGGTCATCAGAAACGCGGTGATGAGATGCTTTTTCATTGGAATCCTCAGGCCAGCCGGGCTGCGGTGATGAGCATGTCGATGAGCTTGATGCCCGCGAAGGGCGCGATCAGTCCACCCACGCCATAAATAAACAGGTTGCGGCGCAGCAGAGACTCGGCGTTCATGGCGCGGTATTTCACGCCTCGCAGGGCCAGCGGGATCAGCGCAATAATAATCAGCGCATTAAAGATGACCGCGGAGAGCACGGCCGACTGCGGCGTCTTGAGATGCATGATGTTCAGCGTATTGAGCACCGGAAACGTGACGGCAAACATCGCCGGGATGATTGCGAAATATTTGGCGACATCGTTGGCGATCGAGAACGTTGTGAGCGCGCCGCGCGTCATCAGCAACTGCTTTCCGATTTCTACGACTTCGATGAGCTTCGTGGGATTCGAGTCGAGATCGACCATGTTCCCGGCTTCCTTGGCGGCTTGCGTCCCGGTATTCATGGCGACGCCCACATCGGCCTGCGCCAGAGCGGGCGCGTCGTTGGTGCCATCGCCGGTCATGGCAACGAGTTTTCCTCCTGCCTGCTCGCTGCGGATCAACTTCAGCTTGTCCTCGGGCGTCGCCTGAGCGAGAAAGTCATCGACGCCGGCCTCGCGCGCGATGGCAGCAGCTGTCAGCGGATTGTCGCCGGTGATCATCACGGTGCGAATGCCCATGGAGCGAAGTTGCGCGAAGCGGTCGCGGATTCCTCCCTTGACCACGTCTTTCAAGTGAATGACGCCCATGGCTCGCCGGTTCTCCGAAACCACGAGAGGTGTGCCGCCGGAAGATGCAATGCGCTCGACGGCGGCGCGAACTTCCTGAGGCATGGCGCCGTTGTTCTGTTCGAGATAATGAGCGATGGATTCGGCGGCGCCTTTGCGGATCTGCCGACCGTCCAGATTGACGCCAGACATTCGCGTCTGCGCCGTGAACGGGATGAATTCGGCTTCGCGGGTGGCGAACTCGCGTCCCCGCAGTTTGTATTTTTCCTTGGCCAGCACGACAATCGACCGGCCCTCCGGAGTTTCGTCGGCCAGCGAGGAGAGCTGTGCGGCGTCAGCCATATCGGCTTCCGTCACTCCCGGTGCGGGCAGAAACTCGGTCGCCTGGCGGTTGCCGAAAGTGATCGTGCCGGTTTTGTCGAGCAGCAGCGTGTTCACGTCGCCCGCCGCTTCGACCGCGCGTCCAGACATGGCGAGAACGTTGTGCTGCACCAACCGGTCCATGCCGGCAATGCCGATGGCCGAAAGCAATCCGCCAATCGTCGTGGGAATCAGGCAGACCAGCAACGAGACCAGCACGAACACGGTCTGCGGCGATCCGGAATAAATCGCGAAGGGCTGCAAGGTGACCACCGCCAGCAAGAAGATGATGGTCAGTCCTGCTAGCAGGATGTTCAAAGCAATTTCGTTGGGAGTCTTCTGCCTCGAAGCGCCCTCCACCAGCGCAATCATGCGGTCGAGAAAGGTCTCACCGGGGTTCGAAGTAATCTTCACTTTGATGTAATCGCTCAGAACCCGCGTCCCGCCTGTAACGGCCGAGCGGTCGCCGCCCGCTTCGCGAATCACCGGCGCTGATTCTCCGGTGATGGCGGATTCGTCGACCGACGCCACTCCTTCGACAATTTCTCCGTCGCCGGGGATGAGTTCCCCGGCCGCCACGGAAACCAGATCGCCGACGCGCAGCTTTGCGCTCGGAATTTCTTCAATTTTGCCGTTGCAGTCGATGTGCTTGGCAATGGTCTCCGAGCGGGCCTTCCGCAGCGTTTCCGCCTGGGCCTTGCCGCGGCCTTCGGCCATAGCTTCGGCGAAATTGGCGAATAAAACGGTGAACCATAACCACAGAGTGATCTGGAGGTTGAATCGAAACGCCTCGTGCGGACGAAGAATCAGAAGCACACTCGTGATCACGCTGCCGATTTCGACCACGAACATGACAGGATTCCCCATCATGTTCCGAGGGTTAAGCTTGAGCAGCGAACTCCAAGCGGCGCTGCGAACCAGATTCACATCCCAAACAGATTTGTGATGGCTTGCCATAGGCTCCTAGAAAGTCTTTCCCACTTGCATGAGAAGGTGCTCGAGAATCGGCCCGAGGCTTAGCGCCGGAAAGAACGTGAGTGCGCCCAGAATCAGAATGACGCTGATCAGCAGCAGCGTGAACAGCGGCGTGGTCACCGGAAACGTGCCTAGCGACGGCGGCACATATTTCTTCTGCGCCAGGTTGCCGGCAATTGCCAGCATAGGAATGATCATGAAGAAACGACCGATCAGCGTCGTGATGCCCGTGGCCGTGTTGTACCAAGCCGTGTTGACCGTGAGTCCCGCGAAGGCGGAGCCGTTATTTCCGGCGGACGAGGTAAAGGCGTAGAGAATCTGGCTCAGGCCATGCGGGCCGGGATTCGAAATGCCTGCGGTCCCAAAGCCTTTGACCACCGAGATTCCGGTCAGCGTAAGAATGATCAGCGGAAACACCAGCGACGTCAGAATTGCCATCTTGACGTCGTAGGCTTCAATCTTCTTGCCCAGATATTCCGGCGTGCGGCCGACCATCAGTCCGGCAATGAATACGGCCAACACAACATAGATAAGAATTCCGTACATTCCCGAGCCAACACCACCAAAGATCACCTCGCTCAACATGATGTTGACGAGTGGGACCATGCCCCCCAGCGGCGTAAAGGAATCATGCCAGCCGTTGATGGCGCCGCAACTGGCGTCGGTCGTCACCGTCGCAAACAGCGCCGAGTTGGCGATGCCGAAACGCGTTTCCTTCCCCTCCATATTGCCGCCCGGCTGCAGTGCTGTGGCGCGCTGCGCGACTGAAGACGGGTAGAGCGGATTGCCCTGCGCTTCGGCCCAATAGGCCACAGTAACGCCGGCGAGAAACAGGATTGCCATCGCCGACCACACCGCCCATCCGTGAGCGGGAGAGCCCGTCATTCGCCCGAGCGTGTACGTGAGCCCGGCGCCGATGGCGAAAATGCAAAACATCTCGAACAGATTCGTGATTGGCGTCGGATTCTCAAATGGATGTGAGCTATTCGCGTTGAAGAAGCCTCCACCGTTCGTACCCCATTCTTTGATGATCTCCTGCGAAGCCACCGGACCCTGCGCGATGGTCTGCGTGGTAACCGTGTCCATGACCGGCTTACCGCCGGCATCCGCGACGGGCTTGCCGTCAGCGCCCACGCGTTGCACCTGCTGCGACTCGACCAGTTTGACCGTGTCGTAGGGCTTCAAGTTCTGCACCACTCCCTGCGAAACCAGGAATAGCGACCCCACAATGCAGAATGGCAGCAGCACCCACAGGCAGCAGCGCACAAAGTCAACCCAGAAATTTCCCAGCGTATTCATTTGCCGGCGTGCAATCCCGCGAATGAAAGCAATCGCCAGCACGATGCCGGTCGCGGCCGAGGCGAAATTGTGAAACGCGAGGCCGGCCATTTGCGTGAAGTAGCTCATGGTCGTCTCGCCGGAATAAGCCTGCCAGTTGGTGTTAGTGGTAAACGACGCGGCCGTGTTGAAAGCCAGGTGCTCGGGCGTCACCGCCCTAAGGTGCTGCGGATTGAAAGGCAGCACTCCCTGGAGCCTCTGAATCAAATAGAGGACCAGCATCGACACTGCGCTGAACACTAGCATGGTGGTGGCGTACTCGCTCCAGCGCATCTCATGCGATTCGTCGACGCCGGTCACGCGATAAAGCAGACGCTCAATGGGCCGCAGCACGGGGTCGAGAAACGTGCGCTCGCGGGCAAAGACGCGCGTCATGAAGATCCCGAGCGGCTTGGTAACGGCAAAGATCAGTGCCAGAAATACGAGGATCTGCAGCCAGCCATTCAGGGTCATTTCAGAATTTCTCCGGACGTAACAGCGCATAGAACAAGTACACGGTCACCAGCGCGCTGATGACGAGCATGATGAGAGATTGCAGGTCCATGACATCCTCCTACTTCATGCGGTCACAGAAACGCACATAACCAATCGCGGCTATAAAGAACCCAACGGTCAGCGCTACAAAAATAAGGTCTGCCATTTTTGTTCCCCTTACGCTCGCCTTAGCGAACCTCGCCACAAGGTTCCATGCCAACAGACGTATGAGCACGGCTTGCAACCGGGTCCATGTGGAGTAATGCGCTCATTTCCTCTGCCGCCCTTCAGAATTTGACCAGTATCGCCATGGTGGCTCGATCCTCCGTGTTGCGCAGATCTGGTTGCCAGCCTGGAACCGTCGCGCCCGGAGAGCCGGTGTTTCCTCCGGGAGGTGTAATCCCGCCCGGGCCGGACCAGTACGGCACATTGGCGTGGCGATGATTGAACTCCCATCGGAAAGTGATGTACTGACTGGGCATGTAGTCGTAGGTGCCGGAAATATCCCACGCCTTGAACGGATCGCCGGGATTCTCGGTGAAGTAGGGTGTGCCAGATGTTGCCGTCGCGCCATTGATCGGCGGCAGCAACACAAGGTAGCGGCCCGGGTTGTTGATCTTTCCGCCGCCGAGCGTGACGGCGTAGCGGTCTTTGTGAAACCACCAGCGGTTATAAACCATGTAGCCGAGGAAACTCTGCTTGTAGGCTACGATCTGGCCCTGGGCGTTCCTGCGATTGCCCGTGCAGTTCACGCCACCACCGCTTTCGCAGCCCGCATCCGCGGTAACCGTAAAGGCCATCTTGTCCAGAAACTTCTCGGGATGGTCGTAATACTTCACCTCGATGCTGTTGTCGGTGTGCAGGCGAGTGCGATTCGGGATTCCCAACGCATCGGCACCCAGCCCGTAATTGTTGGAAAGGATTGAAATCGAACCGGTTGGACGATAGAGCACCTGCCCGCCCAGTCCCAACCGCCCGTTGAATCGGGCGTAGGATTGCCACCCATTGATAATCCACGGCTCGATTTTTAGCTTTTTGGTTGGGAAAACCTGAATGCGCATGCCGGTAAAAAACCACGGCGTGTTCGACGAAACGAACGAAGGCTGATAGGCCCAGTTGTCGAAGTTGTAGTAGCTGAACAACCCGACATACGACATGAAAATGCCGGCGTCGACGTTGATGCCGTGCAGAGCGTCCCAGTGATAGCCTCCGTAGGCCTCTGAAAGGTAGCGGTAAGCATCCGCGAGGTTCCACTGGCCACGGGAATAGCTGGCGTCGTTGCGCGGCGTGGTCTCGGAGTACAGGCCGAACTGCGTCATCAGCCGCGCGCGAACGTGGTCATAATGAAAATCGCCGCCCACACCGAGTTGTGTGATTCCCACCTCATTGGAGCGAAAGATCTCGCTCGACCCACCGATTGTGTCGTCCTTGGGATGATTGAAGTCGTAGGTATAGTCGACGTCGGCGCGGATTTCCGGCGTGAAGAATTTCGAATCGAAGGCCCCTTCTTTCGTCCGTGGATTGCCGTTCAGCCACGTCCAATCGGCGAAGGCGAAGGGTTCCTCAGACTCATTCTTCGCGGGGGCTGGCCCCGACAGCGAAGCCGCCTCGACTGCTGGCGGCGCGAACGCGGGAGAGCTGCCCGCTGAGATGGCGGTGGGCGTGCTTGCCTTCGCGGTGTGAACTACCGTAGCCGGCTGTTCTTCAGCTGCGTGCTGCTTGAGTTGCGCCTCCAGTTGTTCAATCCGCTTTTTCATGGCATCGAGTTCCTGGAGTATTTCTTGGGGAATCGGCTGATCGCCAGCGCTTGCCTGCTGGCCGGCTGCGGTGTTTCCACCCGCCGGTGGACCGTTCACCACTTGTTGCCCATGTGCCGGAAAGGCAAATCCGGCGGCAACCAGTGCGACCAGAGCGATTCTCTTACCGGCTTTATTATTCGTAACTTTTTGTTTCAACGCATCAGGATTCATGACCATGAGTTCCCCCCGCTCCCTTGATGGAGATGGATGATGGAGATGGATAAGACTTCTCCGATGACGCCGACCGTCTGACGCTTGCCAAAGTCATCCACTCCTTGACCAGAGCTGCCAGCACGCGCAGCATAAACGTCACTCCGCCGATGCACAGTATTGCCAGCGCAACCCTCATAAATCACCCGGCGGACTTGTCGCTAAAACTGTTCTCAATGCACATTGGACAATCCAGCGCGTAAGAGTGGGATCAAGAATTCATAAAGAGTTCCTAAGGGAAATCGTTCGACGCAGGGCCGAGACTCTGCACCAGGAATCCAAGCTCCGATCCACCGGCTTAACAGCCCCAGTCCGCCTCGCCCGGCTCGGCGTAATACTTGCGGCGCAGGCTGGGTTGTACGGGTGCACTCGCCAATTCGAGGAGCGCCAAACGGGCTGCGGCCACCATCAATTTACGCTCGTTCTGGGGAGTGCGATCCCAGGAAGATGATTCCTCCTTGATTCCGTCACCGTCGCAGTCATGCGCCAAACCTTCCCGATAGTGATGGAAAAGCTTCGCCAGTTATTCCGCAGACACATCTTGAATCGTCAACATAAGCTCTTCACCTTTCTGTGGTTTCCGGTTGCGGGAGGCAGTACTGCCTTCTTCCTTCCGCCCTCGATAGATTAGAAAGTGAAGGGCGTAAAGATTGAATAAAAGGTTCGTACAATGTTCGTAAGAGGACCACTGCTCGCGGTTACAGGAGTAGCGTCGCCGTCCCTTCGGTTGTACCGGGGTCGTCCCCCGCACGCGAAGGCCAGATGAGCTCGCGAAATAGGCCGGATGCCCGGCGCTATGCCGCAGATGAGTTCGCCCTATTCCCCCGGTTCGAACCGATATCCCACCCACGGCTCGGTAACGATGTAGCGCGGCGACGAGGCGTCCGGTTCCAGCTTCTTGCGCAATTGGCCAACGAACACGCGGAGATATTCCACCTGCTCCGTACTCTGTCCACCCCAGATTGCGCTCAGCAGCGTGCGGTGGTTCACGACCTTGCCGGGACGGCGCGCCATAAAAACAAGCAGATCAAACTCTTTCGGAGTGAGCCGCACCTCCCCACGGCGAACTGTGACTTTGTGAGCGCCAGTGTCGATGCGAAAATCGCCAATCTCGATCACCGGCTCAGCCTCTTCGGTCTCCGTGGGCAAGCGGCGAAGATTGGCCCGCACCCGCGCCAGCAGCTCATTCATGCCGAACGGTTTGGTGACGTAGTCGTCGGCGCCGGCGTCGAGCGCTTCCACTTTTTGTTGCTCCTTATCGCGCACCGAGAGCACAATGATCGGGATCTGCGACGCAGCACGTATCGTGCGGCAAAGCTGGACGCCGTCGATCGAGGGCATCGACAGATCGGTGATGATCAGGTTGGGCGACCAGTCCTTCATAATTTCCAGCGCCATTTCTCCGCTGTTGGCGATGCGGATGTCATATCCCTGCGCCGAGAGACTGGTGCGAAGGACGCGCGTGATCTGCGCTTCGTCATCCACCACCAGGATGTGCGGCCGGTCTGCCATCAGCGCGCCTCCTGCGTAACGATGTGGACATCCACCGATGGTGAGTCGCGCAGAAACCGCTGGATGGCCGACAGGTACAGATATCGTTGCCAGCCCGTGCGCGCGGATCGTCCAAAAATCACCTGCGTAATATGATGCTCGCGCACTAGTTGAGCCACGCCGTCGGCGATGCTGCGGTCTGACCCGCGCACAACGTGGGCACCCAGGTTCTCCGCGAATCGGATGTTCTCCGCCAGAGTCTTCTGATCTTCCGGACGCGTGTCGCGGCCGACATCCACGTAGAAAACATAGAATTCGCCGCCCATGGCCTGCGCCATGCGCGAGCCCCGCGCGATCAGATATTGAGCCGCCGGATTCGAACTGACACAGACTCCGATGCGCTCGCGTACGGTGTGCGCCGGCTGCGTCGCGTCCTTGTCCAGAAATGCGTCGAGACTGCGGTCGACGACTCCCGTGACTTGCCGGAGCGCGAGTTCGCGCAAGGCGATCAAGTTGCCGGGACGAAAGAAATGCGACAGAGCGCGCTGGGCGCGGTCTACGGGATAGATGTCGCCGCGCTCCATCCGCTTCTGCAGCGCCTGAGGCGTCAGATCGGCGAGAACGATTTCGTCCACCCGCTGCATCACCCAGTCGGGCACCGTCTCTCTAACTTGCACACCCGTAATCTGCTGCACAGTGGGGCCAACGCTTTCAACGTGCTGCACGTTCATAGTCGAGAGCACGTCGATCTTGGCCTCCAGCAGTTCCATGACGTCTTCATAGCGTTTGGCGTGCTTGCTGCCCTCGATGTTGGTGTGAGCCAACTCGTCGACCACCACTACCGATGGCTTGCGAGCCAGGATGGCGTCCACGTCCATCTCTTCAAAAGCGGTCCCCTTGTACTCAAGTTTACGGGGAGGTATGCGGTCGAGTTTGGCGGCCAGCTCCGCGGTGGCCTTGCGGCCATGACTCTCCACCACACCCACGACCACGTCTTCTCCGCGGCTGGCGCGGCGAATGGCCTCGCTCAACATGTTATAAGTCTTGCCGACTCCAGGAGCGTAGCCGAGAAAGAGTTTGAAGATTCCCCGCGGCTTTTCCGGCGAAACTTCGTGGAGCCAGTCCTCGGGCGTCTTGGTCATCGCACCTATTCTCTTTCGCAGCGTTGGAATTGTCACGTCCATCGTACAATGCGGGAGTGAAAACCGGGCTTCAGACGCAGGCCGTACGCTACGCCTTAGTAGTCGCGGCAATCGGCGTGATCACAGCGGTCGATTTCAAGCTGAGCGTCAACCACACCACGGTCGCGCTGATGTTCCTGGTGACGGTGCTGCTCGCTTCCGCCTACTGGGGATTGCGCTACGCGGTGGTGATGGCGGTAGGCGCTACTGCCGCATTCAATTTTTTCTTTTTGCCTCCGGTCGGAACCTTCAACATTGCCGATCCGCAGAATTGGGTGGCCTTGTTCGCCTTTCTGGTAACCGCGCTCGTGGCCAGTGACTTGGCGGAACGCGCCCGTCGCCAGGCGGAAGGCGCAAAACAACGCCGCCGTGAAGTGGAGCGCCTCTTCGCCTTGAGCCAGCGGTTGCTGGCCTCGGAGAACGTTCTCGAACTGCTGAATGCGTTGCCTAAGTATGTGCAAGAAACATTCTCCGTGGGCAGCGTGGTCGTCATGGCGGCGGATCATCCGACGGTTTATCGTTCGTCGCTCGACGCCCCATTCGAAGAGAGCGTACTGCGCTCCACTCTCTTGCGCGGAGAGCCCATCACACAGGCAGGCGTCTCGTACGTGCCTCTGCGTCTGGGAATGCGCACGGTCGGAGCCTTAGGCGTCACGGGGGACGAGCTATCGCGCGAAACTCTCGACGCGCTGGGAAGCCTGGCGGGTCTGGCCATCGAACGCGCCCGCGCCCTTGAGGCCCTTAGCAAGAATCGCGCCGAGCAGGAACATGAGCGTCTGCGAACCGCCCTGCTTGATTCCGTAACGCACGAGTTCCGTACTCCCCTGACGTCCATCAAGGCCAGCGTTACGACATTATTGTCGGGCGCCGGTCTCGACGATCAAGGGCGGAGCGAATTGCTGACCGTCATCGACGAAGAGACCGACCGCCTGAACCACCTGGTCGGCCAGGCCGCGGAGATGGCGCAGCTCGATTCGGGAATGTTCAAACTCGATTTGCAGCCTCATTCGATCTGGGATGCGCTCGAACCTTCTTTGCAGGACGCCAAAGGATCGCTGGAGAATCACCCGGTTGACGTCGTCGCGTCTTACGGAAAACTTCCGAAAGTCCGCATCGACGTGCAGCGAATTCGCGAAGTTCTGATGCACCTTCTGGAAAATGCCGGAAAGTATTCCGACCCCGGAGTCCCGATCAAAGTGACGAGCGAAGTAAAGGACGGCCGCCTCGTGACCAGCGTTGCCGACCGCGGCCCGGGCATCGATTCCTTCGAGCAGTCGCTGATCTTTGAAAAGTTTTATCGCGGCCAGCACCAGCGTTACACCGCACCCGGCACAGGCATGGGCCTGGCCATCGCCAAGGTAATCGTCGAGGCCCACGGCGGCACGATCGGCGTA